>Ga0181524_10004455_pt1 | contig 12952 bp, 15 predicted proteins | sample PEATcosm2014_Bin_34_FD_119761 | JGI IMG/M metagenome (GOLD analysis project Ga0181524, IMG submission 119761) | Peatland microbial communities from MTU Mesocosm Facility, Houghton, MI, USA - PEATcosm2014_Bin05_60_metaG | ecosystem: Environmental > Terrestrial > Soil > Wetlands > Peat | place...
GAGTTCGCCGGCCGGGAGTTCGACCGTCAGTTCCTTTCCGACCTGCCGGACGGGGTCGACCCGTGCGGGGAGAACGGCGAATTCCACACCTGTGTCACGGCGGGACCGATGTTCGCCGGGCCGTTGCCCGTCCGGACCGGTCGGGTCGTCGAACGCGACGGGTTCGTCTTCGTCGACGTCGTGCCCGAGCCCCCCGAGCCGGGGACGTGAGCGCCGACGGTGCGGCGCGGGCTCACTCGAGCTTAGCCCGAACAGTGATCGTGACGTTCCCCTTCAGGGCGCCCGAGATCGGACAGCCGTCGCCCGCGGCCTTCGCCGCTGCCTCGAACTCGGCCAGGGCGATGCCCGGGACCTTCCCGGTGACGTTCAGGTCCATCGTCGTGACCTTCCAAACGTCGCCGACCTTGTCGAACGTCGCGGTCGCCTCCACCGTGAGGCGGGTCGGGGGCGTCTGCATCCGACCGAGCCCGGCGGAGAGCGCCATCGAGTAGCAGGCCGCGTGGGCGGCGGCCAGGAGCTCCTCCGGGCTGGTCTTCCCTCCCGAGCTCTCGGTCCGGGCCGACCAGGAGACTCCGGTCTCGGCGAGCCCTCCGCTCGCACCCTTCACGCGGCCGTGTCCTCGCAGTAGGTCCCCTTCCCAGACGGCCTGGGCGGTCCGCTTCGCTGCCATCGGGCGCTCGAGCCGCGCCCCCGATTTAAACTTCCCGACCGCGCCAGCCGTCTCGACGGTCACCTATTTCTCCCACCCCCGCGCTGGTAATGTCCGTGGGCGCCGGACTTGCCACCCTCCCGCGGTTCCTGGTCATCGAGCCGGTCGCCACCGTTCGGCTCGAAATGGAGCTGGACCGGCCGTCCTGCGAGATCGATGTGGAGCTCCAGAACCCCGCGCCGGGCCGGTCGTTCGTTGTCATGATCGGCCACCGGGGCGGGCCGTTCGTGCAGCGGCTGCGACTCTCGGGACGCGCCCGGATCGTCTTCGAACCGAAGACGCCCGGCCGCTACGTTCTCGTGCTCGCGAACCCCCTCAAGGAGCCGCTCGTCCTCCGTCTCAAGGGTCGTCAGACCTCCGCGCGGCTCGGCGACGACGAGAACGAACGTCTGCGGGCCGAGCCGGCCCGGCACCGCCGGAGGACCGTCCGCTCCCGTACCTCGGTGCGGACGGGCCGCCACGGGCCCCGGGGCGGGCGGGCGCCCACCGAGCGGATCTCGGACCGGCGGGCCTAGCTCGCCTTCGCGCCCGGTCGGGACCGGCCGAAGGGTTGAAGCCCCCGAGCGTTCCCCCAAGGACCGGGGGGCGCTCGCGTGTCCGTCGACATCGCCCTGTTCGCCGCGATCGTCGTGACCATCTTCGCGATCGTCGACCCCCTGGGTACCCTGCCGTTCTTCGTCTCCCTCACGGAAGGGTACGACGCGTCCGACCGGGCGGTGATCCTCCGACGCGCGGTCCTCGTGATGGGCTCCGTCCTCGCGGTGTTCGCGCTCCTCGGACGTTTCCTGTTCGCCGTGTTCGGCCTTTCGCTCGGCGCGTTCGAGATCGCCGGTGGGGCGATCCTGTTCATGGTAGCGTACGACATGCTCCACGGGGAAGTGACCCGGACCCGGATGACGCCCCAGGACCGGGACGAGGCGATCGCCCGCCGGGACGAGCTCTCCGTCGTGCCGCTCGGGATCCCGCTCCTCGCCGGCCCCGGGGCGATCTCGGTCGTGATGATCTACGAGGGGAACGCGGGGAACGATCCGCTCATCGTGGTCGCCACGTTCGTCGCCATCCTGATCACGGCGGCGCTGACGTTCGTCATCCTACGGTACGGCGACCGGATCCTGCGGTCGTTCGGGCGCGTCGGGGTGATGGCGATGACCCGGGTGCTCGGGCTCATCCTCGCCGCGGTCGGGGTGCAGTTCGTGCTCGACGGGGTTTCGAGCGCGATGGCGCACCTGTAGCCTTCCGTCGCGGGCGGGCGGCGGGAGCGCGGGGTCGCGCCGTCCCCGCGCCGGACGGCCGACGGCGTTCGATCGCGTGGGCCGACGGGCTGCGGGGGTTGCGTTCGGCGGCCCACGCCTTCTCCCCCGCGCGAACCGCCACCGGCAGGTCGTTCTCCGCCGGGGGGAATCCGCACTCGTAGTCGTCGGTGTAGGCGCAGTACGGGTTGAAGGCGCGGTTGAAGTCGAGCTCGTACTCGTCCGACTCGTTGAGCTCGAGGGTCAGGTACCGCCCCGGACCGTAGCTCTCCCGGCCGCTCGTCCGGTCGCGGAACGGGACGAACGCCGACGTGCCGACCCCCTCGCCGGCGTGGTAGACCCGGAGGCGGACCGCGCGGCCGCCGAGACGGAAGCTGAGGTCCCCCAGGTACCGCATCACCGCTTGGTTGTCGCGGTTCGTCCGGAGGTACGCCTCCTCGGGGACCGGCCGCCGTTCCAGCTTCGCCCGGACCCGGCAGCGGGGGTCCGGTGCGAAGTACCGCAGCTCGTGGAACGGTACCCGCCCCCCGACGAACGGCGACTCGGGGTGGCGGGACATGAACCCGTCCTTCATCCGGCGCTCGGTGACGAGTTCCTCTTCCCACCGTTCGGCCTCGGGCATCGTCCGCCGCAACGCACCCCCTCCTTAACGGTTCGCGGCAGGAGCCGGCGGCCGGCGCCGGTGGGCGGACGACGCGTCGGAGGGGCATCGCGCGAGCGTGCGTTTCGTCTCCCGGGCGGACCGGCGGAGCCCCCCCGGCCGTTTCCCCGGATACCGGAGGCCGGGACCCGCTGCCCCCGGAACGCCACCCGCCAGCGGCAAAACGGTCGACGTCAGGGGCTGCGCCGGCCGGCCCCACCGGTCCCCACTGGGTCGCGGGGCGGGTCGCGGCCGAAGAGGGGTTGCGAGTCTCGCACCCACTGTTGCACGTGTTCGATCCGGGGCCGGACCGCCCGGATACGGGCGTACGCCTCGTCGAGCGGGATCCCTTCGTGACGGTGGAGGTACCACGCGCCGGCCAGGGGACCCCGCCGAATGCCGTGGCCGCAGAACAGAAGGACGGGCGCGTGGCCCCTCCGTGCGGCCTCCACCATGCCGGAGATCCGGTCGAGGTTCGCGCGGATCGGCCGGCCCGTCTCGGGATCGTAGATGGGAAGGTGGGCCTCGGCGGGCAGCCCTTCCTCGGGCGGGTCGTCCATCACGCAGAGCCGCGTCCCGCGGAACCCCACGGCGTCCGGCCATCCGCCGACAAAGACCCCGGGTGCGATCTCCGAGCAGGAAGACCCGGGGGCCGGCCCCTCGGCCTTCGGGGGTGTGCTCCGGCCTGCCATTCTTCCGCCCGACCGCGAGGGAGAATATCTAGCTCGCTCCCCCCCGAGCGCGATCTTCGCAGAGGCCCCCGGACCGCGGTCGGCGAAGGGGAATGCCTCATATCCCACCGGGGTGCACCGACCGTTCGCGTGACGGGCCGGTCGGTCGTCCCCGAACCGAAGGGGCGGGGGCGTTGAACCCGACAGCGGATCTCCTGGTCGCGGTCGCGTTCGGTTTTGCGGTCAGCATCGGCGCGCATTACACCGGGGCGTGCATGGGGATGCCGTACGCCGCGGGAGCGATCCGCCCGGGCCGCGCGCTGCTGCTGATGGCGCCTCTCGCCTTCCTCGGGGCGGCCCTCGCGAGCGAGGGGGTCGAATCGACCGTGGGCCACGGGATCCTTCGTTCCCCCACCGTCGCGCTCGGCGTCGCGCTGGCGGCCGTGGGTTCGGCGCTCGTCCTGACGAGCGCCTACAACTTCCTCACGATCCCGACGTCGACGATCCAGATCCTCGTCTTTTCCACGGTCGGCGCCGGCTTGGCCGCCGGGCTCTCCATCGATTGGGGCACCGTCACCGCCCTCCTTCTCCTCTGGGCCGTCGCTCCGTTCGCCGCGTTCGGCCTCGGATTCACGATCGTCCGCATCGCGGACCGCGTCCGATCCCCCAGCCCCCGCGCCGCTCGGCTCGGGCGGGGCGCCGTCCTCGGTCTCGTCGGCGTCGGCGCCGCGGCGTCGTTCGCCATGGGGGCCAACGACGTGGCGAACGCGTCGGGGGCCTTCGTGATGACCGGCCTCTTTGGCCTCCTGTTGGCAGGGATCGTCGGGGGCCTCGGCCTAGCCGTCGGGGTGCTGACGTGGGGACGGCCGCTGCTCCAGCGGGTGGCGTTCGACCTCGTCCGCCTGGACTCGAGGATGGCGATCAGCTCTCAGCTCGCCCAATCGCTCGTCGTCCTGGTCTCCGTCGCCTTCGGCCTCTTCACGTCGATGAACCAGGCCCTCGTCGGTGCCATGATCGGCACCGGCGTCGCCCGGGGCCAATCCAGCGTCCTGTGGAAGCCGGTCCGCAGCATCCTTCTCGGGTGGGGAGCCGGGCCGGTCTCGGGCCTGGCCCTCGGCTTCGCGTTCGCCCTGCTCGCGGCACGCGGGGGGATCGCCTGAGCGGCCGCGGCAAGGTCGGTGCGCCCGCCCGGTCGGGTCCTCCATCGCGGGGGGACCCACCCGCGTCGCCGGGGGCCCCCGGGGACCGGCGGCCGCCCAGCCTGCGACGGTTCCCCCGAGCCACTGCGGACGGTGGCGGGGGCGATCGTCAGAGCGGCGCGCGGCTCACGCGTACCCGAACTGTCGCTTCGCGAATTCGCTCATCCGGTCGGGGGTCCAGGGAGGTTCCCAGACCATGTCGATCGTCGCGCTGTGGACCTCGGGGACCTGCTCGAGGGCCAGCTTGATCTCCTCGGCGAGGATCCCGGCGACCGGGCAGCCGGGTGCGGTCAGCGTCATCTTGAGCTTCACGTCGTCCCCCTGCCACTCGAACCCGTAGATCAGCCCGAGGTCGACGATGTTCATCGGGATCTCGGGGTCGTAGATCTGCTTCAGCTTCTCGGCCATCAACCGCTCCCGCTCGGCGTACGGGCCCGACGTCGCGGGCGCGAACGCGGGGGCCGGCGGGGACGGGGCGGGCGGGGGGTCGCTCATCGGCACGAACATCGGGCCGGGACCTATAAGGATGAGCGGAACCCGGGGGAACCCGGCGAACGGCCGCGGCAAAGTCGTTTAAGTCCCCCGCCCGTGGCATCGCCGATGCCGCCGGGAACGGACGTTCACGCCCTGAAGCCGTCGCACGGCCGGCTTCGGCTCCGGTCGGTGGGCCTCTCGTCGATCCGCAAGCCTCTGGTCGTCCACCGGCAGGACCGGATGAACACGCTCGCCGTTGCGTTCCACGTCGCGGTCGACCTGCCCTCCGAGCGCAAGGGCTCGGACCTCTCGAGGAACGCCGAGATCCTCGCCGAGATCGTCGACCGGACGGTGGCCCGGCCGGCCGAGAGCCTCGAGTCGGCGTGCTCGGAGATCTCCCGCGAGCTGCTCGCCCGGCACGACTACGCCACCGAGGCGTCGGTCGAGGCGTCCGCCGAGTACTTCCTGCGGCGCGGGGTCTCGGAGGAGAAGCGGAGCTTCGAGAACTACACGCTCCTCGCCGAGGCCCGAGCCACCCGGTCGGCCGACGGCACGATCACCCTCCACCGGTCGGTCGGCGCCGAGGCCGTGGGGATGACCGCCTGCCCGTGCGCGATGGAAACGTGCCGCGTGCGGCTCGTCGCGGAGTACCCCCTGCTGGCCGACCCGTCGCTGGCGAGCCTTCCGATGATCACCCACAACCAGCGGAACCGCACCCGACTCGTGTTCGAGCTCGACGGGGAGGCCGAGGTGGAGGTCGACGAGATGATCGACGCGATCGAGGCAGCCCAGTCCAGCCCGACGTACGCGATCCTAAAGCGGGGCGACGAGGGCCAGGTCGTCCTGAACGCGCACCGGCGGCCGAAGTTCGTCGAGGACGTCCTGCGCGACCTCCTCCACTCCCTCCCCGAGCGTTTCCCCCGGGTCCCCGATGCGGTCGCCATCCGGGCCTCGACCGTCAGCGAGGAGTCGATCCACAAGTACAACGTCGAGGCCGAGCACCGCGTCACCTTCGGCGAACTGCGCGGGCGTCCCGGCCCATAGAGGCTCCGGCGGGGGTGCGATGCGGTACGCGCTCGACGCGATCTGGCGCCGGCCCGGCCGGTCGGCGCTCACCGCCCTCGGCATCGGCCTCGCGGTGGGGCTCGTCGTCCTCCTCCTGTCGCTCTCGGCGGGCGTCCAGACGAGCGCGACCGCGCTCGCCTACGCGAGCGGCGTCGACCTGCTCGCCGTCAGCCCGGGCTCGAACATCACGTCCGGCCAGTTCCCGCCGGTCTCCCACGCCCACGCGCTCGCGACCTCGATACCGGGGGCCGATCCGAACGTCGCGGCCGCGAGCCCCTGGCTGATCGACGATCTCGCGTTCGGGAACTCTTCCCTCTGGGGCGCGGCGAACAATTCCACATTCCCCTCCGGCTGGTCGTACACCGAATCGGGAACGGTCGGCTGGATCCCTTCCGATAACACCGGGATCGAGACGCCGACGATCTACCAGGGCGCCGGGTTCACGTACCCGGGCGACCCGCACTACGCGGGCGGGAACTACACGGGGCCGTCGACCCACCAGATCGTCCTCGACCAGGCCCTCGCCGGGGTGCTTCATGTCGGGGTCGGCGACCCGATCTGGGCCAGCGCGACCGAGCCCCCGTCGAACGCGCTGCTTCGGGGGTGGTACGCGAACGCGACCGAGTTCACGGTCGCGGGGGTCTCGGGGCCGTTCTGGCTCGTGCCGTCCGCCCTCCTCGGCTTCGTGTACCTGTCGGAGCTGCAGCAGCTCTACGGCGGGGCGTCGTCGTCGACCGACTACGCGACGCTCGTCCTGATCCACCTGACCGACCCGACCCACCCGACGATCGACCAGGGCCGCATCTCGGCCGCGTTCCCGGGGCTCAGCCTCTACACCCTCGGGAACATCCTCGGCGAGATCCAGCACGTCGTCAACCTGTACCGCACCTTCGGCTTCCTCGTCGGGGCGATCGGGGTCGTCGTCGCGGCACTGTTCACGACCACGGTCCTCCAGATGTCGGTGGACGACCGCAGCCGGGAGCTCGCGCTCCTGCGCGCGATCGGCTGCACCCGCGCCACGGTGGGCGCGCGGGTCGTGGAGGAGGCACTGATCCTGTCGGTCCTCGGGCTCGCGGTCGGGCTGCCGATCGCCTACGTCGGCGCGGTGGCGCTGAACCACTTCCTCCTCGGCCTGTTGCCGGGGCTCCCGTCGGCGTTCTCGTTCGTTTCGTTCGACGCCGGGGTGATCCTCACCGGCGTCGGGGCGGTGATGGCCCTCGGCCTCGCCGCCGCGGCGGCCCCCGCGGTCCGCGCCATGCGCCTGCCGGTCGCCGAGGAGCTCCGGGCCCCATGACGCCGACCGGCTGGGGACGGGGCCCGCGGCACGCGCGGTTCCAGCGGTTCCTCGCGGTCGCCGCGATCGGGGCGGCCGTGGCGCTGCCCGTGGTCCTGATCTCCGTCGGGGGCGGCGTATCGGACCACGAGCTGCACGCTCTCGAGAATGCCGGTTACCAGATCGTCGTCAGCGCCTCCGGCCTCCACGGGATCACGGGCGCCCACGACCTGACGAACCGGATCCTCGGGGTCCCCGGCGTGTCGTTCGCCTCGCCGGTCCTCAGCATCGCGATCGACGCGTTCAACACGAGCGACAGCGTCTCGCCCATCCTCGCCGAGGGCGTGGTCCCGGGCCAGTTCACTGCCACCCTGGGCCCGACGGAGACCGGCCTGTTCCCCGACCCGCTGCCCCTCGGGGACCCGAACGACTCGACCCACTTCGCGAACGGATCCTACCGGGGGACCCCGATGTACGACGTCGTCGTCTCCGCCCCGTACGCCGACCAGTACCAGATCTCGGTCGGGCAGTCGATCGTGCTCGCCCCCGACGACAACCTCTCCGCGGGCGTGCGGTTCAACGTCACCGGAACGTTCGGTCCCCCCTTCTCGTTCCTCCAGCCGACCGCGGCCTATGCGGTCCTCTTGCCGCTCTCGGACCTCCAGGTCCTCACCGGCTACGGGAACGGAAGCGGGACGATCGTGCCGGATGCGGCCGACTCGATCGAGGTCGCGGTCGCCGGGTCCGTCGGCGGGAACCCGGCAGCCCTCGACCGGGTCGCGGCCGCGATCCAGGCGCTCGTTCCATCGTACAGCGTGAGCACGCTCTCCCAGGAGGCCCAGCAGCTCGAATCGGCGAGCGCGGTCCTCACCGGCTTCTACCTCGCGCTCTCGTCCGTGGGGATCGTCGTCGGGGTCATCTTCCTCACGCTCGTGCTGCTGCGGCGGGTGGAGGCGGAGCGCCGATCGATCGGCATCCGCCGCGCGCTCGGCATCTCCGGCCGATCGATCGCCGCGGGGATCGTGGGCGACGGGGCCGCCCTCGCCGGCGCGGGGGCGCTCTCGGGCGTCGTCGGAGGCTACGTCCTCGTGACCGTGCTGGCGAACCACGCGAGCTCTACGGTGGAAGAGGCGGCGCGCCTCGCGGTGTTCGCCCCGGCCACGCTCGCCGAGATCGTCGCCGGCATCGTGGTACTCTCGCTGGCGGCGAGCGCGGTGGCGACCCGCTCGGCCCTCCGGATCCAGGTCGCGGAGGCGCTCCGATGAACGCCGCGCCGGCCCCCGCCGTCGAGCTCTCCGACGTGTCGCGGGTCTACTCGCCGGGATCGGCCGACGAGGTGCGGGCCCTCCGGGGCGTTTCGCTGCGGATCGACGGCGGAGAGTTCGTCTCGGTCGAGGGACCGAGCGGGTGCGGGAAGACGACGCTCCTGAACCTGCTCGGCCTCCTGGACGCCCCGACCTCGGGGGAGCTGCTCTGGGACGGCCGGCCCGTCGGGGCCCGGAGCGACCGCGAGCGGGCCCGGCTCCGGCTCGAGAGGGTCGGGTTCATCTTCCAGCGGTTCTACCTTCTGCCCACGATGACGGCGCGGGAGAACGTGGAGCTTCCGATGCGCGCGCTCGGGGTCCCCCGGGCCGAACGGCTCCGCCGCGCCTCCGACCTCCTGTCCGAGGTCGGGCTCTCGGGCCGGGAACGGTCGTTCCCGCACCAGCTCTCCGGGGGGGAGGAGCAGCGGGTCGCCATCGCCCGGGCGCTCGCGAACCGGCCCGGCCTGCTCCTCGCGGACGAGCCGACCGGCGAGCTCGACTCGGGGAACACCCGCGGGATCCTCGACCTCCTCACGCGCGTGCGGGCCGGCCGGGGCGCCACGCTCCTGCTCGTCACCCACAACCCGACGGTCTCGGCCCGCGCCTCCCGGCACCTTGCCATGGAGGACGGCCGGATCGTCGCCGACCGGCGGGGGGCGTGAGCCGTGGCCCGGATCGCGATCCTCCTCGAGGACCGGTGCCACCCGAAGGAGTGCCAGTGGGAGTGCCAGGCGTACTGCCCGCCGGTGCGGATGGGCCAGGAGTGCATCGTCGAGGGGCCGAACGGACGGCCGATCATCTCCGAGTCGCTGTGCATCGGTTGCGGGATCTGCGTCCACAAGTGCCCGTTCGACGCGATCAAGATCCTGAACACCCCCGAGGCCGACGAGTCGGAGATCGTCCACCGGTACGGCTACAACGGGTTCCGGCTCTACCGCCTTCCGATCCCGCCGGCGCAGGGGATCACCGGGCTCCTCGGACCGAACGGAACCGGGAAGTCGACCGCGCTTCGGCTCCTGGCGGGGCGGGACGTCCCGAATCTCGGCGACTTCGAGCACCCGGCCGACTGGGCGAAGGTCCTCGAGCGGTACCGGGGAACGTCGCTGCGCGCCCACTTCGAACGGGTGGCCGGCGGTAAGCTGGTCACCGCGGTCAAGCCGCAGTACGTCGACCGCCTCGCGGACGAGGCCGCGACCGTCCGGGGGTACGTCGGCGACGGGCTTCGGGCGGCCGGGGCGATCGACGACGTCGGCCTGGCAGGGCGCGCGGACCGCCGGCTCGGAGAGCTCTCGGGCGGCGAGCTCCAGATGGCGGCGATCGCCCGGACCCTCGCGGTCGACGCCGACCTCTACCTGATCGACGAACCGTCCAGCTACCTCGACATCGTCCACCGCCTGCGCATCGCGCGGCTCCTGCGTCGGCTCGGGGCCACGAAGAGCGTCGTCGTGGTCGAGCACGACCTCGCGCTCCTCGACTACCTGGCCGACCAGGCGCACCTCATCTACGGCGAGCCGGCCGCGTTCGGCGTGATCAGCCACCCGATCCCGATGCGCTCGGCGATCAACACCTACCTCACGGGGTACCTCAAGGACGAGAACGTGCGGTTCCGGACCGAGCCGGTCCGGTTCGTCGCGCACCCCCCGAAGCCGATCGCCCGGCACAACGTGCTGGTCGAGTTCTCGGCGCTCGAGAAGCAGTTCCCGTCGTTCTCCCTCTCGGTCGGCGCGGGCGCGCTCGCGAAAGGGTCGACGGTCGGTGTCGTCGGCCCGAACGCCACCGGTAAGACGACGTTCGTCCGGATGCTCGCGGGGGTCGAGCCCCCGACCCGCGGGGCGCCGCCCGCCGGCGTGACCGTCAGCTACAAGCCCCAGTACCTGAAGGCGACCCAGGGCGCGAGCCTCCGGGCGCGCTCGGAGGCGCTCGCCTCCGACCCGACGTTCGACGCGAAGCTGTTCGAGCGGGAGCTCGTCCCGGGGCTCCACCTCGACGAGGTCCTGGACGTCGCGCTCACGGACCTCTCGGGAGGTGAATTGCAGCGGGCGGCGGTCGCCCTCGCCCTCGCGCGGCCCGCGACGCTCTACCTCCTCGACGAGCCGTCCGCGTACCTCGACTCGGACGAGCGCATGGCGATGGCGCGGCTCCTCCGGCGGCAGGTCGAGCGGCAGGCGGTCACCGCCCTCGTCGTGGACCACGACGTCTATTTCCTCGACCTCGCGTGCGACGAGCTGATGGTGTTCCAGCTCGAGGGGGACGACGGGTCGCGGGGTCGCGGCGACGGCCCGTTCCCGATGCGGGAAGGGATGAACCGGCTCCTGCGGTCGGTCGACATCACGTTCCGGCGGGACGCCGAGACGCTCCGTCCGCGGATCAACCGCGAAGGGTCGGTGCTCGACCGCGAGCAGCGCGCGAAGGGGGAGTACTACTACGAAGCCGCCGCCTGACGAGAGAAATGCCCTTCCGGAGGGCACTCGTCTCCCCCGCATACTCCGAAGCCGAGATCGCCAACTCCCTGCGAGAGACTTGCAGACGTACGCTCCTGGTTCGGTCCTCCACCGATAGGGAGCTAACCATTTCGGCCCCTGGGCAACCGGGGGCCATCGAATTTTGCACTAGTTTTCCACGACTCTGTCGGACCTGCTGCACGATGCACGGGAGGGACACCCCATGCCCGTAGCGTCGGAATGGCCATTCGTCTGCCCGGGGTGCCTGGCCGAACGCGAGCCGGGATCGCTCTTCTACTGGGGGCCCGACCCGCTCTTGTCCGGGTACGGCTCGCTCTGTTGGGATGTGGAATGCCTCCGGAACCATGCGTGGCTTCGGCAGGATGTGCGCTATCGACCGCCCCTCTAGGCCCCTCCGGCTGCAGAACGGTCCGCCCCCGAAACGGGCGTCCTAGGTGTGCGCCGAGATGATCTTCGGGTCAGCGTGCAAAGGGAAAGCCCGTGCAGGAACAGTAGTACGCCCCTCGAAGCCACACGCCGGATTGAGTGTCGTATGATTCGCGTTTCAAATCACTCCCCAAAGGCGTGTGGCTGCCCGGGGTAGGTCCGGGCATTGTTGAGGGTCTGAGATGGGAGCAAACTCGTTATCGTTCTAGTCTATCACCCGTCCATGGCCGCCAAACCCTCCGAAGGTGAGCCGCCGCCGACCCCGCCGACCCCGCAAACGTGGACCGCACCTGCCCCGGCACCCAAAGGCGCGATGTCAATGGCTACGATTGCCCTGATTCTGGGCATCGTCGCGTTGGTCTTTGGCGGCTCAGCCGTCGGGATCGCCTTAACGCACGCTGGGCCCACTGGGTCGGCGGGCGCGACGGGAGCCACAGGCGCGCAAGGAACCCAGGGAGCCCAAGGTACCCCCGGTAGGGACGGCACGAACGCCACCGATCTCTGGGCCATCGTCAACTCGACAGGGGGCGTGGTTGCGGGGAATGGCGTCAATGCTTCAACCACAGAGTGGATCTCCGGCTACCCCGGGGCTTACGAAGTGCTCTTCGACCAGCCCGTCAGTAGCTGCAGCTACCTTGCGACGATTGGCATAAGCGGAGTCCCCCCGCCGGGATTCATTTCTGTCGCGCCCCGTTACAGCTCAACGTGGGGAGTGTTCGTTCAGACGTATGATAGCTCCGGGGTTGCGACAAACGAGTCGTTCGAACTCGGAGTGTTCTGCTAGAAAGCGGTCCATCACCCCAGCTCGACTCCCAACCCCTTCCGGTTTCTTTCTCGTATCGGATAGTCTTGGGCCGGCGAGTCGGGTGCTGCTAGCCAGCGACCGAGGCCGCGAGTAAACTCCCAGGGCGGGCTGGTCGACGTTCCTCAACAGTAGACTGCGAGGTAGAAGTCGTAGTCAGTCCATGCCCCGCCAACGTTGGCGGTGCGGACGTAAACGTTCCCACCCGTACCGTTGCTGTCTGACCCGGGACTGACCGAGGCAAAACCTGCCTCAACGTACGTCACGGGAGTGAGCGAGCCCACCGTCACTTGATAACTGTAGTTTGTCACATCTCTGTTGAAAGTGACCTGGTATAGACCGGTTTCCGGATGGTGGGAGGACGTTACGCCGTTCCCGCGCGCGACAGTGCCGTTCCCATGCACGGCGGCCCAGAGTTCGGTTGCGGCCCTTCCGGAGGACCCCACGGGCCCCGGGATCGCGAAACTTACTACCAAGGCGCTAACCGCCAAGGCGACGGCAATTCCCCATAAGGTCAGACCCAAGACTCGTCTGCCACGCTTACCGGTTCCTATCGGTTGGGGTTCCATGATTGGCGCAATAGTTTCCCGACTAAGAACAAGTCGGACCGGAGGCAACCTTCGACGCCTTCGGCCCACGGGAAACCGGGGCCGCGACATGCCTGACTTACTCTACCA
>Ga0181524_10004465_pt1 | contig 12929 bp, 8 predicted proteins | sample PEATcosm2014_Bin_34_FD_119761 | JGI IMG/M metagenome (GOLD analysis project Ga0181524, IMG submission 119761) | Peatland microbial communities from MTU Mesocosm Facility, Houghton, MI, USA - PEATcosm2014_Bin05_60_metaG | ecosystem: Environmental > Terrestrial > Soil > Wetlands > Peat | place...
AAAGCGTGGCGCCGGTCGAGCCGATCAGCGGAACCAGCGCCGTGGCGAAATCGGCGCCGTTGGCGAACGTCGACACGTCGACCTTCGCGGCGAAAAGCGGCGCCGCCGCCACCAGCGTCGCGATCGCGGCGATGGCGGCCAAGATCGCGCCGATCGCGGTGTCCGTCCGGCCCTGGGGCACGTCGGCCCGGGTCATGCCTTTGTCCACCACCGCGCTCTGCTGGAAAAAGATCATCCACGGGGTCACGGTCGCGCCGACGTTGGCGAGGATCAGCGTCAGGAACGCTATGGTGAAGCCGCCCGGCAGCGGCCCCCAGGTAGCGAGCGCATGGGCCAGCGCCGCGCCGTCGGGGTGCGCGTACAGGGCCGCGGGAATGAACAGGAGGTTGAACACGGCGAGCCCCATCAGCACGCGCTCCCAGGTCGCGTATCGCCGAAACGTCAGCGAGACGATGACGAGCGCCACGCCGAGCGTGACCGAAGCCCAGGAGGGCACGCCGAAGTAGAGGCCGCCGGCCTGGATGGCGATGAACTCGGTGACCAGCGTCAGCAAGTTGCCGAACACGAGGTCGCCCATGGCGAAATAGCCCCAGAACGGGCCGAAGCGCTGGAAGATGAGTTCAGCGTGGCCGCGATGCGTCGCCGCGCCGAGCCGCACCGTCATTTCCTGCACCACGAACGCCATGAGGAAGGTGAGCAGGATGAACGGCACGAAGAAGCCGATCCCATAGGTCGCGCCGGTGGTCGCGTATGAGACCATGCTGGGGCCGTCGTTCTCCCCCAGCATGACCAGCACGCCCGGACCGGCCAGCAGCCAGAGCAGCCGCAGCGAGCTCCTTGTGGCGCGGCTCTTCAGGACCTTCAGACGATCCTGCGCCCGCAGGACGTCCTCGTAGGTGATGCGCTCGTCGCCGCCCGAGGGGACGGCGGACAGGCCAAGGTTCAGTGCGTTGTCGCTCACGATGCCTCCGCGGTTGACAGCCGCGCTTTTGCGGCCGTCATTTCGACGACTTCGACATAAGTTAGCCAAGGCTACATTTAAGTCAAGAGGCAATTCTCCAATGCGAACGGTACATTTCGGGCGCTTGGGTTCATCGCGAGGCCGCGCCGCCGCGGGCGCGGAAGCCGACGCGGAAGGCATGGAGCGCCATGCCTCGGAGGAGACGCTGAAGGCGTTCGCCCGCTTCCTCGCCCGGGCCAAGTGAGCATGGCGCGGCCAAGCGGGGCTCGTGGAAAGGCGCCTGGCGCGTCGACGGCGGCTTTTTCGCAACTTGTCGTTGTCAGCGGCCGCCCTTATGGATTAGGCGGATTTCGAGGGAGAGCGGCGGCATGGACGGTGTGGCCGAAGCGAGACCGAGACTGTTCGGCGCGCGGCAATGGATGTTGGTCTGGGGACCGGGCCTGCTGGTGATGCTGGCCGACACCGACGCCGGCAACGTCGTGACCGGCGCCCAGGCGGGCGCGCAATGGGGCTACCGGCTGCTGCCGCTGCTGCTGCTGCTCGCGCCGATGCTCTACATGCTGCAGGAGCTGACGGTCCGGCTCGGACTCGCCACCGGGCGCGGCCACGGCGAATTGATCCGCGAGCGCTTCGGCGTCGGCTGGGCGTGGCTGTCGACGGCCGGATTGGCGGCGGCGGTGATCGGCTCGCTGATCACCGAATTCACGGGGGTGGCGGGGATCGGAGAGCTTTACGGCCTGTCGCGCACCGTGACCTTGCCGCTCTCGGCGGCGGCCTTGCTCGCGGTCGTGGCCACCGGCTCGTACCGGCGCGTGGAGCGGACCGCGATCGTCATCGGCCTGTTCGAACTCGCCTTCTTCGCCGTCGCCTGGGCCGCGCACCCAAACCTCGGGACGGTGGCTAGGGATGTGGTCGACCTGCCGCTGGGCAACCATGAATTCCTCTATCTGGCGGCGGCGGTCATCGGCGCGACCTTCAATCCCTGGATGATTTTCTATCAACAGTCCGCCATCGCCGACAAAAAGCTTCGGCCCGACGATCTCAGGGCCGCCCGCTGGGATACGGCGTTCGGCGCGGCGCTGACGCAGTGCCTGACGGGCGCGGTGCTGGTCGCCGCGGCGGCGACGCTGGGCGCCGGCGGCGCTTCGGCGGGCCTCCGCAGCGTCGGCGAGATCAGCAACGCGCTGTCGCCGCTCCTCGGGGAGAGCGTCGGACGCGCGGTGTTCAGCGCCGGCGTGCTCGGCGCCTCTCTGGTGGCCGCCATCGTGTGCTCGCTGGCGCTGGCCTGGGGGGTGGGCGAGGTCGCCGGCTACCGGCGCTCCCTCGAACATCATCCGTTCGCGGCGAAATGGTTCTACGGCGTTTATGCAGCCGCCGTCGTCGGCGCCGCCGCGCTCGTCGGGTTCGTCCCGGACCTCGTCTGGCTCAACATCGCGGCGCAGGTTCTCAACGCCTTCCTGCTGCCCCTAGTGGTCGGCTTCCTCGTCGCCTTGGCGCTGACAGCGCTGCCGGCGCCGCTGCGTCCGCGGGGGCTCTACCTCGGGATGTTGATCGGCGTTTCCGCCCTCGTGATCGCCTTGGGGCTTTACGGCGGCGTCGCGGGACTGATGTAGTCGCTACGCGAAATAGCCGAAATAGGTCAAGATTGCGCCGATGACGAGGTCGAACGTGGCGGCGACGGGGAAGGCGCTTTTGCGCTCGATCAGCATGGCGCCGATCGACACGATCCATTGCGGCCAGAAAATCGTGACAAGGGCGCGAAGGAGACTCGCCCAACCGATCAGGGTGACGAGGAGTCGCCAGTCGAGCGCCCAGACGTTGTGAGTCAGCAGCAGCGCCAAGCCGCCGAGCAGACCAAAAAAGCCGGCCATGTACAATAATACCCCGCTTGCGATGAACTCTCGCAGCAGAGCGCGAAACGCCTCGGGCCTGGTCAGCAGCGCGACGCCGACGACAAGAAGCATGGGCCCCAGCAGCTTGGCGATGAAGAGGGACGTTTGCATGGAAGCGCCTCGACAATCCGGCTTGCGGCGCCAACAAACTTACCTTGGTCGAGATCGTTGTCATTGCGCCGCGTCAAGAGCGCCTCGGGCGCGGCAAGCTCGTGGCGTTCGGCGTCAATTCGGTTCTTGACCCGAGAGCGGCGCGAAGCGCTTGCGTTTGTGCAAGGGTGCGCTACTTATGGAACCATGGACTTGCGGGAATGGACCGCGTAACGCCGCGCCGATCGATGCGGCAAACGAGAGAATTACAGAGGCGCCGATGAGCGAGCTTCGCCAACCCACGATTTTCCTGCCGCACGGCGGCGGGCCATGCTTCTGGATGGAGTTTCCGCCGCCGTTCGGGCCGCACGCCTGGGACCGCCTGCGGGACTATCTCGCGGGGATCGTCGAGAGCTTGCCGGAGCGCGCGAAGGCGTTCGTGGTCGTCAGCGCGCATTGGGAGGAGGCCAAGCCGACGGTCAGCGCCGCCGCCGCGCCGGGGATGCTGTTCGACTATTACGGCTTTCCCGAGCACACCTATCAGCTCAGCTACCCCGCGCCGGGCGAGCCCCGCGTCGCCGCCGAGGTCAAGCGATTGCTAGAAGCGGCCGGCCTGCCGGTCGGCGAGAACGGCACGCGCGGCTTCGACCATGGCGTCTTCGTGCCTTTCCTGATCGTCGATCCGAAAGCCGAGATCCCCGTCGTCATGCTGTCGATCCAGCGCGACCTCGACCCGGCGCGGCACATCGCCATCGGCAAGGCGCTCGCGCCTTTGCGCGATCAGGGGATCGTCATCGTCGGCAGCGGCATGAGCTTTCACGATCTCAGGCATTTCTTCGACGGCGACGGCCGCGCCTCCGTCGCCTTCGACGCCTGGCTCGACGAGACCGCGACCAAGTCCGATCCCAAGGCGCGCGAGGAGCGGCTGATCCATTGGAGCGAGGCGCCCTTCGCGCGCGCCTGCCACCCGCGCGAGGAGCACCTGATCCCGTTGATGGTCGTGGCGGGCGCGGCCGGGGACAGCGCGGGACAACACAGTTTTCGCGACACGGTCGGCGGCAAGGTGATTTCGGGCTTCCGGTTCGGCTAGGGCGGGGCGGCGAGGTTCGGCGGCGCCGAGACCGGCCAAATTGCGCTGAACCTGCCGGGCCGCCGGCGCAGACGCTCGCTACTTCGCCTGCGTTCCGGCGAGTTCATCCAGCCGCTTCAGCTCGAGCTTGGCGGCCGAGTATTGGACGAAATCATATGGGCAGTGATCCACCGCGGATTGGAGCGGCGGACGGGCGTCCGCCTGCGCCCCCTTTTCCACCTGGTGAACGCCGATGAAGAAATCGGCCACGCAGGACTGCTCGACCCGCGTGCTCTGCTGCTCGGCCGACGAGGCCGCGGTTCGCGTCTCATCGGGGTTCGTCGAGCCGAGAAACAGAGCGACGATTGGCCATGGCCATCGGCTGCGGTCGATCGTCTTTGCATTCGCAGCAAGCTCGTCGGCGTCATTCTGACCGGCGCGCGCGCGGGCGACGTGAAGCCAGATGACATAATAGGGGCTGGCCGGCTTGAGCTTCAACGCCATCGCAGCGTCGTCCGCCGCCCCGGCGGCGTCATTCGTATAGAGCTTGGCCAGCGCGCGTCGCCAATAGAGTTCAGAATTGTCAGGCGCCTTGCCGATTTGAATCGCCGCGTTGAAATTGCTCAGAGCCTCCATCGTCCGACCCAAGTCGAACAGCGCCTGGCCGACCTTGTCGTCGGAAATCGCCAAGCCACGCTGCCACTGGGCGTTGCCGGGATCCGACTTCGCCAGGCGATCCATGATCGCGAGCATCGCTTGATAGGAGGTCAGCGCGGCCGCCAGATCGCCCTGGGCCACTTGCACGTCGCCCACCCTATTGTACGAAAAGCGCAGATCGTCCTGCCAGCCGGCATTGCCGGGATCGGACTTCGCCAAGCGGTCCGTGATGGCGAGGGCCGCCTGATAGGAGGTCAGCGACTCGGGCAGATGGCCTTGCGCCTCCTGCACGTTGCCGACCATGTTGTACGACACCGCAAGATCGCGTTGCGATCCGGCATTGCCGGGATCTGAATTCGCCCGGCGATCCATGATCGCGAGCGTCGTCTGATAGGAGGTCAACGCCGCCGGCAGATCGCCTTGCGCCTCCTGCACCTTGCCAACCCTATTGTGCGCCAGCGCCAGATCGCGCTGCCAGCCAGCATTGCCGGGATCGGACTTCGTCAGAAGATCGGCGATGGCGACGGCCGTCTGATAGGAGGTCAGCGCGGCCGGCAGATCGCCCTGCGCCACCTGCACGTTCCCAACTTTATTGTATGACGCCAACAGGTCGCGCTGCCGGCCGGCATTGCCGGGATCGGACTTCGCCAAACGGTCGGCGATGGCGACGGCCGTCTGATAGGACGCCAGCGCGGCCGGCAGATCGCCCAGCGCCGCCTGCACGTCGCCCACCTCGTGGTGCGAGAGCGAAAGGTCGCGCTGCCAGCCGGCATTGCCGGGATCGGACTTCGCCAATCGGTCGGCGATGGCGAGGCCCGCCTGATACGAGGTCAGCGCGGCCGGCAGATCGCCCTGCGCCTGCTGCACGTGGCCGACTTCGTCGTACGACAACGATAGGTCTCGCTGCCAGCCGGAGTTGCCGGGATCGAACTTCGCCAGGCGGTCTCTGATGGCGAGGCCCGCCTGATACGAGGTCAGCGCGGCCGGCAGATTGTCCTGCGCCGCCTGCGCGTCGCCGATCTTATTGTACGAAATCGCCAGATCGCGCTGCCAGCCGGCATTGCCGGGATCGGACTTCGCCAGGCGGTCGGCGATGGCGAGGCCCGCCTGATAGGAGCTCAGCGCGGCGGAGGGATTGCCCTGCGCCTTTTGCAGGTCGCCGATCTTGTTGTACGAAATCGACAGGTTACGCTGCCGGCCGGCATTGCCGGGGTCGGACTTCGCCAAGCGCTCCGTGATGGCGAGGTCCGCCTGATAGGAGGTCAGCGCGGCCGGCAGGTCGCCCTGCGCCATCTGCACGTCGCCAATCCTGCCGTACAAACCCGCCACGTCGTCCTGCCAGTTGGCGTTGCCGGGATCGGCTTTCGCCAGGCGGTCAATGATCGCGAAGCTCGCCTGATAGGAAGTCAACGCGGCGGGCAGATCGTCCTGCGCATCCTGCGCATCGCCGACCTTCTCGTACGACAGCGAAAGATCGCGCCGCCAACCGGCGTTGCCGGGATCGGATTTCGCCAGGCGGTCCAGGATGGCGAGGTCCGCCTGAAAGGAGGTCAGCGCGGCCGGCAAATTGCCCTGCGCCATCTGCACGTCGCCGATGGAATTGTATGACGCCGACAGGTCGCTCTGCCAGCCGGCGTTGCCGGGATCGGACTTCGCCAGGCGGTCTCTGATGGCGAAGCTCGCTTGATAGGATTTCAGCGCCTCGGGCAGGTCGCCCTGCGCCATCCGCACGTCGCCCATCTTGTTGTACGAAATCGACAGGTCGCGCTGCCAGCCGGCGTTGCCTGGGTCGGACTTCGCCAAACGGTCTCTGATGGCGAAGCTCGCTTGATAGGATTTCAACGCCTCGGGCAGATTGCCCTGCGCCATCTGCACGTCGCCCATCTTGTTGTACGAAATCGACAGATCGCGCTGCCAGCCGGCGTTGCCTGGATCGGACTTCGCCAGTGGCTCTATGACGGCCAGACTCGCTTGGTAGGAGGTCAGTGCGGCCGGCAGGTCGCCCTGCGCATCCTGCACGTCGCCGACTTTTTCGTACGACACCGCCAGATCGCGCCGCCAGCCGGCATTGCCGGGATCCAATTTCGTCACGCGCTCCGTGGCGGCGAGGGTCGCCTGGTAAGCGGTCAGGGCGGCCGGCAGATCGCCCTGCGCCACCCGCACGTCGCCGAGCCTGCTGTATGCCCGCGCGAGATCATACTGCCAGCCGGCGTTGCCGGGATCGGACTTCGCCAAACGATCCACGATGGCGAGGCCCGCCTGAAAGGACGCCAGCGCGGCCGGCAGATTGCCCTGCGTCGCCTGCACGTTGCCGAGCTCGTCGTACGAAAACGCCAGATCGCGCTGCCATTGGGCGTTGCCGGGATCGGACTTGGCCAGCCGGTCCGCGATGGCGAAGCTCGTCTGATAGGAGGCGAGCGCGGCCGGCAAATTGCCCTGCGCCACCCGTACGTTGCCGATCTTGTTGTACGAATCCGCCAGATCGCGCTGCCAGCCGGCGTTGCCGGGATCGGACTTCGCCAGGAGGTCCACGATGGCGAAGCTCGTCTGATAGGAGGCCAGCGCGGCCGGCAAATTGCCCTGCGCCGCCTGCACGTCGCCGACATCGTTGTACGAAATCGACAGGTCGCGCCGCCAGCCGGCATTGCTGGCGTCGGACTTCGCCAGCCGGTCCATGATGGCGAGGCCCGCCTGATAGGAGCTCAGCGCCGCGGGCAGGTCGCCCTGCGCCCTCTGCACGCCGCCGACTTTGTTGCACGAAACCGCCTGGTTGCGCTGCCAGCCGACATTGCTGGGATCGGACTTCGCCAGCCGGTCCGCGATGGCGAAGCTCGTCTGATAGGAGGCCAGCGCCGCCGAAAGATTGCCTTGCGCCACCTGCACGTCGCCAATCTTGTCGTAGGCAACCGCCAGATTTTGCTGCGAGCCGGCGTTGCCGGGATCGGACTTGGCCAGCCGGTCCGCGATGGCTTGGAACGCCTGAAAGGAGGTCAGCGCCGCGGGTAGGTCGCCCTGCGCCTTCTGCACTTCGCCGACATTCTCGTGGGAAAACGACAAGCGGCGCTGCCAGTCGGCATTGGTGGGATCGGACTTCGCCAGCCGGTCCCTGATGGCCAGGCTCGCCTCATAGGAACTCATCGCGGCCGGCAGATTGCCCTGCGCCTCCTGCACCTTGCCGACTTCATTGTCCGCCACCGACAGATCAAGCTGCCAATCGGCGTTGCCGGGATCGGACTTCGCCAAACGGGAAATGACGTTCTGCTTGGCTTGATAGGCCTTCAACGCCTCAGCAAGGTTGCCTTGCGCCATGAAGACATCGCCGATGCGCTCGTTCCTGACGCCGAGGTCAAGCTGCCAAGCGGCATTGCCGGGATCGGCTTTCGCTAGCCGGTCTCTGATGGCGAGGCTCGCCTGATAGGACGCTAGCGCGGCGGGCAGGTTGCCTTGGTCCTCCTGCACGAGACCGACGTCGTCGTAGGAAATCGACAGGAAGTTCTGCCAGTCGGCATTGGTGGCGTCAGACTTCGCCAAGCGGTCGAAGATGGCGAGTTCCGCCTGATAGGAGGTCAGCGCGGCGGGCAGGGCGCCCTGCGCCACCTGCACCCTGCCGATCCTCTCATACGAAATCGCCAGGTCGCGCTGCCACAGCGAATTGCCGGCGTCGGACTTCGCCAGGCGGTCCCTGATGGCGAAGCTCGCTTGATAGGAAGTCATCGCGGCCGGTAGATCGCCCTGATCCTCCTGCACGAGGCCGACGTAGTTGTACGAAAACGCCAGATCGCGCTGCAACAGGGAATTGCCGGGATCGGATTTCGCCAGACGGTCCCGGATGGCGAGGCTTGTCTGATAGGAGGTCAGCGCGGCGGGCAGGTCGCCCCGCGCCTTCTGCACCTCGCCGACATTCCTGTGCGAAGCCGCCAGATCGTTCTGCCAGCCGGCATTGCCGGGATCGGACTTCGCCAGTCGGTCGGCGATGGCGAGGCCCGCCTGATAGGAGGTCAGCGCGGCGGGCAGATCGCCTCGCGCCTTCTGCGCGTCGCCGACCCCGTTGTACGACAGCGACAGATCGTGTTGAAAGTCGGCGCTGCCGGGTTGCTGCGCCAGCAGAGCTTGGAGAATGTCCTGCGCCTGCTTCGCCGCTGTCAGCGCGTCCATGGTTTCGCCGAGCGTCAAGAGCGTATGGGCTGTCTCCCTCAACGCGGAGGCTTGGCTCTGGCGCAGAGCCGGGCTCGATTCTCCCGATCCCAGGAGCTGGTCCTGCAGCTGACGGGCCCGATCGAGAATGCCCTTGGTCGTCGTGGTCGGCACGCCGACGACGTCGCGGAGTTTTAGCGCCAAGTCGGACACGAGGCTGTTCGCCGTGCTGGTCGCCAGCGTGAGCGTGCGCTCGGCGCGCTCGCGCTGCGTCTGGGCCTCGCGGCGATTGATCTCGGCGAAACCGGCGAGAGCGATGGCGACGACGGCGACGGCGAGCGAGCCGCCGACCCAATAACGCTGCCTTGCGGTCGCAGCCCGCCGGCTCGCCCGGATGAAGTCCTGGTGCAGATCGGTCGGCGCGTTGGCGTCGGCGGGGCGGCGGTCGAGCCAGCGCTCGGCGGCATCCAAGTCCGCGCCGCGCAGGCAAGCGCCTTTGCTCCGTCCCGCCTCGTCCCAGTGTCGCGCCAGCTCGCCGAGACGCGTGTGCTCGCGCACCCAGGGAAGGTCGGTGTGCAGCGCCGCGGCGAGCGCCGCCAGCGCAGCGTCCTTGTCGTCGCCCTCGGCGAGGAACACCCAGTTGAGCCGGCCCAGCGCCGGCGGCGCGTCGGCGTCCGCGATGCGGCGCGCCACGACCGGAATGATCCGCTTGCCGAGCCGCGCGCTCTCTTCCAGTTCCCAGCCGCAGATCGTCGAGGCGACCGAATCCGGGCTCACGGAGAAGACAACCGTGTCGGCGGTGGCGATCAACCCGGCGAGGCGCTCCTTCCACGGCTCGCCCGGCGCGATATCCGTCTTGTCGAGGAAGGCGTCGAAACCGCGCTCGGCGAGCGCCCCGACCAACATCTGCGCAAAAGCCGAGTCCTTGCGCGAATAGGAGACAAAGACCTTGGCGCGATCGCCGGTCGGGGCTGCGACGGAAGCGGCAGGCGCATTCTCATTCATCGTCCGCCGCTCCGCCCATCGCCGATAGGCAATCAGGATTTTCGGCTATCGCAAGTATCACGCCAAGAACGCCTCTGGGTATAAGCGGGTATTCTCAGGAAGGGGTGCGGCAAATCGCGCCTGGCCGCTCACGCCCGGCATTGCGGCGATGGCGCGGACGGCGCCGGCGCCATCGCCGCGAGCGAAATCGCCCTCAATCCGGCGGCCCGATCGGCGCGTAGGTCGGCACGAGGTGCAGCGCGTCGCCCGCGTAGGGATGGGCGCGCGCGACGTCCTCGTCGAGTTCGACGCCGAGGCCGGGCTCGGTGGGCGCAATGACGTAGCCGTCCTCCCAGCGGATCGGCTTTTTCAACAGCTCGGCCTGAAAGCCGTCCCAGCGCTCAATGCTCTCGAGAATGAGGAAATTCGGGCTGCACGCCGAAAGCTGGATATTGGCGGCGCCGACGACGGGGCCGCAATAGAGATGGGGGGCGATCTGAGCATAATGCGCCTCGGCCATCCCCGCGATCTTCTTGGCTTCGAGGAGGCCGCCGACGCGGCCGAGATTGAGCTGCAGGATCGAGGCGGCGCCGGTCCGCAGCACGCGCGCGAATTCGTATTTGGTCGTCAGCCGCTCGCCGGTCGCGATCGGGATCGACGTGCCCGCCGCGACGCGCGCCATCTGCTCCGGCATTTCAGGCGGCGTCGGCTCCTCGAACCACAGCGGCGAATAGGGCTCCAGCCTTTGCGCGAGGCGCAGCGCGCCCGAGGTCGTGAATTGCCCGTGCGTGCCGAACAGCAGGTCGCAGGAATCGCCGAGCGCCGCGCGCAGGGTCTTGCAGAACGCCTCGCTCAGCGTGAGCCGCTCGAGGCTCGGCTGGCGCGGATCGAAGGTGGAGTACGGGCCGGCGGGATCGAATTTCACCGCGGTGAAGCCTTGCCCGACGTAACGCAGCGCCCGCGCCGCCGCCGCGTCGGGGTCGCGATAGACCGGCGAATCGGAGTAGGCGTGCGAGCCGGGCTCGTCGGGGTAGAGATAGGTGTAGGTGCGCAGCCGCTCGTGAACGAGGCCGCCGAGCAGCGCGTGGACAGGCTTGCCCACCGCCTTTCCCACGATGTCCCAGAGCGCGATTTCGAAGCCCGACAGCACCCCCATCAGCGAAATGTCGGGGCGCCCGGAATAGCCGCGCCCGTAGACGTTGCGCCATAATGCCTCGATGCGGAACGGATCGGCGCCCAGGACCTGGCGCTCGAACACGTCGGCGATCATCGCCTCGAGCGCCGCGGGGCCGAAGCTGGCGGCGTAAACCTCTCCGACGCCCTCGACTCCGCAGGCGGTTCTGAGCTTGAGAAACAGGAAATAGCGCCCGCCGAAGCCGGGCGGGGGGTTGCCGACGACGAACGTCTTCAACTCGGCGATTCGCATGGGCTCGACTCCGGCGGGGAGGGCGTTCCGCCGCGTTTCCCCAAGGCCGAAGAGTGTTTCCGCCCGAGAGAATAAATCAAGCGCGGTCTTGCTGCGCAGGCGCGGGAATTTTGTCTGACCAGGCGCCGACGGCGCGCGCGCTCACGGTTCGGCCGCGCTCGGCGACGGCGCCGCCCTTGCTTTAACGCTCGTTTTCTGTGCAAAAAGCGCCGGTCCGCCGGTGCGGGCGCATGGGGTCCGGGTTTCGCGGCGCACAAAAATTTTTCGCGAAGCCTCTTGGCAGGAGCGCGCGATCCGGCTAAACAGCCTGCCGGGGTCGGCGGCGCGATGCGACCCTTATGATCATCAATGGCTTCCGCTTCGCTTTGTCGAGACCCTTTTTAAGGGAGCGTCGAAACGAGAGCGGTGGATAGGCCGGAGGACACGGGGGGCATCCCTCGCGTCTCGTCCGGCCATGTCCTGTCCGAGACTGCCGGCGCGCGCGTTTCCCCTGGGGAAGCGCCGCTTAATTCCCTCCCGCGACGCGGGGTTTATGGGGGCCTGCATAGACGGGGAAGACCGATTTTCCGTCGGGCGGCTCGGATCGAGCCGGTCGACGCCTGCGGTTCGAACCATCTGTCCGGCGGTGGGCGTGAAGCCCAACTCCGGGGACAGGCGCAAGTCGTCGTGACCGGCCGCTTTTTTGAGGCGGGCGGGCGCGACATGTGCAGGAGGCGGGATTTTCCCGCCAACCGGAGACAGCACCGTGGATAGAGCGGAGAAAAAGGAGGCCGTCGCGTCCTTGCACGAAGTCTTTTCAAAGACTTCGGTCGTGGTCGTGGCGCAATATTCCGGTCTGACCGTGGCCCAGATGCAACGTCTGCGCAAGCAGATGCGGCAGGCGGGCGCGAAAGTTCAGGTCGCCAAGAACCGCCTCGCACAGATTGCTCTCAAAGGCACGGACGTCGCCTCGATCGGCTCCCTTCTCAAGGGGCCGACCCTGATCGCCCATTCCAGCGATCCGGTGGCGGCGGCCAAGGCAGCCGTGGCTTTCGCCAAGGACCACGAGAAATTCGTGCTTCTGGGCGGCGCCATGGGCAAGACGGCCCTGGACGTCGAAGGAGTCAAGTCGCTTGCGACCTTGCCGTCCCTCGACGAACTGCGCGCCAAGCTGCTCGGGCTCCTCGTCGCCCCGGCGACCAAGCTCGCGCAGCTCTCCACCGCGCCCGCCGCGAAGCTCGCGCGCGTGGTCGGGGCTTATGCCGCCAAAGACGCAGCCTGATCCGAGGCTCTTCACAAACACCCTGGTTCGAACCATATAGGAACAGCAGCAATGGCTAATCTCGAAAAAATCGTCGACGAACTGTCGAGCCTGACCGTCCTCGAGGCGGCTGAACTCGCCAAGCTCTTGGAAGCCAAGTGGGGCGTTTCGGCCGCCGCCGCGGTCGCGGTCGCCGCCGCGCCGGGCGCCGCCGCCGCCGCCGCGCCGGTGGAAGAAAAGACCGAGTTCACGGTCGTCCTCGCCGCCGCCGGCGACAAGAAGATCGAAGTCATTAAGGAAGTGCGCGCGATCACTGCGCTCGGCCTGAAGGAAGCCAAGGATCTCGTCGAGGCCGCTCCCAAGGCGGTCAAGGAAGGCGTCTCCAAGGAAGAGGCCGAGAAGATCAAGGCCGCCTTGGAAAAGGCCGGCGCGAAGGTCGAGCTCAAATAGAAACCGTGGGCCTGTTTCGGGCCTGC
>Ga0181524_10004469_pt1 | contig 12921 bp, 9 predicted proteins | sample PEATcosm2014_Bin_34_FD_119761 | JGI IMG/M metagenome (GOLD analysis project Ga0181524, IMG submission 119761) | Peatland microbial communities from MTU Mesocosm Facility, Houghton, MI, USA - PEATcosm2014_Bin05_60_metaG | ecosystem: Environmental > Terrestrial > Soil > Wetlands > Peat | place...
CTCGACGCTCTTACGCTCTCCCGGAAGCAGCAGTCCGGTGCAATACGACTTCAAGGGAACAGCACGATCTACATGCCCTGCGGCCTCCGCCAGGCTGTCAAGATAGGCCGCAAGGCGCTGCTGCCGGGCGCCTGGCGTTTCGGAGTTGGCGCTCATGCCGACAGCTTACCCGCATCCCACACGAGGGGAACGAGAATTTTCCTAAGAGGTATCTACTTTATGACACAGTAGTACTAAGGTGTGTGGGGGATCTCCAGGCTCTCCGACCTGTGCTCTGTTCGGCGTGAGCGCAAACGACACTCCCGTTACCGGCTCCTGGATAATGGGCTATCCGGATAAATGCGGTGGTGATAGTATGCGTGGATGGCGAACCTCCCCCTGCACCCGCAGCCAAAGGCGGACAAAGACTATCCCAGAGCCTACGCCGACTTCCTCGGCTGGTTCCCGGATGATGCTGCTTGCCTTGACTACCTGGACTGGCTACGTTGGCCATCCGGTTTTTCCTGCCCGGATTGTGCTGGCGGTACCGGTTGGCGCTTGAAGGATGGTCGGTGGTGGTGCAAGGTGTGTCGTCGCAGGGTTTCCGCAACGGCGGGCACGATTTTCCATCACACAAGAACGCCACCGACCGTGTGGTTCGCGGCTGCCTGGTACATGACGACAACGAAGAATGGAGTTTCCGCCAAAACCCTCCACCGGCTGATGGGGTTCGGCTCCTACGAGACCGCCTGGGCGATGCTACACCGATTTCGTAGTGCCATCAGGCATGCCGAACATACGCCGCTTTGCGGCGATGTCGAAGTGGATGAAACGATGATTGGGGGCGTTCGACCTGGAAAGCGTGGGCGCGGGGCGGAGGGCAATGTCCTCGTTGCCGTGGCTGTGGCACAGACTCAGCTCAAGGGATTCGGCCACTGCCGCATTCAGGTCATTCCCAACGCAGAGGCTGGCACCGTGAGGTCTTTTCTCCTGACTCATGTTGAGCCTGGCTCTACGATCCTTACCGACGGACTGGCTTCCTACCCTTCGGCTGCAGGAGATGGCTATATCTTGAGAAGCACGCCCATCAAGGGATCTGGCATGGAAGCGCATGACGTTCTCCCAGGAGTGCACCGTGTGGTGGCTTTCGTAAAGAGATGGCTCCTCGGCACTCACCAAGGCGCATTATGTCAACGCCGTTTGAAAATTGGCTCTTCCGCACATTTGGTGATACTGCCCATTTTGCAAAAATCGAGATAAGCTGGCACTGATTCGAAACAAGTTGCGGCTCGCTCGGACTTTTCCACGGCGGCGGACGTGGAGTTTTACGCTTCTTTTGCCGATTTTCACCAACAGGCTCCCACGCTCCACTGGGAGTGCTGCACGATCAAATCCACCGCCGATCAGATTCAGCGTCAGCCGGAAGGCGAGCTGCCCTACTGAGGCTTTTAAGGGTTTTGTTGCGGATGAAGTGCCTTACCCCCATGCCTTGCGGAGGTACCCAGCGCATGTTTGGCGTGCGCGTAGGTCTTTTGAAGCGCATTGCCGGTATCGTCCTGCGCAACCGAAATAGCCACGTCCGTGGAGCTTCCTGCTTTGCAGAGGGATGACGTTGTGTGGCTAGCGCCACCTGCCAACACCTGCTCAGTGGAACTACTGTTGGCAATGATCCCCTGAGCGGGATGCTTCCCTGCGTTAAACCACGCTATGTCCGTATCTGGCATTTGGTTGAGACGAGCAATCGGCTCAGGCGGGAAGTTCGTGTTGCTCATTTTGTCCGTAAGCGGCCATTCGCTCGATGCGATAAAGACAGAACCGTTCATGGGATGGCCGGGCTCACCGAGATTGATGATCCGGCCGGGGCGAAGTGCCACCATATCGACGCACTTGTCTGCACCACACCCAGCTTGGCAGAGCGTCTCATTCAAGTAAGAAGCGTGCTTGCCAGGCGAGATCCAAACCTTGGTACCGTTCTCCTCAGCATGGATCGTTGAGGCACGCGTAATCTGGCTCACGTCGCATACCGTATTCTCGTGGGCCGCGGCATACCAATAGATGGCCTTCCATTTTGCGGAACCGAGATGGCGGTCCGATGCGCTGACCAGTACAGCCACGTGCTCCGTGTCGAGAGGATGCCCATGAGGCCCGCAGTCACGCCTCCAGAGATGATAAAAGTGAATCTCCGCAGTCGGGAGATCGTCGCTTGAAGACTTTGCCGGAAACACCTGGCCGTAGATGGTCCCGTTTTCGGCTTTCACAGTGGGAATCTTCATATTCGGAGCAAACTCCGCGGGAATCCCTGAGCAGTCATGCCGCGCGACCATGAACGTCGGAGCAAACTGAATCAAGAGAGCCTGCTCCAGCTCATCGCTCATACCGTCCTGGTCGGAATCAATGGCAAATTGTGCCTTCTGCTCAGACTCCTGGGCAGCTGCATTGCGCAATGCCGTGGGGGTAAGCAACGCGATTACCAAAAGGAGGGAAGCATAGCGCCTGAGGGTTCTCATTTGCGTCTTTCGGCCGCCGATCTACCAAGGACAGTTTACTCCACGTGCAGGATGAGAAGCATAACCTGCCCTATTCCCGCGAACTCCTCTTTTCGCCTTGTTCGACGGACCTGCCCAGAGTTGGCGGGGTTGAAGTCGGCGCACACCCCGTTTTTCAAGCGGCTCGGCTCAGCAGTTGGGTTGGCCGCTTCGGAAGACTTCCAGATCGCAAATAAAACGGGCGTTGGCCGGTCCACTGGCGCATCAACCTAACCCCTCATTGAGCGCAATGGTCTGATCGCGCACAGATCTCCATTTCGATGCGGCTGTCACATCGCGCAGGCTCAGCTCATGGTAAGGCGATTTCGCAACATTTGACCCGCTGACCTGAAGTAGAGAGTACCATCACAACGGCCGGGTTCTTACCGCAATCGCCGTTTTTCGAGCGCTTCATGGCAGCATGAGGCATGCGAGCGGCGATATTACTTCCGGCCAGCGACTACTCCTTGGTTTGAGACAGGGATCGGACGTTCAAATCCCATTATCCTGACGGAAGCGCACGCAGATCAGTTTCGTTACCCCGTGTGTGGAATGTCTAGCCACAAATACTCGAGAGCCCCGGCCAGGGCCCGTTGTTTCACGGCACGGTTAACGTGTCACGCGAGAAGTCGCGGCTGAGGCCGAGCTTGGTAGCCGCTTCGTCCAGTGCGACCTGACTAAAGAAGAACTGGTGCTTCGGGTTGGAGTTTGGGTAGAAGCGGATAACGATCTCGGGCCGAGTCACCGAGTCATTTATGCCGTCGTGAAAGGGGTAGCCGAGGTCTTGCAACAAGTGAAGAGAGCCTTCGTCGCCGGTTGGGTTGCCTGTGTCGCCGACGATAGCGAACACAGCTTTGCGCGTGCGCTTCGAGTAAACTGACACGAAGTCGCCTACCTTGACGCCGCGCCGGCGAGCGTCGTCGCCGCGAACGACATAGTTGATGTTGCGGGCGTCGACGTAGCACCGTGGGTCCCGCTCGTTTTGATTAGCTATATCGGTAAAGGCGGTCTGAGAAATGTAACAGCCGGGGAAGGGATCTTTTGGGCCCTGCAGAATTGGGCGTTTCTTGTCGTCGATAAGGTAGCCGACGATTTCCTTGTCGGCGCGCTCGAAATAGTGCGCATTGACGGGGATGTCAAGTGTCGGTTTGCCGGGCGGGCCGTAGGCGTTCGGAGCCCCGTCGACATCGACATCCATGCGGTGCGTCAGCATTTGGAAATAGGGATGCTGCGTCCGCTTCTGCGCATGCACCGCGACTGCAGCGCCCAGAGCGAAGGCTAAGACGATGGCCGAGACGGCTTGGACACTTCGGCAATTCCGCAAATCTGCGATCTCCTGGAACGGAAAGACTGAGGACCGGTCACGTCACATCTGGCTAGGGAGCGGCCCCGAAGTCCATCGGATAAATGAAGCGGGTCATTCTCATACTTGCTTCATAAATGATAATCCCGGTCCTAGCAGGCTGGTGGCCCCGTTGGCTCGATTGAGAGCCGAGTCAGATCTCCTCGTTTGATTAGTACCGACAAATCTTGGGGCTTCCCACATGCACTTTGCCGACGATTCGGCATTGCTCCGGGCAGCCAACCGGAAATTACCCAGCGCCTCGATTCGAGTTCTCTCCTCTGACCTTGCCGTTATTTTGGCCGTGAACTCGGCTATCCCGGCGGCCCTACCGTATTACGGCATCTTTTCCGGGGCAACTTCGAATCGCAAGCAGCTTCTTGTTACCGTTTGTCGTGACCTTGCAGATTTGCGCCTCGCCAATTCTTTTTCCGTCCACATCTACTCGGGAAGCGCCCATATCGCCGGTGGGGATTCTCGATTCACGCTAAATCGCCAATGCGCGAATCTACCGCCCAGAAGGCACATTCCGGGGTTCCGGTCGGATTACCAGCTACACGTACATGACCCGGCCCGCGGCCAGCTTCGGATGGTTTCCGGGGCGAATATCTGGCAAAGAGAAGAGCAGACGACCCGGCCGGTACCCGCAAGACCGGGCCGAGTCGGGGCTGGAAACGTGACTCACGGTAGTCGTCAATTCCTGTCAAGCAAGTCCCGGATTGCGACCCTGCCGCAGATCCCACAATGCCGCGACAAGAGCATCCACTTCCTGGCATGTGTTGTAAAGCGCCACCGAGGCGCGGAGTGTGCTCTCCAGGCCAAAGCGGCGCAGGATCGGCTGCGCACCGTGATGGCCGCCGCGAACAGCTATGCCCTTCCGGTTCAGATAATCGCCGATCTCTTCGGTGCGGAAGCCATCCATCACAAAGGAAAGAACGCCGGCCTTCTCTTTTGCCGCGCCGATAATGAGCAGGCCAGGAATGCGCGTGAGCGCAACGGTGGCATAGGTAAGCAGCATCTGCTCGTGCCGCGAGACATTTGCTATGCCCACGCGATCCAGAAAGTCGATCGCTGCGCCAAGACCAACCGCATCGGCAATGTTTCCCGTGCCGGCTTCAAATCGTTGTGGAGGCGGCTGGTAGAGCGTTTTCTCAAAGGTGACGTCCTGGATCATGTTTCCGCCACCCTGCCACGGTGGCATGTTATCCAGCACCTCGGACTTACCATAGAGCACGCCGATACCGGTCGGCGCGAAGACCTTGTGACCTGAGAAGACGTAGAAGTCGCAGTTCAAAGCTTGCACGTCGACGCGCATATGGGAGACGGCCTGCGCACCGTCCGCCAGCACGCGTGCGCCGTGACGGTGAGCGGTCTCGACCATTTCCTTCACAGGTACTACTGTGCCGAGGGCATTCGAGACGTGTGCGATCGAGACCAAGCGAGTCTTTGTTCCAAGCAGCTTTTCGTACTCGTCGAGCAGCACTTGGCCGGAATCGTCTACGGGTGCAACGCGCAGCCGAGCGCCCTTTTCCGCGCACAGCATCTGCCAGGGAACGATGTTGGCGTGATGCTCCAGCCAGGTGATGACGAGCTCGTCGTCCTTTTGAATGTTGCGTCGTCCCCAGCTTTGCGCCACCAGATTGATGGCCTCGGTGGCTCCACGCACAAAGACGATCTCGCGCGTGGCTCCGGCATTGAGGAAGCGGCGCGTCTTCTCTCTCGCCGACTCGTAGGCGTCGGTGGCGCGTGCAGCCAACTCGTGCGCCGCGCGATGCACGTTCGAGTTTTCGTGTTCATAGAAGTAGGTGAGACGGTTGATGACCGATTGAGGTTGCTGCGTCGTCGCCTCATTATCAAGCCAGATTAACGGGTGTCCGTTAACGACCTCTCGCAGAATTGGAAAGTCGCGCCGAATCGCTTGCACGTCAAACGAATCTGAAGAGAGGCCGAGATCGCCCGGCAGTTCGGGCTGCCCGGCTCCCGGAACCACCACCGGGACGACATTCATTGGATAGAGGGGTCGGGGCTGATGCAGAGCATCGTTGGAGGCCGGGCGCGAAAGTTGGGCGCATGAACCACCGTCACGGAGAGCTGAGGCGCGTCCAGGTCGAGTGGCGCTGCAAATGGATTGCCGTCGATCGAAGTGCTTTTCTCCGCGCGGTCTGGCTTCTCAGGCAGGGCACCAGCCGGAATGGGACCGGGTATCGTGGGTGGAGTAGAAAACAGCGGTCGCGCTTCTTCGAGGAAGGAGAACGCCGGGATCGCTGAGGAATCAACCGCACCAAGAGCGCCGGGAACTGCCGGCGCGGGAGGCTGCGGAGATGTTGTCAGCTTAGATGGTTGAACTTTTGGGAGCAGCAAGGAAGGTATTGCCGCAAATCCTTCTTCGCTGGGCACTGCGTTTCCAGACGCTCGCAAACGAGTATGCTGAGGCGCTGGCTCGGCGGCGGGTTCAACAAAGAGTGGCCTCGCTTCCGCGAGGAATGCAAACGCCGGCCCCGCCAATGGGTCAATTCCACCCCTGGAAACAGCGGGGACCATCGACGCAGGTCCGGATGGGCGCACACCTGGCGCGGCGCCTCTGTCCGGCGTGGATACGAGTATCCCAGGTTGTGCTTCGGTCAAACTGCCCAATGCACCTGGAACCGCGGGTGCAGTCGCACTCGGCACCGCCGCATGAGGATTGCCTGTGAAAGCGGAGTTAGGTGGCAGCAGCACATTGGCCACATTAATAGCAGGCTGCTGAAGTTCGTCGGGCAACGCATTGAACATCTCGTTGGCCATGCGCGCCAACTCGGCCGGGGAGAGAATGCCGGAAGTTATACCTTCGCTCCCCGGCAAGCCCGTACTCACGTTGCTGACCTCTGGAGCTGCTGTTGTAACAAGTGTTTGCTCACTTGTACTCATGGTATTGACCCACGTCTACGTCTTCGAGCAGTGCGATTGCATCGTCTGTGAGCACGGCGGCGGAGCAATACAGCGACACCAGGTAGGATGCGAGAGCTCTCTGATCAATTCCCATGAAACGAACCGACAGGCCAGGGCTCTGTTCCCCCGGAAGTCCCGGCTGGAAGAGGCCCACCACGCCCTGCTTCTTCTCACCAACGCGCAGCAGCAGAATCCTGGTCTTATGGTCCTTGCTTCTCACGGCGATCTTGTCCGAGGGAATCAGCGGAACCCCGCGCCAGGTCAAGAATGGCGTACCGAACAGAGTCACTGTCGGCGGAGGCACGCCGCGGCGGGTGCACTCCCGTCCAAAGGCCGCAATGGCGCGCGGCGGCGCAAGGAAGAACGAAGGCTTTTTCCAGACCATGGTCAAAAGCTCGTCCAAATCGTCCGGGGTCGGTGCGCCTTTTCGGGTCTTGATCTTCTGCGAGTCGGCTACGTTATTCAGAAGTCCATAGTCCGCATTGGTGAGAAGTTCGCTCTCCTGTTTTTCCTTGACGCTTTCAATAAGCAGCCGCAACTGCTCGCGAACCTGATCGTAGGGATTGCTGAGAAGATCGGAGACGCGGGTGTGAACGTTGAGAACCGCATTGATGCTGCTCAACCGGTATTCCCGAGGCTCATCCTGGTATTCAACGTACGTGGAAGCCAGCGTCGACTCATCTTCGTGCCCGCAGGTCGACTCAATGACCTTGGCCTCATCCACCTTGTTGACCCTGAACGTTCCCGCCTCAAGCGGCTTTTAGTCCAGCAGGCGAACCAGCCAGCGTGGCGTGATGGCCCCAAACTGCGGAGCCGTTTTGGTGACATTTGCAAGTGGAAATGCCGCCTCCTCGCGCAACGAAGCGCGTTTGCCTTCTTCAGTCACAGGTTGCCTCCTTCTGAGTCAATAGCCTTGGGATTTGTAGAGCCGGCGGACAAACTCCGCAAGTGGACAAATTCAACTTTGAATATGAGTCTCGTGGCTGAAATCTGGCTGGCGCCAGCACGCAAACCTCGAGGCCGGCGTTCAGATCGATGGCATTGGACTTGGGGTTGCTAGTACTTCCGCACACTCCGATCGACGCGATCGGACCAGGCGTGAATCCCGCCCCTGAGGTTCCACACCTGGTTAAAACCCGCCTTGTACGGAAGCTGCACTGCCTTGGCGCCTCGCGGTCCCATCTTGCAGACGGTGACAATCTTCTGGCTCGCATCCAGTTCACTCACCCTTTTCGACAATTCGGCAAGCGGCATAAGGTGCCCACCAATGTTGGATGTTTCGTACTCGAACTCATCGCGTACATCAAGCAGAAAGAGATTCTTGCCAGCATCCAGCCGCTGCTTCAGTTCCTCAACACGGATTTCAGGTACACCCATTGTTTCTCCTTGCCTGGAATCTCTTTGGCGACTGCCTCTTGTTTGCCGCACCCGCCTCGGTTTCAACCCAAAATAGAAAACCCACCTGCCAGCACGATCTCTAGCGGTGGGTCCAAATGAGGCGGTAGCTTGTAAGTTCCTCTAGCCCAGCCACTTCCTCACGCCAGAATGCATATGCGCGCAACACATCGCTGCACAACAACACATTTCGGCGCTCATGGGGCTAAGGATGCTCACAAAGAGAATGTAACACAAACGGCCCTGAACGGCAATCGGAACTCTCCTCCAACACTACATACGCCCGAAGGGGGAGTTGACATCAAGTTCATTCCGTGCGAAACTTGGGTTTCCGTGCCAGTACGTGCGGAATTGTTCGTCCTCAACGAGAGATGACCTTGATTTCCAGCCTTATCCTCGCCTGTCGCACTCTGTGTTGTCGCTGACCCATTCAGCGGCGATATGGCCCATACCTGCGCAGGCGCGATTGCACACTGACAATCGAAATTCTGGCTGAACAGAAGTAATTCTTCTGCGCTTGGACTCCATCCATTTGTGTTTATCCGTTCCATGGAGCAGTGCATGATTAACCGAAGGAGTTTTCTTGTTTCTGCCGCTGCAATGGCCGGCGGCGCGCTCACACAACCCATCCTGGGACAGGTGGCAGGCCGGAAGCCGCTCACCCGCAAGCAGCGCGTAGACCGTGCGCTCGCGGGGCGCGATGTTGACCGTCCGCCCTTCACCCATTGGCATCACTTCGGACCGCAAACACCGGAAGTTCACGCCAAGGCGACCCTCGACTATCACTGGAACTACAAGACGGACATCGTGAAGGTGATGAGCGATTATCCGTATCCGAAGCCCGAGGGCAACTGGTATGAGCTGAAGGTTCTCGACAATCCCTTCCCTGACCAGATTCGCGCTTTGGAGTTGATCAACACCGGTTTGAATGGTGACGCATACATTCTTGAGACAGCCTTCAATCCCTGGCAGGTAGCTGTCAAGTTGTCGTCGAAGGAGGAGGTTCTTCGCTTGCAGCAGGAGAACCCGCAGCGTCTGCTCGACGCGCTTGATGTGCTCACTCAGTCGCACATCAATCATGCAAAGCGAGCCTTCGCGGTGGGCGCTTCGGGCATACTCTTCTCGATTGCAAACGCCAAGCGTGAGGAGCTTTCGCCAGCGGACTACGCCAGGTTCAGCGCGCCATTCGACAAGCGTTTCTTCGATGCGACCGCCGGCGCCAGGCTGACCTTCCTGCATCTGCACTGGGAGAACGAATATGTCGACCAGTTCGTTGGCTTCCAGGCACCGGTAGTCAACTGGTCCGTGCAAACCAGTGGCGTGCAGGTGAGCACCGTGCGCGGCAAGTTCTCGCAGACCATCGCCACCGGGATCGATGAGGTCAGGTACAAGGACCTCTCTCCAGCCCAGATCCGTGAGCAGTGGCAGAGTGCCAGCAGCGCTGCCGGAAGCAAGTTCATTCTCACGCCTGGTTGCTCGGTCCCCAATGACAGCACCGACGAGGAGTTATCCCGGCTTCCGCAGGTCCTGGGAGCCTGATCCTATGTCCTTCTTCCGCATCCAACCCGCTTTTGTAGCCGCTGTGCCCGTGCGCTTCGTTACGCGCAGCGCACACTTCCGTTGTTGTCCTACCTCTGCAAGCTGACGCGCATCCGCGCGCTTCACGCCAAAATTCCTCTTTCCAGTGAACATTGCATGCCGGAGGTCTATCCGGCGTTTACGAAGGTCTGCGTTCAAAAGCGGACTTTCCCTCACTTTCTTCATTCTTAGGAGGGTTCAAATGATCTCAGTACGCAAGGCATTCATCGTCCTGTTCCTGCTCATCTCGGCGCCGCTGTTCGCACAGTCCTATTCGGCCGAGGTCCGGGGTCTGGTGACCGACCCCAGCCACGCGGTTGTCGGCGGGGCCAAGATAACGCTCATCGACGAAGCCAAACGAGTATCCCGTGTTGCCGTATCGGATGGAGCCGGGCTCTACATCTTCAGCCAGGTTGACCCGGCCAGTTATCAGGTTGTGGTCGAGAACGCGGGGTTCAGGCGTTTCGAACGCGGCGGCATTGTGGTTGGCACGCAACAGTCTGTGACCGTGGACGTGCCGCTCGAAGTCGGCGATACTTCGCAAACCGTCGAGGTGTCGGCGGGCACGCCACTGCTCGATACGACCAACGGCTCAACGTCGACGGCATTGGAAGAGCAGAAACTCCTTGACCTGCCCGTCTCCACCAGCGACGGACGAAACCAGTACACGGTCATCAATGTCTCGCAGAACGTGTTGCCCGTAATCCGCAGTTCCGGGTTTATCGACCAGAGCGACACTTCCACCGTATCCATTGCCGGCAGCCCGGAGTCCACCAATCAATACTTGGTCGACGGTGTGCCCATCACCGACACCGTCAACCGGCCCACCATCATCCCCGCGACCGAGGCAACCCAGGAACTCAAGGTCCAGGTAACCACATATGATGCCGAAGTGGGAAGGACGGGCGGCGGCGTATATAACACGCTGCTCAAGTCGGGCACCAACGACCTTCACGGCTCGCTCTACGGAGTTACAAGCCAGTCTGTTTTCAACGCCAACAATTTCTTTGCCAATCGCGCAGGTGTCCCGCGTCCCAATACCCCCTTCTACAGTTATGCAGGCTCGATCGGCGGCCCGGTAATCGTTCCTCACCTTTACCACGGAAGAAACAAAACGTTCTTCTTTTTTGCCGAGGAAGGATTCAGCGAAAGCAATTTCCTGCGTGCCAGCTATCAGGTGCCATCCGACCTCGAACGCACGGGCGATTTTTCGCAAAGTTACGTCTTGTCGCCCACTGGCGCGCAGGTTCCCATTACCATCTATGACCCCAATAGCCGGCAACCTATCCCCGGCAACAAGTTCACCCCAACCAGCACGGTCGGCCAGGCTATCGTCAGTTACTTCCCGCACGCCAACGTGCAGGGGTTGCCCTCGGGAGGATCGAACTATCTTGCGGCAACACCGGGGCCGGCAAATCGCGGCGACGAGTTCGTCGGCAAGCTCGATCACCAGTTTTTCAAGTGGTGGGCAACCAACGTCTCCTATCTGCACTACTTCTGCCTGATTCCCTTTGGCAATGCGCTGGGGACCGTGCCCGGATCGGAATCCATCACCTATAACCGGCACGTGGACGCGACGAACTTGAATAACATCTTCACCATCAATCCCACCACCATCCTGAGCGTCCGCTTCGGCTTCAACCGGTTCCCCAATGTCATTCTGCCGCTGAGCAACGGCTTCAGTCCCACCACCCTCGGACTGCCCGCCTACAACTACCAGCTCAGTTTCTTTCCGCCGGTGAATGTCACCAACTTCACTTCTCTGAGTGATTCGACGGCAACCAGGGACTTTTGGTACTCAAGGAACCTCTTCACCCAGGTCGCCAAGGAGGTCGGCAAGCACAGCATCAAGGCCGGCCTCGATTACCGCTCCATCGACCTGTCCTTCACCGACTTTCAAAGCGCTCCAGGGTCCTTCAATTTCACTGGCAACTTCACGGAACAGGCCCCCAACACACCTGATGGAGGAGCTTCAGGCAGCGCCATCGCCGATCTTCTTCTGGGTTTGCCGACCAGTGGAAACATCGAGGAGTCGCAGCGCTTCTACCAGTACATCAACTACTGGGGCGCATACGTGCAGGATGAATTCCGTATAACGCGGAAGCTAACCCTCGACCTTGGATTGCGCTACGAGTACGAGACCGGCCTGAAGGACTCCAACAACAACGAGGTCGTTGCTTTCAATCCAACCGTCGCCAGTCCGCTGGCAACTCTCGTGCCGGGAACCGTCGGCGGCCTCGAATACGCTGGAACGGGCGGCCGCAATGAGACCGGAGAACTTTCCAAGCTCAAGTTTGCCCCCCGCCTTGGATACTCCTACGCGCTTGGACAAAAGACAGCGATTCGCGGCGGCTTTGGAGTCTTCTATTCGCCTTTGCGCTACGACGCGACGGCGGCTCTCCAAACCGGGTTCACCACCGAGACGCCGCTCATCTCCAGCAACAACGGCGATCTGACTGCGGCATCAAGTTTTTCGCTCAATAACCCGTTTCCAGGCGGGCCGCAAGCTCCCACCGGAAACGTCAACGGCTTGCTTACAGGCATCGGCGACCCCATCGCGGCCTATAGCCAGAACATCAAGTCTCCGGTCATCTACCAGTTCTCGACCGGCATTCAACGCCAGTTGTCGAACAAGACGATTCTCGAAGTGGACTACGTAGGATCTCGTGGGCATCATCTTCTGCCTTCGCCGCAAGGTGGCGGCAGCGCATCCCCAGCCGGCGGAGGTCGAACCAACATCGACCAGCTCAATCCTTCCTACTTTTCTCTCGGCGCGGCGGCGCTCAACGCCCCCACAGCCAATCCGTTCTATCAATTGGGAGGGCCTGGATTGATCGGCCAGCAGACAGTACCCTATTCGCAGTTGCTATTGCCCTTTCCGCAATTTGCATCCGTCAACGTGATCACCACCGACAGCGCATCGAGTTATAACTCGCTCGCTGCTCGCGTCGAGCGGCGCTTCTCAAATGGATTGACCTTCCTCAGCACTTACACCTGGTCGCGCAATCTTGATGGCTCTTACGAGACATCCAGCCCCTCGGGGGGCTCTAAGGAACCTCTGCGCAGGTTCCTGGTTTCACAGCGGCGAAGCCGTTACGGCTGATTTCTTCCGTTTTAAACCAAATGTTGTCGAAAAGTGCGGGTTGCTGCTGGTCTTATTGGTCTCTTGAGGCC
>Ga0181524_10004470_pt1 | contig 12919 bp, 9 predicted proteins | sample PEATcosm2014_Bin_34_FD_119761 | JGI IMG/M metagenome (GOLD analysis project Ga0181524, IMG submission 119761) | Peatland microbial communities from MTU Mesocosm Facility, Houghton, MI, USA - PEATcosm2014_Bin05_60_metaG | ecosystem: Environmental > Terrestrial > Soil > Wetlands > Peat | place...
CGCTCGCTCAAACCATCCGTCAGCCGGTACGCCAGCATGCGCGTCCAGCCGCCCTCGTATACGTTGTGCACGGTCGATACCACCGCAGCGTGTGAAGCGCCGATTCTAAGCAAACGCGCCAGGATGTTCGCGTGAAAACTGTGACTGTGGACCACGTCCGGCCGGAACTCGCGCAAGAAACGCCAACCGCGCCGGAATCCCGCCGCGACGCTCACCGGATTTTTGCGGATGTCGAGAGAAACCACCGGAAGCGTGGTCGGCCACTCCTCAGGCAAACGCGGCATGAGCACCACGAGCGCCACCGCGTGACCGCGCAGCGCCATGCGCTCCGCCACAACCAACGCTTGCTTCTCCGCTCCGCCCACGCCGAGCGAGGTGAGAACGGTCACGATGCGCATGGGCCCCACACCTAGCAAAAAAGTTGAGTGCAACGATCATAGCGCGTCCGCAGCGGACCGTCTTGGCCGGCCATCTGGCGCCGCGACGTGACTCCTTTCGATGGCCTTTCGCAGCCTCCATTTCTCTTCACGCAATCACCACCGCCAACCGCCTTGGAGCGGCAAGCAGCGGCGCAGGAAACCCCGATTTCTGACTAAGCTTATTTATTTCAAAAGAATCCTTTCGAAATTTTGCGAATTGGGCTGTACAATTCCCCCCAAGGAGATCTATGGCCGGAGACATGCAACTTACGTGCAGCGATTGCGGGCAGGAGTTTACCTTCACCGCTGCTGATCAGGCGTTCTTCCAGGAACGCGGTTATTCGACCCCTAAGCGTTGCAGAAATTGCCGCCAGGCAAGGAAGAACGATCAGGGGGGATCCGGCTACCGTTCGGCTCCTTCACAGGGAACTCCTGTGATTTGTTCGGGTTGCGGTCAGCCCACTACCGTCCCTTTTGAACCGCGTGGCGATCGCCCGGTCTATTGCCGGGATTGCTACACGGCGCGCAAAGGAAGCGGCGGCGGTTCGAGAGGACGCGACCGCGGATAATGCAACTGCCCGGCTCCGGAAATCTTTTCTGCAGCCGGGCCGCAGCAATTCAGGATTTCGTAGGGCAAGGCTTCGCGGCGGTCAAGGTTTGGCCGCGCATCTCGCAAGGGCTCTGTCAACAGTGATCGTTTGCCCATCTTGTTCAGCAGTCACCTTCGCAGATCAGCCTCCGCATGTTCTTAAAGCATCATCCCGCGCTCTCGCACGGCCTCGTCAGTCCACCTTGAAATGAATCCACGATGGACAGAGGCGGCTCCGCCCGATAAACTATGGCTCACGGACCCTCCCTAAAAGTCGCCAGAAAAGGAACCTTCCCAACCGCATGGCTTCCCAACTCTCGTTTACGGGATTCGCCTGGAAGAATCTTTGGCGCAGACGGCTCAGAACCCTGTTGACGCTGGTCGGAATCACCATGGGCATCGGCGCCTTTGTGGCCCTGGTGGGATTCTCGCGCGCCTTCGAGCACGAGTGGCTGCGCATGTATACCAGCTCCGGCATCGACCTCGCGGTCGTCCAGAGCAACCTCCTCTCCAGCTCAATCGATGAGTCCCTGGTTACAAAAATCGGCGCCGTTCCCGATGTCGCCCAGGTGGCGCCCATGATCTTCAATCTCATGGACCTGACCCCGGAAGTGAATGCATTGGCTTATGGGTGGCGTGCCAACACCTACGAATTCGATTCGATCACGATCCTCTCCGGCCACCGCTTTCGCGATGGGCAGCCCGAAATCCTCCTGGGCGACCTCCTGGCCAGCAACCTCAAAAAGAAGGCCGGCGATATCATTCCCATTCAGGGCACGAACTTCACCGTGGCGGGCATCTTCCACGGAGGTACGGCGCTCGAAGCCGGCGCCGTCATCATGCCGCTCGATCAGATGCAACTCATTGCCGGCATGGAGGGCAAAGTGACCGCGTTCCACGTCAAACTCCGCCCCGTGCCCGCCGGCGAATCCTACGATCATTACGTCAGCCGCGCCTCGGCGGACATTGAAGCTGCGTTGCCTGGCATTCGCGCTGTACCCGCGGCCGAGCGCGCCGCCAACAACCAGATTGTCGAACTGGCTCACTCGGTGGCATGGGGCACGTCGGCCATCGCGCTCATCATCGGCATTCTGGGCATTGCCAACACCATGGCCATGTCGGTCTTCGAGCGCACCCGCGAGATCGGTATCCTTCGCGCCCTGGGCTGGAAAGGCCGCCACGTCATCCTGCTCATTCTTGCCGAGGCCACCGCTCTGGGATTCGCCGGCGGCTTGCTCGGCATCGGCGTGGGGTGGGGTGCGTTGCGCCTGCTCTCCACATTGCCGCAAACTGCCAGCATCGTTTCGGCATCCGTTGCCCCGTCGCATCTGCTCGAATCGCTCGTTATTGCCATCGCCTCCGGCCTGCTTGCCGGAGCGTATCCCGCATGGCGCGGCGCGCGGCTTTCGCCGGTGGAGGCGTTGCGCTATGAGTAGCCCGATCCTCCAGGCGTGCAACCTCGTGAAGAGCTACGACGAAGGGCGCGTGGAAGCCCTGCGCGGCGTCGACGTGCAAATTGATGCCGGAGAGTACGTCGCTATCAGTGGCCCCAGCGGCAGCGGCAAATCCACGCTGCTGCACCTGCTCGGCGGCCTCGACACGGCCACGCAGGGCCAGGTCTTCTTCAAGGGATCCGAACTGGGCAAAGCCGTCAATCTCGACTCGTACCGCTCGCGCCAGGTGGGATTCATCTTCCAGGCCTTTTATCTGCTGCCCACATTGCGCGCTATCGAAAATGTGCAGGTGGCCATGCTGGCGGTGAATCAAAAGGCCAATCATCGCGCTGAGCGCGCCGCGGCCCTGCTTGAAGAGATGGGCCTCAGCCATCGCATGCGCCATTTTCCCAATGAGCTCTCCGCCGGCGAGCGGCAACGTGTGGCCATCGCGCGTGCTCTGGCCAACGATCCCACCATCCTGCTGGCCGACGAGCCCACCGGCAACCTCGACAGCGTGAATTCGGCGCACATCATGGAGATTTTGCGGGGCATACGCGAACAGCGCGGCATGACCATGATCATCGTGACCCATGAAAACGACATCGCGCACAATGCGCCGCGCCACATTCGCATTCGCGATGGCAGGATCGAATCATGAAGACGCTGCGAGGGTTCTGCGTCGCCGCGCTGGCGCCGCTCTTGTGCGCGCAGACGGCGAACTTGAACGATTTGCTCGCATCCATGCGCAAGCGCATCGAGACCGCAGACTTTCGGGCTACCGGGCACCTGATATGGGTGCAACCGAGCGGCGTGCGCCTCAGCTATCCCATCACCATCAAGGCGCATTGGTTTCCCGGCGTGCTGCGCGAATTCGTGGAGATGGGTGTGGCGCCCAAGACGCCGGGGAACCCGCCTTCCGGCGGTCGTCTTGCGACGCATGCGCTTCTCGAAATGCGGCCCAACGGCCAAAGCTCCATTTCGATCGCGCATCCCGGTGACAAATCCCCGACCGTATTGCCTGTTGAGAAATGGAGCGAGGGCCCGCTCGGCCCCGGCTTCGGTTACGAAGATCTTCTCGAGCAGCAATACTTCTGGGCGGGACAAACCTCCGAGGGCAAGGCGAAGTTTGGCGCACGCGATTGCGTCATTGTCAAAAGCACGCCCGGCCCAGCCGATCGCACCCACTACGCACAGGTGAAAACCTGGCTCGATCCCAGCATTGGGTTCCCTGTGTACGTCGAAAAAACCGTCAAGGACTCCGGCGCGGTGAAGGAATTCACCTACTACGGCATTCGTCATGAAGAAGGCGTCTGGTCGGCGCACCAGGTCGAGGTGAAGGTGCGCGGCCAATCCGGTTCCACGCTGCTCATTCTCGACCGCGGCAGCGCCAGGGCAAATCTCACTCTCGCGGATTTCAATCCCGCACAGCTCACGAAGTTTTAGGTGTCCGATGCACGTTGTTTTCTGGATTCTCGCGTCCGTTGCGCTTCTGGTTCTTGCCGGAACCGTGTATCAATATCTCGGCAGCCTCTACGATCGCCGCATTCACACCGGTCACGGCCGCTGGGTGAGCATCGGCCGCGGATGCCGCATTTACCTTTTTGAAAATGGCGCCGGCGAACCGACCGTGCTCTTCGAATCCGGCATCGGCGCCACGCATCTCAACTGGCGCGGCATTCAGGACCCGATTGCGACGCTGGCGCATACCATTACATACGACCGTGCCAGCCTGGGATGGAGCAGCCCCTGCCGCACGCCGCGCACCCCCGGCAACATTGCCCGGGAGATGCACCAGATGCTCGCAGCCGCGGGCTTCAAGCCGCCGTACGTTCTCGTCGGGCACTCCTTCGGCGGCCTGGTGATGCGCCGCTTTGCCTTGCTCTACCCCGAAGAGGTCTTGGGGCTAGTGCTCGTAGATCCCATGCGCTGCGAAGAGTGGCCTCCTCTCAACCCCGCCCGCCAATCGCAACTCGATCTTGGCCATCGCCTCATCCGCTACGCGCTGCCGGTGGTGCGCTGCGGGCTGGCGCGCCTGCTGGTCACAACCCTCTTCGGCCGCCCGGGTCAATTCTCCGAGCAGATTGTCGGCGCTGCCGGTGCGCATCCGCGCCATGTGCTGGCCCGAATCAAAACCGAGGTGCGCAAGATGCCCCGCAAAGTTTGGCCCGCGGTCGCCGCGCACTGGTCGCGGCCGGGATTCTACGCCGGACTGCGCAGCCACATCGATGCCATTCCCGATACCGTGCGAGAAATGCACGTGGCCGAGCCCATTCGCGGCATTCCCGTTACCGTGCTCACGCCGGGAAAAGCCGCTCCCCTCTCCGCAAATCAGCTCCAGCAAATCGGCGATTCTGTCCGGCAGATGATCGCGCCGAAAAGCGACCACTGGATTCATCTCGACGAGCCGGATCTCGTGATCAACGCCATTCGCGAGTTGATCGGCGCGCCGCCGGCATCGCCCATCGCGCAGGACGAATGCGCAACCACCCTCATGCCTGAACCCGCGCTCGCTGAAAGCGCCGCCCTGCTCTCCGTTCCGCGCCCCGCCCGTTGAAGCGCTGTTCGCTATCCTCTAATCAGGCTTGCCCTCTGTCATCGCGGGGCAAGCGGGGGCTCATATGGATGTGAAGGTTTCGCACGTCGACGGCGTCCGCTTCGCCGTTCAGGCACGCTCGCATGTCGTGACCTCGGATCAGCCGCTGGACCACGGTGGAGAAGACACCGGCATGACGCCGCCAGAGTTTCTGCTGGCATCGCTCGGCTCCTGCGCTGCGTATTATGCCGTCGAGTATCTGCGGACACGCAATCTCGCACAGACCGGCGTCGAGGTTGCAGTGACCGCCGAAACCCTTCTGAAGCCCGCACGCCTGGGCAACTTCCGCATCCGCGTGCTCAGCCCCGTGCCGCTCACACCGGATCATCGCGAGGGGCTGGTTCGCGCCGTCGAGCGCTGCCTTGTGCACAACACGCTGCTCTCGCCTCCGCAGATCAAAATCGAACTGATCACGGTCGGCGCGCAGTAGCTTTCTCTGCCGAGGGCGTTGGCTTGGGTGCGCTGTGCGGCGGGGCAGGAACGAAGTTCGCAGTTCGCAATCCTCGCCGTCGGCTGCCGGTAGCTACGAACTGTGAAATGCGAACCGTGAACTGCACTAGGAAATACGCACGCTCTTCCCGCGCGAAAGCACTGCGGCCTTGCGGCGGTCCCGCCCATCTTTTGACGCGTGGTCGATCTTCTTCCAGAAGCCAATGAAATAATCGACCGCCGAAATCACCGCGACCAGGGCCGCAAAGTAAATCGCGGCAATCGCGTACCACCTCACCGGAATCGAGAGGACGCCGATCTGCCAATGGTCCCAGCGGTGCGCCAGGATGGCCGAGACCACCGCGACAATCTGCACCACCGTCTTCAACTTACCCAGCTCGCTGGCCGTAATGGTGAACCCTTCAGACGACGCGATGGACCGCAATCCGGAGACGAGAAACTCGCGGCCGATGATCACCACCACGATCCATACCTTCACCACGTCGGGATTGTAGGCCACCAGCGCGACAAATGCGGCCGTCACCATGATCTTGTCGGCGATCGGGTCGAGCAGCATGCCGATGGTCGTGATCTGGCCGCGCTTGCGGGCAAGGTAGCCATCCAGGCCGTCGGTAATCGACGCCAGTACGAACAGCACCGACGCACTGATCTCCTGCGCCCCGCTCGGCCCTTGCCAGGGAAAGTGCGGCGAGAGAATCCAAAGGAAGAGCGGGATCATGATGATCCGGCTCATGGTGATGGAGTTGGGAAGGTTCATCCAGATCGCGCCGCACTTTCTGATCTCTGGCCGCGTGACACCATTATTGCACCGGCGGCCGTCGAGCGCGTGAATACCCCGTTCAGGCGAACCTTTCTCACCGAGAGCGCGTTCACCGGTCACACTCTGACTACCATTCGCCCGGCATCCTGCCCTGTCATACATCCGTCCCACTCAGCTTGAGCGGCGAAGGTACCTTGAAATTCAAAAATGTGCGCGTTGCAGGCGGACCTCTTCGGACGGGATTGGTGAACGCGCAAATGGCAACTATACTGGATGGAAATTTCGTGTGATCGTTGGCAAGTCAGGCGTTACCCCCGTCAATGGAGCCTCGGGGCTATAGGCCAAGCGGAGAATCATCGATGCCAGGTGCCTGGAAAACGGCGCGCGTTTTCATCTCTTCAACATTCCGCGACATGCACGCCGAGCGGGATCACCTGGTCACCGACGTATTGCCTCGCCTGCGCGAGAAATTGGAACAGCGCCGCATCTACCTCGACGACATCGATCTTCGCTGGGGCGTGACGCAGGAGCAGACCCGCAGCGGTCTGGCGCTGGAGGTTTGCCTGCAGGCGATTGACGAGTGCCGCCCGTTTTTCCTCGGAATCCTGGGCCAGCGATACGGTTATGTGGCAACGAATGTGCCCACGGACAGCTTCCTACGGCGTGCGTGGCTGAGAGACTATGACGGCCGCAGTCTGACTGAGCTGGAGATCATCCACGCTGTGCTGCGCGAGCCTCACATGAAGGTTCGTGCCTTTTTCTATTTTCGCGATCCGGCAGCGCTCAACGACGTTCCCGAGGCGCGGCGCCAGAGCGATTTCGCTGAGACCAGCGCGGAGGCGATCGCGAAACTGGCCGAACTGCAGGCGCGCATTCGGGCGAGCGGGTATCCGCTCTTCGAAAACTACCCGGCGAAGTGGGATGCGAATGCTTGGGATCGGTCGACGCGAACCATGGGGCGATTTACCGGGCTGCAGGAATTCGGCGAGCGCGTATACGAAGACCTGTGGAATGCCCTGCGCACGGAGTTCGATCTGCCCGACGAGCCGGCTGCTGCCGCGGCTGATCTGTTCGCCGAGGAACACGACGGGCACGAGCGCCTCATGGAGTCCCTGCTGCGCGTGTATATCCCCCGCGCATGGCCCAACGAGAAGTTGACGGCGTTTGCGCAGGAGAGCGATGGGAGTATTTGCGTGCTGGGCGGGCCGGAGGGGGCCGGCAAATCGGCGTCCCTGGCCGCGTTCATCTTCGATCTCCGCAAGCGCTTTCCCGGGATTGCGGTGATCGCTCACTTCGCGGGGGCGACCCCGTTGTCGACCAGTCTCGAGGGCATGAAGGAGCGGCTTTGCCGCGAAATCCTCGCCGCTGTGCTGGACGAGCAGAAGCAGGCGCGCATCGCGCGTGCGGCCGCGGGCGGTGAGATCGCCGCGTTGCGCCAGGCCGATATCGAGAAGGAGTACGCAGTTCCCGCCGACCCAGCCGAGCTCACCGCGACGCTACGCCGTTTCATCCTCAAAATCCCCATGGATCGCCGCGTGATGATCGTGCTCGATGCCTTGGACAAGGTCCAGACGGCCAGCGTCGACAACCTGCTGGACTGGCTGCCCGAGCCGATCCCCGAACATGTGCGGATCGTCGTCAGTTGCACACGATCGGAATGGGACACCCAGACCATTGCGGCGCATCGCGATTGCATCCGCTTGCGGATGGGGCCGTTGGACCGCGAATTCCAGGAAGAAATCGTCCGCAAGGTGCCGCTCCTCTGGGCAAAGGCCCTCGATGAGAGGCAAATTCAGCTTCTGCTCGATAATCCCGCCTGCTCCAATCCCCTGTTTCTGCGCGTCGCCCTGGAGGAGTTGCACGGCTACGGCTCGTTCCAGCAGCTCACGCGCCGTATCATGGCATTTCCCGGCCGCCCGCTGAAGTTCTGGGAAGGGCTCCGTCGCAGAATTGGCGTAAAGAGCAAAAAACTGCGCGGCCCTGACCCGCTCGTCAACCTCTTCGACCAGGTGCTGGAACGGCTGGAGGAGAGCTTCGATAAGAACGTGGTGCGCGTCACCGTCACGTACCTGGCAGCAGCAAGGCGCGGATTGCTGGAACGGGAACTCAGGGAGCTTGTAGCCGATCTGCCGGGAGCCGGAGATCTGTTCGCCATCCTGCGGCAGCTCAGGCCTCACCTGATGAGCTCCCGCGGGCTGCTGAACTTTCGCCACAAAGGTCTCCTTGTTGCGGTGGCTTTGCGCTATCTGTACGAGACACCCTCGGGACAACGCGACGTGTACGACAGACTGGCGGAGTATTTCCTGCGTCAGCCCTATATGGAACCCGACGGGGGAGCAAACCTCCGCAAACTGGACGAGCTTCCGTGGTTGCTTCTCCAGGCCGGACGACTGGACGAATCGGAATCGCTGCTGCTGACGCTGCAATTCTGCGAATCAAAGACGAAGGCTGGAATGGTGAGAGAGCTTGCGGAAGACTTCGCCGCCGCAACCAGGGCCAGGCTTCAAGGCGCTTCCAGGCCGGCGCCGCAAGGCGCGGAATACGCAGACGGGCGGCAGCCGATGCGGCCTCTCCTGACGTTGCTCGAGGAGGCGATACGACGCGAGATCGCCTTCCTGACCCGCAATCCAGACTCCTTCTTCCAATGCGTGTGGAATCAGGGCTGGTGGCACGATTGCGCCGATGCCGCGCGCTATTACGAGCCGCCGCGGAACGGCTGGGGGCCGGATGGACCGCCATGGAGCCCCGGAGATCCGGCTGCTACGCCCAGGTTCTCGGCCTTGCTGGAAGGATGGCGCATGGAAAAGGAGCGCGAAACGCCTGGTTTCCTTTGGCTCCGCTCGCTTTGTCCCCTGCCCCGGCGCCTGGGCACGGCTGAAAAGACCATTCTGCACGGCTCGCCGATTACCGCGCTGGCCTGCTCGCCTGACGGAACGTTGCTGGCGACCGCCGGCGAGTCCCAGGTTCGGGTTTGGGTCTTGGAGACGGGCGAGGAGTGGCGGACCTTCGCGGTGGGACGGGGGATTCCAGAGGTCGGCGATAGCATCGACAAGATCTTCGAGCGCGAGCACGGTACCGACGCCGAGAGCGAACAGGAACAGGCCTGGATTGACGAAGCACTGAAGGCCGGCGAGGAGAAGGCGGAATGCGTGGCGTGGTCGGCCGATGGCTCTCGCCTGCTGGCAGGAGCGGGACAGACCTTCTACGTCTTCGATCCCTACGCGGGTGTCCTGAAGCTGAAGTTCAGCGTGCCGGCGGGCGAGGATTACACGCTGGGTATTTTGCCCTGTGCGGCATTCTCGCCTGACGGCAGCCGCATCGCTCTGGCAGGCGCGAAATCGCAGAACGCGCGCGTGGTCGAGGCCCATTCGGGCAGAACCCTGCTGGAACTGGCAGGCCACAGCTCCGTGAGCCGGGTTTCGTTTTCGCCGGACGGATCGCGGATTGTGACCATGGGCGCGGAGCCCGCGGTAGAAGTAAGTCCCGACCGGCTGCCTGAGTTCCATTACAGCGCGTGTGTGTGGGATGCCCATACCGGGCAACAGATCGTTCGCATTCTGGACGCCACCTTCGTACAGTATTCCCATACCGGGTCGCGCTCTTTGGTCGCCACTGGCGCGGAACTGGTGGTCCATGACGTCTCGATTGGCCGGGAGATTCTTCGCCATCGCGATCCTTGGGGGGCGGTCGAGCGTGCGCTGGGAGAAAGCTATTACGCCGCCGGCCCGGCAGGCTTGATGCACGCGCAGGAACGTGTGAAGAAGATGGTGATTACCGATGATGGCCTGCTGCTTGCCATTCCGGGTAAAGAGGGCGGGGTGGAAGTGCGGGACGTGATGACGAATGCGCTGATTGCCTGGCATTGCCCTGACTTGAGCGAGCCCTCGACGATTGCATTCGGGCAGACTTTGCCTGTGTATTCTGCTCCGGATGGCAGCGGCAGTTCGAGGCAGAAGGCGGAGCCGCCGATCCGTCCATCCTTGCAGCGCCTGGTGTGCGGTTTCCCCGATGGGACGGCGCGGATTTGGGACCTTGCCAAGCCGGCGCACGTGCCCCGGCTGGAACGCGAGAAATTTGAGATCGCCGACTTGCGATTTTCGCCGGCCGGCGATGTGCTTGCCACCGTGGCAAGCGATCTGTGCCTGCGCGATGCAGCAACGGGGCTCGAACTGCGGCGCCTGTCTGGCTGCCGGTTTGTTGCCTTCGATGGCGATGGACGCCGGATTGCGTCGGCGAACTGGCAGCTGGCAGACCGGCGTAGCCAGGTCTGCATCTGGGAGGTTGGCAGCGGCCAGTTGCTGCAGGCATTCCCTGGCGCAAGCGACGCCAACTGCGCGGCGTTTTCTCCGAATGGAAGATGGTTGGTGACAGCAGGCGGCGGCCTTCACATCTGGGACTCTGAAACCGGCAGCGAGATCCTTTCCTTTACGTTAACGGCGGGCGCAGCGGAGAGCGTGGCCTTTTCTCCCGACGGGAGAACGCTGGCGACAGGCGGTTCCGATGACAGGACCATCCGGCTGTGGGATGCGTTCAGCGGTGAACTTCTGGCCGTGTATGAGTTTCCCAGCCGATGGATCGGCATCCACGTGCACGACTTGGCATATTCGACGGACGGCCGCTCCCTGTTCTTCAGCTCGGGTGGCGGACTATGGGTCGTCGACGCTCAGAGCGGGAACCTCAAAGAGGAAAATCTGCGGTCAGTGGGAGACACCGCAGCCTTTGCGGCCGATACGCGTTTCCCCTGGTGCGCTCTCAGACCGCTCCTGGGTGATGGCGATACCTTCGTTCATTCCGGCCTGACGGGCGCCCGAGTCGCGGCGTTTCCTGCGCCGTTTACCAAAATTGCCACCCATCCCGGAGGCAGGATTTTCGCTGGAGCCGTAGCGAACGATCTTTTCCTCTTTGCTCTCGAGGGTGAGCAGACATCGTAACCACGATGAAACACCGCGCTACGCGTAAATGCCGCGCTGCTTGATGGTGAAGGCTACGCGGTCGATGGCCAGCATATACGCCGCGATGCGGTTGTTCACGCCATGGGCCTCGGCATAGCGCACCACATCGTCGAAGCTGTTGCGCAGAATTTCCTCCAGCTGCTCGTTGACCGCGGCTTCTTTCCAGAAGTACCCCTGGCGATCCTGCACCCACTCAAAGTAGCTGGCTGTCACGCCGCCTGAATTGGCCAGAATGTCGGGCACGATGAAGATGCGCTTCTCGGCCAGAATCTCGTCGGCCACGGCGGTGGTAGGCCCATTGGCGCCCTCCACCACGATGCGCGCCCTGATCTTGTCGGCGTTGCGGCTGGTAATCACGTTCTCCGTCGCCGCCGGGATCAGAATCTCGCAATCGGAAACCAGCAGCTCCTCGCTGGGCGTGGCTTCGGCGCCGCGGAAGCCGAGAATGGTGTTGTTGCGGTACCTGTACTCGAGCAACTGGTGGATATCGATGCCGGCAGGATTATAGAGGCCGCCCTCGCGCTCCGCGATGCCCACGATCGAGTAACCGCGCTCCTGCATCAGCCGCGCGGCGTTCGATCCTACATTGCCGAAGCCTTGAATCACCACGCGGCAGCCTTCGACCGGCATGTTCAGATAGCGCAGGCTCTCGTCGCATACCACCTTCACGCCACGGCCCGTGGCCTCAATGCGCCCCTGCGAGCCTCCCATATTGACCGGCTTGCCCGTCACCACGGCGGTCACGGTCTGCCGCATGTGCATGGAGTAGGTGTCCATGATCCACGCCATGGTTTGCTCGTTGGTATTCACGTCGGGCGCAGGCACGTCCTTCTCCGGCCCGATGAACTCGATGATCTCGGAGGTGTAGCGGCGCGTCATGCGCTCCAACTCGCCGCGGCTCATGGTCTTGGGATCGCAAATGACGCCGCCCTTGGCGCCGCCGAAGGGAATGTTCACCACCGCGCACTTCCAGGTCATCCAACTGGCCAGGGCGCGCACTTCGTCCAGCGTCACATCCGGCGCGTAGCGGATGCCGCCCTTGCACGGCCCGCGAGCGATATTGTGCTGCACGCGAAAGCCCGTGAACACGTCGATCATGCCGTTATCGAGCGTCACCGGAAAGTGCACGATGATCTCTCGCGACGGCGAGCGCAGCACCTTCCACAGTCCATCGTCCAGGTTCAACTTGCGCGCGGCAAAATCGAAGCGCGCGTTTTGCGCCTCCCAGGGATTGATCTCCTGATCGAGCGTCACATGGGGGGATCCAGTTGCCATAAGCCTCTCCATCTCCTGTCGCACTTTGGGTTTTTCCGGAGCGGGAATGCTGCCCCGTTCCTCAAGCTTATCGGTGCGGCGGCCAATCTGCCAGGGTTTCCGCGTCCGCGGCCGCTTCCCGCACAGTTCCGCCGTTCTCTTCAGCGGAGCGTTGGGGGCTGCCAAAACCGCCCGTAAACCCAAACCTCAGTGAGTCTAGGCTTGATTGCCGCCTCCGTCAAGGTACGCCGATCACACTTGAATCACCTTTTCTGGCCAGGCTCCTGCGGCCCGGCTCATTGCCTGAAACGGAAGCGCCTTCGCGGCGGCGGAATCCTGCGAACAGTTACACTGAAGCTGTGAAAGCCTCTTCCCTTTCAGCCCACCCCTCGCGCAAGGAGTTCCTGGCTCTGGCCCGGACGCACACGCTCGTCCCCGTTTGCCGCACGCTCATGGCCGACCTCGA
>Ga0181524_10004471_pt1 | contig 12917 bp, 11 predicted proteins | sample PEATcosm2014_Bin_34_FD_119761 | JGI IMG/M metagenome (GOLD analysis project Ga0181524, IMG submission 119761) | Peatland microbial communities from MTU Mesocosm Facility, Houghton, MI, USA - PEATcosm2014_Bin05_60_metaG | ecosystem: Environmental > Terrestrial > Soil > Wetlands > Peat | place...
AAAAATCCGCCACGACCTTTCGCGAACCCAGGTCTTGAAAAAGCAGCGGTTGTTCCTTACAGTCTGTCTTAGAAGAAGCGGTGAGTGGCGTTTTCATTGGGCTCAGTGTTTTCAAGCCTTCTGCCGCCTTCGCCGCTTCTTTGTTCAATCCAATTATGACGTTTCCGGACTAGGGGAGGCCGAGCTGTTGATGCGGCGGGTGGTGGGCATCTTCCTGGATTTCACCCGCCGTACTGGGCACCCGCATCCGCAACTGAACACCGCCACATGGAACTACGTCCGGTTACTGATGCAAACGGGTCTCTCGCGGGAGCAGGCCGTCGCCAGGATTCGCGAACTCGCCCGCGAATATGGCCTCCAGTTCAGCGGCGGCCCCTCGTAGCAGGGGCCATTAAGGATTGTTAACTTGGGAATTGACATTCTCGCCCGCTTTCGCAGAATGGGTTTGGATTACTTTTACCGCTTATGAAGCCGCATGGTCAGGTGTACGTTTCGTGTAAAGTTACGGACGATGCGGGTCACCCCACGCCGGACAGTCGTCTGGCGAAAGAAGTGTTTACGTTCCTTACGCGCCGAGGCATAGATGCGTTCCTAAGCACCATCTCCCTGCAACGAATGGGGGAGTCGGACTTTCAGAGGACAATTGACAATGCGCTCGAGTCTGCCAAGGTGATGATTGTGGTCGGGACCAGCGCCTCGAATCTTGACTCCAGATGGGTACGATACGAGTGGAGCAGCTTCCTCAACGAGATTATTAGCAATAGAAAGCGGGAGGGAGAAATATTCGTGTACACCAAGGGCCTGCACCCTCACCAACTGCCTTTTGCGCTGCGCCAAAAACAGTGTATCCTTCACGGAGAGAAGTCGCTCGTGCGATTGTATGAGTTTGTTCGTAACGCCTTGGGAACGCCTGCAATACGTATCCTGCTGGCCGACGACCACACGCTCGTGCGCGCCGGCATCCGGGCGTTACTGGAAAAGCTTCCGGGAGTGGAGGTCGCGGATGAGGCCAGTGATGGCCGCGAGGTCCTTGACCTGATCAAAACGCACCACCCGGATGTGGTGGTGATGGATATTTCCATGCCCGGCCTCAATGGCTTGCAAGCGTTGGCGCGCATCACCCGAGACTTTCCACAGGTCCGGGTGATCATCCTCTCCATGCACCCCAACGACGAGTACGTGTTGCAGGCCTTGAAATCCGGCGCGTCCGGCTACCTGTTCAAACGCGCCGCGACCGCCGAATTGCCAGCGGCCCTCAAAAGTGTGGTTGGCGGCGAAATCTATCTCAGCCGGGAACTCTCGACCCGACTGCGCAACCAACTGCCCTTGCAGCGAATCGCCCATGCGCGTAACCCGGCCGAGCAGTTGACCGCGCGCCAGCGCGAGATCCTCCAGCTCATTGCCGATGGCCAAACCACCAAGGCCATCGCTCTCACCCTGAAAGTCAGCGACAAAACCGTGGAATATCATCGCGCGAAGTTGATGCAGCAACTTAACATCTTTGATATTCCAGGCTTGGTCCGGTTCGCCTTGCAGAGCGGACTGATCGCGCAGGAATCTTAACTGGGCCTGTTGGGGGGTTCACGCGCTTAACCGTTCAACTGTTGTCATCCCAGTTCTTCCCTGTAATGCTCTATGTTCATGCCGCTAATGCCGGAAGATAGGCGAATGGTGGACGGCCCTGTTGGGACATCCAAACCCTGGGGCCTCGCCGTGCGGGCCGTGGTCCGCGACGAGGCCGGGCGGTGGCTGCTGGTCCGGCGCTCCAGCCAAAGCAAACACTTCGCGGGGACCTGGGAGCTGCCAGGCGGCAAGCTGGACCCGGGCGAGACGGTGGATGTGGCATTGCGCCGCGAGGTGAGAGAGGAAACGGGTCTCGCCGTTCGCCCTAGCGGTGTTGCGGGTGTCACTGAATGTGAAATGGCAAAGGCTCACGTGGTCGTCCTTTACTTCGACACGGTTATGGAGGCGGGCGCAGTTACTTTGAGTGCCGAACACGACGCCTTCACCTGGGTGGCACCGGCGGAGCTTCGCGCGCTTGATCTAAACCCGCAGATGAAGGACTTTTTCGGCAACGATCATACTCACCCGTGAGCACGGAGGTCATTATGGCACAAACGGTTAAGAACCTGCATGAGGAATGGTCGAAATTGAGCGACCCTGACTGGGTGGCGGAACACGTAGCGCGGTTCAAGAAAGTTCGTCCACGTTACGAATCGTATGCGCAATTCTTGCAAGGGTTGCTGGATGAGGCGCGCCGCCGGCTTGCGCCCCTGGCCATTGTTCAGTCTCGCCCCAAGAGCGTCCACAGTTTCGCCGAGAAGGTTCTCCGCAAACGCCGGAGCTACGCGAATGCAAAAGGCGCGCTTTCGTCTGACCCCTTAACCCGCATGACTGATCTGTGCGGCGCGCGCGTGATCGTGCACACCAGCGATCAGGTTCGGGCGGTATGCCAGTTCATCGAGGAAGCCTTTGACATAGACCGGCCTAACAGCGTGGACCATAGCCAGCGCCAGAAACCCGCTGAGTTTGGCTATCGCTCGGTGCACTACATCGTGTCCGTCAACCCGGCCAGGCTGCGAGCGCCGGTTCCAAAGGAAATCCTTGGCCCGCAGGCCGAGCGGCAGATCCCACCGGCAATCCTCGGCCTGAAAGCCGAGATTCAAGTGCGGACCTTGCTCGAACATGCCTGGGCGGACATTGCCCACGACCTGACTTACAAAGCGGAGCTGAAGGTGCCGGACCGTATCCAGCGTCAGTTCCACGCTTTGGCTGCCGTGGTTGAGGTAGCGGACGGCGAGTTCGGACGGCTGGTTGATATACTGGATGCGTTCAAATCCAACTTCGGCGCTTGCCACCCCCGGGAGGAAGCGGAAGCTGAGATCGCCCGGCTTCGCATCGCGCTCGCGCAAGAGCCAGACGTGGAGGAGGCGGTTAAGCTTGCGCACCTGGCCCTGTCCATCGCGCAGCACGAAACGGCCCGTGATGTTCTTGAGCCTTACAAGAACCAGAAACATCAGGGCGTTCAGCGCGCCCTAGGCCGGGCTCTTTGCGAAATGCACTCGGGTCAGCCCGGTGGGAAGCAGTACGCCCAAGGCCGCCGCTATCTGGAAGCCGCTTGCGCTCATCCACGGAAGGATGCCGAAACGCTGTGCGCCCTCGCCGAGGCCTGGATCCATGAAGACAAGGAGAGAGCTCGCGAGCTGTTCCAGCAGGCGGCTAAGGCCGGCGGGACGGAGCCGTTGACCCTCTGCCGCTACCTCGAGTTCGAGATCGAGCACAGCCGCAACTACGACCTCATCTCCCTGGTCGCCCCGATGATTCGCGACGCCATGGAGCGCTGCCGCAAGCAGATCGAGGCCGGCGTTAACCTGCCCGCTGCCTGGGGCTGCCTGAGCCTCTTTCACCTCCTGCTGAAGGAACCGTTCGAGGCCCTTAGCGCCCTGGCCCAGACCATCCGTCTCTGCCAATCAAATCCCCACCCGAGCGCGCAATCGCCCGCCCCGGCTGACAAGCCTGCTCATCCGCGCTGCCCTTGCCCGGCGGGACGTTTCCTCCAACGCACCATGGGCACGCTGGAACGGCTCCACGCCATCCAGGAAAAACTGCCTGGATTCGAGTGGTACCGCCGCACCCTTCTCCTTGGCTTGGCTGTCCGTGTAAAGGACATCGAGGCCAAGACTGAACTGGCGGCACTCGCCTCGTGGGGAAACGGCAAATCGCATGTCTCCCCCGGGGATAGCCCTGTGATTCTTTCCGGCGCATGCACGCCGGAACTGCAAAGCCAGGTGGACAAGCTCAGGCCCCACCTGCAGCGGGCTTGCGAGGGCCTTTCTTTCATGCTCCTAAGCGGCGGCACACGCGTTGGAATCAGTGGCCTCGCGGGCGACATCGCCGAGCAATCTGGCGGCCGCGTTCGCGCCTTCGGCTACCTGCCTCGTTCGCTGCCGAAGGACGCTCGCCCGGACGAGAATCCGTGCCGCTTCGCTCAGCTCCTCTATTCGCCCGGGACGGAATTCACGCCGCTGGAACCGTTGCAGGGCTGGACCGACCTAGTGTCCGCAGGGGTGGACCCATGCCGCGTGAAACTGATCAGCTATGCCGGGGGACAAATTGGGCGCGTTGAATGTGCCGTCGCCCTAGCGCTGGGCGTACGGGTGGGCGTTGTTGAAGATCCTACCCTGCCCACCGAACGGAAGTTCAGTAACCCGGAGTGGCAGGACCATCCCAATCTACTCCGGCTGCCGCTGGATTCGGCAACCCTGCGCGCTTTTCTGCTGATGGACGAATTGCCTTGCCGGCGAGACCACTTCGAAGCTGCCGCCCGGCAATCTCACGAGGAGTACCGCAAATCCGCCGTGCCCAGCGAACCGTCTCTACGCCCGTGGGAGCAACTCTCCCCAGACCTCCAACTCTCCAACTTCCACCAGATCGCTTATGCCGAGAATATCCTCAAGACCGCCAGGCTTGGCGTCCGCGAGCTCACCGACCCGAATCTGCCTCTGCTAGACATGGAGGAGGTCATCGACGAGGAGGAAATCCGTCGTTTGGCCGAGATGGAGCATGGCCGCTGGAACGCCGAACGCCTTTCCCGCGGCTGGAAATATGCCGAAACCAGGGAAGTCCCGAATAAGCGGTCGCCTTATATAGTGCCCTGGACAGAATTGCCGGAGTCTATCAGGGAATACGATTACAACATTGTCCGCAAGTGGCCGCGGACGTTCCGTGCCGCCGGTTTGGAAATCTATTCCCTGAGCGAAGCCGACGCCCCGGTGTCCAAACGCAACAACCCTTCTACATGAGTTACCGGCCTGCCCCCATCGCCACCTCGCAAATCACGCTGCCGGCCGGGCTGGTCGAACTGACTGAGAAGTTGGCCGAAAACGCTCACGACCTCTGGGCCCGGCAGCGCTTGGCCGACGGCTGGACCCTCGGTCCGCGACGCGACGATGCCCTCAAGCAGCATCCTTGCTTGGTGCCTTACGCTGAACTGCCCGAATCTGAAAAGCGTTACGACCGCGAAGCGGCCACCGGGACATTGAAAGCCATCCTGGCGCTCGGGTATCGAATTGAGAAGCGCAATTGAACTTCCATGCCTGACTACCTCTCCGGCGATACGTTGATTTTATATTCAACCCACTTGCTGTGCCCTCTGAGGAGCGCCAGCCGGCGTGTAAACGTACTGCTGGCCCGAAGCCTCGGCTGCGCGAACCAACTCCGCAGGCAGATCTTCGATTTCGATCCGGCGGTTTTCACACCATTCGGCCGCCCCTGCGAGAACGCTCTCTAACTCGTCGATATTACCCGGCCACTGGTAGTTCATAAGCTTATCCATTGCTTCGCCGGCAATCTGGATCTCCTGCGTGGCTAGTAAAAAATGTACCAGCTCCGGGATATCCAGCGGCCTCGCGCGCAGAGGCGGTATTTCGATTGAGTTAGCGCAAAGGTGGTAGTAAAGCTCTGGCAAAAAAGACCCCCTTTGCAACACATGAGCCAAAGGCTCTCTTGCAGAGGCAATGATGCGAACGTCAGCGCGAAAAGGCGTATGGCCCCGAAAGCGTTTGTAAGTTCGGTCCTCCAAAAAGTGCACCAGGGCAACCTGCAACCGGCGACCTGAATCTTCAACTCCTTCGATGTAGAGCGTGCCCCTCTCCAATTTCTTGATGAGCCCGTCCGTGGACTCGGCCGCCCACGGCCAGGCGCCCTTTTCATAACCAAACAGCTCACTTTCCAGTTCCTGTTCGTCCCCGTTGGTGCACCGAATGACGCCGAAACCGCCTGCACTGCGGCGCCCCTGGCGGTGGATTTCCTTGGCCGCCGACTGTTTTCCTACTCCAACCTCGCCTTGCAGCACCACGGGCCCGTCACCAGCCGCCGCCTTAAGCATCAGCCTGAAGATCTGCTGCATTTTCTGCCCCGCTCCCAGCATACTGCCAATGCGGATTTGGGCGGATGCCTGGGCGGGTCTCAAATTAAGAACCCGCTCAATGGTTGTTTTAACCGTGGCCATGTTAAGGGGGCTTACCAGGCAATCGTCGGCACCTTCCTTGGCCTCCAGCAACTCTTCGATTGACCCCCCTCCTGAGACCAACTTCACCACCGCCGGTCGCGGTTCGAGGCTGGAAGCCATCTTCAACAATTTCTGGAGAGCCGCTTTCTCAAACCCTTCTCCTACGATCAGAAGGTCTGGCCGCTTGGATGGTGACTGAAGAGCATCTTGAGCTTCCTCGATTCTCCTGACGCAATCCTCGGTATGATTCAACCCTTTGATACCCAAACGCAGGACCTTGAGCCTCTCCTGTTCGGTATCTACTATAAGGATTCTTGCCATAATGCAGTTCGAATGGATCGCAGTTGGACCGCATTCGATCCGTAATCGAGTACGTAAAACCAGCAGCACTCTAAATGCCTATAGATTCCCATGTCAATCCGTAGTCCTACGGACGCGTGGTTTGCAGCGGCTCTTTCTCAATTTGCCCTGCTTTCGGGACGAACAAGAAGCGATAGAACACCAGCAGCGGTACCGTGGCGGAAAATTCCCTTCCGCCTGGAGCCTATGTCCATTTTGCTGTCCAAATATGAGACCGCCTCCGTCAAATTTGACACATTTGGCTTCGACCTGATGAAATTTCCACGATAATCCTAAGCGGAAGGTGTTTTTCCAACCGTGGCACACCTGCTGCTACTGGGCTCTTGATGAAAGCAAACAGAAACGGTAATACGGCACCATCCCAAGCTGACAGACCCCTCATCCTCGTCGTGGAAGATGAGGAGGACACCCGGGAATTCATAAAGGGTGCGCTTCAGACAAATGGCCTCGCGTGTATCGCCGTGGCGTCAGTCGCGGGGGCCACCGCTGCCCTGGAAAAAAATACGGTCGCCCTGATCGTCCTTGATTGGGGTCTGGATAGGAGCGGTGCCGAGGTGCTCCAGTTCTCGAGAGAACTTTATCCGCTGATGCCCGTCATTGTGATGAGCGGCCAGCCTTTCGACGTGCGCACGGACGCCGTCGTCCAGCAGGCAGACGCGTTCTTGCAAAAGCCGTTCAGCGCTACCGTGCTAACAAGCCAGGTCACCCAACTAATCAAGCGCGCCAGGAGCTCAAATCCCGAGTTTCTCCCCCAGCGGTCAGAAAATATCCTTCCGCTGGACGAAGTTAAGAATATTTACATACGACATGTCGTTCATTTGTTGAACAACAACGTCTCTCTGGCTGCGAAGGGTCTTGGAATCCACCGCCAGACCGTATCGGCCGTTCTCAAGAAGGATTACGACTCGCCATCCGAGCTTACCCACTCATCGTTGGCACGCCAAGTGCGGAGCTAAGCACTATGCCTGCTAGGTTTATGACAGAGAACATTGACATCCTGGTTTGGGTCCCCTCCCCGTTGCTGGACCGAGTGGAAAACATTCTCCGCAAGTCGAATCGGACATGCGCAGCAGCTTCCAGCTTTAGCGATGCCATAGGCATACTGTCGTCCCTTAAGCCCCGAATGCTCATCACGTTGCTGGACAAGCATGGCCTCGAGCTGCTGAGGACCGCCCGGACTTACAGCCAGAAAACAAAGGTTATCTTGATGGAACAATAATCTCATGAACGCCCTCACTGATCTGCCATCCTTAGTTTTGCTCGCCGTCACTTGGGGAGGAACTGTGCTTCGCCCCGGTGCCTTCAAGGAACTCGAATCCCTCATTGCACAGGTGCCGGGTGCCACCGATGAAGTGCCAAACCTCCCCGAGCGTGTCACACTTGCGACGCCTCCGCCAGCAACCTCTGACAAAGACCCGCTGGACGTATTCATCAGTGCGAAGAGCGAGGATCTGCAATATGCACAGCAGGTGTTCGATTTCTTAACGAAATATGGGCGGAAGGTGTTTTGGAGTCCCATGTCACTTCTTGCCACGGGCAACTCGGATTACCGCAAGGAAATTGACCAGAAATTGGAAAACACGAAACACATGCTAGTCGTGACGACGGATCCCAAGCACGTGGAGTCGGGCTGGGTCCAGCATGAATGGGGCTCCTTCTGCAACGAAAAGCGCTCGGGAAGGAAGGCCGGCAACCTACTCACACTCGTCACCCCCGGCATTTTAGCCCGAGATTTACCACTTGGTCTCCGCCAATACGAAGTGTGGCAATTTGAATCGGAGAACTTTGAGAAGCTCTTGCAATACTTCCGTTGAAGAATCGCCGCACCTCGCGGGCCTTCGGTTTCTTCTCTGAGCACGGATTCGAGTCAAATTTCCGTGATCTCCGGCGGGTTGCCGGGCGATGGCTGGCCAGGCGGTTTACCTTCGTCTTTCTCCAGCTTCTCAAGCAGTTCCCGCAGGTGGGGCGGGAGAGTTGGCGCTGCGGCGCCAGGAGGCTGAGGCGGGACCGTCGGCGGAGGTTGGTTGCCGGGGTCTCTTCCTGTCTCCATAGCCGACCGGATTCGCGGATAGCTCATATCAATGCCGGGGAGGAAATTGCCCAGCATCTGGTGGAACTGCTGCTGCGTCACCTGGTTGTCCATCACCCACCCGTCCCCGTAGCCCGCAATCTCGCCGCTGGCGGGGTCCCAGCCCAGCTTGAGGTACCGCATCTGGTAGTTGATGGCCGAGAGCGTCTGCAGCACGCCTTTCAGATTGGGGTGGTCAGCCGGGCAGCGGAGGTAGCCGATGGTCCGGAACTGGAACAACACACCCTGCTCCTGGAGGAAGATGGCGATGTCGTACTGGCCAAACCTGCCGGTGACGGTGAAACGGATCAGCGGCTGGTCCGGGGCGATGAAGTACCTGTAGCCTTCCTTCTTCAGCAGGTCCTGCAATTGGGCAAACGAGATTGCCATACTCTAGCCCACGCTGATCACCAGCGTCTCGCCTTCCAGACGGCGCGCCGCCAGTCCTGCCAAGCCCGGCTCAGTCCCTTTCTTCTGTAGGGGCAGGACCTCCAGACGAATCTGGCTGATCCCTTTGAGTTCTCCTTGCGTCTCCGCCAGGTCGAGCTGTTCGCCGATCCGATGGCGGAGCATCGTGGTGGCACAGCGCACGCCGAAGCGCGGCTGCCACTCGGCAACCAAATGTGAAATCAGGTCATCGGTCCAAACCAACGCCAAGCCTTTGGTTTCCGAGGTCTGGCGGAGCCCCGCCAACTGGCTCTCCAGGATCGTGCGGAGGCTCTGCTGGTCGAGGCCCTTGAATAAGACAAAATGCGTGATTCGACCGAAGAATTCCTCTCCGAGGCCGGCCGCACGCAACTCTCGCTTCACCCCTTCAGGGTCCGCCGCCGGGGTTTCAAGCAGCCTTTGCTCTTGCGCGTTGAAACCTAATGACCGTCGGTCATAGCTGCACCCCGCGTTCGTGGTGAAGATGATGTAGGCTCGCCGGAAGTCCAGGACGTTCCCGTCCACGTCCTCCACCTTGCCTTCGTCAATGATTTGCAACAGCAGGCGGCTGACGGCCAGCCCGGCCTTCTCGAATTCGTCGAAGAGCACAACGCTTTGGGGAAAGTCGCGAATCCGAGAGAGCAGGCCGCCCTGTCCACGCGCATAGCCCAGGTATCCCGGCGGCACGCCCAAGAGCCGAACGAGGGTCTGCCCGGTTTCATGAAAAGCGCCCGGCAGGGTGTTGCAGTCCACCCGGACGAGGTTCTCGCGGTCCCCGCCCAGGATCTTGCCGAGGAGCAGGGCCGTCTCGGTCTTGCCCACGCCGGTGGGCCCCCCGAACAGAAACACGCCGCGAGGGCCGGAGCGGCTGGACCATTTGCCCAGGCCGGCAACGAATGCCTTCGCGATCTCCCGCAGCGCGTCCTCTTGGCCGATGATTTTCTGGCTAAGCCGGTCATAGACTTGCGCCTCGGTCAGCTCCGCGGCCCGGGGCAGAAGGTGGCCCACCATGCCTTCGAGGGCTTGCAGCAGCGAGTCTTCCGTAACCGCCGGCGCCACCGGCTCTGTGGTTGTGCACCAGGCGCTGGCCTCGTCCAGAAGTTGAAGCGATTTGTCAGGCTGATAGCGGCTCGGCAGAAATTCCTCGGTGAGGTCAAGTGCGCGCTCGATCATATCTTCGGGGATTCTGAGCGGTTGGTAGAACGCCTCCAGGGCTGGCTTGCGGGCCTTGAGGATCGCCAGTGTGGCTTGGCGCGACGGTGCTTCCAGGCGGATGATGCCAAAGCGCCGTTCCAGCGCCCGATCAGGCTCAATGGAGTGGCGATACTCGCCCGGAGTCGTGCATCCGATGCAGGTAATCTCTCCGCGTCCGAGCGCTCCTTTGAAACTCTCATTGGCGTCACTATAGGGGGTGCGCTCGTGTACGGCGCTTTGAAAAAGTGCGTGCATCTCGTCCACAAACAGAATGATTTGCGGGTGAGCCTGAAGGAGCTGGAGCAAGCCTTTCACCCGCTCGTCGTATTGGCCCATCATCGTCGTGCCCGACCGCAGGAAAGCCGGTGATAGCTCGAAGATGTCCATGTCCCGCAGCCGTGGCGGAAGGGAGGCATCCCTTCGATACATCCGCCGGCCCAGCTCGTAGATGAGCGCGGACTTTCCGGTGCCGGGCGGCCCCACCAGGATCACGTTGCGCCGCTTCATCTTGCTCAAGGTGCGGACCAATGCCTTGAGGACCTGCTCCCTCTCGACCACCTGCCCAAGGACGGGCTCGGTGACCGTCAGCATCCGGCCATACGAACTGAGGGCCTGGATCGCCGAGAGCCGCTCGGGGGACGCACGCCAGTTCCCCTGCGCTACCGGTTGGCCGGTAGCCAGGACCGGAGGCGAAGTCCCTGGCGCCGACTGTCGGGCGATGAACCGCCGCCCCGCCGCGCAATGGAGCAGTGCCAGGAATAATTCCTCCGCCAGGACGGGGGCTCCCCGCTCGACAAAAGCTTGAAAGACCACACGTATGTCGGGCGCGAGGCCGACCTTCTCGGGCAGCTTCTCGCGGCGGGCAACCGGCTGAGGCATAAAGCCGCCCAGCGCCGCGTATTTGGTTTTGAGGCCTCCGCAATGGTAGAGCGCGCCCAGCAAGGTGCCGATATCAAGTTCGGCTCCGTCGGGCAACGCCCTCTTCGCCAAGTCAATCGCGATCTGGCACGCAGGATCAAACCTCAGAGGCATGTGTGCAGCTTTTGTTGAGTCTGATAATGCTTAAAACGCTGCGTTACTTCAAGGAATCTCTGCGTCCGGTAATGTTGTGCTTTGCACAAATGCGCATGCCAGCCAGCGCCTTCTCTGTGCATCCCATCCAGAAGCAGCGCTGGTCTGAAAGTCCGCGCTCGGCGACCAGTTGGGCGACTTGTCGGGCGAGTTGTTGGGCGGTCCGCTTCTCCTCTTCCGCCGCCGCTTCGGCTTGGGCGCGTCGCAGCCGCTCCCACTGCTCAGGGGAGCGCTGTCGAGCACACCAGGCTATCCAGAAGTCGAGAGAAGGACGCTCTGCTATGGTCCGCGCCACGGGCCGGACTTCGGAATTGAGGAGTTCGACCCAGCAGCGGCGGCGGCCGCGTGGTGGATCGTGGGTGAGCACGTGCGCGATGAACTCATCGGGCAGTGTGATGTTGTGGACACGAACATAGTGCGAGAGCCCAGCCGGCCAAACCCACTGCCCGTCGGTTAATTCTTCACTACCCATCGCTTCGTTAGGAATGCCACACTGGAACCTGCACCAGGAAGTCCCCATGAAATAGGTCCAGCAATCACCGGCATCCAGGTAATCTGCCAGTCTCTTGCGAACCTCGGGAGCCAGCTCCCCGACAACCTCTTGCGGGTGGCAGAACCGCAAATCCTTCAAGCTCGCAAGCCAATAGCCGATCAGGCGCATAGTTGAACTCAGTTTGCGGGCTCAGGCCGTTTTGTTCGTTCAAGTTTCTCTCGTGCCTGGGCAATCCGCTCCAGCAACCCGGCGTCTCCGATTCCGATCGCCACCTGCTCAACCTCAGCCAGTGAATTTGTTGTGTTCTCCCCCAACCGGCGCTCAATCCACTCGGGGATCGTGACCTTGGAAAATGGGGAGATCGTCCGCGTTGAGCGGTCGGCCAAGAGCCACCGGCCCAGAACGAGCCAATCGTCGCTGCCTGGTTGCTCACTCAGCGTTTGTCGAAGCTGATCCAGAGCCTGAACCTGATTGGTGTATTGCAGCACACCCCGCGCATTCAGCACCTCGCCGCAAATTGCTGTCGCAAGCTCAAGCAGCCAGCCGGGATAGGCTGCCGACGACGGGGCGACATCCCACACCCGAGCCGCATTCGCGGATACCGTCACAACCCGCTTGCCATCCGGACTGAATTGGAGCCAGGCAGCGTGTTTCAGCGGCTCGGTCAGAGGTTGGCCCGTCTGGGCATCCCACACCCGCGCCGTGTTGTCCGCTGACTCTGTCGCGACCCACTTGCCATCCGGGCTGAATTGGGCAAAATTCACTTGACCAGCGTGTTCGAGTGGCTTGGTCAGTGGCTGACCCGTTTGCGCATCCCACACTCGCGCGGTCTTGTCATTGGACGCCGTTACGACCCGCTTGCCCTCTGGACTGAATTGCGCGGAAAAGACCAGCGCCAAGCTGTGTTTGAGCGGCCCGGTCAGCGGGTGGCCTGTCTGTGCATCCCACACCCACGCTGTGCCGTCATCCGACGCCGTCACGAGCCGCTTGCCCTCTGGACTGAACTGAGCCGATTTGACCGCGCCAGCGTGTTTGAACGGCCCGATCAATTGCTGGCCGGTCTGCGCATCCCACACCCGCGTGCCGTCCTCCGACGCCGTTACGACCCGTTTGCCATCCGGACTGAATTGGGCGGAATTGACCGGGTCAGCGTGTTTGAACGGCTCGGTCAGTGGCTGACCCGTTTGCGCATCCCACACCCGCGCCGTGCCATCCGCTGACGCCGTCACGACCCGTTTGCCATCCGGACTGAATTGGGCGGAAGAGACCGCTCCGGCGTGTTTGAGCGGTTCGGT
>Ga0181524_10004476_pt1 | contig 12910 bp, 8 predicted proteins | sample PEATcosm2014_Bin_34_FD_119761 | JGI IMG/M metagenome (GOLD analysis project Ga0181524, IMG submission 119761) | Peatland microbial communities from MTU Mesocosm Facility, Houghton, MI, USA - PEATcosm2014_Bin05_60_metaG | ecosystem: Environmental > Terrestrial > Soil > Wetlands > Peat | place...
CAAGGCGGCGGCGCCCAGCCCGGCTGTCTTGAGAGAATCCCGGCGTGTGAAGATTTTCATATTGTGCGATTTGAGTTCAATGTCTTTTAGACAAAAATCTTTCCCGGTTCAATAAAAACCACCTTCTCCAGCAGCCAGGTGGAGGGGTGTATCGTTGTGCGGCGGCCTGGCGAAACTCGGTGTATAATCTGTGGCGCGCCCAAGTGGCGAAGACGACGTCGGTCGTGATTCCCATGGCCAGCCACAGGGCAACCAGCTTGATTGGCTGCGGTTCGTATTGGCCAACGGCGGCGGCGAAGACGATGATGAGCAAGGCCAGGGCCATTCCCAGCCAGGGCAACGCGAGGATGCGCGCCATGGTGCCGATGACCGCTCGCTGCGGGTCGCGCGCCGTCAGCGCCAGCCACATCCCTGTCCAGTGCATGGCGACCACATCGGCCACGAGGCTAATCATCGCCGCCAGATAAACCCACACGCACAACGCGCGCGAGCTTTCGTCCAGGGTGTCGGACAACGTGGCCTGAAGGAAGACCAGGAACGCGGCCAAGGTGACGGCAACCGGCCCGAGGAATTGGCGCTGCAAGGCCAGGAATTGGCCCCGCACAATTTCACGCACGCTCAGCGGCGTGGAGAGGAGCAACTCGAGGGTGCCGGCGTGGCGGTCTTCGGCCAGTTGGCGGCCCGCCTCCGCGCCGACCCAGAGCTTGATGAGCAGGCTCAGCAATCCGCAGGTGAGAAAGTACATGAAGGGGTTGAGCCATTCGCGGTGGTACCTGGCCAGGCCCCAGGCCCAGACGCAGGCCACTATCCCGAGCGCGGCCCAAACGGCAGCAGGCCGCATCCGAGCTCGCGCGGCCAGCCAGAAATAGGCGTTTTCATTCAGCAACCGGCTCCGGAACGCCAGGCGCTCACCTACCTCGCCAAAGGTCCACAATTGCCAGCGTTCGCCCCGGCGCTGGCCCCGGGCGGTTGGCGGTTTGTCTTGCCATGAGCGCGGCGCAGCCACGCTGGCGGTGATCAGGAAAACCCAAGCCAGGCCGTGGATAAGCGCCAGAGACCACCAGAAATCGTTCCGCCGGGTCTTGTAAAGCGCGTCGAACGCCGCGGCAAAGGTGAACCCTGGGCTGGGCAGCAGGAGCGCCTGCACAACGCGATGGGGCCGGCCCAGATGGTCGAGCCACGCAGAGCAGATCGGAAGGATTAGCGTAAAGAAAAGGAGCATCAGGAGCGTGGCAAGAACCGCCTTGCGCGCCGAACGGCTCATCGCCGAAATGCATAGGCCCAGCGTCAGCGAAAAGAAGAGCGCATCCACAATCACCAGCGCCATGCGGCCAAATTCGCCCGGCGTCACTCCGCCCAGCAACAGGGGCACCGCCAGCATCGGCACCATCGCGAGCACCCCGTAGAACGCAGTGAGAGAAGTCGCCGCCAGCTTGCCGAGCACTACGTCATAGCCGCGCAGGTCCGTCAGGAACAACAATCCCAGGGTGCCCTCGCGCTTCTCGCGGCTCAGGCAATCGGCAGTGGACCATAACCCGCTGAACAGGCAATACAAGGCCGCCCCGGCGGTCATGATCGAGAAGAGAGCCAGCGAGAGCGTCGCGGGCGGTTCCTGCGCCATCATCAGGAACGACCAGACGCCGACCCCGACTACCGCCGCCGCCGCGCTGGCGCGACCCCAAAACGTGCTCCGGCGGCGCGAGGCGACGCGCAGTTCGCGAGCGACAATGGGGAGGAAGGTCATATCAAAAATCCGAAATCCGAAATCCGAAATCCGAAGGAAAACCGAAGGCCGAAATCCGGGATGCAATCGCACACCGTCACCAAACCGGGGGTCTCGCTACGCCTCGACCCCCGGCTACCGTCTTCCATCCCTTCGGGATGATTCCGGGAAGCGGGCCTCGAATGTCGGGCTACTTTTGAACCGTGGTCTAACCGCAGAGAACGCAAAGAACACAAGGAATGCAGAGCCAATCCCCGAAAGTCCTGCGATCCCGGCCTTCGGATTTTCGCCGTCGCGCTTCGCGCTATGGCGGACGGGTCGGATTTCGGATTTCGGATTTCCTTCGGATTTCGGATTTCGGATTTCGGATTTCGCCCCTCCACCCGCATTTCACGGCGCTTTTGCATGGCAGTGCTCCTCATGCTTGCCGCCTCTCCATCACCGGCGGCGCGGGGGCGGGCGGTCTGGCCGGTTCGATTCGCATCGGCGCCAGGCTGAGCACGGCTTGTTGGCGGAAGGTGGAGAGGAGTCTGCTGCGCGCCAGGGCGATGAAAGCGAGGGCGACGGCCACGTTAAGGGTGGCCGGCAAGCACGTCATCACCAGCGAGATCCACAAGGGCGTCATTGGGGCCAAGGGAGCCGTCGAGGTAATTACGGTCGTCCCGCCGGAGGTGTTGGTGATGGTCGTGGTGACCGGCGGGCCGGGGGCCGTCTTCATCCTCAAGGTTTGGGGCATGATTACCAGGAAAAACATGACAAACATCGACACGAATTGAATCACCAGGAAGGGAATGACTTTAACAAACAGAATCGTTTTGAGGGTGGCAAGGCCGGTATTTCTCGAGGTCATGCCCATCCACATACCGAACCAGGCCAGCGCCGCCAGGCTGGCGAGCGTCGAGAGCGTCGAGGCGGCAGAAGTGAGGAACCCCGCCAGGTTAACCCATTGGCGCGGCACGGCCGCGCCCCAGGTTGCCCCATAAGCCAGGCAGCCGCCCGCAAACTCGACCAGCAGGAGGAGCGTGACCGGCGCTCCGAACATCCGCACGATGGCGAGCCAGTGCCCCTGCACCACCTGCCTCACGGACAGGGGCGCAACCAGGAGCAGCTCGACAAAGCCGCTGCGCCGCGCTTCGATGTAAAGGCGGCCAGCCTGGGAAGCCATCCACAGATAGAGCAACGCCACGAAAAGCCGTGAGAGAGCGGCCCAAAAGGCCCATGTTTCGTTTGGCAGTCTCCGCTGCGCCACAAAGGACGCCAGCACCCCCGCCACGAGCAATGCCACCGCCCACATCCCGGCAGATTGCCACCGCTCGCGGCAGCAGAGCCAGAGCACCGGGTTGCGGTCGAGCAATTTCCGCCGCAGCGCCCGGCGGCGCCGGGCACCGCCGTACCTCCACCAGTAACTTCGGCGCGAGGCCCCGGGTTTGCGGGCCTTCTCCTGCCAGGAACGCGGCACGGCCAGGCACGCTAGGGACAGCAGGCCCCAGCCAACGGCATGGCTAATGGCAAGCGCCGGCCAATAGGCGCTCCGGCCCCAGGCGCTCGCGAACTTGAACGCACACCACGGGCTGGTCAGGCTCAGAACGGGCTTGAAGGCGCGTTTATGGAAATCGCTGTAGATGCCGTCTGCGGCGGGCCCTCCCATCACGAGCAGCAGCAGCACCAGGACCGTCGCGCCCAGGGCCTTCTGCGCGTCACGGCTCAGCGCCGAAACCATAAGGCCGGCAGCCAGCGAGCAGAACAGGGCATTGAGCAGCGCCAGGGATGTCTTCCAATACTGCGGACCCGAGACCGCTCCCATCAGGAAAGTGACGGCCAGTACGGGAATGACCGAGATCAAGGCATAAGTGACACGCAACGAGGTGGCCAACAACTTCCCGCCTACCACGTCATAACCGCGCAGGTCGGTCAGGAACAGAAAGCCGAGGGTGCCTTCGCGTTTCTCTTCGCTGATGCAATCCGAGGTAAAAAACAGCCCGGCCGACAGCGCCACCAGCAGCGCCAGAAAGGTGAGCACATCGAAAAGCGCATTGCCCATGGCCGCTGCGCCAAAGGCGCCGGTGCGGCTGAGCATCATGATGCCCCCGCCGATGACCGTCCCCACCAGGCCAGAGGCCACGCGGAGCCAAAACGTGCTGCGTTTCCGCGCCGCAACGCGAAGCTCGTGATCAATGATGGGCAGGAAGGTCATACTATCTTCCCATGGCAAACCTGCGGTGCTTGAGGTCCGAGTGCAACCGCCAGGCCAGCAATCCGGCCACGACTGCCTGAACGGGGGTGAAGAGCCAGGCGATCGAGACGTCTTGCGCAACGTTCGAGCCGACGGGGCCCGAAACTGCCAGGCGGATCAACTGCGCGCCTTCCGCAAGACCGGCGGGCAGAGCCACGCCCACCAGCAAAGTCCGCAGGAAGGCGCTCAGGAAGCCGCGCCGGGCCAGCGAAAAGTAGAGACCAATGACCGGCAAGACCAGGAATGTCCCCGCAAAGAACAGGATGGATGGCCATTCAGCCCGAGTAGCCAGGAAGGTCGAGTAATAGACCCATAGGCGTCCGCCTGCGGCCGCAACCCCAGGGGCGAACGGGGGCGCCAGGAAACTCGAGCAATAGAGCCAGAGGCTGAGGAGGAGGGCGATTGCGGGCAGGAATTGGCCCCAAAGCCCGCGCACGCGTCCACCCAGGATCTGCCATTCTTTGAGGGGCGCCACCAGCAGCAGCTCAAGCATCCCGCTCTCGCGCTCGCGCCGGAAACTCCCGGCGGCTCCGACAGCCATGCTGCCCACCAGCACCCACGCCAGGAAGCACTGCACCACATGAAAGACCCGCCGGTAGAGGTCCAGGTTCTCCAGCGCCGAGGTGTAGATCGAGACCAGAACGGCAAACCAACTCCACATCACCAGCCGTCCGCTCCAACTCCGCCGTTCCAGCCAGCCCACCGGGTTTCGCTCGAGTTCCCAGTTCATCCACCGGCGGAAAAAGCGCCGGAAGAAGACCGGGGTGCAGAATTTTTTTTCGAGCCACACGATGCGGGCCGAGGGAGGCGGCTCGCGCCAGACGTGCTTGACCATCGAGGCAACAAGAAGGAACAACATCCAAAGCGCCAGAGCCGACAGCCCCGCGCTCAGGCCCAGGGAGATGAGTATGTGCCGATTGAACCTCGCGGCCAGTTGCCAAGTGTTATTCGTATCCAGGACCAGCGTGGTCCCGGCTTCATAGAGATTCTTCAGTTCAGTCAGGTCAGAAAAGAGCGTGGTTCCTTTGAATCCCATGGCATAAGAAACCACAATCCCGACACCCCCAGTTGCCAGGATGAAACCGAGGCAAAACAAGAAACCGAGGCAGCCGGCCAGGATCAAGGCGCGGATGTGCGTCCTGCTCACCGCGGAGGCCAAAAGACCGGCCCCCAGCGCCAGGCAGATCGAGCTGAAACTGGCCAGTATCGAATAAACCGCCTGCCGCCAGCTTACTCCTCCCGCGACAAATGGCATGGTCAGCACCGGCAGCACCGCCAGCCAGAGAGTAAACGCCGTTAAACCATGCACCAGGCCCTTGGCCAATACAATATCGGAGGCCTTGAGCGGGGTGAGGAAAAGCAGGGGCAGGGTGCCTTCCCGCCGTTCGCGGCTGATGCAATCGGCGGTAATCAGCGGCACCAGGACCCAAATCGCCAGAAACAACGTCTCATGGAGGTAAGCGAAAACCGCGCTGCCGTCGTTCCATTGAACGACGCGGTTGAGGGTGATCCAGGCGCAGACCGCCAGGAGGGCGGCCACCCCGTTGATGCGCAGGTTGTACGTGGAGGTGCGCCGCGCCACCGCGCGCAACTCTCGTGCGATGACAGGCAGGACAGTCATACCGCGCTGGGTCTTGAGCCACAGATGGCACACCTGGGGCGGCGCGTCACAGCTCCGTTAGGAGCGGCACGTTTGTAGAAACGCTGCCCCTCAAGGCCCCTCTCAAGCTCCGTCAGGAGCGGCATGTCGGCGCCCCGGACCATGCTGCCCCGACATGCCGCTCCTGACGGAGCTTGGTGCCCTCCGTCGGTCTGGACTATAAACATGGTGCTCCTAACGGAGCTTTGCCGAAGTCGTGGCTGAACTGATGGGCTGGGCCAATGAAATATCCGGGCCAGGCAGGAGCACGCGCTGAAGGCGCCCCAGCATATCAGCCCAGGGTGACACCCTGGGAAAGCTTGTTCCTCAGGGCAGTCCGGCGCCCTGAAAGGGCGCAGGCCACGGAAGCTACCCCCGCCCCTGCAGGGCGGGCTGTGCCGTTGGGGACTGGTTTCCCAGGGCGTTGCCCTGGGCTGATATGCCGGCACGCCGTTGGCGTGCAGAATGCCCAAACTCCAGGCCCGCCGTTTCAGCACCGGGCTATTATCAATCGTCCCTCCAGGACAACACTCAGGCGAATTCACTCTGTTTCTGAGGCAATCTAACATCGTTGAACTACTCATGTGGTTGATTGCCGGCAACGACTGTCAGCGGTTCGGCGGTTAACGGTCCCGGATCGGGGGATGTGTCGGGCGCGGGGAGCAGGGGCGGATGGTCGCGCAGGCCCCGTATCAGCTCGTCCTTGGCCCAGTTGGCGAGCATCAGGTCCAACAGCGCGCTCACGCCCAGCCAGCAGATGATGCTCTCGGGAGCCACACTGTGCCCCAGCCCGCGTATCAGCACCAGGCACGCCACCACCAGCCAGGGTCCCAACATCACCCGCGCCAGCGCCCCAAAGACCGCGCGGCGATGTCCGGGGCCTTTCACAGCCAGCCACATCCCGACCATGCTCAAGGCGTGGACATCAAAGAACAGAATCGCGGCGCCGCCGATGCCGGACAAGAGCAACAGCCCGTACTCCGCGTCCAGGGCCGAGGAGCCGGCGACCGCGAGACCCACGATGACCGGCCCGAACGAGAGCGCCACGTTCGTCACCAGCACCAGGGCGGCAGGCGCGGCAAAGAACGATATGAGCGCCCGTCTTTGCCCGGCCACGATCTCCGCCTCGGTTATCGGCGTCACCAGCAACGGCTCGATTGTCCCGCTGCGCCGCTCGTCGCTCAATCGCCGCGAGGCCTCGCCCGCGACCAGGTACTTCAGCACCTGGTGCATGAAGTAAGCGGCCAAGATGCTCACGAGGGCGCATTGTTTCTGATACGCTCCGCTTGGGAACAGGCTGGCCAGCATAAAGCAAGCCCAGACGCAGAACATCGGCCCCAGGATGCCCCACGCCGTCCACCGAGGCGTCAGGTCGCGGCCGGCCAGCCAGTAGAACGGATTCACGTCCAAGCGGCGCCTGCCGAGCAAGCGGTTGACCGTGGAACCCAGGCGAAGACTCTGCCATCGGCTAACGGTCTCCGCCCTTGCCGGTTCTCCGGTTTCCCGCCAGGCCCGCGGCGCATACAAACTCGGAAAGACCAGGGCCCCGCAAGCCAGGACGATGATGGTGCAAAAGGATGTCCAGAACGCCGGGGCGCTGTAATTGACCTCCAGCCCGGCCCAAAAGAGGTACGGCGGACTGGGGGCGGACAAGACTTGCCAGCCGCCGCTCTTCGCCCAGAACGAGGCCAGCCGCCCTAAGACGGGGGGTATGCCGGCCACCAGGAACACGATCACCAGGGTCAGCGTCATCGTTTGCCGGCTCTGGAGCCACAGCGCCGAGACGAGCATCCCAATGGAAAGCGAGAGAAACAGCGTTGCCGCCAGCGCCAGGGCAATGCGCCAGAACTCCCCGGCCGTGACGCTGCCCATGAGGAAGGGCAGGCCCAGGAGCGGCAAGACAGCCAGAACCCCGTAAAACCCGTGAAGCGACGTCGCTATCAATTTTCCCAGCACCACGTCGTAACCCTTGAGTTCAGTCAGGAAAAGCAAGCCCAGGGTCCCTTCCCGCTTTTCTTCGCTCAAACAGTCTGCCGTGAGAAAGGCCCCCGCCAAGAGCGAGAAAGCCAGGGCCAAAATCCCGCTCGACCTGAAAAGCGACTGCCCCTGCTGCGAGGCGGCAAGCGAGCTTTGCCCAAACCGCAGCAGGCAGAGCCACATCCCCAGCATGGCGAACGCCAGCCAAAACCGAAGCCGATGCGTTCCCCGCCGCCGCGCGGCCGCTTGAAGCTCACGATGAACGATGGGCAGCATCATACTCTGCACTCATTTAACCGCAAAGAACGCAAAGAACGCAAAGAAGACCAACTCCCTCTTTGTGTTCTTTGCGTTCTCTGCGGTCAAAAATGATGTCCTTCTTAGAGCGGGCCGGCCGGGCGGTGGGAGGCATCCGGGTTCGGCTCCGGAAAACTCCCGGCCCAACCGGCGCATGGCCCAGCGAATCATCCAGGCCAAATAGACCAGGACCAGCAGTTGCGGCAGCCATTGCACCCAAAAGTAACCCATTGGCACCAAACCGACTGAACCAAACAAAAACGAGCGGAGTGGCCAGACCAGAAACGAGCTGAGAATGCTGATGGCGTACGGGACGACCTGCCCGATGATCAGGGTCCGGATGATGGCGCCGGCCTGGCTGGCGGACCTGAGGCCGAACCAGAGTCCGAGCCAACACAGAGCCGCCAGGCCAAGAACCATTTGTGCAATGCTCAGAACGGATAAGGTGAGCATGTAAAGCCGCCACGACGGGTCCGTCACGAATCTCCCCAGGGATCTCGTCACCAAGAAACCCTGGAGGGAGAATTCGGCGAATATTGTCAGCGCCAGCAAGAGCACGGGCGCGACCAGCAGGCGCTTCAAGGCGCGCCATTGGCCCGCCACGATTTGCGCGGCGCCCAGCGGCGTCGTGAGCAACAACTCCAGTTCGCCGGTCCGGCGCGCCTCGACAAAAAAGCGGCTGGCCGTCCAGGCAAACACGGCCCAGCAAAGAAGATACATCGCGTACCACGGCAAGCCATTGGAAATGTTCGCAAAAAGGTTGGGCCCGACGAGAAACCGAAACAGAAAGAGCGCGCTCATTTGACTGATGACCGCCACCAGTACCGCAATCCATAGGGCCGCGCGCAAGCCGGGTTGACGACGCACAAGCCATTCCACGGGGTTTTCGTTCTCTTGGAGAGGTCGCGCGCCCCGGGCCCGGTTTCGGGGGGCGACGCGGGCCGATGCCGCCTCTCCGCCGCCGGCCTCGACAACGGCGCGGCGCAGGCGCAAGCTCGCGCACACCACGAGCAGCCAGGCCATGGCCTGCACGACCGCCAACGAAACCCAATAGGCCGACCGCGACGCCCGGTAGGAAAGGTCGTCGGCGTAAATCATCGTCGAGAGCGGACTCAACGAATGGTAGAAAGCGCGCGGTCCCGAGCCGAGCACTGGAATCCTCGGCAACAACAAAATCAGAAGAACAAGAATCACCGCCCCCGCCCCGGCCCGAAATTGCTTCCGATGGGACGCCGATTGATACAAACCCGCGGCCAGGGCGAAACCGAGGGTGTTGATCAAGGCCAATCCCTTGCGGCCGGCCTCGCCGCCCGTCACGCCGCCCATCAGCACCGGGATCATCAAGAGCGGCAGCAGCGCCACCAACGCGCACAGCGCGCTAAGCCCGTGCGAGCCGAGCTTGCCCAACAGGACATCCGGCGCCTTGACCCGCGTCAGAAACAGCAGTCCCAGCGTTCCCTCACGCTGCTCCGAGCCGACGGCGTCGGCCGTTAAGAGGCAACCTGCGCAGCACAAGATGAAGGCCGCGCCCACAAGGCTGCTAAAGATTAGCCGGCCTACGGTGCTTGGGGTTCCGAAGGAACTCGGAAAGATCCACAGCGGCAGGCAAATCAGCAACCCCATCAGCGCCACTCCCAGGCGCAGGTCGCGGCTCCCCCGGCTCCGTCCCCGGACGAGCAACTCGCGTTGGATGATTGGAAGGAGCGTCATGCGACGCACTTTTCATTGCGTCTCCCCGCGCGTGACGCGCATGAAGACCTCCTCGAGGCCGATTTCATCCTCGCGCAGGCCGATCAACCTGGCGCCGCCATGGACCAGGACCTCGGCCACGATGCTGCGGTCGGTATCAATGCTGGACAAGGTCACCTTGATCTCGCCGTCCTCGGTGTCCACTTCCGCGATTTCCGGACGCGTCTTCAGAAGGGCGATCGCCTTGGCGGTGTCGCTCGAGACCCGCACCCAGACGACCCGTCCCTGGCCCATCTGGTCGCGGACACCCTGGACCGGCCCGCTGTAAATGAGTTTGCCTTTTTCGATAATGGCCACGCGGTTGCAGAGAGTCTGGAGTTCGCTCAGGATGTGAGAGGAGATGATGATGGTCTTGCCCAGGCGCTGGAGTTCCTGGAGCACCGCCATCATCTCGATGCGCGCCCTCGGGTCCAACCCGCTGGCCGGCTCGTCCAACAACAGCAACTGCGGGTCGTGGATCAATACCCGCGCCAGGCCCAACCGCTGCTGCATCCCCCGGCTCAGCGCCCCGATGAGCGAGCCTTTCTTCTCGCTCAGCCCTACCAACTCCAGCACGTCATTGACCGTCTTCTCCCGCTGCGCGGTGGGAATCTTGTAGCACGCGCCGAAGAAATCCAGGTACTCGGTCACCTCCATGTCTTTGTACACGCCAAAAAAATCCGGCATGTACCCAATCACATGGCGCACGGCATCGGCGTCCTTGACGACGTCATGGCCCAGGATCTGCGCCCGCCCGGCCGAAGGCGCCAGGAATGTGGCCAGGATGCGCAAGGTGGTCGTCTTTCCGGCCCCGTTTGAGCCGATAAACCCGAACAGGTCCCCTTTGTTCACCGTCAGGTCCAGTCCGTACAGCGCGGCGATGTTGCCATACAGGCGTGTCAACCCAAAGGTCTGCACCGCAGGAATCGGAGGAATCGGGGAAGAAGTGTTGTCGTCAGTCATAGATCAGTCCGTTAAATCAGTCCACAGTCCACAGTCCACAGTCCGGCAAGCGTTGGCGGAGCCCGCGGCTCGTTCTTCATCCTTTCCACAGTCGGTTGTCATTGAAACTTGCGGCCGCGGAGTTGCGACTGGCGCAAATACGTCATAAAGCCATTCATCTCCCGGGTGAGTTGCCTCGCCTTTTGCCACGCAAGAATGTCCTCAAATCTCTCAATCTTCTTCATGGGTCTCCGTCTTTCTCGTGTTCTGATGTTCTGGTTCTTCCGGCGTTCGATTCAGGTTTTTATCCTCGCATCGAAGTTGTCCCCTGGCTCCCCCCCTCGTTCGACTGCGGCTGCTCTTTGGAGGATAAAGTATGAATCACGGGCTCCGGCCAACGCTTGCCGGACTGTGGACTGTGGACTGTGGACTGTGGACTCATTCAGTGGACTGTGGACTGTGGACTCATCGCACGCCTGTAGGCTCATTTATTTAACGGAGGTGGCGACCCGCCAAAGCGTATTCTTGTGGAAGCGGCGTGGAGAGAACTGGTTGATCGGTTTGATCGGGGAGTAGCCGCCGGCCCACGCGAAGAACATCACACCGCCATGCTCGACGACGGGGCTGACATCCAGGCCCGGCGGGGAGACAAAGCGGGAGTACATGTCGGGACCAAAACTCAACAGCGACGGAAACGAAGCGGCGATGCTCGCATTCTGCACGTCGTCGATGCGGGCGCTTTCCGTCGAGCCGAAGGCCTGTTTGCGGGACTGGACGGCGCCGCGGAACCGGGCGCCATAGCCGGAAAGGAAATCGGTCAAGAGCTGGCCCTGCTGGCGGGCCACCTCGAAGGTCCGGGTCTTTCCGGGCGCCACCTCCCCCAGGCCAAAGATGCGATCCTCGATCACAACCTGGGCATTGCTCAGCTTGTCCTCGGCCTGGTTTGCGACCGTGACCTTCCAGCCGCCCGGGGCGGGCGCAATCGAAACCGTCAGCGGCACCTCGCTCGGCTGCCACCAGTCGCTCACAAAGAGTTCGCTGATCCAGACTGGCACAAAAACCTCCGCTTTGAAGCTGTCGCCCTTTTGGAGGACGTTGGCTCTTTCGCCGGACTGGCCGCCGCCCCACATCCCGGCGAATTCGTTGCGCAGGGTGGCGTATTTCTGGTCGCTTTCCAGGATGTACCGCTGGTTGGAGGGAGAGTAGATGCTCGCATAAGTGCGTCCGCGCAACTCGGCCTGCTCCCCGTTGAGCAGCACGTCCACCAGGTGCAGTTCATTCCATTCAGACTCCCCGGAGCGCAGCTTGTAGCCGATAAAATAGATTAGGAGCGAGAAAAGCACGACATAGCCGGGAAAGGTAATCCAGGTGAGCATCGGTTTGCGGATGCGCTTGAGCCAATACTGGTCCAGCGGCCCGATGACCACCAGGTACACAATGAGCAACAACAGCAGCCACTCGACCGGCAGCTTATGGACCTGGCGGGAGTCCAGCATCGCCCCGAAAATGCCATCGCTGCTCATGCCTCCGCCATAGTTGGACTGGGCAGCGGGGCCGTACCATTCGGCAGGCACTTCCGTCAACTTCGCCCAAAAAATCGGGAGGCTCTTCCACGAGCGAACCGGCTCCCGCTCGGGACTGAAGAGCAGGGCTGTGACGCGGCCGCGCCCCCGGTTGGCCGTCACGACCAGCGGGGCGTTTTGGGCGGAGACCACCGCTCGGCCCTCCAGCACCGTCGCCCCGGCCACCTGCAGCTCAGCCGCCGTGAAGGCGGCGTCCGGCGTCTCGGTAAAGGCAGCCGAGCCTTCGATGCGCTGGCCGGGCCGGGCGCGGGCGCGGGCCGCCGCCACGGTGCCCTTGAGTTTTCCGCTGGGCATTCCCCCGGGACTGCCCAGCCAATCCTGAAGTTCTGCGCCCGCCTGGACCGTTCGCATTTCCTTGAGTTCGCACGGAAAGAGGCTCCTAAGCCACGCCGTCGAGGTGATGTCCGATATTTGCTCGACGCCTACGATCAGATGGCCCCCCTCGTTGAGCCAGCCGTAAAGGGCGTTGATCTGGTTGAGCTTCATCTCGGGCGCCTGCGAGGAGTTCAGGTAGATGGAACCCATCCCCTCGAGCATGAGCGGGTTGTCCGGGAAAATGGACAATTGGAGCCGCGCCGATAAGGGCTGCAAATCCGAGCGGCCTGATTGCGAGGAGAGGGGAGGGAACATCGGCACGCCCGCCGGCGTGCGGGTCAAGGCCCCCAGCAGCGGCGTCTCGGAGGCGATCTTCCTTCGCGGCTGCAAGGCAGGCTGCTCCGCCCGCACGCGCCCGCGCTCGTCCAGCAGCCTCACGTCCCAGGAACTAAAGCCCCGGCTGCTTGAGAACA
>Ga0181524_10004482_pt1 | contig 12892 bp, 11 predicted proteins | sample PEATcosm2014_Bin_34_FD_119761 | JGI IMG/M metagenome (GOLD analysis project Ga0181524, IMG submission 119761) | Peatland microbial communities from MTU Mesocosm Facility, Houghton, MI, USA - PEATcosm2014_Bin05_60_metaG | ecosystem: Environmental > Terrestrial > Soil > Wetlands > Peat | place...
CCCGGAAGCGTCAAAACACGCAGAAAATCAGCGAGTTGGAATACGAATTTCCTTCTCGAAATCCTGCAAATGAAATGACCGTTAACCTGGAATCCGTGCCGTGAGCCGTTTACGCCGCGGGCGAAGGACGCGCGCCCCTTCCGCCGCGAGGGGGGAAGGAGTTCGCGCCCCCTCGTTTTGGCTGTCTCGTGGCCGATGGCGCGTTTCACGCCTTGCCGTTCAAGGATCGCTCGGCCTTCGGGTCGAGCGGCCAGCGCGGGCGGGCTGGCGCCGCCATATCGTCGACAAGGCCGCGCCGCAACCGCTCGATCCCCGCCCAGGCGATCATCGCGCCGTTGTCGGTGCAGAGGTTTTGCGGCGGCGCCACGAGCGGCAGGCCGGCCTGGGCGCAAAATCGCGCCATCGCCTCGCGGATCGCGCCGTTGGCGGCGACGCCGCCGGCGACGACGACGCCGTGGGCGAGGCCGACCCGCTGACGAAACAGCCTGAGGCCGACGCGCATGCGGTCCTCGATCATGTCGACGACCGCGGCCTGGAACGAGGCGCAGAGGTCGGCGACGTCGCGCCGGGTGAGCGGCGCGATCGACTGGGCCGCCAGGCGCGTCGCGGTCTTCAGCCCGGAAAGGGAGAAATCGGCGCTCGGCCGTCCGAACATCGGGCGCGGCAACTGGAATCGGGCGGGGTCGCCGTCCCGGGCGGCCGCTTCGACCGCGGGCCCGCCGGGATAGGGCAGGCCGAGCATCTTGGCGATCTTGTCGAAAGCCTCGCCGATGGCGTCGTCCATCGTCGTTCCCAGGCGGTCGTAGTCGCCGACGCCCTTGACCGCGAGGATTTGCGTGTGGCCGCCCGAGGCGAGCAGCAAGAGATAGGGAAACGCCAGGCGGCCGGAGAGGCGCGCCACCAGGGCGTGCGCCTCGAGATGATTGACGGCGAGGAACGGCTTGCCGGCCGCCAGCGCGATCCCCTTGCCGGTCATCAGGCCGACCAGCACGCCGCCGATCAGGCCGGGTCCCGCGGCGGCGGCGACCCCGTCGAGGTCGCGCGGGCGCATCCCGGCGCGGCGCAGCGCGCGGACGACCAGCTGATCGATGATTTCGACATGGGCGCGCGCCGCGATCTCCGGCACGACGCCGCCGTAGGGCGAATGGGCGGCGATCTGGCTCATTACTTCGTCGGCGAGAATTTCGCCGGCGCCGTCCGGGCGCAGCCGCACCACCGCCGCCGCCGTTTCGTCGCAGGTGGTCTCGATTCCCAGTACGCGCATCGCCGCTTCGAAGTTCCCGAGTTCGGCGCGCGCGAAGGCGCCCGCGCGGCCGGGGCCGTCTCTATACGCTTGGCGCGGGACTGCCCAGCGCATAATGAAAGGACGGCCGCGAGGCGGCGGCCCCGACGAGGAGCGTCTCGACGACGATGGCGAGGCCGTGACGAAAAGGATCGCCCTCATGCGCGCGCGCGACGAAGCGGAGCGCAGCGCGGCGCTGTTGCGCGCGCGCGGCTTCCTGACGGCGCTCGCGCCGGCGACGGAAGTCCGCGCGACCGGCGCCCTGCCGCCGCCCGGCCCGTTCGACGCGGTCGTCGCGACCAGCGCCAAGGCGATCGCGCTCCTCGCCCCCGCGGCGCGAGAGAGAATCGCCGGCGCGCCGCTCTTCGTCGTCGGGCGACGGACGGCGCGGGCGGCGAGGGACGCGGGGATGCGAATCGCGGGCGAGCCGGCGCCCGACGTCGCCGCGCTCGTCGCGGCGCTGCTCCAGCGCCTCGCGCCGCGTTCGCGCGTGCTGTACCTAGCCGGCCGCGACCGCAGAAAGGCGCTGGAGGCGGCGCTGAACGAAGCCGGCCATCTCACGACGACGGTCGAAATCTACGCCGCCGAGGCGCGCGCCGCCTGGAGCGAGGCGGAGGCGCGCGCGATCGCGACATGCGGCGCGGCGCTGCACTATTCGCGCCGCTCCGCCGCGCTCGCCGTGGCGCTGGCCGAGCGGGCGGGCCTCGCCGATCGCTTTCGCGCGCTTCTCCATGTCTGCCTTTCGCGCGACGCCGGCGAACCGCTGCGCGCCTTCGGCGCCCCCCGCCTCGCTTTCGCCTCGCAGCCGCGGGAGAACGAGCTCATCGACGCGCTCGAACGGGCGCTCGCCGCATCGGACGGCGGCGCGCAGGGCTCCGGCGCCTGACTAAGACCCGTGGGAGCGGCGCGCCCCGCGACGCCGCGCGGGTTTTCATCCCGCGGCGGCTCGCCTATAGACAACCGGGAAGCGGGAGCAGGAACCCATGGCCGACGATGCGAGCGGAAAGTCCGAACCCGAAATCGTCGAACCCGCCGACGCCGCGCCGCCGGTCCGCGAGCCGCGCCATGATCCCGGCGTGATCGAGGGCGAGGCGACGGAGATCCACGAACCCGCGCCGCCGGAGCCGCCGCCCGTCGAGGCGGCCGGCGAGGAACCGGCCGTCGAACCCGCGAGCGAGCAGCCCGGCGCCGAGCCGGCGAACGAAGAGCCGGCCGCCGAACCGGCCGCGGATGCGGACGGGCCGGAAATCCGGCTGAGGACGCGCTCGTCCGCCTTCCCCTTCGTGGCGGGCGCGCTCGGCGCCGTCGTCGGCGCGGCGCTGGCGCTCGGCGCGGCGTGGTTCGTCGACCCGCGCGCCGCCGCGCTCGACGCGGCGAGCTTGCGTTGGGCGGCGCTCGAACGCGGCGTCGAAGCACAGGCCGCGGCGAACGCCGATTTCGGCAAGCGCCTCGGCGCGCTGGAGGCGAGCGAGGCCGGCGCCGCCAAGGCCGCGGCCCTCGAGGCGCTCGGCCGCCGCGTCGCCGCGCTCGAAGGCGCGGCGGGCAAGGACGAGGCCGCTCAGGCGGCGCTCAGCGAGGCGCGCGCCGCGCGCGCCGACGCCGCCAAGGCCCTGGCGCTGGCGGCCGGCGCGGGACAAACGACGCCGGCGCCCGCTCCCGCGCCCGTCCAGGGCGCCGCTCCCGCCCCGTTCGACGCGAGCGCGCTGGAGGCCCGCATTGGCGGACTCGAAGGCGACTTGGCGGCGCTGAAGGCTTCCCAAGCCGATGTCGGCGCGCTCGGCGATCGTCTCAGCAAAATGGAAGCCGCGCTCGCCGCGCCCAAGAGCGAAGCGCGTCTCGCCGCGGCGGAGGTCGCGCCCAATCGCGACGGCGCCGCGGCGGCGATCCTCGCCATTTCGCTGAACGAGCGTCTCAACGCCGGCGCGCCGTTCGCCGAGGAACTGGCGGCGCTGGCGCGCCTAGGGGCCGATGGCGGCAAAGTGTCGGCTCTGAAGCCTTTCGCCGACGCCGGCGCCCCGACTCTCGCCGCGCTCGGAGCGGCGTTCGCCAAGATCGCGCCAGCCGTCGTCGCCGCGGCGACGCCGCCGAGCTCCGGCGGGATGATGGACCGGCTGTTCGACCACCTGCGCGGGCTGGTGCGGGTGCGCAAGGTCGGCGAGGTCGGCGGCGACGACGAGACGCTCGTCTCGAACGTTTCGGCGGCCCTCGCCCACGGCGACCTCGACGCGGCGATACAAGCCTATGGCCGTCTGCCCGACGCGGCCCGACTGGCAGGCCGCGACTGGGTCGACGCGGCCCAGGCGCGCCGGGCCGCGGGCGCGGCGGCGCTGAGCCTGCGCGCCGACGCGATTCTGCGCCTCGCGGCGGCCAAGGATTAACGACGCGGCAGGGGATTTTTTGCGCGCGGCGCATCAGGGACTATTCTGACGCCTCGCGATGCTCGAAGCGGAGAGGTCATGATTCGCCTGTTGCTGTTTCTCGCCGCGCTCGCCTTGGCGGCCTACGGCCTGACCTGGCTCGCCGAGAACCCGGGCCAGGTCGCGCTGACCTGGCGCGGGGTCGAATACGACGTGTCGCTGATGGTCGCGCTGGGCGTCGTGGCGGGCTTGGCGATCCTGCTTTCGCTCGCCTGGGGGATCATCCGTTTCGTTTTCCGCCTGCCCTCGCTGGTCTCGCTCGCCGCCAAGGCGCGCCGCCGCGAAAAGGGCTACGCCGCGCTTTCGCGCGGCATGGTCGCGGTCGGCTCGGGCGACGCGCGCGCCGCGAGCCGTCACGCCGCCGAAGCGCGCAAAGCTTTGGGCGACGAGCCGCTGGCCAAGCTGCTGCGCGCGCAGGCGGCGCAACTGGCGGGCGATCGCGCCGGGGCGGCCGCCGCGTTCCGCGAAATGCTCGATCATCCGCAAACCCACGCGCTGGGACTGCGCGGCCTGCATATCGAGGCGCGGCGCAGCGGCGACCACGAGGCCGCGCTGCAGTACGCCATGCGCGCGCACCGGCACGCCGCCCTGCCCTGGGCGGGACAGGCGGTGCTCGACGATCGCGCCGCGCACGGCGACTGGGCCGGCGCCCTCGCCATCGTCGAATCCAACGCCGCCGCGAAGCTCATCGATAAGCCGACCGCCAATCGCTGGCGCGCCGTCCTCGAGACGGCGATGGCGCAGCAACTGGCGGAGCGCGACGCGAAAGCCGCGCTGGCGCTCGCGCAGGAGGCTTGCGCCCTGGCGCCGGGCCTCGTTCCCGCGGCGGCGCTGTGCGGCCGGCTGACGGCGGTCCACGGCGATTATCGCCGCGCCTCGAAGATCATCGAGGCGGCGTATCGGCAGACGCCGCATCCCGACCTCGCGGCCGTCTATCTCAGGCTGCGGCCGGGCGATTCGGCGGCCGACCGGCTGTCGCGCGCGCGCGCGCTGGCGCGCCTCGCGCCTTTCGATTCGGAAAGCCAGATCGCGGTCGGCCGCGCGGCGCTGGAGGCGCGCGACCTCGCCGCGGCGCGCGCGGCGCTCGCGCCCCTGCTGGCGCCGGGCGCGCCGAACGGCCGCCCGAGCGCGCGCGTCTGTCTGCTGATGGCCGACGTCGAGGAGGCGGCGGGCGCGGAAGGGGCGACGCGCGAATGGCTCGCCCGCGCCGCGCGCGCGCCGCGCGACCGCACCTGGGTCGCCGACGGGGTGATCAGCGATCGCTGGGCGCCGGTTTCGCCGTCCGGCGCGCTCGACGCCTTCGTCTGGCGCACGCCCGAAGAGCGCCTCAGCGCTCCCGAGCCGCCGGTCGCGCCCGCGCCGACGCCGGCCGAGGCGGTCAAGGCGCCCGCGCCGACGCCGGCGCCCGCCTCCGAAAGCGCCGCCGCGCCCAAGCCGGAGCCGCCGCGCGGCGCCGCGACGATCGTCCTCCTGCCCTCCACCGCCCCGGACGATCCCGGCCCGCACGATCCCGACCCGCACGACGAGAGCGAGCGCAAGCCCGGATTTCGGCTGTTCGCGCGCGAATGACCGCGCCGCCGCCTTGCCAATTCGGGGCGGCCCCGATATGAGACTGCCGGTCGTCGGCGCCGGGCTCGTCACGTTTCGCCGCCGCGCGCCGCAATAGCTCAGCTGGTAGAGCACCTCATTCGTAATGAGGGGGTCGGGGGTTCGAATCCCTCTTGCGGCACCACGACCCCGATTGTCCGGGCCGGATGCTTGGGCAACGGATCATACCCGAGACATCGGCGACAACCTCGGGTCGCTCAGGCGCGTTGCGCCTCGCCGCCGCGCCTCAGGCGCCGGTCGCCTTGGGCTTCGTCTCGCGGGCGAAGAGCGTCGCGACGAGGGTGACGAGCGCCAGCAGGATCAGCATGATCGAGACCCCGGCGGTGCCGCCCATGTACGCGGAGAGCGCCGCCGCGGCGACCGGCGCGAAACCGCCGCCGATCGCGGCCGAGACCTGGAAGCCCAAGGACGCGCCGCTGTAGCGCACGTTCGGCCCGAACAATTCGGGAAAGTAGGTCGATTCGGGCGCGAACATCAGCCCGTGCCCCAGGTTCAGCGCGACGATCACCGTCGGGATCACGACTGCGGGCGTTCCCATGTCGAGCAGCCGGAACAGGGGAAAGGCGAAGAGAATCGTGAACGCCACGCCGGCGAAATAGAGCGGGCGCCGTCCGAACACGTCCGAGAGATGGCCGAACAGCGGAATGGTGATCAGCTCCAGCCCCGCCGCCAGCGAGATGGCGTTGAGCATCAGCGATTTCGTCATTCCGAGTTTGGTCGTGGCGTAGATGACCACGAACACCGTTAGCATGTAGACCCACGACACCTCGGAGAGCTTGAGCCCGGCGGCGATCAGAAACGCGCCCGGATTCTTGAAGACGAGCTCGACGAACGGGCTGCGGACGATCTGGCCGCGCGCCTTCACCTGCTCGAAGACCGGCGTCTCGGGAAGGTGCGATCGGACGTACAGGCCGACCCCGACGAGCGCGACGCTGATGACGAACGGGATGCGCCAGCCCCAGGCCAAGAAGTCGGCGTCCGGCAGCATCGAGACGAGGGAGAAGACGACCGACGCCAGGACGAGGCCGATGGGAAAGCCGACCTGGACGAGGCTGCCGAAGAGCCCGCGCCGGTTCGCCGGCGCGTGCTCGACGACCATCAGCGACGCGCCGCCCCATTCGCCCCCGAGCGCGACGCCCTGCGCCACGCGCAGCAGCACGAGCAGAACGGGGGCCGCGATGCCGATCTGGGCGTAGGTCGGCAGCAAGCCGATCGCTCCGGTCGACAGGCCCATCAGGATCATGGTCAGCATCAGCATCGACTTGCGGCCGAGCCGATCGCCGAAATGGCCGAAGATCGCGCCGCCGATCGGCCGCGCCAGGAACCCGACGGCGAAGGCGCCGAGCGAGGCCAAGACGCCGATCCTGGGATCGATGCTGGGAAAGAACGACTTGTTGAACACGAGCGCCGCCGCGGCGCCGTAGATCAGAAAGTCGTACCATTCGATGATGGTGCCGATCGCGCCGGCGAAGGCGATGACGCCGACGCTCGGCGTCTTCGCGCGGCCGATGGCGCCGGTGGCGGCGATGGTCATATGGCGTCCCCCCGAGAGGCGTCCCGTTTCGCGACGGGACAGTGGAAAGGTCCAGCGGCGAGGCGATCGCCCGAGGAGCAGCCGTGTCCGTGAACGTCTCGCATTGGGAATCGCCTCGTCTCGAGAGCCGATCGAGCAAGTGCGGCGCCAGGGCGGCCGAGCAAGGACCGGACGGACGCCGACGCCGATCGATGCGCCGCGAGGCTCGCCGCGCGCGCACGCTTCGGGTCCGCCGCGGCGATCGGGGGCTCGCGACAAATTGCGATCGCCGGCTTGTCGCCCGAGCGCGCGGCGCGCTATAAGCGGTCTCGAGGGCGCTCCCTCGAAGGGGGAGGCGCGGGCGTAGTTCAATGGTAGAACGGAAGCTTCCCAAGCTTCATACGAGGGTTCGATTCCCTTCGCCCGCTCCAATACTCAGCGAAAATCGATGTTTCCTTCGGCGCGGACCAGGCGCGGATTCCCGGGCGTCTCGGCGCCGCCTGACGCGCCGGATCGCCTTGAGCGGGCGCGCTGCGCCGGACGCAGCGGCGTCGGCCCGGCCGCGGCCGATCCGCTCGGCCTGGCGCAACGCCTGACGGCGTCGGCGGCGATCGTCAGGCGATCGAGGCGCCGCCGTCCACCGCGATGTATTGCCCCGTGACGTGACGCGAGGCCTCGGACGCGAGGAAGACGACGGTCCCCATCAGGTCCTCGTCGCCTCCGAATCGGCCGAGCGGCGTGCGGGCCTTCACCGCGTCGCCTATTTTCTCCAACAGGCCGCTCGCCATCTTGGTGGGAAAGAACCCCGGACAGATGGCGTTGACGTTGATGCCGTACTTGCCCCATTCGGCCGCCAGCGCGCGCGTCATGGCGATGTCCGCGCCCTTGCTGGTGTTGTAGGCGATCGTCGTCATGTCGGGCGGATTGCCCGCCAGGCCGGCCACCGACGAGATGTTGATGATCTTGCCCGCGCCTCGCGGGATCATCACGCGCCGGCCGACCTCGCGGCTGAGGAAGAACGCCGCGTTGACGTTCAGGTTCATCACCTTGTTCCAGGCTTCGTCGGGGTAATCCTCCGCGGGCGCCCCCCAGGTGGCGCCGGCGTTGTTGATGAGGACGTCGATGACCCCGAAGCGATCCGTCACTTCGGTCACGAGCCGCGGGATGCCGGCGAATTTCGAGAGATCGTTGACGACGGTCAGGCAGTCGATTCCCATGGCGGCGAGGTGGGCTTCGGCCTGGGCGAGTTCGTCCGCCTTTCGCGCCGTGATCGCGACGCGCGCGCCCATCTCGCCGAGCGCCTCGGCCATTTGCAGACCGAGGCCGCGCGAGCCGCCGGTGACCAGCGCCACCTTGCCCGTGAGATCGAATAGCTGTCGCACTCCCATCGCCTTTTCTCCCACCCGCCAATTTCGTCGCGCCGGCGAGTCCGAAACGGGATTCGGCGGCGGCGCGTTTCCCCTTTAGCGCGAAAATCGTCGAGCGCGCGCCCCGCCCTCCGCCGCCTCGGCGGCGGCGGCCCAGTGACGTCGCGCGACCAGCTTCAGCATGGTCGCCAGGGTGATCGAGCGCAGCGTCGCCGCCGACTGCCTGTCGATCTCGGCCAGCACGAAGCGCAGCCCTTGCGCGATCTCCGGCTCCGCCGCGCGCGGCGGCGGCGCGGCGGCGTCGACGCCGACATCCTCGAACAGACTGATCACGTCCATCAAGGTCAGCCGCTTGGCGTCGCCGGTGAAGCGATAGCCGCCGCCGACCCCGCGCACCGAATCGACCAAGCCGCCGCGGCCGAGATCGCGCAGCACCTTCGCCAGATGATGGGCGGAAATCCCGTATTTGTCGGCGATCTCGACGGCGGTGAGCTGGCGCGCGGGATCGTCGGCGAGCTCGAGCGCCGCATACAACGCGATGGCGGTGGCCTTCTGCAACCTCATGCCGGCGCCTCCGCGCGAGATAAGGAGGACGCGGGCGAGTCAGTCAAGGCGCATTTCCAGTTCGATGAAGGGGCCGGCCATCATCCCCTGGCTGCGGAAGAAGGAGTGGATCACCGTATTGTCGGGCGCCACCATGGTGCGGACGCGATCGACGCCGGCGACGCGGAAGCTGTCGCAGATCGCATCGAACAGCCGCGAGCCGAGACCCTGCACGCGCTGCCGGGATCGCACCTGCACGGCGAAGACCCAGCCGCTGGGCGAGGAGCCGAACTCCCAGGCGCGCACCTCGCCGATGATGAAACCGTCGATGCGCCCGGCGCGCTCGGCGATGAGGAAGACCCGCGAGTCGTCGGGCCGCGCCCCGTAGCGCTCGAACATCTCGCGCCAATATTCGGGCTTGAGCAGGCCGGTCACCTCTTCGTCGAGCGCGATCACGCCCGGCACGTCGGTCAGGAGGGCGGGCCGGATGGAGATGGGCTCGTCGCGGCCCGGCCGGTGGGTTTTCGTCATCCCTCGCACCCTTGCGCTCCGAGCGCCGGCCTCCCGTCGGCGCCCGGCCCGGCGGCGGCGCGCCGTTCACGCCATCCACGGCGGCGCGGGTACGCCGCCGCGCGTGGCTGCGCAGTCTTTCCGGCATTAAAGCACCATTTTGCCTTGATGCCCAGTCCGTCGCGTCGCCGCTCCGGGCGCGGGCGCCGCCGCGCCGCCGTCTCGATCGCCGGGCGTCGCCCATTGCGAGGGGGCGGCGGCTCGACCCTGGGTCAGGACGCCGCATTGCACGCGTGATAAAATAGGTATAAAAGTACATCTTTATGGATATGCGAGGCGGGCGCGCGAAGATGCGCCCGACCGTCGAGGGCGGCGAGGCGCTGAAAGGGATGGAGACTTTCTTGGCATTTAGGCGCGCGGCGGCTTCCGCCGTGGCGCCATCGCCCGGCGAACCGCCGACCGAGCCGAGCCCGCCGCGCCGGCTCGACGGCGATGCGGCGGGAGGCTGCCGATGAAATCGATCCTGACCCTGACCGTCAACGGCCGCCCGCGTGAGGATCTCGTGCCGGACGGCATGCTGCTGCTCGACTACTTACGCGAAAAGCTGGGGCTGACCGGGACCAAGCAGGGCTGCGACGGCGGCGAGTGCGGCGCCTGCACCGTGCTGGTGGACGACGAGCCGCGCCTGGCCTGTTCGACCCTGGCGGCGCAAATGCAGGGCCGGCGGGTCGAGACCATCGAGGGCTTGGCGAAAGGCGGCCGCATGAGCGTGCTGCAGCAGCAGTTTCACGAGAAGCTGGGCGCGCAGTGCGGCTTCTGCACGCCGGGCATGATCATGGCGGCCGAGGCGCTGCTGCGCCGCGATCCCGACCCCAGCCGCGAGGCGATCAAGGCGGCGCTGGCCGGCAATCTCTGCCGCTGCACCGGCTACGTGAAAATCATCGAATCGGTCGAGGCGGCGGCTCACGAGGCGGGGCGATGAGCATCCACACGCTGAAAAAAAGGGGCGTCGGCTCGGTGGGCGTGCGCACGCCGCTGATCGACGGCGTCGACAAAGTCACCGGCAGAGCCAAATTCACCGCCGATCTGCTCGCGCCCGGCGCGCTCGTCGGCCGGTTGTTGCGTTCGCCGCTGCCGCACGCCCGCATCCTTTCCATCGATGCGTCGGCGGCCGAGGCGCTCGAGGGCGTGGCGGCGGTGTGCACCGGCGCCGACTGCAAGACGCCGTTCGGCGTGCTGCCGATCTCCGAGAACGAATTTCCGCTGGCCCGCGAAAAGGTGCGTTATTGCGGCGACCCGGTGGCGGCCGTCGCGGCGATCGACGAGGCCACCGCGGCCAAGGCGATCAAGCTGATCCGCGTCGAATACGAAAAGCTGCCGGCCTATTTCGACGCCCGCAAGGCGATGGCGCCCGGCGCCGAGCCTATCCACGCCGAAAAGCCCAACAACGTCCTGCGCGAGGTCCATAACGAGTTCGGCGACGCCGCGGCCGGGTTCGAGGCGGCCGATCTGGTGCGCGAGAAGACCTATCATTTCGCCGAGGTCAATCACGTCCACATCGAGCCCAACGCCACCCTGGCCGAATACGACCCCGAACGCGGCCACCTCACCCTCCACACCACCACCCAGGTTCCCTATTACGTTCTCCTCAACGTCGCCAAATGCCTGGAGATGGAGGAGGCGCATATCCGGGTGGTCAAGCCCTTCACCGGCGGCGGCTTCGGGGCGCGCACCGAGTGCCTCAACTTCGAGATCATCGCCGCCCTGCTCGCCCGCAAGGCGGGCGGCGCGGTGCGGCTGCTGCAAACGCGCGAAGAAACCTTCCTCGCCCATCGCGGTCGACCCGAGACCGACATCACGATCAAGCTGGGCATGACCAAGGCCGGCAAACTGACCGCCTGCCACCTGCAGGCGACGCAGCGCGGCGGCGCCTACGCCAGTTACGGCATCATCAGCATCCTCTACACCGGCGCGCTGCTGCACGGCATCTACGACCTCCCGGCGATCAAGCACGACGCCTGGCGGGTCTACACCAACACCCCGGCGTGCGGCGCGCAGCGCGGCCACGGCACGGTCGACTCGCGCACCGCGTTCGAGGCGCTGATGAACGAAATGGCCGCCGAACTCGGCCTCGACCCCTTCGCGGTCCGCCGGATCAACCTGCTGACCGCGATCCCCTATACGACCGCCTACGCCCAGAAGGTGATGAGCTACGGCCTGCCCGAGTGCCTCGACAAGGTGATGAAGGCCTCGGGTTGGGCCGAACGGCGCGGCAAGATGCCGAAGGGCCGCGGCCTGGGCCTGGCCTGCTCGCACTTCGTTTCCGGCACCACGACGCCCAAGCACTGGACCGGCGAGCCGCACGCCGCCGTCAACCTCAGGGTGGATTTCGACGGCGCCGTAACCGTGCTGACCGGCGCCGCCGACATCGGCCAGGGGTCCAACACCATGGTGGCGCAGATGGCGGCCGAGGTGCTGGGGGTGGACTGGAAGCGCCTCAGGGTGATTTCCGCCGACAGCGCGCTGACCCCGAAAGACAACGGCTCCTATTCCTCGCGGGTCACCTTCATGGTCGGCAACGCGGCGATCGCGGCCGCCAGCGAACTGAAGCGCATCCTGATCGCCGCGGCGGCCAAGAAGCTCGACGCCGATCCCGAGAGCGTCGAATGCGAGGGCGAGATCTTTCGGGTCGCCGGCCAGGACCCCGGCCTGCCGTTCTCCGAGGTGGTCAAGGCGGCGCTGGTCGGCGCCGGCCCGATCACGGTGAAGGGCGCCTTCACCAGCCCGCCGGAATTCATGGGCGACAAGAAGGTCAGGGGCAGCGCCATCGGCGCCACCATGGGCTTCTGCTACGCCGCCCAGGTGGTCGAATGCTCGGTCGACGAGGTCACCGGCAAGGTCACCGCGCACAAGGTGTGGGTGGCGGTGGACGTCGGACGCGCCATCAATCCGCTGGCGGTGGAAGGCCAGATCCAGGGCGGGGTGTGGATGGGGATGGGCCAGGCGCTGTCGGAGGAAACCCGCTTCGACCAAGGCCGCATGATGCACGCCAACATCCTCGACTACCGCGTGCCGACGATGGCGGAAAGCCCCGACATCGAGGTGTTCATCGTCGAAAGCATCGACCCCAACGGCCCGTTCGGCGCCAAGGAGGCCAGCGAAGGCATGCTGGCCGGCTTCCTGCCGGCGGTGATGGACGCGGTCCACGAGGCGACGGGCGTTCGCCCCAACGCCCTGCCGCTGACCCCCGACCGCATCGCCGAGTTGCTGGACGCCAGGCAAGGAGCCCGGCCATGAACCTGATGCCGGATTTCCGCTGTCACCGCCCGGCCACCCTGGAGGAGGCGGTGCGGCTCAAGGCCGCCTCGGAAGGGACGCGCTTCCTGGCCGGCGGCACCGATCTCCTGGTCAATCTGCGCCGCGGCCTCGGCGAGCCGTCCGACCTGATCGACCTGACCGCCGTCGCCGATTTCGCGGTCATCCGCCACGACGGGGATCGGCTGCGGCTGGGCGCCGGCGTGACGCTGGCCGCGCTCGCCCGCCACGCGGAAGTCCTCGCCTCCTATCCGGTCGTGGCCGAGGCGGCGCTGGCGGTCGCCGGCCCCACCCATCGGGCGGCCGCGACTCTGGGCGGCAATCTGTGCCAGGACAC
>Ga0181524_10004483_pt1 | contig 12888 bp, 11 predicted proteins | sample PEATcosm2014_Bin_34_FD_119761 | JGI IMG/M metagenome (GOLD analysis project Ga0181524, IMG submission 119761) | Peatland microbial communities from MTU Mesocosm Facility, Houghton, MI, USA - PEATcosm2014_Bin05_60_metaG | ecosystem: Environmental > Terrestrial > Soil > Wetlands > Peat | place...
CCAGAGGGGGAGGAAATCCTGATAGGGGGCGCGGGACGTCCAAGAGGCACGAGCCGGAGCGGCGGGGGTGAGTCATGGGGCTTGCCAATCGAGAGCGTAGATTTCCCGGATGCTGGCGTCACGGGCAAACAGCGGGGAATCGTCCGGGGCGAGGCCGCACCAAGCCCCGAAATTTCCTACGGCGGTCTGAAACCCTTTCAGGCTGAGGACCCGCTCTAGTTTGCGGTCGCTGATTCGAATTCGGAAGTAGCGGTCCTCGTTTTCGAGAGTCCCGACGAAGTATACATAATCTCCGTCCCGAGACCAATTCGGATAGCGCATGGACATCTTGGCGAGCTCAGTCCATTTCTGAGTCGTGAAGTCAAAAAGCTTGAGTTTGAAAGAATCCACGGTCAAGGCGATTATGTAGCGTCCATTGGGAGACCAGCGGGGAGAATACAGGCCATCGGACTCTGGCAGCTTCGAGGCGTTTCGTGTATTCATGTTGAGCACGTAGATCGCTGCCCCCGGAGTGTTAAAGATCTGTCCGAAGACCAGCGATTTGCCATCGGGCGACCAGCTTGGGTCCGCCAGGTTGGTTTCACGGCGATAGACCGGTTCTGGTGAGCCTCCAGCGACGGGAACAACATAGATTTGCCAGCGTTCCCCGGGCAGATGACCAAAGAAGGCGATCTGCTGGCCATCCGGGGACCATCGAGGCAAGTGGGACTGCATGGGCGGGAAAGTAAGTTGGAGCTTTTGGGTTCCGTCTACCTTACTTCGCCACATGGTGCCATCGGCGAAGTCCTGGTAGACGACCCACTGTCTATCACGAGAGAAGTCGACTGCCATCGCCGAGATTCCCGAAAGGTAAGGCGTGAACTGTTGTGATTTCGCGTCATAGCGCACCAGTTCCGCCCGGGGCTGCCAGCCGAGGACGAAGAGCTTCTTGCCATCTCGGCTCGGGACGGGCTCCCCGATGTTCATCGGCCCAGTCGTCAACTGCACCGGCTCGTGGCGGGTTGACCGGAAAAGGCCACCGTCTTCGCGCAGGGCCCAGATGCTTGCGGTCCCCTCGCGTACCGCCTGGAAGACGAAATACCTTCCGTCCGGCGTCCACTTGCCGCAGCATTCGTTGGGGGGGGTATTCCAACCCGGAAGCAGGGGATGAAGATTGCCTCCGTCCGATGTAGCTTGCCAGATGGAGCGGTGACCGGTTCGGGGCTGGATCACGGTAAAGCGCAGGATCGTTCCCTCGGGCGACCAGCGGAGGTCGCCCGCCCTTCCAGCCGCCATCAAGAGCCGCCGTGGTTCGCTCCCATCGCTCATGGCCAGGAATATCTCGTTCCCCTTGGAGTAGGCAATCCTCTGTCCATCCGGCGACCACGCCGCGCTGTGAACTTCGAGGTTGCCTATTCGGCGCGGTGAGCCGCCCAGCACAGGAAAAGTCCAAAGGGGTCCCTCGTAGAGTGTCCCTGGGAAAGTAGCCAGCAGAAGCTCCGATCCGTCTGCTGAGATGTCGAACAAGTTGAGAAAGCTGGCGTCCACGAGCGATGAAGTCGGTATGGGTACCGTCTCACCACCACTGGCGGAGGTTTGAGCAAGGCCCAATTGGCTGCCTACGAAATATACCCGCATACCGTCAGTGGCCACACCGCTTTCGTCCCACCCTCCTCGTGGGTCGTGTCTCGGCCAGCCGGTGTTGGTAAGCTGGACGGTTCGCAGCACGCGCGGAGAGGGCAGAGGGCGCATTAGCCAAAAGGTGAGAACCGCCACCGCAATGACGGCGGCGGGAGCCAGAACCTTCCAGCGCGTGGTGTAGCGGCGGTCTCCGACCGCCGTTTCGGTCGGCGATGGGGACATCGCCGCTACAGAAATTGCCGATGAGGGCATCGGCGCTGCAGCGTGCGCCCCGCCGTCCGCCCCTAGGACCGGCGCGATAAAGCGATAACCGTGGCGCGGCAAGGTTTCGATGAAGCGTGGATGCTCGGCGTCGTCCCCCAGCGCTTCACGCAGGCGCTTCACCGCCGTGTTGATGCTATGTTCGAAGTCAACGATAATGCCATCCGGCCAGAGTTGCTTCTGGAGTTCCTCGCGCGTGACCACCTCACCCGGATGCTCAAGCAGCAGGGTCAGAATCTGGAGAGGCTTGTCTTGCAGCCGCATCTTGGAGCCCGGCTTGCGCAGTTCTGCTGCTCGAAGGTCAACTTCGAAAACGTCGAAGGACACTATGCGTGGGGGGCGGGAAGAAGGATCCAAGGCGACTCTCCTCTCCCATTGATACATCACACACCTTGCTGAACAGAATGTCAACGACTGGAATTACTAGGGGGACACAATGTCCTCACCTGCGGGCGTTCTCCCTCTGCCCTCCATCCCGTCACCAACGTTTCACCTCCGCGTCACCTACAGGGCATTGAAGTCAACTCGTTACTGGACCACTGTGGGCGCAGACAAGGCGACATGGGCTCGGTGATTTTTACGATCCCCAGGTCAAATGAAGGGAGAAAAACTGTGAAAAAGCTGAATCTCAGTAAGAGGAATTACTTGGCAAGCGTGTTCCTACTGGGCGGTGTTGTCCTGGTTCTAGCGATGCTGGGAACCTCGCCTACCAGCACCAGGGCCGGTGACCCTCAAGGTCCCAAAGTAACCGACCAATATTCCGTAGTAATCGACCGAGATTCCGTGGCGTACGGAAGGACCTACGGTGAGTGGGATGCGGCCTGGTGGCAATGGGCACTCTCCTTACCTCCGACAAGTCACCCCCTTTTCGACACTGCGGACTGTAGCACGGGACAGTCGGGTCCCGTCTGGTTCTTGGGAGGAAAGTTCTGCAACCTGAACAACCCCGCCGCTTGCGGTGCCACTATTACACGCACATGCTCGGTACCCGCCGGTAAAGCAATCTACGTCGACCTCGCCAGCGCCGAGGACTCGGCTCCGGAAGAAGCGAATGGTTGGGGTTGTGGCAACCTGGGGCCCCTTCTACAAGGCACCATCGCTGAAATACGCCAGTGTGCAGAATCCGTAAGCAATGGATATACCGGCGTCAGTGCCGAGATTGATGGCGAAGCGGTTCCAAATGTCATGGAAAGATTTCGTGTGCAGTCGGTCGTCTTCGGCTACACGCTACCCGCGAACAACCTGCTCGTCGCGGTCGGAGAGACGGGCATTCTGGAGGGAACCTACTTTCCCGCCGTGGACGACGGATGGGAGTTGCTCCTCTCCCCGCTGCGGCCAGGGCACCACGTGCTCCAATTTAGCAGCACCGCTCCCTTGGCTCACGTGACGTACACCCTCGTTGTGGAATGAGGCAGCCAGGAGCGCAGACACTAGCAGCGGCCGGGGCACCGTCGCCGTAAGCAACGACCCAGCGGGGGCGATCACGGGATTCTACATTGACGCGGACGGTGTGGTTCACGACTTCCTGCGCACGCCGTAAGCCCGAAGGCGGTTTTTTCAGCAGGTAACGGACGACAAGTTTTTTGCTCACGCTAATGCACCGCGCGGCTGCGCGGGTTCCCGACGCGCAGCCCGCGGCCAGCCCAACCGCTCGGAAAGTTGTGAACGTCAACGGCACAGCTTTCGCGTCATGGCGCCGGTTTTGGGGTTCGTAGGCAAAGCGGTACGGCCTCGCTGCTTTGAAAATGAGAGCACCCACGTAACGCACTGTCATCCTGAGGCCCGGTTCGCTCGGGCCGAAGGACCTCGGGAGTTTACTGCGGCCCACTGGAAAGAACGAACTGCCGGGGTCCTTCGCCCAGAAGGCGGGCTCAGGATGACGGTGGGATGAGAAGGATTGTGTGCGCTGTCATGAAAATAACTGTGCCGAAGGCACTTTGGAGTGCGGTAGCAGCAGCTACCGCCTTTCTCCCAACTCCCCTAGCCTATTTGCCGAATAAGCCGAAGGCGGAAGGCGGTAGCTGCTGCTACCGCACTCCAAGGCGCTTCGCGCATTCTCATCGTCAGCGGCGTGCCCAGGGCGCATGGGCATCTGTGCGGAAGGCGAAGCCCTGCCGCACCGCAGAGCGGCGGACCCGCAAGCCGTAGGGGCGCCCCTCGTGGGCGCCCTTAGATGGGCGGGCACGAGGCCTGCCCCTACCTAAGGCGCAGAATGTTGCGAGCGGGCGTAGCAGGAGGAGATTATGTCATGCCAACGGGTATTCCTGAACCGGGTCATCGCGTGGGTGGCACTGCCGAGTCTGTCCACATTTCTGGCGCTTGTTCCGGCGATAGCCCAAACCAGCAATAGTGATTTCACCCTCCTGGTCGGCTCGGGGTTTCTTTGTGATTCCGGTGACTCTTCCGCCTGCCCGGCAGTGGTCAAGTCCGCCAATGGCGACAGCTACGAGATAAGCGGCGCCGGCACGCTCGCTCCGCAAAGCAAGTCCGTCACAGCCGCTGGAACTTTCACCCACAAGTCCACCGAGGGAGTGGTGCTTGAGACGGGTGTGTGGATCGCGAGCGAACTCGTTGGATTTGATTCGTACGGTATCGCGCCGGGTGCGCTCATGCGCGAAGGCCGGGCATTAGGCCCCCCACAGTTCGGCCCCAAGCGTCTGCCAATGTTCTCTGGCTCCGTGGCGGCAGGCGGCCTGGCCGTGCTGCGCATCCGCCTCTTGCCGGTGTTGGGGTTCGTGAGAAACGCGACGCTGCAAGTCAACTGCGCCCTCGGCAAGGTGCCTGACGAACGTCCAACGGAAGGGATAAGGCTGGCCTTCGAGGGACGCAGTGTCGAATTCGACGAGGAAGTCAGCGGGCGTACGCTGTTCCTCTTGACGAGGCCCGAAGCCAGCGCTGCGGCGAAAGCGCCAACTCCGGAGGTGGATACAAACCCTGCGCCCAACGAGGTCCAGCAGTAACTTAGATATGAGGTGAAATTAAACCGGAGGCCGTCTTGGATGCGGTGCCCGAGGGCTGACTCGAGTGTTCGCCGATGGTGTTGGTGCCACCTAGCATCTTCTGCCTCTGAGCTAAATTTTGGGACAATCAAATTCTTCTTGGGCATCTTTACCTCACTCGGACTTCTTACGAAAATAAAGTTGTCAAAGTCCGATACGAGGAAGCAGCGTTGTAGCTATGAAAAGTCAGGCACGCACTACTTGCACTTGACCGCTTTACGGCTGCTCTCATGAAGATGGCTGTGCGAAGCACCTTGGAGTGCGGCGGCTCGACGCCGCTTTGGTCCTCCTCCTCGGCGTTATGCCAAGGCGGCGTCGAGCCGCCGCACTCCAAGGTGCTTCGCACATAGGCATCGGCAATGGCAAGTCGAAAGATCACGAACGGCCGCTTAATTCAAGAAATAATTGCGATAAAGCGTATCACGTTTGATGGGGCGGAAGCCGGCGTCCTCAATCATGCGGCGGAGTTGGTCTTCGCTGGAGGTGCGGGTAACGCCCGCGGCGCGCACCACGTTTTCCTCGATCAGGATCGAACCCACGTCGTTGCCGCCGAAACGCAGGGCGATCTGGCAGATTTTGTGACCGGGCGTGAGCCACGAGGCTTGCACGTTCTCGATGTTGTCCAAGTAGATGCGCGCGACGGCGAGCGTCTTGAGGTAATCCACCGCCGTCACTTCCTCCTTGATGAAGTTACCGAGCGAAGTGTAGGCACGCTGAAAAAACCAGGGGATAAAAGCGGTAAAGCCACCGGTCTCTTCCTGCAATTGGCGGACGCGCTCGAAATGATTGACCCGATGCTCAAGCGTTTCGCCGCAGCCAAACATCATGGTGGCCGTCGTGCTCATGCCGAGCGAGTGCGCGGTGCGATGCATGAGTAGCCATTCGTCGGTCGTGCACTTCAGGCGCGCGATACGGCGGCGAACCTCGTCGTCAAGAATTTCCGCGCCGCCGCCGGGAATGGAATCAAGTCCCGCGTCCATCAGGCGCACGATCGTGTCGCGCAGGGTGAGGCCGGAGACTTCCGCGATGTTCAAAACCTCCGGCGCGGAAAAGCAGTGCAGGTGAATCTGCGGAAAGCGCCGCTTGATGTTGCGGAGGAGGTCTTCGTAATAGTCGATCTTGAGGTCAGGATGCAGGCCGCCCTGCATCAGCACGCCCGTGCCGCCCAGGGCGATGGTCTCCTCGATTTTCTGAAACATCGATTCCAGCGGCTGGATATAACCCTCCGGCGAGCCCACGGGCCGATAGAAGGCGCAGAAGGAGCAGTACTCGGTGCAGATGTTGGTGTAGTTGATGTTGCGGTCAATCTGATAGGTGACCACGTTGCCGGGATGAAGGCGCTTGCGAACGGCGTCCGCCTCCATGCCGATGCCCAGCAGGTCATCGGAACGCAACATATCGAGGGCTTGTGATTTGCTGATTGACATGGTGCTACTTATAGTCCGTAGTCCGTCGCCCGTAGCGAGGCCAGGCAAGCGCGGGCGGCTGTGTGTAGCTACGGACCACTGACTACGGACAACGGACGTCCTTAAGCCGGACTCACGCGAACCACAACTCTTTTTCGGCGGGAGTGATGCCCACCTCATGCGCCAGCTTGTAAAAGAGCTTCAGCCCCTGCAAATTCTCTTCATCCAAAGAATAATCGATATTCCGGGTCAAGTAAACCTTCACGGCGGAAGGCGTCAGGCCGAGTTTGAGGGCATATTCAGCGGCGATATCATCGATGTGGGCGAGCCCGAAAGCGAGCGAAGCGGCGAAGTCCGCGTGGTGTCCGGAGAGATTTGCGCCTGCTTGGCCCATCCACACCGCGAAGACGAAAGGCAGCCCGGTAAATTTTCTCCACTCGCGAGCGAGGTCATAAACCTGCGCCGGCCCGCTGTAGGTCAGCGCCGGGTCGCCGATCAGCAGCGCCGCGTCGGCCTGTCTCAGCATTGCGCCGGGTTCAGGCGCTGCCGGCGAGAAAGTGACGCGCCGCGAATAGAACTTGTGCAGCAGAATTCGCACTAGCGCCGCCGAGGTGCGCGAGGATTCGTCCAGCGCCACGGTCTGCACTTTGGCCAGCGGCATGTTGCTAAGCAACAGCACGCTCTTTACTTCGCGCTTGGAAGCAATGGACATGCCGGGGAGAATCTCGACTCCGTCGAGCCGCTGGTATTCGATGGAAGGGACAATGCCCACGTCTGCCTGACGATGGGCGATGGCGTCGGCGCAGCCGCTGGGGACGGTCAATTGCAATTCAAACTTGTCGCGTTGCTCGCCGTGGAGCATGCCCCAAATAAGGGGAACCGTGTTGAGATACTGGACGACAGATAGGCGCAAAGATGGCATGGTGGCTATGAACTTTGCCTCTTAGGGGTGCGGAGCAGCTTGCTGAATTGCTTCGATCAGGTCGTCCGTTCCACCGGCGGCACGAATAGCGTTCAGATCGTCCGCACTGGGTGAAAATTTAATGCCGCGTTCTTTGACCAGGTCCGCAACGCGCGCAGGTGGGACTCCACCCTGGAGCAACCCGATGATGTCCTGCCGGCCAAGCGCCCGGGGATTCACGGGGGCCGTCTTGGGCTTGTAATGAACGGTGAGGTCGAGTGTGGCCTCCACATGGGCCGAGTTGGAGGCGACAATCTGTATGCGGTTACTTCCCACTTGTAACGGCAGAGGGTCCGACCAGAATTCCGCCGCTTGCGTAGTTTGCGGCCGCATGTTAGCAGGCGATCCGTTGATCGTTACCACCGGGATGCCGGTGCTATCCATGGCCACGCCACGAATGACCACCGTGGATTCCTCCCATTCGAGGGTCTGGTTCTCCCCTGCGCCGGGAGGGGAGGACAGCACAATCGCGGGCGGAGAAGGCGGGGCAGCGGGCTTGGGCGGCGGTGCAGGCGCCGCGGGTTGCGCGATGACGGGTGCGGGCGGAGGGGCGGGAGGCTTCACCAGCGCCATCACGCCATCGAAGTTCATTAGCGTCTTGTAAATTGATGCCGTTCCCAAACTTTCGCGGTTGGCAGCCGCGCCCTTACCGTGAGGCGTATGAACTGATCCCCAACGATCTTGAGGTAGATAGATAAGCGTCTGCCCCTTTTTGGGGGACTTGAACGAAATCTCGGTCTTGTTGAATCGGAGATTGTTGACGGCAAACCTGGACACGGCGAAAGAGTGGCCGGATTTGCGGGTGGGCTGCTCCTCGGTGTAGCGAATCATGCTACTGCTGATGTCCAGCCAGCCGCAAGTATCCGACGACGTACTCATGACGGGGAAGCGCAGAGTGGGATCAGTCTCGGCGTTCACAAGCGCGGGGCGAATGATGCTGCTGAGGTCAGAGTCTCCACCCTGCTTTGAACTCTTGGTCTTCGCCAGCCCCACCAAAGGTACGCTGAGGAATAGGAACAGGAGAAGCACCTTTCGCCACCAGCCCCAAACCTTGGGATTCGGATTCATCAGAAACTAACCTCCACTTCGCTCCGCCTTGGGAACATGCGATTCAGACGCTCCCGGGAGAACTCTGGTTGCCCAGAGGCTGAATTCTAATCCCCTTGCCAACACAAAGCCAGTCCTGTTGATAGCGGCACAGTTTGAAATTTCTAACCTGTCCGCCTATTTATTGGGCACCCGCAGTCAACCCTCACTTGGGCGGTGCAGCCTGTTGGATGGCTTGGATCAGCTCTTCGCTTCCACCCGCCGCGCGGATTTCGTTCAGATCGTCGGCCGTGGGCGTGAACTTGATGCCACGCTCGTTGACGATTCCGGCGACGCGCGAGGCCGGGACGGCGCCTTGCAGCAAGGAAATGATCTCCGCCTTGGCCAGGGCCTTGGGGTTCACGGGCGCCGCCTTAGGGGTGTAATGAACTGTAAAGGCCACCTTGGCCTCCATGTGGGCCGAGTTGGACGCGATAATCTGAATGGGGGTAGCTCCCGGCTGGAGAGGGAGTGGGTCTGACCAGAATTCTGTCGCTTGGGTATTTTGTGGGCGCATGTTGGCGGGCGACCCATTAATGCTGACCACCGGGATGCCGGTGCTGTCCATCGCCACTCCCCGGATGACCAGGGGGGATTCATTTAGTTCGACGGTTTGGTTCTCCCCTGCGCCGGAAGGGGACGACACTACGATCGCGGGGGGAGCAGGCGGCGCAACCGGCGTGGAGGGTGGTGGCGAAGCGGGAACAACCGGCGCCGCGATGACCGGCGCGGGTGGAGCAGCCGTAGACTTCACCAACGCCAGCATGGCCTCAAAATCCAGCATCGTCTTATAAATCGATTGGGTCCCCGACGCCCCCTCGGCGGTCGCAGCAAAAAACTCGCGGCCGCCACGGGCGCTTCCCCAGTTGTCCTGGGGAACGTAAAAGACCGTCTCCCGCTTGTTCCCATCCCGGAAGACGACTGTGTTGTTGCGGTCTTCCAGCTTGAGGTCGCGGATTTCCGCCGTCGAAGCATTGAAACTGTCGTCCAGCTTTTTGGGCGGCTGCTCTACCGTGTAGTGGATTCCCCCGCGCGTGATATCGAGCCAGCCGTAAGAGATGCTGGATACGCTAAGGGATGCCCGCGCGATGGGAAAACGCAGGGTAGGGTTGGTGTCGGCATTCAGGAGTTGCGGCTGGACCTCAGTGTTCGACGAGGCAGGAGCGGCGAGCCGGGAAGACTTTTTGGCTCTCGCCTGGGCACTCGCGACGGAAGGAACGGTAACAATCAAAAATGATAGAAGGGCGGTGCGGCCCATTCGGCTAAGATAAATGGTCTGTCTCATCGGTGATCAACCTCCATGCTCTCGGTTTCCGTCCTCCCCCGTGTGGCGGGTCAGCTACGATTACCGGGAGCAGAAACCTCAGTTTCCAAGCCGTCCCAAAGATACTCCCTTAACGGATCGATGGGCTCTCCTTATTTCAATTTCGCGAAAACAACTTCTACTCACTTCCCGGTTGTGGCTGAGTCAGCTATTTGTCGCAGCGCTCTCCGAGCGCCGAACTATATCGTCGATCTCCGATCGACGATTCGGCGGTCGGAGACCGCCGATACAGCAGACGGACCCACTCCCAGCGGCGCTCAGAGGGCGGGCACCGCAGCCTGCTGGATTGTCTGGATCAGCTCATCGCTTCCTCCCTCGGCGCGAATGACGTTGAGGTCATCCTCCGTCGGCCGGAATTTAATGCCCCGCTCTTTGATGAGTTCCACCACGCGCGTGGAGGGGACTCCGCCATCGAGCAAGGCGACGATCTCCGGCTCATCCAAAGCACGCGGATTCGGGGGCGCCACCTTGGGCGTGTAGTGGACCAGAACATCGAGATGGGTTTCAACGTGAGCGGCGTTGGCGGCGGAGATTTGGAAGCGGTTATCTCCCCGTTGAAGGGGCAGGGGGTCCGACCAGAACTCGGCCGCTTGGTTGCTTTGCGGCCGCATGTTGGCAGGCGACCCATTGATCGTTACCACGGGGATGCCGCTCGCATCCATCACCGCGCCGCGCATGACCAGCGGAGACGCATCTTGCTCGACGGCTTGTTTGTCGCCAGCACCCGCCGGAGCCACCAGCACGATGTTGGGTGCGGTCGCCGGCGCAGCCGGGGTGGGCGGCGCGGGGGACGTGACGGGGCGTTCCACCACCGCGGGAGGCGCGGGCGCCGAAGGCCTGGCCAGCGAAAGAGCAAAATCGAAGTTTTGCATCGCCCGCTCAATCGACTGGGTCGCGCCCACCCCGCCCTCGGCCGCGGAAACAATACCGATGCCGCTGTGAAGCGATTCCCACTCGCTGGGGGGGAGATAGAAGATCCTCTGCATCTTGGGATTTGAAAATTCCAGGAAAAGGCCTTGAAAATCGAGGCCGCGAATCTGTTGCCGGGGTACTTCAAACGAATCCTGGGATTTACTCGGAGGCTGCTCCACATGATACCGAATCGAGTTGCGGGAGATATCCAGCCAGCCAAAAGAAATGGTGGCGTTCATGTGCCCCATTCGGGCGATGGGGAAGCGAAGGGTGGGGTTGGTATCGGCATTCAGGAGTTGCGGACGGGCGTTGTCATTCGAGCTGGACTCGGGCTTGACGCTTTGCCGGGCGACTTTCTCCGCTGCCGCGCCAGAAATTCCCGTCAGCATGACGAAGACGAATAGAACCGCGCGGTTCCTCCCTCGATCTCCATGGCTCATCCGGCATCAACCTCCGCCATAATCTTCCCCAGACACTGGCGATTTCATCTCCCCTATAAACCATCGGCGGCCAAGAGATGAAACCTGAAACTTTCCCACCCAGCACAGACTGATCCGGTACGGGATCAGCCAAGCGCCATTGTTTCACTCCCTGGGTAAGACTTTCAATGGACCAAAAGTACTATTTTTGAATTACTTAACAGGTGGACATAGAGTCCGCCTCGATGGATTCGGTGTATTGACAGAAAATCTTGACTTCGTGTCATGGTGGTATTGTTCGCGTTGGTTTGCCCGTGATGATCTTGAGTGGGTAGAAAATGGCAGGCAAAATCGCGGAACGCGGTCAGGGACAGCGGGCGTAGCGCAAACCTCCGCCGTTGAGGTCTGCGGCTCTTCTTGCGAAAGACCACAGATCTCAACAACTGGGGGCTGCCCTCGGATTCGGAAGTGCGAACTTGAGGAAGCACGGCAGATCCCAAATACGGGGGTCTGCGCTACAATTGCTGCCCGGCTGAAGCCAGCCGCCACGACAAACCAAAAGCCAGACCGCTGGGTTGCGGATCGACTACGATGCCAGTCAACAGCATTGAACATATTTGATCCTGAGGAAAAACAAATGAACCGGCGAAAATTTTTCCATCTTGTGGGTCGTTCGGCTGGCATGGCAACGCAGGCGAGCATGGCAACTGCTTTTTTCGCCGCAGGGAATGAGCACGAGACGCGTGGCGATATCTTGGGGATGTATGTTCACGAAGGCTGGCCTTACAAGCATCCGTATGCCGCACGCACCTGGACAGTTGACGACTGGCGGGGGTATGCCGATGGCCTCAAGAAGCTTGGTTACAACCTGCTGGTAATCTGGCCGGCCCTGGAAACGATGCCAGACCCGCTGACGCCGAGCGACCAAATCTGCCTGGAACGGACGGCGAAGGTCATCGACATCCTGCACCGGGAATTCGACATGCTTGCCTTCCTGACGCTCTGTCCGAACGTGGTGGCTCGGAACGATGTGGCCGCGCAATCTACGTTCGAGCAGAGGTACTACTACACCAGCACCGCCTTCATGAATCCCGCGGATCGCTTGGCGGTGGAGCGAATGATGAAATGGCGGGAGAAGTTGCTTCGTCCGCTGGCGAATATGGACGGGATTGCCATCATTGACAGCGATCCGGGTGGGTATCCCGGCTCGACCAACGACGACTTTGTGAATCTTCTGGCCGAGCACCGGAAAATGCTCGACCGATTGCGGTCGGGCATCGAGTTGTACTACTGGATGCACGTGGGGTGGGAGGCGTATTCTCACTATTACGCGACAGGTGATTTCTCTTGGGGAACGCCCGCGGCATCCGAAGATATTCTCACCAAGCTCAAGCAAGTCCATCTCAACCCCTGGGGGATTACGATTCATACCCTGGACCCGCCGCCGAATGGCACAGACTTGAATTTGGCGCAGAGGCACGGATTAGCGTCTACCGCTCTGGCGTTCAACTACGGCGCGATTGAGGGGGAACCTTCCTTTCCGATGACGAGATTCGGGGGAGACGCGGCTTTCAAGGCGGGCGGAGCCGGCGCGCCCCGCGGAGTGGTGGGCAATGCGCAAACGCATTGCGCGCAGTTGCCCAACACCTTCGCCTTTGCCCGGGGCGCGCAAGGCCGGCCCGTGGCGGAGTCTGACTACATCGAGTTTGCCGACAAACTGATTGCAGGGCAGGGGCATCTGATCGTCCGGGCGTGGCAGGTGCTGGAGAGTCGGGACTCAAATCTCATGCGGGATGTTGTCGGCAACCTCGAAGGGTTAAGCCATGAGAGCCTGACGCCTGGCCCCCTGCGCGGGCTGTTATTCGGAAACCCGCAGCGGTTTATCACCGACCTGATTTAC
>Ga0181524_10004485_pt1 | contig 12881 bp, 10 predicted proteins | sample PEATcosm2014_Bin_34_FD_119761 | JGI IMG/M metagenome (GOLD analysis project Ga0181524, IMG submission 119761) | Peatland microbial communities from MTU Mesocosm Facility, Houghton, MI, USA - PEATcosm2014_Bin05_60_metaG | ecosystem: Environmental > Terrestrial > Soil > Wetlands > Peat | place...
GCGCTCCATGGCGTCGACCTTGGTGAGCCGCCAGAGCAGGCGCAGCTCCTCGACGCTGGAGAGGGGCTGGCGGTAGGCGCCGGATTCGATCTGCTGGCGGAGCCAGTCGCGCTGCTCGTGGCTGGAGATGTGCTCGATCTCGAAGGCGACCGTCCCGCAGTAGGTGCGGCGCAGGTTGGGCAGGACCTCGGCCAGGGTCCTGCCGGGCACGTGGACGTCGAGGACGTCGGCCGGGATCTGGGCCATCAGCTCGGGGGTCAGGTGGTAGGTCTCCGGCCTCATCGCCGGGTCGCCGGGGGGCGGCGTCCCCAGCGGGTCGAGGTGGGCCCCGAGGTGGCCGTGGGTGCGGTGGGCCTGCACCAGGGAGGTGGCCCCCTGGGCGGCGACCAGCAGGGCGCGGTCGTGGTCGGAGACGACCCCGGCGGGGAGCGCCACCTCGGGCGGCGGAGATCCCGGCGCCTCTGCGGCGGCCGGTGGGGCCAGCCCCAGGCTCTCGAAGACGGCCTCGTAGAAGCGGTCGGCGCCGTCCAGCAGCGCCTCGACGCGGCCCAGGAACTCGCCGGACTCGGCGCCCTGGATCACCCGGTGGTCGTAGGTGGAGGTGAGGGTCAGCACCTTGCCCACCCCGAGCGCGGCCAGCAGCACCGCGCTCTCACCCCGGTACTCGGGCGGGTGGCCGATGGCGCCGGCGGCGATGATGCAGCCCTGGCCGGGCAGCAACCGCGGCACCGAGGCCATGGTGCCGATCCCGCCGGGGTTGGTCAGGGTGAAGCTGGCACCCTGGAGCTCGTCGGGGGCCAGCGAGCCGGTGCGGGCACCCGCGACCAGCCTTTCGTACTCGGCGCGGAAGCCGGCGAAGTCGCGGCCACCGGCGTCGCGGAGCACGGGCACGACCAGGAAGCGGCTGCCGTCCCTGCGCCGGGTGTCGACCGCCAGCCCGAGGTGGACACCGCCGTCGACGCGGACCGGCCTCCCCTCCGCATCGTGGGCAAAGTGGATCAGCATCCCCGGCATCTCGGCGGCCGCCCGGGCCACCGCGAAGCCGATCAGGTGGGTGAAGGAGACCTTGAGGTCGCGTCCGGCCCGGGCCAGGGCCTCGTTGAGCTGGCGCCGGCGGGTGTCGAGCAGCGCTGCCGGGATGGTCCGGATCGAGGTCGCGGTGGGGATCTCGCGGCTCCGCTCCATGGCCTCGACCAGGGCCGCCTGGGGGCCGCGGAGTGGGGTTCCGGTCTCCCCCGGGGCGAGGGTCGGGGCGCCGGCGGCCGGGGCCGGCGGTTGGACGGGAGACGGGGTGGCAGGGGCAATCCCGTTGCCCCCGGCGCCGTCACGGCGGACGTCGTCGCGGCGGATCATCCCGCCGGGGCCGGTGCCCTGGAGGGTGGCGAGGTCCACGCCGGCAAGCGCCGCCTGGCGCCGCGCGAGGGGTGAGGCGGGGGGTGGGGGGGTGGCAGGCGCGGGGGCGGGAGCGCCGGGTGTCGGGCGACCGGGGGTGGGGGCGCTCGCGGAGGCTGATTGGTCCGCCTTCGCGGCGGGGGGCGTGTTGGGCGCCGGAGCGACCCGCTGGGTGGCGCGCGGGGCAGGCACGTCGGCCGGCGGCGCGGGGACCGGCTGGGTGGCGCGGGGGGCAGGCGCGTCGGCCGGCGGCGCAGTGGGCCCGGCCGACGGAGCCGCCGGCTCGACGACGCCCTCCGCGGCGGGGCCGGTCGCGGTGGCCAGGCCCGGGGTGATCAGGCCCAGGGTCCCCCCCACCAGGACCGTCTCGCCCTCGGGGGCGGTGATCTCGGCAAGGGTGCCGGATACCGGTGAGGGGACCTCGACGTCGACCTTGTCGGTGGTGACCTCGACCAGGGTCTCGCCCTCGGTGACCGGGTCACCGGCCTTCTTGACCCAGTTGACGACGGTCCCCTCGGTCACGGACTCCCCCATGGCGGGGAGCGTGAGCGGGACAGTCTCGGGCACGGATGAGATCACCTTGTGGGCTGCGGACGATCGGGAGGCTCGCGGCGCCCTGGGCGGCCGCGCAGGCTCATATCCTCGCATCCCCGCGCGGGAGCACGGGCCCGGTCGCCACATCCGGTGGGCCGAAGGGCCCAGGCCGGCCGGCCGCGGGATGCCGCGCGCGGGTGGCCGGTCCGCGGCCGGCGATGGCCTCGGACGGGTCCGACAGCCTGACCCGTTGCGGCGGGGCGACACCGCGGTGGGCGGGGCCTGACAGGTGGCCGGGTTTCGCGCCAAAGACGGCGAGGTACTCAGCAGAGTGACCACCCAGGGCCCGACGGCCCAGACTTCACACCAATGCCGACGACCTTCAAGGACTACTACGCGACCCTCGGCGTCCCCCGCACGGCGACGGAGAAGGAGATCAAGACCGCCTTCCGGAAGCTGGCCCGCAAGTACCACCCGGACGTCAACCAGAACAACAAGGATGCCGAGGCCAGGTTCAAGGAGGTCACCGAGGCCTACGAGGTGCTCGGCGACCCCGAGAAGCGCAAGACGTACGACGAGCTGGGCTCTCAGCCCCAGGCGTTCGGGGCGGGCTTCCCGCCGGGATACGGGACCGCCGGGGCGGGAACGGCCGGCGGACCGCAGGTCCAGTACCGGACCGTCTCCCCCGAGGAGCTCGAATCGCTCTTCGGCACCACCACCAACCCCTTCTCCGACTTCTTCCACGACGTCTTCGGCCGGGGGTCGGCCGCGGCCCGCGGTGCGGCCGGGTCGAGCCGGGTGCGGCACACCGCGGCGCCCACGCCCCGACGCGGGGGTGACGTGGAGGGTGAGGCGGAGATCAGCCTCGAGGAGGCGTACCGGGGCACGGTCCGCACCCTCGAGCTGACCGGGACGTCCGGGACCCGCCGGGTGGAGGTCCGCATCCCGGCGGGGATCCGTGATGGCGCCAAGGTGCGCGCCTCCGGCCAGGGCAGCCCGGGTGGAGACGGCGGGGCGGCCGGCGACCTGCTGGTGAAGGTGCGCCTGCGTTCGCACCACACCTTCACCCGTGAGGGGGACAACCTGCGCGTCAAGGTTCCCGTTCCCCTGGGGGTGGCGCTGCTCGGGGGCAGCGCCGAGGTCCCCACCCTGGCGGGCAAGCGGATCTCGCTGACCGTCCCGGCCGAGACCCAGAACGGCACCCAGCTCCGGCTGCGAGGTCTGGGGATGCCCCATCTGAAGGGAGACGCCACCGGCGACCTGATCGCCGAGGTCGACGTCCGGCTTCCGGTGCCGCTGACGGCGGAGCAGCGCCAGGCGGCGGCGAGCTTCCAGAAGGGCTGATCGCCGGGCGGGCCGTCACCCGTCGCTCAGGTGTGCATCTCGCGGTAGAGGTCGCGCAGGAGCGCGATCTCGGCACCGTGGTGCAGCAGCTCCTGATTGACCCACCAGACCACGTCGATAAAGGGGTCCTCCGGGTCGCTGCCGTGCGGGTAGGTGCTGCGCCCGACGGTGTCCAGGTCGGCGTCATCGCAGCTCACCAACGCCTCGCGCCAGGCCGCTGCGCCGGCGTCGAAGGCAGCCAGCGCTCCGGCGGCGTCCCCGCTGAAGCGATAGGTGTCGCGGGTCAGGGTGTGGCTGCCCACGGTGTGGTCGGCACGCATCGCGAGCAGCCCACTGAGATGGCCGAGACGCCACGCGATGGTGGTGAGGGGAGGCGGTGACGGCGGAGTGGGCAAGGCGGAGTCCAGCCCCCAGTCGCCCGCGCCGAGGAGCACGGTCGCACCCGGTCCCGGACCCTGGGCTCGCGGTCGCACCGACCAGCAGCGGGGAACCGGCTCCCAGAGGTACTCCTCATCGGTCAGCGGGGGGATGGGGATGCGCCGCCCGGTTCCACTGTCGCCGTCCGGTCCGGCCAGGCGGTCCGAGAGCCGCCGGCGCGCGAAGTCGAACTCCGCCAGCAGCGGAACGAGGCGAGGCGCCATCTCCACCGGGGACCCTCCCTGCGCCTGAGGGCACGGCCCCGCAGCGCGGTCTCCAGCATGCCACGGTGTCCAAGCCGTAACCAAGCCGGCGGCCCGCCGACCGCCCAGATCGTCCAGTTGCGTGGGCGGCGTCGGCCAGTACGTGGGTGACCCCGGACCGCGTGATTGATGCTGGGTTGACGCACTACCACATTTCTGTGTAGTATCCGAGGCGTCGGCCACCGGCCGGCGGCCGGAGGGGCGGCCCGTGCCACGCGTCGCACCTTGGAGGCCGCCCTGATGGACTCGCTCACCGCGCTCGTCAACAGCTGGGTCTCTCTGGGGCTCAAGGGATCGTGGCGAGCATCGGCGCGCTGGCGCTGCTGGTCGCCTTCCTCTACCGGATCGTCGCCGCCGATCCCCGCAGCGCCTACGAGGCCAAGCGCTGGATCGGGCGGATCGTGGTGGGCACGGTGGGCGCGGAGCTCGCCGGAACACTCACCCACGCGCTGATCGCCACCATCCCGACCGGCATGCACTGAGGAGGGATGCTGGGAATGCCGGCGAGTGGCCTGCTCTCCTCGACTCTCGGTGGTCTGATCGGCCAGCTCCTGAGCCAGTTCTCGTCCAGCGGGCGCAACGACGTCCTCGGACTGCTCGATCGCTACCTCTTCAGCACGGTCGACGTTTCGCGGCCAGGATCACAGCCGCTCACCTCCAACCCGGCCCTCACCGGCCTCAACCACGCCTTCTGCCTGGCCGGAGACACCCTGCTCGTCCTGGTGGTCATCGTCGTCGCGGTACGGGCGATCCTGAATCGCAGCCTCTATTCCCAGTACGACTTCCGCGTCATCCTGCCGCGAGCCCTGGTCGGCGTGATCGCCATGCACGCGTCGCTGTACCTGATCCAGATGGCCATCGATCTCAACAACGCGCTGACGTCCTTCGCGGCGGGCGCCGGAGGCCGCTCGATGCCCTGGACCGACCCGCTGTCGTCGTCGGCCCTCGCCAGCTCGAGCCTGGCCCAGGACCTATTCGAGGTCGTGGTGGTGCTGGCTCTGGTGGTCACCGTGTCGCTGCTCGCGATCGCGTATGTCGTCCGGATGGCGGTGCTTCAACTCCTCATCGCCACCGCGCCGCTGGCCGGGCTGGCGACCATCCTTCCCGAGACCCGCGGATACGCGCGGACGTGGGGGCGGCTGCTCGTCGTGGCCCTCTTCATGCAGGCGGCACAGGTGACCGTGCTCCGGGTCGCGACCGTCACGGGACTTGCCGCCGGCAGCGGGCTGGGGGCGACCCTCTACGCGCTTGCGACGCTCTGGGTGAGCCTCAAGGTGCCGCGCTTCCTGGCCTCGGCCGCCCAGGCACCCGGGAGCATCGCGGCCATCGGGAGCGGCCTGGTCCAGCAGGCGCGCCGGATCCCGCTGCCCCTGCCCGCCCGCGGGGCCTGAGCGGGTGCGGAGATGATGCGCACCATCGCCGCCCTGACCCTGGGGCTCGCCGTCGGTCTGAGCCTGCTCGGAGGCGCTGCCGAGGTCACGACCTCGGGCACCGGATATCCGGCCGGCCAGTGCACGGCCTACGTGGCCTCGCAGCTCTCCTGGATTCCTTCGAATTGGGGCAACGCGGATGAATGGCTGCTCGATGCGGCCCGCGCCGGCTTCACCACCCGGGGAGGCGCGGACCTGGGCGGGATCGGTCCCGGCGACGTGGCGGTCATCGGGGCCAACACCAAGACCGGCAACGGAACGGCATCGGGCGACGGGCACGTCGGCATCGTCACCGCGATCGACCGGGGCGCCCGCATGGTGACGATCTCCTCGGAGAACTGGCCCGAGGGGGACGACTCGCCCAGGCTGCTGAGCTTCGCGGCCGGCGAGATCGAGGGCTACATCCTCCCCCCGGCCGGAGCGTCGATGCCGGCGTGGCTGGTCAGCACCCCGCCAGCCACGTCACTCACGGGGTCGACGCCATCCGGAGCTCCGGCCCCATGAGCGGAATGCGGGCATCGGTCCCATCGCCACCGCCAACTCCAGCGGTTCCTCGCCTGCCGCGACCCGCGGCCGGCGGACAGCACGCATACACCACCAGTCAAGGAGGCAGACATGGTCAACCGGGTCATCCTCGTGGGCAACCTGACCAAGGACGCGGAGAGCCTGCCATCCAGCGGCAAGCCCATGACGCGGATGCGGCTCGCCACCAACAGCACCTGGCGTGACGCCCAAGGCAACCGGCAGGAGGAGACCGAGTACCACGCGGTCATCTGCTTCGGACGTCTCGCCGAGGTCTGCGCGCTCTACTGCACGCGTGGCCGGCGCGTCTACGTCGAAGGCAAGCTGCGCACTCGCGACTACACCGGCGGCGACGGTCTCCGCCGCTTCAGCACCGAGGTGGTCGCCGAGTCCGTCAAGCTCCTCAGCGCCCGCCGCACCAGTGAGGACCTGGCGACCGAGGAGTCCGACGAGAACGCCTCGGTGGAACTCCCGGTGGCGAGCTGAGCGGAGAGGTTCAAGCGCGTCCTGAGGCCTGGCCGCAGGCCCGAATCGAATTCCAATGGCCGGCGCCGGTTTCGATCGGCGCCGGCCCTGAACGGCCAGTGGTATGGATGCGGTAAACCGTCACCCATGCGCGCGGTGGTGGTGGCCGACGGCCAGGTCTCGGTCGAGGACCGTCGCGACCCCGTGCCCGGCCCGGGAGAGCTGCTGGTCCGGGTGCGGGCGGCCGGGCTCAACGGCGCCGACATGATGCAGCTCCGCGGTTTCTACCCGCCACCGCCCGGGTTCCCCGCCGACATCCCGGGACTGGAGCTCGCCGGGGAGGTGATCCGGCTGGGCGAGGGGACGACCCGCTTCCGGCTCGGCGAACGTGTGATGTCACTGGTGGGAGGGGCTGCGCAGGCCGAGCTGGCGGTCGTCGACGAACGGGTCGCCATGCCGGTGCCGGCCTCGCTCGGATGGGTGGCAGCCGGTGGCTTCCCGGAGGTCTTCATCACCGCCCACGACGCGCTGGTGTCGCAGTGCAATCTCCAGAGCGGCGAGCGCCTGCTGGTGACCGGCGCCGCCGGCGGGGTGGGGACGGCAGCGGTGCAGATCGGAGTCGCCCTGGGCGGCCGGGTGGTGGCGAGCGTCCGCGACCCTGCGCTCCGCCCCGCGGTCGCCGAGCTCGGCGCGGAGACCATCGATCCGGCCGAGAGCGAGGAGCACGGTCCGTACGACGTGGTGCTCGAGCTGGTGGGCGGCGACGCCGTCCCCACCCACGTGAGGGCGCTCGCCGGAGGCGGCCGGATGGCGGTCATCGGGGTCGGCGCCGGGGCTCGCGTCGAGCTGGACCTGCTCGCCCTGATGAGCCGCCGCGCCCGGGTGATGGGGTCGATGCTCCGGAACCGATCCACCGCGGAGAAGGCCCTCGCCGCCAGGAGGGTCGAGGAGCAGCTGCTTCCCCTGCTGGAGACCGGGAGGCTGCGGGTGCTCGTGGCGAGGGCGATCGACCTCGAGAGCGCGGCGGCCGCCTATGCGCGCTTCCAGGCCGGCGGCAAGCTCGGCAAGGTCGTGCTCACGATCCGTGGGACGGCGGCCACAGGATCGTGACAACGTGGCGCGAGATCGTAACTCCCCGCGTCGAGCAGTGGGAAATGGCTGACTACGATAGCTGCGATGGATACGCAGCCCCCCGACAGCGGCGGGGAACCCACGACTGAAGAGGCGCGCCCGCCGCGGCCCGCCCCCGCGGACCCCAACGCCGGGTGGGCCCCCGGCACCCACGACCCGATCCCCGTCATCCCCCACGGCACGGCCCTCTTCGAGGGCATCCCGGCACCAGCCATCGTGGTCGAGGCACTCGCCCCTGTCATCGGGAACGGCTGCCTGGTCAGCCGTCGCAGCGGGTCGGTGGGGGCCATCCTGGTCAAGAACGCCGCCCTGTTCGAGGTCTACGCCTACGAGAACGGGGATCTGCACGAGGGGGGGGAGGCGCTGCAAGTGATCAGCGGCTGGACCGACGCCACGGTCAGCGCCTACCAGCTCGACCCGATGGTGGTCGAGGTGGCCCCCTGGCTCTTCCGCGGGATCCCCTGCTACCAGGACCTGCGTCTGGAGTGGACGGACTGGAAGGGCCTCCTCGCCGACCTCTGCGACCGCGAGGGCCTCTTCGTCGTGGAGCTGGACACCCCGATCGGACGCGGGGTCACCGTCATCGTGAACGGCCGTCAGGTGGCCACCTACACCGAGAAGCACCCAGAGCCGGGGGAGGAGGGTCTGCTCGACCCCCTGGTCGCGACCAGGCGCGGAACCGTCTGGGTCCTCCGCGAGCCCCCCAGCAGCCCCGCCGAGCCAGAGAGCACGCCCGAGGCGGTGCAGCCGGCCGAGGCAGCGGTGGACGAGGCCGCCCAACAGCCCACGCCCCCCGTCGCGCCGCAGCCGGCGCCGGCCGCCCGGCCGACCCCGGCCATCGGCGGGATCGACTGGTCGACGACCCCACTCTGGCGGGCGCAGCCGGCGGCCGTCCCGGCCGGGCCGGCCCCGGCGACCGAACCCTTCAACCCCTTCGCGGTCTTCGAGCCCGAGGACGCCCCCGACGGGTCCTGGGCCAGCACCGTCCTCGTGGCCGGGATGGCCCCGACGCTGAAGGACGTGGCGCAGCTCCATCTCCAGCGCTCCTCGCCGCGCGTGGAGTCCATGGTGGACGAGGCGGCGGCCGAGGGCCAGACCCTGGACCGGCTGCTCCGCGACATCCGCGCCGTGGTGATCCGCGGGGTCATGCAATCCACCATCGACAAGATGGCGGACGAGATGGCGGCGATGGCCGCCGCGCCACCGGGCCGATAATCTCGTAGCAAGATGTGGTGGCGTTTGCGGAGGCGGCGGATCGCCTTCATCGTCGGGTGCCTGCTGGTCCTCGCGGGGATCGGCATCACCGTGCACGGCCTGGTCCAGCAGGCGTCGGTGCAGCAGGCGGTGTCCGCCCGGGGGGCCAACGACGTCAAGGCGGTCAACAGCTGGCTGGCAGGGGCGGCGTCGAGCAGTTCCTCCGCCTCGGCTGAGGGGACGGCCTCACCGACCGCCGGCGACGGCACCTGTGGCGGGGGCGGCAGCGACTCCGACGCCTACGCCCTGGTCGAGTTCACCGGCCTGCCGCAGTACGGGTACGTGGGGGTCGCCGTCAACGGCAACTGGACCCAGCTCGACGACCGATCGATGGTGCACTGGTACGGCAGCCCGGACCCGGGGGGCGACGGGAACGTGATCATCGCCTTTCACCGGGAGCCCGACTACCAGAACATCGACCAGCTGGCGGTCGGTGGCACGGTCACCATCGAGAATCGGAACTGTGAGACCTACGTGTACACCGTCACCCAGCGCTGGGACCTGGCGCCGAGCGCCGTGACCCAGCTGGTCCCCACCGGCGGCCAGGTGCTCACCCTGATCACCTGCACCCCCTGGTGGCAGGACTACGACCGGCTGGTGTGGCGCGCGGATCTCACCAGCGTCGACGGAGTGCCGGTCTCGCCGTCGGCCTCCTGACCCACGCCGCCGGCGGTCAGCGACCGAGCGGGAAGGGCATCGGGACTACCACCGCCCCGGCCGGGACCGCCACGGACAGTCGCTGCCCGTCGCTGCAGTTCCGCTGCCAGCTCCCGGACCTGTCGAAGCGCAGCGCATCCTCGCAGGTGACGTGCCGGCCGCCGATGTGGAGAGTGCAGCTCTCGGTGATCTCGGTGGCCGCCGGAGGACCGAGGGTGCAGAAGCCGGTCACCCTCTGCCCTCCCAGGAAGGTCACCGCGGAGGCCACCACCGCACCACCGGGCCGGCTGACCATGAGCAGCGTCGCCGGCCCCGTGTAGAGCCGCCCCTCGGCGAGGCCGCCGTTGTCCCGGGGATGCGATAGTGTCAGGCTGCCGATGTGCACCGTGTCTCCCTCGAGATAGACGGCGAGGGCCGGGCGGGTCACGGTGACCACGGCGGCCGCGACGGCCAGGAGGAGCCCGCAGGTCGCCAGGATCTCCAAGCTGTGCCTTGGCCGGAGCCAGACCGGGCCGGCACGCACTCTCGCCACGCCGCCGATCGGCGGCACTTCCTCGCCGAGCAGGTCGAGCAGATGGCGGCCCCCTCCCTGGAGTTGAAGCCCGGCGTCATTGGCGCGCTCTTCCTCCGCGGCCGGACGGCGAGGGTGGCGCCAGCTTGCGGACAGCACTGCAACCGCTGGCCCGCAGGAGCGGGGACAACGATCTTCGGCACCAAGACCGCCTGCTCGCCGTCAACCTCGTCGAGGGCGCCGGTCACATGGATGCCGGAATGCTCCCCCAAAGCAACCAACGACCCCACGCATCTTCAGGTCACCGCCACCGTTCGCATTCAGGGTGCAGGAGGGGGTCCGGCGCGATGAGTGCGACCGCCAGTCATGCCGGCGGGCTCCGGGACGTCCCCGGTTCCTGCTTCAGCGGGGGTTGCCGGGCCACGGCCCGGTCTGACACCTCCTCCACAGGCGTTTTCTGTCTCCGGCGCACTGCCGGCGACCAGGTGCTGTTCGCCCCACCACTCGAGGTTGCGGGCGGCGCTGAGGTCGCGGTCGATTCTGCGCTCGCACCAGGCGCAGTGGAAGACCCGGTCGCCGAGCCGGAGCGTGGGATTGACGGTGCGGCAGCGCGAGCAGGTCTTGGAGCTCGCGAAGAAGCGGTCGGCGACGGCCAACTCCGCCCCGTACCAGCGGCACTTGTACTCCATCTGACGCCGGAACTCGGCGAAACCGGCGTCCAGGACGCCCCGATTGAGCCCGCTCTTGGCCCGGACGCGGCGCCCAGGTTTCGCTTGGCTGCCCCTCGCCGACCGGCTCATACCCCGGACGTTGAGATCCTCGATCACCACGACGCCGTGGTTCTTGGCGAGCGTGGTGGTGAGCTTGTGCAGATGGTCACGCCGGAGGTGGGCGATCCGGGCGTGGTGGCGGGCGAGGCGCCCTGCCGCCTTGCGCTGGTTGCGCGAGCCCCGGCGGCAGCGCGAGCAGTGGCGGGAGAGCCGACGCAGCTTGCGCAGCCCCGCGCGGAGTGCCCGCGGTCCCTCGATGACCTCGCCGGTGGAGAGAGTGGCCAGGTGGAGCACGCCCAGGTCGACCCCGACTACGTCCTGGTGGCCGTTGCCCGCCGGCAGCTCCCGCTGCACCAGGCACCCGAAGGAGACGAACCACCGCCCCGCCTCGCAAGAGATGCTGGCGCTGAGGATCCGGGGCCTACCGGCGGAGACCCGCTCCCCGAGCGCCGTGGTCAGCTCACAGGCCCGGATCCGACCAAGGCGCGGCAGCACCACGTGGCGCGCCCCGTCCACCCGGATGGCTCCGGTGGTGAACCGGAAGCCGATGGGTCGGCCCTTCTTGCGGAAGCGGGGGAAGCCAACCCGAGGACCGGTACGCTTCCCCTGACGGCTGTCCGAGTAGTTCTTCAGGGCCCTGGCCAGGGCGTCGAGACCGGAGTTGTACGCCTCCTTGGAGTTCTCCCGCCACCAGGGAGCGACCTTATCCTTCTCCTGGTTCCACTCCCGGCGCAGCGCGTACAGGCTCCAGCCCAGAGGCGTGGTCCGCATCTCCCCGAACATGCACAGCTCGAATTCGCGCAGCGCCAAGCTCGCCCCAACCTGCTCCAGGCCCCAGTTGAAGGCCCGCCGGGCCGCCCCACAGTGCGAGGCCAGCGACTGGCGCTGCGCCGCGGTGGGATCGAGGGCGAAGCGGTACGCCCGGGGGGTGATCACCGCCCTATTTTACCGTACAAATGTTTGTAACGACAAGCCTGTCGAAATAGTCGCAGCCCGCCTCACATCAGCCGGGCGGCCGCCTCAGGCCATACCGCCGCATTGCAGCGATTGACCGGATACCCCCACGTCTGACCATTTGTGCCCGCTACCGGCGAGCAGGTTCCCGAACCCTTGGCACCCTCGTCGGTCGGGACGGCGCACCCGCTCGCGAGCTGGAGTGAAGCGGTCCGGTCGCTTCCGAGACGATTCGCCGGCTAGGCTGCGACGCCACGGTCGCGCGGGTGGTCTTCGACAGCACGTCCGCCGTCCTCGACGTGGGCCGGGCACGCCGGGTGCCCGGCCCCGCGACGCGCCGAGCTCTCCGAGCTCGCGACAGAGGCTGGGTGTGGCCCGGCTGCGACCGCCCGGCGTCGTGGAGCCAGGCCCACCATCCACTGTGCTAATGTGGACTTATGCCCCGTGCAGTCGCCATCTACGCCCGGATCTCCGAGGATCGTGAGGGCGACATGCTCGGGGTGCAGCGGCAGCTGACGGACTGCCGGGCGGATGCCGAGCGACGTGGCTGGCCGGTCGCCGACACGTACGTTGACGACGACGTCAGCGCCTACGCCGGGAAGCACCGACCTGAGTACCGCCGGATGCTCGAGGACATTCGCCAGGGTCGGGTCGACGGCGTCGTTGTCTGGCACCTGGATCGCCTTCACCGGCATCCCAAGGAACTAGAGGAGTTCCTCGATGTCTGCTCCGCGGCGGGCGTCCGCCACCTGGCCACCGTCTCCGGAGACGTTGATCTCAGCACGTACGACGGTCAGTTCCATGCGAGGATTTTGGGTGCAGTCGCGAAGAAAGAGAGCGACGACAAGAGCCGCCGAGCCAAGCGGAAGCACCTGGAGATCGCCCAGGCCGGCCGGTGGGCGGGGAGTCCGCGTGCGTTCGGGTACGACGACCAGGGTCAGATCGTGCCCACCGAGGCAGAGTTCATCCGTGAGATGGCGCGCCGCGTGTTAGCGGGCGAAGCCTTGCGGACCCTGACCCGGGACCTGGAGGCTCGGGGCGTGCCCACCGTCAAGGGAGGGCGATGGTCGATGCAAGTGCTGCGCGGTATCCTCATGCGGCCGGCGGTCGCAGGCCTCCGCTCGCTACGGGGTGAGGTCGTTGGCCCGGGTATCTGGGAACCAATCCTCACCCTCGAGGAGCACCGCCGCCTGAGGGCGCTGCTGAGTGACCCCAGACGCCGCCTGACTCGGCCCGC
>Ga0181524_10004489_pt1 | contig 12874 bp, 5 predicted proteins | sample PEATcosm2014_Bin_34_FD_119761 | JGI IMG/M metagenome (GOLD analysis project Ga0181524, IMG submission 119761) | Peatland microbial communities from MTU Mesocosm Facility, Houghton, MI, USA - PEATcosm2014_Bin05_60_metaG | ecosystem: Environmental > Terrestrial > Soil > Wetlands > Peat | place...
ACCTACACGTTGACCCCGAGCAAGAGCGGTTTTACCTTTAATCCAGCCAGCCAGAACATCACGATCATCACGGCCAATGCTACGCAAGTGAACTTCACCGCCTCTCAAAGTGGCTCGTCAACGTTCACTATTACGGGCACGATCAGTCCAGCCGCAAGCGGCACCGGAGTAACGGTGACGCTCAGCGGTGCGGCGAACGCCAGCACCGTCACGGACAACAATGGCAACTACGGCTTTGGAGGTCTGGCCAGCGGCTCCTACACGCTGACCCCGAGCAAGAGCGGATACAGCTTCAGTCCAGCGAGCCAGAGCGAGACCATCAGCACAGCTGATGTTACAAGTGCGAACTTCACCGCCTCGCAAAACGTAGCGACAACGTATAGCATTTCGGGCACGATCAGCCCTGCCGCGAATGGCACCGGAGTGACGGTGACCCTCAGCGGCGCGGCCAACGCCAGCACCACCACCGACAGCTCCGGCAACTACAGCTTTGGCGGCCTGGCCAGCGGTAACTACACCCTGACCCCAAGCAAAAGCGGGTTTAGCTTTAGTCCGGCAGATCAGAGTGAGACCATCAGCGCAGCTAATGTTACAGGTGTGGACTTCACCGCCTCGGTGAATGTTGATGGTGTGAATATTCAGCCCGGAGACGATATCCCCACGGTGGTCGCGAACAGTCCAGCCGGCACCACTTTTGTGATCTATCCGGGCACGTACCGGCTGACGCAGGCCATCATCCCCAAGGATGGCGATGCCTTTATTGGTCAGACCCCTTGCGCTCCACCGGCGACTTCGTGTCCGGCCATCATCAGCGGTTCTAGGGTGATTGGGCCGTTAGCCACGTTCAACGGGACGAACTACGTAGTGACCGGCCAGACGCAAAAGAACCCGCGGGGCGTCACCACGACCAACTGTGATCCCGGATGGCTGGGCTGCATCTACCCGGAGGACCTGTTCTTCGACGGTGTGCCTTACCAGCATCTATACGCGTCCACCCTGCCAACCATTGGAGCGGGCCAATGGTGGTTCGATTACACGAACCACATTATCTACTTCCACGACAACCCGGCCGGGCACGTCGTCGAGACCAGCATGATCACCCACGCCTTTGGCGGCTCGGCCAATAACGTCACGCTCCAATACCTGACTGTGGAAGAGTTCGCCCCCATGTATCCAAACGGACCCATCGGCGTGGTCCAGAATAGCCCACAAACCCAGGGAGCAAACTGGATCGTACAAAACTGCGAATCACGGCTGAATCACAATTATGGGGTGCGGGCCAACTATGGCATGCAGATCCTCAACAACTACCTTCACGATAATGGCCAGAACGGAATCGGTGGCGGCATAGGAATATCTTCGGATCCTTCGAGTGAATCCGTGAACTCGGCCATTTTGATCCAAGGCAACATCATCGACCATAATGACTTCGCCCACTTTAATCCGGATTTTGGATCAGGAGGGATTAAGATCGGCTCGACGTCTGGCATAACCATTCGCGGCAACACCATCCAGTACAACGAGGGCGCAGGCATTCATTTCGACGACTACAGCCAGAACGAGTTTGTAGACGGCAACACGATTACCGACAACACGGATGGGGGCGGGATCTCTCAGGAGATCGGTTATGGAACGTCGACCGTCCGCAACAATATCGTGCTGCGGAACGGCGCCCAGGTTTACGATGCCTACTGGAATAACCAGATCGAGTCGAGTTCCAGCACAGGGGTGCAGGCATACTGCAATGTAATGGAGATTTCTCCCGGGACTGGTATCAATGGCTGGAACGTACAAGCTGCCGATCGCGGGAACAGCGAATATCCGCCTTACCAATACCTCGCAAGCACTGGCAACTCATTCCATCACAATACGGTGATCTGGGATCCGGGGGCAACCGGAGGAACCGGATTCCACCAGGACGACGCGGCCAATGAACCTAATTTCTTCGCCGACAATCCGCCGCCAGACTACAACACGTATCATTTGCCCACCAGCCTCAGCACCTCTTATCATTTCGGCTACACAAGTGGGACTACATTGACCTTTGCCCAATACCAAGCTGATGGCGCTGATATACATGGCACCGCCGATACCAACAACACGAGCGGTTTTCCTACGGTTGCGATTACGGCGCCAGCAGACCAGTCATCGGTTGGCAACCCCGTGACGGTGACGGCCACCGCGTCAGACTCGAGCGGCATCAGCAAGGTCGAGTTCTATGTAGACTGGGCCCTGCAGACGACCGTTCTGAGTTCGCCCTACAGCTTCAACTGGACTGACGGGACCAGCGGATCGCACACCGTAGCCGCCATCGCCTATAGCACCGCTGGCATCCGGGCTTGCTATGCGGTCACGCTAAATGAACAGTAGCCCCTGATGGCGGGGCAATCGTTACCAAAGATTGAGCATGTACCTCTGAGACCTATACCTTTGCGGAAGGGGTGGATATAACCAAGCTGGGTAAGCCAAGCGCCCTCTTCGAAGGTTCGGTACTGATGGCGCCGAGGCATTCCCGAATTTCTGTTCCCCCAAAGAGGTGCAGTGATGTTCGCTCAATCCCCCTTGTGCAAGACAGTCGTCAGACTGGCATTCGTAGTCTCATGCAGCGCAGTTATCGCTCATTCCGCAACCGTTGATATTCATCCCGGACAGGATATTCCCACCCTAGTCGAGCAGAACCCCGCCGGAACTACTTTTATCATCTATCCAGGCCTGTATCGGTTGACGGAAACGATCATTCCCAAGAATGGTGACAGCTTCATCGGCCAAACCGCTTGTGCGCCGCCCACGACTTCCTGCCCAGCGATCATCAGTGGTTCCACACACATCGGATATTTGGCGAAATTTAATGGAACCAACTACGAGGTGACAAACCAAACCCAGCAAGCCAAAGTAGCTCCTACCGTCGGGACGGAAGTCCTCTGCGATCCCGGCTGGCCAGGTTGCGTTTACGCCGAAGACTTATTCTTCGACGGTAAGCCTTACCAGCACTTAAACTCGGCTACTTTGCCGGTCATTGGTCCCGGCCAATGGTGGTTTGATTACACCAACCACATCATCTACTTCCACGACAACCCGGAAGGGCACGTCGTCGAGACCAGCGTTGTCGAGACCGCATTTGGCGGATCCGCCAACAACGTCACTATCAAATACCTGACTGTGGAAGAGTTCGCCAGCCTGTTTCCGTACGGAACAATCAGCGTGGTCGAGAATAGCCCACAGACCCAAGGGGCAAACTGGACCGTACAAAACTGCGAATCACGGCTAAACCATGGCGAAGGGGTGCGAATCGCCTATGGCATCCACATCCTCAACAACTACCTTCACGATAACGGGGAGGATGGGATCGGCGGTGGCCTGGGAACAACTTCGGATCCTTCGACTGAATCCATGAACTCGGCCATTTTGATCCAAGGCAACATCATCACCCATAATGACTTCGCTCACTTTAACCCGGATTTTGGATCGGGAGGCATTAAGACCGGCTCAACGTCTGGCATAACCATTCGCGGCAACACCATCCAGTACAACGAGGGCGCAGGTGTTCATTTCGACGACTACAGCCAAAACGAGTTTGTAGACGGCAACACGATTACCGACAACACGGATGGGGGCGGCATCTCTCAGGAGATGGGCTCCGGCTCCGGAACCTCGACGTTTCGCAACAATATCGTGCTGCGAAACGGCAACCAGGTTTACGATAAATACTGGAATAACCAGATCGAGTCGATGGAAACCACAAACGTGCAGGTATACTGCAATGTAATGGAGATTCCTCCCGGGTCTGGTACCAATGGCTGGGACATACAAGCTGCCGATCGCGGGAACAGCAAATATCCCCCTTACCAATACCTGGTAAGCACCGGCAACTCACTCCACCACAATACGGTGATCTGGGAGCCAGGGGCAACCGGAGGGACCGGCTTCCATCAGGACGACCCGGTCAATGAACCCAATTTCTTCGCCGACAATGCGCCGCCAGACTACAACACGTATCATTTGCCCACCAGCCTCAGCACCTCTTATCATTTCGGCTACAAGACCGGAAACAATTTGACCTTTGCCCAATACCAAGCCAATGGCGCTGATGTACATGGCACCGCCGATACCAACAACACGAGCGGTTTTCCGACGGTCGCGATTACGGCGCCGGCAGATCAGTCATCGTTCACCAACACCGTTACGGTTAAAGCCACAGCATCTGACAAGAGCGGAATCAACCGGGTAGAGTTCTATGTCGACTGGAAGCTGCAGACGACAGTTCCAGGTCCGCCGTACAGTTTCACCTGGACAAATGGGCAGACCGGAACCCACATCGTAGCGGCAATGGCATATAGCAACGCGGGAATCCGCAATTGCTATGCGGTCACGTTAACCAAGCAGTGACCGGCGCTGCTATTGGCTGCGGTTTCGGATGGGAAGCGGGACGTTTGTCGTTCATTTTCGGCCGTCGGTCATTGGTCTTCGACCAGCCCGACGGCCCTTCTTGTCAGCAACACTTGCTGCACCGAACTGCGCGGTACACCAGGCTCGACTCTGTGATATCAGTTTGGGCAACGACAAACGACTGACGGCCACCCCACTCGCAGTTCTAACGGAGAACTTTCACACGCTAACCTGTTAAGTCGCGGCGTCAATCATTATCCGGGTCGGTTTCCGGTGTGTGGTCGTTTAGAAAGTGTTCGGCAGCCAGAGGCGCGGTGATCGCCTGAAACGGTTGCGGCGTTTGGTTGAAGTCGAAGCAATCGGAAAGATCATCGGCGTAGGCATCAGCGTAGCCCAGCGAGGGCAGGTCGTAGACGTGCTCAACGAAATTCAGGATGCTTCCGAAGTCATGGGTGACGTGAGAAATGTATCCGTGTTGGGCATAGGGCGAGACCACGATGAGTGGCACGCGGAAGCCGTAGACGTATCCTGACCCCCAACTGACGCCGTCATCAATGACCTGAGGCGCAACATGGTCGTACCAGCCGCCCCAGTCGTCCCACGTAATGAAAATGGCCGTATTCGACCAGTAGGAACTTCCACCGATGGCATTCACGATCGAAGCAACCCACGACGGCCCGGACCCATTGTTATTGGCAGCGTGATCCGATGATAAGCCGCTCGGCATCACCCAGCTCACACTGGCGAGCGTTCCGTTGTCGATATCATTCAGAACCGCTTTGGTGTTGATCACCACGTGGCTGGTCCAATCCGCTCCTACGCAGGCAGTGGCGTTTGGGGGGGGCACGTTGGGTCCGCACATGTGCTCAATCGCGTTCGGCCCGGTCCAGAGCCCTCCCGCGCTGGGGGTGTAATAGCGCCAGCTGACGCCGGCAGCCTCCAGCAAATCGGTAAGCGTGGGGTGCTCAAAGCATGGAAACATCGTGCCCGCTGTTTTGCCAGTGGGACCGGCCAGCAAGACGAAGGCGCCAGGGGCTGCCAGGCAGCCGTCTGGGGTGCCGGCTGGTCCCACGACATTCTCCGCGTCAAACAAATTGCTGGTGGCTGTGGGAGCTGAAGTCCCCGAAATGATGAATTGATGGGCTGGAAAACTGGGCCCCTGGTTGGTTTGAAACATGCGATCGGCAAAGGTGTACTGCTCAGCCAGCTGAAAATAAGGGCCTACATCGGACGGCAGCACATATTTGAACTGCGGATTGGGAGGCGGGCAAGGTGTGGCTTTGAAGCATTCCACCAAGATTTTGTCGGCGCCGTCCATTTTGCCGCCGTCGTACATCAGAAGGAATGTGCTGTGGCCGTGGGCGAGGTCGTAGACCTGAGGGCTGGAACCAGTTGTACCGAGGTCCATGGGAGTAAGCGCAATAATCTGCCCCGCCGAATTGAGACCACTGCTGGCAATGTCGGCGCCGTTTGCGATCAGTACGGGATCCTGAAAAAGATTGTCGGTCGAGCGGTTCTCCTGGAAGATGATGACCACGTGCTGGATTTTTCCCCAACTTTGATCGGCCGCGCCGGATCCGCTCAGCGCGATCAGGCTTGGGCTGCCAGCCGCGCTGTCGGAGATCGATAGAGTGCCGGTTTGCGGACCAGTGGCTGTCGGAGCAAAGGTCACGCCGATGTTGCATTGAGCCTTCGCGCCAAGGCTGGAACCGCAGGTGTTGCTGGCCACCGCGAAGTTTCCGCTCGCGGAAACTGATGAAATCGACAGGCTCGTGTAGAGATTATTGGTCAGCGTGACCATTGAGGCGGCGCTAGTTGTCCCCACCGCCTGAGTGGCGAAGGTCAGATTGGCGGGTACGATGGTGGTTGCAGGAATAGCCACGCCGGTGAGCGCGACCGTCTGAGGGCTGTTGGAAGCGCTGTCGGACACCGTCAACGTGGCGGTGCGGGTTCCCACAGCCGACGGAAAGAATCTGACGTTGATGTTACAGGTGCCCCCAGGGGGCACGGGATCCTTCATCCTGCACAAAAAGGCGAACCTAAAGTCCCCCGGAGCATTCCCACCTGAGATGGCAATACTGCTCATGGTCAGTGGCACAGTTTGCGTGTTCGTCAGCGTTACCACCTTGGAAGAGCTGCCGCCTCCAACTGGTGTATTACCAAAAGTTATGGTGGCGGGAGTCAGGGTCACTGTGCCCTGGGCAAACGACGGCGTGACCTTGACGAGCAGCGACAGCAACAGTAGAGCTCCAACCAGGAATGCGCTCGTTGTATGTCTTGCGGACCGTGAACTCGAATGACGGGAATGAGCGGAACAGTGCGAAACACGGGCAAGTGGGTTCATCTGAGTGGTCCTCTGAATGAAAGATCAGGACCTGGCGCGCCCTCGGGTTGTTGTACGTCCCAGGCGACTTTCCTTACGGGGAGGCAACCGTAAGTTACTCTATTGCCTGAATTCTGTCAATGACGCCGATCACGGCGTAAACCGACTTTCCAGACTACTGGCGCAGTGGTTAGGAGTTGTGATGTTCGTTGACTGCGGTCTGGGTCAGATGCGGCTCGGAGATCGAGCTTCACCGCGGAGATAAACTCAGGCTTGGAGCCGTCGTATGAATCGCCACCACGTTCCGATCAAACGGAAATTTGCTCGCAAGAAGGCCCGCACTACTTTTGGCTGCACAATCACGCGGTCACGGCACTACAAGCGGTTTCATAAATACCGACAGTGATTTGTAAGCAAGCGAAATGAAAAAGCCGCAGTGAATGATGAGAATGCAGTCCTGGCGCAGGCGGCGAAAGTTCTGTAGCCAGGCGAGTGTGCGCTTCACCTTCCAGCGTTTCTTGTAACGGCGGAGTTTCCAGTCATCTTGTCTCCACCGCCGCCCGGTCATTTCGATGCTTCAGCCAGGGCTTCTGGCAACTCCTACCGCCAGACAACATACGACTTCGGCAGACCCAAGAACCGTTCGGTCTTGATGTTGCACCCAGGGAACAAGCGCTGCAGGTCTGCCTTGCCCAGCAGATGAATCTCCTCTTTGAGAGCGGCTGTGGTCGCTGCATCCGGTTTCATAATGATTCCCTCAATTGTCAGATAGCGGTGGATGAAATGTGTGAACCAGCGCTCCGGCAGCCAGTGCACAAACAGGCCCACATAGTGCGGTTCGACTGGGAACCACTTGCTGGGAGTCTGACAGTAGATTTTCCTGCCCACACGCATCATCTCCGCAGCAAACTTCGCCTGGTCCGGTACGTGCTCGATTACTGAATTCGACATCGCCAGGTCGAAAGATCGGTCAGCGAACGGGATTGCCAAAGCGGTAGCTTGGATGTGTGCAGCGCCCGGCATAAGGCGATTTCCGAAGGGCTCCAGGTTCAACAGCGCGAGGCGGCCAGGTTTCCAGTCTCCATCCATCCAATATTGAAAATGCCCGCCAATGTCCAATACGGATGCGCAGTCAGCGAAGTGTTGATGGAGCCAGCGCGCACGTTTGATCCGAAATCTCTGCCCCAGTACCCGATAAATCCTTCGCATGGCATTGTTCAACGGCACGGCTGGCCTCCTGCGTCCCCCCTCGCCGGCACGGTGCTCGATGTGGCCACACCTGTGTATTCGGCGGGGCCGTAGTTATTGACTACCTTGAATGGCGGGCCTGCTGAAGGAAAACGAGAGCGCGTGTCCGCGCCGGTGAGCATCGCGTGCAATGGAATGCGAGTCGGCCGCTCTTGTGCGGTTTCGTTCCAGGCCGCGAGTTGGTCTTGCCCGAGGTCTGTCGGCCGGGATTCAGGCCCCGAAGCGGAGCACTTAGCAACTTGCTCGTGCATCGGATCTTGCTCCAAATACAGGGAATTTTGGCTGCTTGAAAACCCACCCGCATCAGAATAACATAGCCTAGCCTCTGGAACCGCGCTGAACGAGTGCCGGGATGGCATGGTGCCGATTCGAGGTATTACGGTACTCTGCACCGGTATGGTACACGTAGGCACCGCCGAGCGTGTCTCTGTTGCTATCCAACTGCGATAATCTCGATAATAGAAGGGGGCCGCTCTGGTGAGAGGGCGGGGCGGGCAATCAACCGTATAGACAATCTAATGATCCGCTATCCACTCGCATTTTTTCTGCTCAGTTTGGTCAGCTGGGCGCAGGTCACGGTGCATCCCGGCGACAACGTGCCCAGGATAATCAGTGCAAGGCCGGAAGGCACAACCTTCATTTTCGCTCCGGGCACCTATCGTTTGTCTCAGCCGATCATACCGAAGAACAATGACCAGTTCATCGGCGAGACTGCGTGCGCTCCGCCTGCGAGCTCCTGTCCGGCCATTATTACCGGCGCAATCGAGATTGGTCCCTTAGCTAAGTTCGATGGCACCAACTATGAGGTGGACAAACAAAGACAACGGAACCCATATGGCCACGACACGACTAACTGTGATCCAGGCTGGCTGGCCTGCGTGTTACCCGAGGATCTCTATTTCGACGGTACACCCTATCGGCACCTGGACTCAGCCATCCTGCCGGTCATCGGCCCACGCGAGTGGTGGTTTGATTACACGAATCACATCATCTACTTTCACGACGACCCGTTTGGCCACACAGTCGAGACCAGTGTGGCCCGTAACGCCTTCGGCGGCCCGGCTAACAACGTCCTCATCCAGTATCTTACGGTCGAGAAATTTGCGGACCTATACCCGGTCGGCGCTATCGGGGAGACGCAAAATGCGAATGCCCTGACCCAAGAGACAAACTGGACGATCGAGAATTGTGAGGTTTTGCTAAACCACGGTTTCGGGGTACGAATCAACTACCGCATGCACATACTGAACAATTACATTCACGATAACGGCGAGAATGGAATTGGTGGTGGGCTCGGGTGGCGCGACGCCCCCACGCTTCAATCGATGAACTCAGGCGTTGTAATCCAGGGCAATACGGTCAATCACAACGATTATGCCCACTTCAGTCCCGGCTTTGGGTCGGGAGGCATCAAGATCGGAGCCACCAATGGCGTAGTTGTGCGTGGCAACATTATCCAGAACAATGAGGGTGCCGGCATCCATTTTGACGTTGACAGCGGAAGTGAGTTGGTGGACGGCAATACGATTACCGATAACTCGGATGCGGACGCCCTGGCGGAGGAAATCGGTTGGGGGGTCTCAATGTTCCGGAACAACAAAGTGCTGCGGAACGGTGCCCAACTGAACACCCAGAATTTTACCCACGAGATCATGGTGCGCGCCAGCGGGGGAGCGGAGATCTACTGCAACGTAATGGAGATTCCGGCCGGGCGTGGCGTCAACGGCTGGGGCGTAGGTGCGTCCAATCGGGGGAACAGCTGGTACCCACCCTTCCAGTATCGAACCAGCGCCGGGAACTATATCCATCACAACACCGTGATCTGGGACCCCGGCGCGCACGGAGAGGTTGGGTTCCGCCAAGCCGATTCGGAAAACCAGCCCAACTTTTTCACCATCAATAAGGCGCCCGACTACAATGAGTACCACCTGTCAAGCGCCTCTGCTCCGGTCTTTATCTACGACAACGACAACAGTCGTAGCAACAGACTCAAGACGTTCCGCGAATACCAAAGGTCGCGTGCGGATGTTCACAGCACGGTGGACACGAACAACACGAGCGGGTGGCCTGAGGTAGCGATTACATCCCCCGACGACCAATCCACAGTTAGCAGCCCAGTGACCGTTTCCGCTACTGCGTCGGACAAGAGGGGAATTCGTAAAGTGGAGTTCTACGTCGACTGGAACGTGGAGAAGACCCTTACCAGCCCGCCCTACGATTTCAACTGGACGAACGGAACCAGCGGATCTCATATCGTGGCAGCCATAGCCTACAGCAACGCGGGAATCCGCAATTGCTATGCGGTTACGTTGACCGAGCAGTAAACGAATGAGAGATTAGCCCGCGTTTTGGACAATAGAAAAATCCTCCCAAAGGAGGATTTCTTGAGGAGTCTCAACCGCACAGCGAGAACGTCGACCCCCTCGGTGACCGGCTACGCAGCCAACGCCCGTATCGCGCCAGTCAGCTTGTTACCGGATCATGGATTCAGTTTGAAAGCCACCGTGCTGGCGCAAAAGCCACCGGCCGGAGATGCCGTATATCAACTCGGCTGGTAAGTGCCAGCACTGCTTGAATTGCTGGTAATGTGGGCCCACCCGTTTCCGTCGGTCGTGAAATCGGCTGTAAAAGCGTTACCGCTGCTCATGCTGGTTAAATTTGTACTGCCAGCATACATGTCGGCCACGATAAAATCCCCGGCCTGTGTGGTAGTGACCGCCGCTCCAGAAGTATTGTTGAGCGTAATTTTTCCAGAGAGTGTGCCGGCCGCATCCGGGGCCCCGGTGGCAAGCCCTGACACCTCCCACTCCGTGATCTCCACATGAGTCGGGGATACGCCAAACGAAGGAGTTATAACTGTCGCCCCAGCTTTGGAATTCGCGGCATACCAAATTTCCGAGGACAGGCCGCCAAGAACTGCTCGAGCGCCCGCGGAGACATACGTATTGCCAGCATTGTCCGAGACGCCGGTGACCGATGTCTTCTGGTTGAACAGGATGGCAACGGCAATTAAATTCCCAGAGCCAGTTGCTGGAATCGCAAGGCTGGTGGCGGGATTCCCGGAAACGGATGCTTTGTTGACTACGGCCCAATTCGTCGAAAATGTGGCGGCCTCGGTCAGATTACTATTTACGACTACGTCGCAAGGGTTACCGCCAGTGCAGGATCCGCTCCACGACGTAAAATTCCAGCCCCTCGGTGCGGTGGCATTCAGCGTGACGGCGGTGCCGGTCGTGTAAACCGCGCTGCAAGTTCCGCTGCCATTGGTGCAGTTAATCTCGCCATCGGTGCTGGTCACGGTTCCTTGCCCCACCTCGGCCACGGTCAACGTGTAACTCGCCGTGCCTGTGCAGGACGGGAAGCTAAAGGAGGCGATTCGTGTGGCCCAATGGTTGTTACCGCCCGCTGGCTGATATTCATTCGTGTACCAGAAGGTACAGTCATCGGTTGGATCAATCGCCATACTGCTGAAGTCTCCCCAGCGGACAGAATTGGTTTGCGAGGCAGTGGCAACGCCAGTCGAGGACAAAATATCAACCTCGCTCTCCATCGTACCCAAAGCGTCCGTGGGCACCCGACCTGTATAGCGGATGGAAGGACTCATCGAGCTGCTCGAGACGTTGTAACCCAGAGCAATGTCACCGACCTTATCCATGGCAATGCTACCCATCCAGCGGTAGTTGGAATCGGGGGAGTAAGTTCCTTGCTGGTAAACACTAAATGCGGACCCGGATCCTGTGTTCCGCAACTCGTACCAGTTGATACCGGTCTGGTTGCTGCTTGTGCCCACCTGGACCGTGTGGTTGGCGACCAGATCCTCATAAGTTCCGAAGTTCCGGTAGGCGAGCCGGTACATCAGGAAGGAGCCGAAGGCGCCCAGCATTTCCGTGGTTCCCGCCTGCGGGACACAGTCGTCTTGGGGAGTAAATAGTATGGTGCTGGTGTCACCGCAGGGCTCGGTGAACGCCGTCACCGGGATATTTGCCGTATTGGTGAACGTGGAATTGGCGGGTGTCGTCCAATTCACGTGAAACTCCCAGAGGTCGAGAGATTGAAAGTTAGCGTCCAAAGTGAGAAAGTACTCCGGCTCGCCGGTGGTGGGTGGCGTGATCCCGTCCACATCCGCAGGTAGCAACACGCCGTTGGTCGCACCGTTGTTCCAGAAGCACTGCATTGTGGCGGCAGCACTGCTCAACATCGCGCTGCGGTTTACCGCACAGGCCGCTGGACCCTCATAAGTGAGATCCAAAGCCTGATCGTAAGCGATATAGTAAGCATCGGGCCATACTCCCAGCTTGGGGTAGTCTGGCATCACCCTGCAATGGCACAGCGTAGGGTTCTGCGGTAGCTCAAATGCGTAGAGATTCCATAAGCCAGTCGCGTCCGAGGTGGTTGAAACGGCAATGCATAGGTAAGGAGGATTCGGGTAAATTGGCTTCAACATCACCCAGACGTTTGCCAGCTTGTCGTATTGGGCGCTTTCATCAAGTTCTGAAATGGTGGAGCACGGCGCTCCCAGCGCCTGCCACAAGGTGTCCCCGGCGGCCGGGCCATAAATCAAGCTGCCGGTGGACTTGTTAAATACCGCAAAGGACTCGTTCACGAACTGTACAAATTGCGTTCCTCCAGCGGCTCCGTTGGCGACGGGGATGTTCGCTTGCTCTGTGTAACCAGGGAACCCGTTCCCAATGCCGAGAATATCGAGTCCCGAATTGGTGGACATGGCAGAATGAGCGTCTGCGCCAAGGGATAGCTGAAGCGTCGAATCTTGCAGAGAGCTTGCGGATTGAGGCTCACGAATTGACGCGTCCGCGGCGACGGAAAAAGCACTCGCGTGCGCCCGCGGCGGTATGGGCGCAATCTGGCTTAATGGAGGCGATACAACGTGCTTTATGGCCGACACTACGACGGCACGCG
>Ga0181524_10004495_pt1 | contig 12863 bp, 10 predicted proteins | sample PEATcosm2014_Bin_34_FD_119761 | JGI IMG/M metagenome (GOLD analysis project Ga0181524, IMG submission 119761) | Peatland microbial communities from MTU Mesocosm Facility, Houghton, MI, USA - PEATcosm2014_Bin05_60_metaG | ecosystem: Environmental > Terrestrial > Soil > Wetlands > Peat | place...
CTGCGCGCGACCGGAGGGTATGGATTCAGGATTCCGACGTACACGGATCTTTATTACTCCGACCCATCGACGCTGGGAAACGCGAATCTAAAACCGGAGTCGGCGTGGACCGGGGATGGAGGCGCGGATTGGACGCCGTCGGCGAAGATCGAGTTCTCGGCGACGGGATTCTATTCGCAGCAGCACGGCACCATCGACTATGTGAAGAGCGCGACAGTGCCGAATGCGTATCTTCCCGCGGGTTGCCCGGCGAACATCTGGTGCGCGGACAACCTGAATGGGCTGCACTTTGCCGGAGTCGAGACGAGCTTCACGTGGATTCCGAAGAAATCGCAGACGGTGCGGATCGAGTGGACGGCTTTGCACGGAGCGCAGACCGCGCTGCACGGACTCGAGTCGGAGTATGTATTCAATTATCCGGTCGAAAATATTCATGCATCGTGGACCTGGGCGATGGCGCACAACGTCGTACTGACAAATGCGGTGCAGCTTGCCGAGCGCTATCAACAGACGGTGTACCCGGTGTGGAACGCGGCGCTGACGCACGATGCGGGTAGAGTGCGGCCGTATCTGCGGCTCATGAATGCGAGCAATACGGGATACCAGGAGATCAGCGGCGTGAACATGCCGCCGCGCACGATCATGGGCGGGGTGGCGGTGCAAATCGGGCGGTGAGGGATCGCGCGAACCTGCCGCGCGCTTATACCGCAGCGGGCGCGCGGGATTCGAGCTCCGCGAGGCGCCTGGCGAGGAGCGTTTCCAGTTTGACGAGCGCGGCTGAGAAGCCTTCGATGCCTTCCTTGAGCTTGTCGGTGGCCATGCGATCGGCGGCGTGCATGCGGTCGAATGCGGCCTTGTCGACGGCGATCCGCTCGATTTGCATGGTCGTGGCCTTCGCAGGATCGAGCTTGCGCGGCAGATTGCCTTCTGTGCTTTCGAGCTCGGCGAGCAGTTGCGGCGAGATGGTGAGCAGATCGCAGCCGGCCAGTTCGCAGATTTCGCCGATGTTGCGGAAGCTGGCGCCCATGACGACGGTCTTATAGCCGAATTTCTTGAAGTAGTTGTAGATACGCGTGACCGACTGCACGCCGGGATCGTCGGCGCCGTGGAAGTCCTTGCCGGTGTCCTTCTTGTACCAGTCGAGGATGCGGCCGACGAAGGGCGAGATGAGCGTCGCGCCTGCCTCAGCCGCGGCAATGGCCTGATGCAAACCGAAGAGCAGCGTCAGATTGCAGTGGATATCCTCCTTCTCGAGGACTTCGGCGGCGCGAATGCCTTCCCACGTAGAGGCGATCTTGATGAGCACGTGATTGCGGCCTACGCCCGCCGCGTCGTACTGCGCAATGATGCTGCGCGCCTGCGCGATGGTGGCCTCGGTGTCATAGGAAAGTCGCGCATCGACCTCCGTGGAGACGCGGCCGGGAACGATCTGGAGGATTTTCTTGCCGAAGGCGATGGCCAGCCGCTGGAAGGCGAGGTTGGCGATGGCCTGATCGCTCGCGCCTTCGCCTAGCTCGTTGCGCGCGTCCAGGAGCACGCTATCGACGATTGGCTGATAGCGAGGCATCTGCGCGGCGGCGGTGATCAGCGAGGGGTTGGTGGTCGCGTCCTGAGGATGAAACTGCTCCATGGCCTGCATATCGCCGGTGTCGGCTACGACGACGGTATACTGGCGCAACTGTTCCAATAAGTTCTGCGGCATAATTCCTCCTCGGGCAGGGGTTCCCGGCTGGCGTTCTACCGCACCAGTGTACCTCTTGTTCTTTAAGATGCGCTGAATGCGCTGCGGGTGCGCTGAACGCGGCGGAAACTTATTCGACCTCCACGGTATTCTCGAGCACGCCGAGGCCGCGGATGGAGACTTCGACACGATCGCCGCCTCTGAGCGGTCCCACACCGGAGGGGGTTCCCGTGAGCACCAGGTCGCCGGGCTCGAGGGTCATCGCCGCGGTGATAAAACGCAGCAGCACGGGAACGGGAAAGATGAAGTCGAGCGTGGAAGCGTGCTGGCGAAGCTCGCCGTTCAAGCGCGTTTCAATAGTGAGGCCGGAATCGAGGTCCAGTTCATCGCTCACCAGCGGCCCAACGGGGCAAAAGGTGTCGGAGCCCTTGGCGCGCGTCCACTGATCGTCTTTCTTTTGCAAGTCGCGCGCGGAGATGTCGTTGGCCTGCGTGAAGCCGCGCACGATGCTGCGCCAATCGTCCTTGGGGCCCAAGTTGCGCGTGCGGCGGCCGATAACCAGCGCGAGCTCGCCTTCATAGTCGACACGCTCCGAGATGGCTGGGAGACGCACCGCGCCGCCGGGACGAAGCAGCGACGACGGCGGCTTAAAGAAAAGCAGCGGTTCGGCTGGCAACTCGCTGCCCATCTCGCGCACGTGCTCGCGATAGTTGCGGCCGACGCAGACGATCTTCGAGGGCGTGACGGGAGGAAGAAGATGGGCGGCGCTGAGCGGCATGGGCGCGAAGGAGGGCGTGGCGTTTGCTTGCTGAAGCCTTTGGGGGAGATCCTCTTCGGGCGTAGAGGCAGGGCCGATGATCCACAACTCGCCGTTGCGGTCTTCGACTGCTCCGTAATGGGTTTGGCTGTCGAGTAGGAAGCGGCAATATTTCATAAGAACGAAACTCCCTGGGCTAAAGTGTGCTACGGGCCTGGCACGGTTTCTTGCGCCTCGGCGGAACGCGCGCTCTCGTGGCCCTCCTGATCGATGGCGCTCACGGCATACGCGTAGGCGTGGCCGGGCTGCACGTTTGCGTCGTGATAGGCGGGTCCCACCACCGGCTGCGTGGGCGAGATGCGTTGCCATGTGCTTCCGGGCACGGAGGGGTCGCGGCGGTAGACGATGTACCCGGCGAGGTCGGCCTCGGTGTCGGGCTGCCAGCTCAAGTCGATCACGGGACTAGCGCCGTTTTCGCCTGCCGTAGCCACGGCGGCGAGGCCCTTGGGTGCATTTGGAGGAAACAACTGCTCGGCATCGATGCGCAGGGGAGCGGAGAGCGGCGAAGCGATCTCCAGCGTTTGGCCGTTCACGGTGAGGCGCGCCACGCGCTGGGCGCGATACTCATAGGTCTGGCCGAAGCGGATGCCGGTATCGAGAGCGCGGCCGTGGTTCGCGCCGGCTTCAACCAGCAGGCTGCGCTCGAGCGGTTCGGCGGGTTGAGCAAGCGGGTTTTCTGCGGTTTCTTCGCGGCCGGGTTTCTGCGCGAGTGGCGTGAGCTGCTTGCGCACGAGGCGAATGGCAACCGGCTCTGCCTCAGACGGAGCAGGAGTCCAGCGCAGCAGCACGCCGTCTTTCTGCATCTCCGCGGTAAGGCCTTCGACGGTGGTGGGCGCTTGGCCGGCCAGAGTTTTTGCGCCGTTCGACAGGCCCGCGGGACGGCCTTTGCGATTGTCGAGCTCGACAAAGTAAGTGAGCACGCGCGGCGGGCCTGCGGCTAACGCAGTAGGCAGTGTGTCGGAAAATGCGGCGTCGGCCCCAGGAGCGAGTTGCAACGTGGCAGCGGCGTTGCAGCTTGCGGCGTTCGATTCGTTGCGGCAGATTCGAACCGCGATGTCGCCCTTGAGCAGGACTTTGTCGGTGGTCTTTGTGGGCATGGTCCAGGTGAGGGTTACCTGGGACCCGGTGCGCACGGCAGAGAGATCGCTGACGGGAACAGGAAGGTCCAAGGAAGGCGGCTGCGGCGCGCCCGGCATACCGCATCCGGTGAGGGCGAAGGCCGCGGCCAGCGTTGCTGTGATCGCTGCGCGCAGCGCATAGGGCCACGGGCGAGCGCCCAGTTTTCTTGCAGATTGCATGGCGCTTTCAGTCTAAAGGAGTGGCGCGCGAACCTGCAGAGTCAAATCTTCCTCAGGTTGGCGAACTTTTCCATCAATTTCTTGATACCGTGGCGGGCGAAAAGCACGGTAAGCTTGGCGTCTTCGCCGTCGCCCTCACGCAGCAGCACCGTGCCTTCGCCGTACTTGGAGTGCATGACGCGCTGGCCTTTTTTGAGGCCGGAGGCGCCGTTCGACTTTGGAATCTCCATCGCTGGCCGGGCGAGCGAGCTGGGGCGGCCAGCGCCGGATTTCAACCCCACGGACGAAAACCTATCCGTTGGTGCTCCGGATTTGCCTCCGAAAAAGCGGGCGATATTGTCGATGGAGTTCGGCTGCGGCGCTTCCGGCGTTCGCACGCTCTTATCTCTTGGAATCGTGCCGCGGCGGGGAGAGAACGGTGGCGCGGCGGCGTGGGGAATCTCCTGGCTCTCATCCTCGTAGTTGAAGTGCGCGCCGTGGGAGCCGCTTGCGCGGCGATGCCGGCGGGCAGCGTCATAGGCGGGCGTGTAAGCGGGCGTGGACCACTCTGGGCTGCGGCTGCCCATGTTTTCGACCAGTTGCGAGGGAACCTCTTCAAGGAAGCGCGAAGGAACGCTGGCTTCAGGCATGTCGGCGCCATAGCGCCGGCGATAGTGGGCGCGGGTGAGGATGAGCGTGTTCATGGCGCGCGTCATGCCCACGTAGCAAAGGCGGCGTTCCTCTTCGAGCTCTTCGGGACTGGAGAGCGTACGCGAGTGCGGGAACAGTCCCTCCTCAAGCCCGGCGAGGAACACCAGAGGAAACTCGAGGCCCTTGGCGGCGTGGAGGGTCATGAGGGTGACGCGGGCATTGGGGTCGAACTGATCGGTGTCAGAGGCCAGCGCGGCGTGGTCCAGAAACTCGGCGAGGGTCTCGCCACGCTCCTCGGCGTCGTGCGCGGCGTTGGCCAGCTCCTTCAGGTTTTCAATGCGGCTGAAAGCCTCCGGCGAGCCTTCGGCTTCGAGCGCTTTGATATAGCCGGTGCGGTCGATGAGGAAACGGATGAGCTCGGGGAGGGTGGCGGAGTCGCCGGGAGAACGGAATACAGACTTCTCGCCAGAGCCCCCTTCAGTGTCGGATCTCGGCTTAGTTTCTCCGATTGGTTCTTTCTGTGGCGCAGCTTCGCCAAAGGCGAAGCCGGTGTCTGAGGCGCCAACGTGCGACTCGGCGACGTCGGCGGCGAGCTTGCCGGCGAAGTCGGGGTCCATCATGGCCTGCGCGTCGAGGATGAGTTGGCGGAAGGATTCGAGCGCCATGAGAGCGCGCGTGGGGATGAGCCGGTTGGCGATGGCCGCGGCGGTCGCGTCCCACGTGGAGCGGCCGGTTTCCAGAGCCAGTCTCTCTAGGGTTTCTAGCGTAGTTTTGCCGATGCCGCGCGCGGGCGTGTTGATGGCGCGCTGCAATGCCATCGAGTCGTGGGGATTGCGCACGAGGCGAAGGTAGCCAAGCAGGTCCTTGATCTCGGCGCGCTCGTAGAAGCTGAATCCGCCAACCATGGTGTAGCTGATGTTGTAGCGGCGGAGGGCCTCTTCGACCAATCGCGATTGCGAGTTGGTGCGGTAGAGAACGGCGCAGTGGGGGCTCCCTCCCCCTTCACCTTCGGAGGAGTTCTGTGCCCGGAGGAATGCCTGAATCTTGTCGGCGATGAAGAGGGCCTCATTTTCGCCGTCGGGCGCTTCGTAGTAGCCGATGAGCGAGCCGCCCTGGCGGTCGGTCCAAAGCTTCTTTCCTTTGCGGCGAATGTTGTTAGAGACGACCGCTCCTGCTGCTTCGAGAATGATCTGCGTGGAGCGGTAGTTCTGCTCCAGGCGGACGATGCGGGCGTTGGGAAAGTCCTGCTCGAACTCAAGGATGTTGCGGATGTCGGCGCCGCGCCAGGAATAAATGCTCTGATCCTCGTCTCCCACGGCGCACACGTTTTTACGCTCGCCGGCCAGGAGCTTCATGAGCTCGTACTGCGGGCGGTTGGTGTCCTGGTACTCGTCGACCAATACATATTGATAGCGGCGCTGGTAGCGCTCGCGCACTTCGCCCGAGGCTTTCAGCAGGCGCACGGCCTCGAGCAGCAAATCATCGAAGTCCATGGCGTTGTTCTTGCGCAGCTCGTCCTGGTAGGCCTTGAAGATGTGAGCGACACGCTCGCTGGTGGGGTCCTTGGAGCCAAGGAAGTAATCCTGCGGATCGACCATGTGGTTTTTCGCCCAGGAGATACGGCCCATCACGCTGCGCGGGGTCATCTGCTTGGTGTCGAGGCCCATGCGCTTCATGACCTGTTTGACAATGCCCTGCTGGTCATTCTCGTCGAAGATGGCGAAGGCTCGGGTGAGGCCTTGGCCGCCGACTTTCAGCGCTTCAATGTCGCGGCGAAGAATGCGCACGCAGAAGGAGTGAAAGGTCGAGATCAACGGCTTAGCCAGCGAGGAGTGGCCGAGAAGCTCATTAACGCGTTCGGCCATTTCGCCGGCGGCTTTGTTGGTGAAGGTGACAGCCAGGATCGCGTCGGGCGCGATGTTCTTCTCGCGGATGAGCCAGGCAATGCGGTGCGTGATGACGCGGGTTTTGCCCGAGCCGGCGCCGGCCAGGATGAGCAGCGGGCCCTCGGTGGCCTCGACCGCGGCGCGTTGTTCGGGATTGAGATGAGCAAGGAGAGAATGCAAGGTCGAGTCCGGCGGGAAGGTTCCTGTATCTAGTTTATCGTTCGGGAGTCGAGCGGTTAGCACGGCGAGATCGGGGATTGCCACAAGGATCAAGCCGTCTGTGATTTGGAGTTTGTGAGGAAGGCGGCGGCGGAGAGGCTCAACAAGGGTCCGGAAATATTAAAGAGAGCGCGAGTGGTGTTGCCCAGGGCGTTGTTGTACGCGCCGAAGAGCAGGGCCAGCAGGAAGGTGGCGGCAGTGGCCCAGACCCATCGGCGATCCATTCGATTGATGCGCGGGAGGCTGAGCGGCAGAAGCCAAATGAAAGTGAACCAGAACTCATGCGCAGTGAGGCAGTGGAGCAGCGCGGGGACGAACCCAACCCTGGAGAAGACGCCCATGGCGGTGGTGTAGTGCAAGGCGCCGAAGGCGAATCCTCCTGAGGAGGAGAATGAAAGCAGAACCGTAGCGGACGCGAGGATCCCAAGGCCGGCGATCCAGCCCAGTCTGCGGGGGCGAAGGGGCCGGTCAGAGAGCCACCAGACCATGGCGAACACAAAGGCGAATGGCGCAAAGGTCTCCTTGGAGAGGCTGCCCGGAATGGCCCAGAGCGGCAAAAGGTACCAGCGCGCGGAGAGAACCGACCAGACAATCAGAGCGAGGAAGAAAGCCTCGCCGGAATCGATGTAGGCCGCCAGGTTCCAGTTGGGCACTGCGAAATTCACCAGGAAAAGCATCGCCCCCACGAGCGACGTGGCGTACGACAAGCCGCAGCGAAGGCCAATCGCGAGGATGGTTACGGCGGTTGCGGCGGTAAGGATGGATGTGGCCGCGAGCATCCCGAAAAGAGCAGGATCCCAACTGGCGATTCGCCCCTCAGCCATCCAATAGAAAGGTTTTGCCAGGGCAGGAACCAGGGGGCGGTAAGAGGCGATATGGAGCGGGTTTCTGACCATCTCGCAGTAGTCCGCCGCATCCGATGTGCCGGGAATTTTGCCTGGGTCGTAGCGATTGAGGATGGGATAGCCGAGGCCGAAGCAGATGAGGAAGAAGAGCGGCCCGAGCAGGAGAGCCTTGCGAACTGAGAATGCAACGTGCAAAGGCGGAAACCTCCAGCCGGCCAGCGATCGAGAGATCCGATCTTACGATCAGCCCGAAACCGGTCTTTTCGGAACCAGAGCCAGATTACCGCACCGGCTTGGCCGGGATACGGCTGATTTGAGTGACTTGTGGGTACACGCCAGGCGTTTGCTTGAAACCGCGCCGACTGCCAGGCTCGTTTACGTGCTGCGCTTCTCCGCGTCGACGTAAGCGCGAAGGACGGCGTTCATCACCACGCGCCGTAGGCGCACCGTTCGTTAGCCCCGCGTTTCAACGTGGGGTGGGCGAGCCATATTACGGCTTCGAGTCCCGTAGGGACGACGCAAATCCGATCAGCCGAATACGAAATGCTCGTTATATTTGATTCCGCAGTTGCGAAGGAGGGCGGTGAATTCCTCCTCGAAACTGAGCTTCTGGTGATGTGTCTCCTGATTGCCGATGTACTTCTTCACCGCCGTAACCTGGGAAGGACTAACGCTGAATGCGCCATACCCCTCCTGCCAGGAGAAGCGCTGCCCAAGCCAACGGGATGAGCTGCCCTTGAGCTTCTGGACCGCGGTCGCAAGACAGGATGTGGCCGGCAGAACGAACAACAGATGGACGTGGTTGGCGGTCCCGCCGGCGGCAACTAGGGTAAACCCCTCGCTTCGAGCGATGCCGCCGAGATATGCGTATAGATCCGGCATGCGGCCGGCGGGAAGGACTGGTCTGCGGCCCTTTGTGCTGAAAATGCAATGGATGAAATTGCTCGCGTACGTGTGAGCCATGGTGCGCCGTCCCTACGGGACTCCAATCTTATTATGCGCCGGCTTTCCCCACGCCGAGGCGCGGGGCTAACGAACGGTGCGCCTACGGCGCGTATTGTGGCGGCGGGTTCGTGGTTCCCACCCGAAACACAAAATGCACGTTTAGGATGGGGTACCCGACTGACGATTCGGATAACATTTTCGGCGCGCCATGCGCCGTAGGCGCGATGGTTGTTAGCCCCGCGTTTTAACGTGGGGTAGGCAAGACCTATCACGGCTCCGAGTCCCGTAGGGACGACTCAAACTGAAATTCCGTTCGGTTCGCCCACGCCCCGCCGGAATCGCTCTAGACAAAAACCGTACATATTTCGTATCATACGTACATATGCCGACTGTTACGGAAAAGTACCGGCAGTCGCATCATGGAGGAAATCGAATGAGTGCGCAAGCAATGACGGAACGTTTTGAAATGCGTCTCGGACAGTCTGTATTGGAGGAACTCGATTCTTGGCGCGCCAGGCAGGACGATCTGCCCTCGCGTTCAGAAGCAGTGCGCCGCCTCGTCGAGGCAGGCCTCGTCAGGAGCTCCGAAACGGCCATCACATTTGGAAATGGCGAGAGGTTGATCATTATGATGTTGTGCCAACTCTTTAAATACCTAGAAGTGAAGGGTGAAATTGACCCCGACTTTGTGGAAGAAGTCATATATGGAGGCCACTACTGGGCGCTCGACTGGGAGTATTCTGGCCTGTTTCATCGCCACGAAGATGCAGCTACCGTTGTATCCGAAGTGGTAGACATCCTCGACATGTGGTCTTTTCTGGAGCGCGGCTTTGAGGCGTTGTCGAAGGAGGACAAAGACCAGGTTGCCGCAGAGGCGGAGCCATTCGGCAAACACGTGGTGTTCGCGGGGTTCGACGGCAATCATGAGGGCGAGCACATCGGCATCGCGAGGTTCCTCGTTCATAAACTCGACCGCTTTACCGAGTTCAAGGGCCGCGATCTTAATGCTCACATGCGGACGCTTGACGCATACCGGCGCATGTTGTCGGTCTTTGAGCCTTTCAGGAAAAACCTCACCGGGCGTGACCTTAATGCGGTCGAGATTATCAAAATCCTTCAGGCTAATTTCCACCCGAGCGGGCGGAGGTCGTGACGCTGCCCTCAAGCTGGCCGGGGATGCGCTTCATCCGCGCCCTGCTTGAACTTGCGGGCAAGATTCCTACTGCTTTCGTGATCCCGGGTTTGACCGGAATGATCGACGCCGGTTTGCAATTTAGCGGCCATGTCGGTATCATCGATCAGTACGCGCAGGGTTTCCCTGCGCTGTCATTAGCACCACGGCTTTTGGCTCCGGCTTGGAGCCCCGCTATAGCGGGCTGGCAAAGGCGGTGGGAGACGAGGGAAGAATGGCCAAGGCGGGCAAGAATATTGCGAAGGCGCGCGCCGCTGTGAACAAGCCGGCGTATCCGCTGCCTGAAGCAGTAAATCTCCTCAAGCAAGTGAAGTACGCGAAGTTCGACGAGACCGTCGATCTGACGATGCGTCTGGGCGTGGACACGCGCCATGCCGACCAGATGGTGCGCGGCACCGTGGTTCTGCCGCACGGGCTGGGCAAGACCAAGACCGTGGCCGTGATTGCCACCGGCGACCGGCAGAAGGAAGCCGCCGCGGCTGGCGCCGACTTTGTAGGCGGCGAGGAGATGGTGGAGAAGATCCAGAAAGAAAACTGGACCGCCTTCGACGCGCTGATTGCGACGCCGGACATGATGAAGGTTGTGGGCCGGCTGGGCAAGGTTCTCGGTCCGAAAGGGCTGATGCCGAATCCCAAGACCGGGACCGTGACCATGGACGTGGCCGCGGCGGTGAAGGAGATCAAGGCGGGCAAGGTGGAGTTCCGCGCCGACAAGACCAGCCTGGTGCACGTGCCGGTGGGCAAGCTGAGCTTCGAGCCGCAAAAGCTGATCGACAACGCGACCACGGTGATTACATCGATCGTGCGCGCCAAGCCTTCGGCGGCAAAGGGCAAGTACATCAAGAGCGTGACGCTGAGCTCGACCATGGGGCCGGGCGTTCCGCTGGATTCGGCGGTTGCGGACGCGGCGGCGAAAAGGTAACGGCAGTGATCGGTGATCGACCGGCACCGTGAATGACCTCGGGTTTTGCGAATCGGATTTGAATTGGCGCCTTTCAGGGGCGAAGGAAAGGTTGGCGAGCAGGAAAACGGCCGGAGGTTCGGGAACAACTGACCACTGACCACTGTTCACTGACCACTGTGCGGAGCACAAGATGGCGATTTCGAAAGCGAAGAAGGCGGAGAAGGTAAAAGGGCTGGCTGCGGAGCTGGCTCCTTCGACAACCGCGATCGTGGGTACCTTCAACAAACTCACCGTGGCCAAGGACTACGAGCTGCGCAAGGTGATTCGCGAGGCCGGCGGCAAATACCGCGTGGTGAAGAACGCGCTGGCCGCGATCTCCGGCACGGGTACGCAGGTGGAAGCGGCGTTAAAAGGCTTGAAGGGCGTGAACTCGGTGGCGTTTACCGCGGGCGATCCGGTGGCTCTGGCCAAGGTGTTCGCCAAATGGGCGGGCGAGAACGCGGCGGAGTTCCATTTCAAGCTGGGCATCGTGGACGGCAAGCTGCTGAGCGTGGACGAGGTGAAGGCGCTGGCTACGATGCCGGGCAAGGATGAGATCTTTTCCAAGCTGCTCTTCCTTATGAATGCGCCGGCTCAGCGGCTGGCTACAGTGCTCAATGCGGCGGGACGCGATCTGGCAGTGGTGATTGGCCAGGGCGTGGAGAAAGAGAAGTTTGCGGGCGCCGCATAGCGGCGCAAGCTCCTAGCCTTTTCGTACTGAAGTTGAGGCTGTGGTTCCATCGAGAAAGCGCTAGAAGCTAGCAGCTAGGAGCTACTTTTAAGGGTTTTGGCCGTGGCATTTTGAAAGGGCGCGGGTCTGGCGCATCGGAAACTTTCAGACTTGTTGGGACGGCCGGGGAAATACCAAATCAAACGGTTCTGATTGGAGAAGAACATGGCGGACATTGCACAGTTGGAAGAACAGATTGTGAGCCTGAGCCTGCTGGAAGCGGCGGCTCTGGTAAAGAAGCTGGAAGAGAGGCTTGGCGTTTCGGCTGCGGCTGCGGCCCCAGTGGTGGTTGCCGGCGGCGCGGCGGCGGGAGCAGCGGCTCCGGCGGTCGAGGAGAAGACTGAGTTCGAGGTCATCCTGAAGGACACCGGCGCCAATAAGATCAACACCATCAAGGCGGTACGCGAAGTCACGTCGCTCGGCCTGAAGGAAGCCAAGGACTTGGTGGACGGGGCGCCCAAGGCAATCAAGGAAAACGCGACCAAGGAAGAGGCCGAGGCCATCAAAAAGAAGTTTGAAGGCGTTGCGACCATCGAGATCAAGTAGGAAGCAATCGCTTGCAACTGGCGCCGGGACGCGTTATGATATTCGTTGCGCGTCTTGGCGGTTCCGCTCGGTTTCATCGCGGGGCGGAGGCTGGGCCGCGCGGGAAGCGGAGCGTGGCGTTCACGCAGGCGTCTGCTGCTCAGGGTAGCGTTAGGATCTCTGAGTTCGGGCGTTGTGAGTTGGTTAAGTTCTTTTAGGTCAGCGGATTGTCCTGGGGTCAGGCGGGGCATCCGTTGATGAGGGTCGGGTAGCTGGCAATTCGCGGCGGAAGCGGATTTTGCGATCGGCGAGGGCAATGGAAGAAAATTCGATAGGGAGCACAGGCGTTGAGCTGCGCTCGTGAGGCATTGCGTCCTTACGGGCTATTTGTGTCTTCCGGCTCGCTGATTAGAAGGTCTAAGAAGCGAGCAGACGTATGCGCACAGGCCCCCTTTTCCGGTTTCACCGGAATTTTCGGGTTCGACCGTTGTACGTATGACTTCCAATTGTGCGCAGTCTAGCGCACCCGCCCGAAACACGCAATATCCACCACGCGTTATTGACCGAGCTCTCATGAGAACCCGCCCGATCTGGGTTCTTCCCGGTGTGCCTGGAATTCACATTCCAGGCTGCCGGCAGCATAAAGAGCGGGAGATTCATCCCCGCTCCCGCGTATTTTTTTTGATTTCTTCCGGAACCATGCCGGCGCCACGGGGACTCGGACGCCGGACCGGCGCGCACATAGCGCCGGAGCAACGAGACTCAGGAGTGATCATGCCCAACGAGAAGCGCGCGATTCGCAGCCGGCTCGATTTTTCCAAAATTCCCACCGCTACACAGATTCCCAACCTGATCGAAGTGCAGCGCCGCAGCTACGAACGGTTCCTGCAGATGGACAAGCTGCCCAACGAGCGCGACGACAGCGGCTTGCAGTCGGTATTCGTGTCGGTTTTCCCGATCACCGATTTTCGCGGCATCTCGCAACTGGATTTCGTGGATTTTGCGATCGGCAACTGGGAGTGCAAGTGCGGCCACCTGAAGGGACTGCACCACCTGCGCACGGCTTGCATGCATTGCGGGGCCATGGTGATCACCGATCCTTTCCTGCCCGGCGACGTGCTTTGCCAGAAGTGCGGCACCTACAACAAGAAC
>Ga0181524_10004504_pt1 | contig 12847 bp, 10 predicted proteins | sample PEATcosm2014_Bin_34_FD_119761 | JGI IMG/M metagenome (GOLD analysis project Ga0181524, IMG submission 119761) | Peatland microbial communities from MTU Mesocosm Facility, Houghton, MI, USA - PEATcosm2014_Bin05_60_metaG | ecosystem: Environmental > Terrestrial > Soil > Wetlands > Peat | place...
GAATGGGGCGGCGCCCGCTGGATCTGGGATTAGCGGCGAACTTCATTCGTACCTGAGAGCCTCAATCGGATCCAGGAATGCCGCTTTGCGCGCCGGGTAGTAGCCAAAAAACACTCCCACCAGGGCAGAGAACACAAACGCCATCAGGACCGACAGCAGACTCACCTTCGTCGACCATTGCGCGAAGTGCGAGATCAGCAACGAAGCCGTTAACCCGACGACAATCCCGATAATCCCACCCAGCAGCGAGAGCGTCACCGCTTCCACCAGGAACTGCGAGAGGATGTCGCGCGTTTTGGCGCCGACGGCCTGCCGCAGGCCGATTTCGCGCGTCCTTTCGGTTACCGAAACCAGCATGATGTTCATGATCCCGATGCCGCCCACGATGAGCGACACGGATGCGATAGCGCCCAGCAGAATCGACATCACTTGCGCCGAGGATTCCTGGGCCGCGTACCCCTCAGTCAGATTGCGGGCCGTGAAGTCGTCCTCCATGCCGGGCAGGATCTTGTGCCGTTCCCGCAGCAGGTCCGTCACCTCCTGCAGCGCCTGGTCCATGGCCTGCGGCCCGATGGCCTGCACCATGAGGGAGCCTACCGCCTTGGCGTTGGCCTTGTTGGCCCCGAGCACCTTTTGCATAGCCGTGGAGATTGGCAGCAGGATGACGTCGTCCTGGTCCTGGCCCGTTGGCGACTGGCCCTTCGGCGTAAGTACGCCCGCCACGGTGAACGGCACATTCTTGATGATGACCGCCTGACCGGTAGGGTCGGCGTCGCCAAACAAGGTCTGTGACACGGTTTCACCCAGCACGGCGACTTTGGCGGCCGCGTCCACATCGTCGGCTGTGAAGAACTGTCCGTACATCATGGTGGCATCGCGGATGGTCATGTAATCCGGAGTCACTCCCTGGGCATTGGTAGCCCAGTTGTTGTTTCCGTATACCACCTGTACCCCGCCCCGCACGATCGGAGAGACGGCCGATACGGAAGGGCACTCCGTGGCGATGGCATTGGCGTCATCCTCCGTCAGGGTAACCCCCACGCCGGAGCCAAGCCGCACGCCGTTACTGCTGATGCTGCCCGCCGTGACCATAATCAGGTTGCTCCCGATGCTCTGGATCTGCGCCTGAATTCTAGCGGTGGCGCCCGCGCCAACACCCACCATGGCGATCACCGCCGCTACGCCGATGATGATGCCCAACATGGTGAGCGCCGAGCGCGTGCGGTTAACCTGCAGCGCCCGCAGCGCGATCCTCATGCTTGCGACGAGTTTATTCATGCCGACTCTAACTCCTCCGGTTGCTCGGCGGGAAGCTGCTCCAGGTCCTTCAGTGCTTCGCGCGGCTGCGCGATCCGCTCATCCGCCTGCAACCTGCCATCTTTGAAGTGAATGTTCCGGTTGGAGTAACTCGCGATATCCGGATCGTGCGTCACCACGATCATGGTGATCCCCTCCTGGCGGTTCAGCCGCTGGAAGATCGCCATGATCTCGATGCTGGTCCTGGAGTCGAGCGCTCCGGTCGGCTCGTCCGCCAGGATGATCTTGGGCTCGTTCACCAGCGACCGTGCGATGGCCACGCGCTGCTGCTGGCCGCCGGAAAGCTGGCTGGGCTGGTGGTCCTGGCGCCCGGCCAGTCCCACCGCGAACAGGGCCGTCATGGCCCGCTCACGCCGCTGGCGGGCGGACGCGTCGGTATACATCAGCGGCAGTTCGACATTCTCCGCCGCGCTGGTCCGCGCCAGCAGGTTGAACTGCTGGAATACGAACCCGATCTTCTTGTTCCGGATCTCCGCCAGTTGGTCGCGATTCAGCTTTGCGACGCTGATTCCGTCCAGTGTGTAACTCCCTGACGTAGGCTTGTCGAGGCACCCGAGAATGTTCATGAGGGTGGACTTGCCGGATCCGGACGGTCCCATGATGGAGACGAAATCGCCGCGCTCGATCTCGAAAGAGATGCCCTTCAATACGTGTACCGGAACCTGCCCCAGCATGTAATCTTTCACCAGATCCTTGATTTCGATTACCGCAGCCATGCCGCTCACTCAGAATCCCGGCCCTCTGCCGCCCTTGCTGCCGCCGGTCGGGACGGGGCTGCCGCCAGAAGCGGCAGTCGCCTTCGCCACCTCCGCGACAATCACGCGGTCTCCGTCCTTCAGGGCGCCCGAGGTAACCTCCGTGTACGTGCCGTCGCTTTGGCCCGTCGTGACGACGACGCGCTGCGGCTTGTTGTTCGCGTCCAGGATCCAGACAGCCTGCTGTGGCGCGGCGCCCTTGGATCCCCCCTTGCCGGCGGCGGCCGGCAACGGAGTCTCGGATGACGGATGATACCGCAGCGCCGCGTTGAGCACCCTTAGCACGTTCGGGCGCTGATCCACGAGAATCTTCACATTCGCAGTCATGCCCGGAAACAACTTCAAGTCCGGATTCGAAACGCCGATCACCACGTCGTATGTAATCACGTTCTGCACGTTGATGGGCGCCTCGCGGATTTCGGTCACGGCGCCTTTGAACACCAGCCCGGGATACGCATCCACGGTGAACGTTACGGTCTGGCCGACGCGCACGCGGCCCACATCCGCTTCCGACACGTTCGTGTCCACTTGCATCTTGGTCAGGTCCTGCGCGATTTCGAACAGGGTAGGGGTCGCCAGGCTCGCCGCCACAGTCTGTCCGACGTCCACATTGCGCGCCACTACCACCCCGTCGACCGGTGCTTTGATGTAGGTGTTCTGCAGGTCGATCTGGGTGGACGTCAGGGCCGCCTGGAACTGCTTCACCTGTGCCTGGTTGGCTGCCAGTTGCGTGTTCGCCACCTTCAGTTCGGCCTGCGCCACCTTCACGTTATCCTCTGCCGCGCGCTCGTCTGCGGCGATGGCGGCCTGGTCGGCGGTGGCAGAATTGAAGGTCGCCTGGGAGGTCTCCAAGTCTGCCTGCGACAATACACCCACTTTGTTCATAGCCACGCTGCGGTCAGCCTTGGTCTTGGCATCCTGAGCCGCCACCTGCGCCTTGGTTACGTTCGCCTTTGCGGTTGCCACGGCGGCGTAGGCAGCTTGGATTCCCGCCTGGGCCTTCTGGACGCCAGCCTCGGCATTGGCCACGTTAGACCCCGCGGAGTCGAGGTTTGCCTGAGCCTGATCGACCTTGGCCTGGAAAGCCGCCGGATCGATCCGCGCGATCAACTGGCCCTTGGTCACCTTGGAATTGAAGTCGGCGGACAAGGACAGGATAGCGCCCGATACTTGCGTGCCGACCTGGACGGTTACGACGGCGTTGGGGTTGCCGGTAGCCGAGACGGTGATGTTGATGTCGCCGTGTCCGACAGTCGCCGTCCGGTATTGAATGCCGGCTTGACCTCGGAGCACAATCCAAGTCACCAAACCCACCACGACACATGAGGCAGACACGGCGAGAATAGCTGTTTTCCTCTGCATACTCACTGATTAAGAAGCATGATCGATGCCAACACACGAGCATAACCCATTCACCGTTCTTCCGGGACCGGGCTGTCCGGACACCGGCGCGGGCGCCGGGGTGGGTGTCGAAGACGACGAGTACGGTGTGTGCCAAGTGCACTCCCCTCCGATGCGCTCACATGAGTTGCGGAATCTGCATCTACAAGGGCAGATTGTGCACCTGAGTGTGTTACCGGCTTCCGCGGTTAGCTGAGTTGGCTGCTTTTCGGGATCGTCCGTCCTGCCCCGACCGCAGCAGAACTGGCTTCGGGGGCAGTCGGCCCCTGCCGAGCGCTTGGCCGGGGCTCCGGTTTGTGGTCACTGGCGTGCGGTATCCCCGCCGGGCTGGCTCTCAGTCATCGGGTTGGGCCGAATCGAAGAGTTTTGGACCCTCTCGCGGCAGGAACGCCCCAAGGGTCTCTGACATGGCTTTCTCCTGGAACCGACTGTTCTACCACAAGTCCCCCGAAAAGGGTCCCGCGATCAACGCGGTTGATTCGCGCAGTGCTTCAATACCGGTGGCCACCAGCGCATCGCGCCGCCAGCCTCCAAGCTCCAATCACTGGGCGATGGTCATGCTGTTTGGCACCATCGCGGCGCTGTACTTTGCCCGCGAAATTCTGATCCCTCTGGCATTTGCTCTCATTCTGACGTTCGTTTTGAGTCCCGTGGTCGCGCTCCTCGAAAGATCACGCATCGGCCGCGTGCCGTCCGTCGCCGTGACCGTCCTGGTAACGATAGCGGCGGCCGGCTGCGTTGGCGGGATCATCGCAATTCAGCTCGTTGACGTCGCCAAAGAGCTTCCCAGGTACGAACAGAACATTGACGCCAAGATGGGAGCGCTGCGCATTCCCACGAAGGGACCGTTGGGCCTTGCGGCCAACAGCTTGAAGGAAATTGCGCGCGAGCTTTCCAGCCCGGGGGCAACGGCTCCGGTCCCAGGTCCTCCGGTGCCGAATCGGAAGCAGCGCACTGCGCCGGGTACTCCCGAGCTTCCTCTACCCGTAGAGATCGTGCCCCAGCCGGCCAATGAATGGGACTACCTTCGTGATCTGGCCCAGCCCGTTCTTCGGCCTCTGGCACTGACAGGACTTGTCCTGATCTTCACCATCTTCATGCTGGTCAAGAGATTCGACTTGAGACAGCGTTTTTTCCGGCTGGTCGGACTCGGCCAGATCAACATCATGACGCAAGCGCTCGACGACGCGGCGCACCGTGTCAGCCGATACCTGTTGATGCTGGTCCTGGTCAACGCCGGCTTTGGAACTCTGTTCGGACTCGGTCTGTACTGCATCGGCGTGCCCTATCCCGCGTTGTGGGGAGTCATCGGCGGCCTCCTGCGCATCGTGCCGTATATCGGCACGATGGTTGCCGCCGCGCTGCCCATCGCACTCTCGTTGGCGGCTTTTAACAGTTGGCTGCCGCCGCTGCTGGTGTTCCTGCTGTTTGCTTCGCTCGAACTGATCATTGCCAACTTCGTCGAGCCGTGGCTTTACGGGACGAATACGGGAATCTCTTCCTTGGCGCTGCTGGTGGCGGCTGTCTTTTGGACTATTCTGTGGGGACCCGCCGGTCTCATCCTGTCTACGCCTCTCACGGTTTGCCTGGTGGTGATGGGCCGCTACGTTCCTCAACTCGCTTTTCTTCATATCCTGCTGGGGGATGAAGTGGTTCTGGGGACGGAAGCTCAGATCTACCAGCGCTTACTGGCGATGGACCAGCCGGAGGCGCACGCGATTGTGGACCAGTTCTTGAAAGAAAAGCCCCTGGTGGAGTTATACGATTCGGTGCTTATACCGGCTTTGAGCCTGGCCGAGCAGGATCGCCACAAAGGGGGCATTGACTCGACCAGGGAGGAGTTTCTCTTTCTCAGCATCAACGACCTGATTACCGAGCTTTCCGAGTACCAACCGGCGCACGATTCACCCCCAGCCGAAGCTGCCGCGGCGGAATCAGGCAAGGCGGAGCGTCTCATCACCAGGATCATCTGCCTTCCCGCCAACGATCGGGCCGATGAGGTCACGGCCGCCATGCTGGCGCAGATCCTGGAGCAGGCGGGCCACGCGGCTCTGTCTCTTCCGATAGCCCACGCTTCCCTGGCGGAGATGCTGGCTTTGCTTGAGGTCAGACCAGACGACGTCATCTGCATCTGCGCATTGCCGCCTTATGCCTTTACACCCGCGCGGACCATGTGCAAACTGATTCGAGAACGCTTTCCCAAGGTCAAGCTGGTAATCGGAGTCTGGGGGTTCGGTGGCGATACGGAGAAGGCCAAGGCGCGCTTCGAACGAACCCAACCAGATCGATTGCTCACGAGCCTGGCCCAGGCTGTCGAGCAGATTCAGGAGTTGATCCAGCCCAAGGCGTCATGATCCGGCGATGTCAACCATTCCGCGTCCTGGACGTCGACCGGGCCGCCAGGACTGGATCACGACCGCGCCGAGGCGAGCCGTTCACCAGCCGGGAGGTGTCGCCTTTGCCACAAAATGCACTGCGCAGTGACTGGTTCGCTTACTTCTCGAACACCTTTTCAATCTGGCCGACTTTCTTTTGGACCTTGCCAGCGAGCTTCTCGTCTTGGCCCTCAGCGGCCAGGTTAGGATTGTTCGTGACCTGTCCTGCCTTCTCTGTGGCTTTGCCTTTCAGTTCGTGAAGTTTGCCTTCGATCTGATCCTGCGTGCTCGGTTTCATCTGTTTTCTTCTCTTTTCTTTGCAAAACGTCCGTCTATAACGGCTTCGGGTATTCGATAGGGGCGCTCTTCTCCGGTCGCTGGCATCGCTCACCACCCGCGAGACGGAGCTTGTAAACCACCTCTTGCTCCTGAGAACCAGGCAATCCGGTGCCCAAACCTCAGCGGGATGTTTCTTAGACGGGCCATCCTGAAGCGGCAACCTGCACAAGCCGCGTCCGGCACTCCTCCCGAAGCCGCTCATCTTCTGCCCGGCTTAGGCGGCAAAACCTGCATGTTCCAGTAGATCCTGCACTTCTGTGACAGCTTTCGCGCGCTTTCCCCGCGGGCAAGCTGAAATAGACAATGCGTCCTGTTTTCGAAGTCGGCTGTGGACCAGGGTGAATCGATCGGCGCCCACGTTAACCGCTCAAGTCAAATAGGGAATTGGAAAGGGCGCTGGTTGTTCCGGTACCGAACAGACTTTGGGTCTCTGCCGCCTGCAAGGCTGTTTGGTAATTGTCGAGTTGCTCCGCCGGAGATGCGGCAGACTGGCCGTTGGCAGCCGTCGCCGCTGCTGCCGTCCCGGTTGATCCGGTCGCCAGATCCTCCAGGTTGGTAAGAATACTGTTCGTGCCGGCATTGGAGCCATCCGGGATTCCGAACATCTCATCCACACCCTGTAACTCGGTGGCCGCCACGCTCAGTTGGACGATGTCGGCGGCCGGAGCTTTCTGCAAAGCCGATAACGTCGTTGGCGACGACAGCACCGGTGAATTGAGATTGGAAAGAGTCTGGAGCAAACTCTCTAAACCAGGGTTAGTCGAAGAGACGGAGCCCATTCCCGCACCTCCAAGAGTCATATCGGCGCCCACGGCGATTGTCTTTAATCCTTTGCCGGCCGTTCTCGTCCTGACACGTAAAGACTCCGCCGCTTTTGCGCTACTGACCTCCGACTCCTGACTGGCAAGGGCGAAGCCTTTGCTTAGGAAATCCCGGTATAAAGATTCCCGCGTCACCGGCCGATGTGTTTTCTGTGCGACGAAGCACCACGCCACAGACGGGAACACAGGTTGCCAGGAAGTGCGGACCCAACGCGGCAAGCGTCCAGGGACCGAAGTCTTTGGGGGCCCATGGAGGACAAGCGCATGCAAGATCAGGACGTGATTCGTGAATTCCTCGTCGAGAGTCATGAAAACCTCTCGCGCCTGGATCAGGAGCTAGTCGAACTCGAGAAGCACCCGAAGGACGCGGCGCTGCTGGCCAGCATCTTCCGCACCATTCACACCATCAAGGGCACGTGCGGCTTCCTCGCGTTTTCGACCCTGGAAGGCATCACCCATCAGGCCGAGAGCTTCCTGAGCCAGTTGCGCGATGGTCAGCGGGAGCTCACTCCGTCCCTGGTGTCCCTGATTCTGGAGACAGTCGACGCGACTCGAAAGGTGTTGGCCTCCATCGAAGCCAGCGGGGAGGAAGGTCCGGACCGCTTTGAGGACTTGACCGAACGTCTGCGCGTCGCGGTGCGGTTGACAACCGGCCCTAAGGGCGAGTGCGGTTCCGGCCAGCCCGCTGCGGGCGGTTTGCCCGGCCCCGTGCCGGAACCTTCCGACGACAGCGGCTCCCCCGAGCTTGCCGAGAGCAAGAAGCCAGCCGAGGATCCCGCGAAGCCTTCCGCCGTGGCGGATGCGAACATCCGGGTGGGAGTCGGCTTGCTGGACAAACTCATGGACCTGGTGGGGGAACTGGTACTGACCCGCAATCAGATCCTCCAGTTCAACACCGAGCGCGAGGATGCCGCTCTCAACGCCACCTCACAGCGGCTCAACCTGATTACCACCGAGCTGCAGGAAGGCGTCATGAAGACGCGCATGCAGCCCATCGGGATGGTCTGGAACAAGCTGCCGCGCGTGGTGCGCGACATGGCGGTGACCCTCGGCAAGCAGATCCGGCTGGAGATGGACGGCGCCGAGACGGAGCTCGACAGGACCATCATCGAGGCCATCAAGGACCCGCTGGTTCACCTGGTCCGGAACTCGTGCGACCACGGCATCGAGCCGCCGGAGGTCCGGCTGCGAATCGGCAAGCCGCCACAAGGAAGACTGACCCTTCGCGCCTATCATGAAGGCGGGCAAGTCAACATCGAAATCAGCGACGACGGGGCGGGGATTGACATCGCCCGTGTCAAGCAGAAGGCCCTCGACAAAGGGCTTCTACGGCCCGAACAAGCCGAGAGGCTGAGCGATCGGGAGGCCTTGAACCTGATTTTCCTGCCCGGCTTCTCCATGGCGGAAACCGTTACCAACGTTTCGGGACGGGGGGTCGGCATGGATGTGGTGAAGTCTCACATCGAGAAGATCGGCGGCGTCGTCGATGTGTTCAGCCGGCCCGGCGAAGGCGCCACGGTCAAGATCAAAATTCCACTCACGCTGGCTATCATTCCCGGCCTGGTGATCACCAGCGGTGGCGAACGATTCGTGATTCCCCAGGTCAGCCTGCTCGAATTGATCCGTCTGGAGGGAGATTCGTCGGAAAAGCACATCGAATATGTGCAGGGCACACCGGTGTACCGCCGGCGCGGGAGTCTTCTGCCCATCACCCACTTGAATCAAGTGCTCGGGCTGAAATCGGCCGAGCGGGCCGAGGCTGTCAGCATGGTGGTCCTGCAAGCCGAAGACCGGCAGTTTGGCCTGGTGGTGGACGGCATCAACGATACCCAGGAAATCGTGGTCAAACCTCTGGGTAAGCAGTTGAAAGGGCTCACCGTGTACGCCGGCGCGACCATCATGGGCGACGGCCGCGTAGCCCTCATCCTCGACGTGCTCGGTATCGGCCAGCGCTCCGGGGTGTTGGCCGAATCCCGCGATCAGGCGCGCGCAGCGGCGGAACAGAAGACCCAATCGGGGATCGAGCAACAGCGGTTGCTCCTGTTCCGGGCCGGTTCCTTCGAGCGGCTGGCTGTTCCGCTTTCTCTGGTCGCCCGGCTCGAGGAGTTCCCGCAGTCGTCGATCGAGCATGCGGGCGGCGGCCAGGTGGTGCAATATCGGAACCGCATCCTCCCCCTGGTTTCTCTCTGGGCCGTACTCGAATCCGGCGCGCCCGGCCAGGATCAGACCGCCGATCCGGTGCAGGTGATCGTGTTCAACGATGGCGAGCGCAGCCTGGGCGTGGTGGTCGACCAGATCCTGGACGTCGCGGAAGACGCCGTCACGGTGCGCCAGAAGACCAGCCGTCAGGGTCTTCTCGGCTCGGCGGTAGTGGGCAAACAGGTTGCGGATTTCCTCGATCTCAACCAGGTCATTCATGCCGCCGCGGCGGATTGGTTCCAGGGCACGGGCGGGTCTGCAAGCGGCAAGAGGATTCTCGTCGCCGAGTCCTCGGCGTTCTCGCGGGGTCTGATCCGGAGCGGCCTGGACATGGCTGGCTACCGCGTCTTGGAGGCCGCGAATCTGGACGAGGTGATTCGCGGGCTGGAGCAGCAACCGGTGGATCTCGTCGTAACGGCGCTGGATCTTCCGCCCAACGGCAGTGCCGCGCTGCTCGCCGCCATGCGCCGGCGGCCGGAGTGGCAGGCGATCCCGGTCCTGGCGCTGGCTGATTCGGCCCTGCAGGTTCAGGCAGGAGCCGGCCAGGCGGCGGGTTTCCAGGACTGCCAGCCCAAGTTCGACCGGGAGGCCATGCTCGAATCGGTGGCCCGGCTGGCCTCGGCGCTGGCTTCCGCCGAGACGGCGCCGGTGACCGCGGGAGAGGAGAGATAACCATGTCGGCCGATACCGCGACCCTGAAATCCGAACTGGCGCAGACCAGCGGACAGTTTTCCACGTTCTTCGTGGCGGACCTGTTCTTTGGCGTGGATGTTCTCCGCGTCCAGGAAGTGCTGCGCTTCCAGCACATGACCCGCGTGCCTCAAGCCCCGGAAGTCATCGAGGGGCTGATCAACTTGCGCGGCCAGATCGTCACCGCCATCGATATGCGGCGGCGGCTTCGCCTGCCGCCCCGCGCCGGCAACCAGACGCCCATGAACATGGTGGTCCGCACCGAGGATGGCGCCGTCAGTTTGCTGGTCGACGAGATCGGAGACGTGCTGGATGTGGATGCCGCCACCTACGAACGGCCGCCCGAGAACCTCGATCCCGCGGCGCGCGAGCTCATCCGCGGCGTTTACAAGCTGAAGGACCGGTTACTGCTGGTCCTCGATGCCGAGCGAACCGTGGATCTGGCTGTCGGGAGGGCCGCCTAGTGTCCACCCCTGTGGGGCGGACGCCCTCGTCCGCGCGCGCCCCGCTGGTCGCGCTCTTGCCCTCACCATCAACTCTTAAGAGAGACAGAATGCTACTGCCTGGGAAGCGCTCTCGACTGCCCGGGAAAGCCATCGGACAACCGGCGTCACGCCGGCGTGCGGGGAGGTTCTGAAGTTGGCCTTCACTTTCTTCTTCCGGGACCAGCAGGTGCTTGAGCGAGTGGCGGAACACGTCATCCCCGGCCTGTCGGGCCGGAGCCATCCCCGCATCTGGGATGCCGGCGTGGCCATGGGGCAAGAGCCTTACACGCTTTCCATCATGCTTGCCGAGCGGATGAGCCCCTTCGCGTTCCAGAACCTCCGCATTGATGCAACCGATGTGGAAGACACCGGCCAGTTCGCCCGCATGATTGAGGCGGGCCTATATCCGAAAGACGAGTTGTTGCGGTTGCCCGAGGGGATCCTCGAGAAGTACTTCGAGCCCGACGGCAAACCTGGGCACTTTCGCGTGATCGACGGCATCCGGCAGCGGATCGCCTATCAGCGGCACGATCTTCTGTCGTTCCACGAAATCGGCTACGGGTACTCGCTGGTCTTGTGCAAGAACGTGCTGCTCCACTTCCAGCCTCCGGAGAGAATCGAAGTGCTCAGAATGTTCCACCGGGCGCTCGCGGCTGGCGGCTTCTTCGCCACCGAGCATACGCAGGAGATGCCCCGGGAACTCGCTCCATTGTTCCAGCGGGTGATTCCCGACACGCAGTTGTTCCGCAAAGTGGAGGGCGGCTCATGCGGATCGTAATGTTGGAAAAGGGCGGCCAGGTCTATACCTCCGAGGTTTACCTGGTGCTGGGCGATGCCAGCCGGATGGAGGACGTCAATACGCTGGTGGATGTGGGCCAGGACCCGGCCATCCTGGCAAGCGTCGAGCGGGCCCCCACCGGGGTCGGCAAATGGCCCGTGGAACAGGTGGTCCTGACGCACGGCCATTCCGATCACTGCGCGCTGCTGCCGCGGGTGCGCGAGGCGTTCCACCCCAAAGTGTTCGCGTTTTCACCGAACGTCGATGGCGTCGATGGTCTGCTGCGCGATGGGGACACCATCAAAATGGGCGACGGCTACTTCGAGGTGATCCATACGCCCGGTCACAGCAGCGACTCGATCTGCCTTTACAACCAGGCAGAGGGTGTACTCTTCGCCGGCGACTCTCCCTTGCTAATCACCTCGCCGACAGGCACTTACGAAACCGGATTTCTCGCGGCGCTGGAGAAGCTGTGCGCCCGCGATGTCCGGCGGATCTACTTCGGGCACGGCGCTCCGCTGACGGAGCGCTGCAACCAGAGGTTGCGTGAATCGCATAGCATGGCCGCCGGAAGCCTGGCGGCCATCGGAAGGCAATAACGGATCAGGAATCAGCGTCGGTGACGCATCGTAAATAACGCAAGGAATACAAAGGAGCAAAGACAATGGCAAGACAAGCAAACGACGGCCGGCGCGTTCGTCCCGACCAAAACCAGTCCATCGGCGCCGCCGTTTTGGACCGTCCAGTACATGATGCGCAGGAGACGCAAAAGAAGGACCTGCTGCAAGAGGAAATACTCCGGTTGGTGGAGGCCTCGCGCGCGGGCCGCCTCGGCGAGCGCGGGAGGGCAGAGCAGTTCGAAGGAAACGACCGCCAACTGGTCGAGGGCGTGAACTCGATGCTCGATGCGATCCTACTGCCCATTGGGGAGGGCAATCGTGTCCTGGCGCAGATCAGCACGGGCAAGATCGACGAATTGATCACCGAGACCTACAGTGGCGACCACGAAAAGATGAAGCAGGCGGTGAATAACGTCGCCCTGGTGCTGCAAGGCTTGCAGAAGGAGCTGGGGCGCCTGACGGAGGCATCGCGCGACGGGCAACTCTCGGAACGCGGCAAACCCGACCAGTTTCAGGGCGCCTACGCGGGCGTCGTGAAAGGCGTCAATGAAATGCTGGATGCCATTCTGCTGCCCATCGGGGAAGGCAACCGGGTTCTGGCCCAGATTTCCAACGGCAAGATCCACGAGCTGATCGCGCAAACCTACAAGGGCGACCACGAGAAGATGAAGCAGGCGGTCAACAATGTCGCCACCACGCTGCAAGACATGGCGAAGGACGTCAGCGCGCTGGTGAAGGCGGCGGTGGAAGGCAAACTGGCCACGCGCGCCGACGCCGAGAAGCACCCGGGTGACTTCCGCAAGATCATCGAAGGGTTCAACAAGACCATGGACGCGGTCATCAAGCCGTTGAACATGTCGGCCGAGTACATGGACCGCATCTCCAAGGGCGATATCCCGCCCAAGATCACCGACACCTACGCCGGCGATTTCAACGAGGTCAAGAACAACCTCAACGTCTGCATCGACGCCATCAGCCGCTTGGTAGGCGACGGCGTGGCACTGACGCAGTCCATGTTGGAAGGCAAGCTGGCGGCGCGGGCCGATGCGGCCAAGCACCAGGGCGAC
>Ga0181524_10004505_pt1 | contig 12843 bp, 13 predicted proteins | sample PEATcosm2014_Bin_34_FD_119761 | JGI IMG/M metagenome (GOLD analysis project Ga0181524, IMG submission 119761) | Peatland microbial communities from MTU Mesocosm Facility, Houghton, MI, USA - PEATcosm2014_Bin05_60_metaG | ecosystem: Environmental > Terrestrial > Soil > Wetlands > Peat | place...
CACCTCCACAAATTTTACGTATCCAAGCCAGCCGGGGCCCAACTTTCTCAATCCGGACGATCCCCTGAGCGCGGGAGTGATTGCAATCTTCCTTGGAGGAAACAACCAAACCGCACTTGACATCCCGGCGGGGACCAACACGGCGGGCAGCGCGCCCGCGCGGACTAACAACACGCAACTGAGCCTCGACACCTGGCTAACCCCGTCGTCAACCGACCAGCTGGGTGCCCCGGTAAAATTCTGGACTAACATGTTGCAGAACGCATCCCTCAACGAACACTGGTACCCTTACACGGGGGATCTGGCGCCGTGGCCGGCCGCTCCGGGCTGGCCGGAAAACTGGCCGGGATTTTACAACAACGACGGGCCCATAAAAGAGACGATGTGGGGACTCAGCACCAATGTGACCATGTTTAATGTGGGTGCAATCGCCGTCCAATGGCAAGGATCCAACCTGATCGCCGGCACGGCGACCTCAAATGCAAGCATCACTATTGTGCAGGAGACCGGCAACGGTGTCTGGGCAACCAACGCTGCAACCATTTCCGTGTCTCCCCTCGACCCAACAACGGTGCCCAAAATCGTAACTTCCTCCTTGAACCAGGCCGGAACGCTGACAAACTCCGTCACCAACCGGCCCGGAACCGCCATCGGATTTGCGAACGTGGACAATGCCTACCCAACCGAATTGATTGCAACGAGGCTCTACTACAATCCCGCCGTGACCAATATTCCCGCCACCGTCATCTTCGAAGTGGATACGAACTGCGACCCCATCATAACCATTAACCACGCCATCACGAACCTCTTCATCGGGACAGTGAGCGCTGACGGCACTTATGCGTATCAGACGCTTCCGATTCCATCCTACAGCACTCAAACGACCGGCATACGCATGGGTCAGAGCAATGGAACCTACATCGTTTATGCCCAGCCGATGATGGGAGCCCCCTTGAATATCGGCGTCACGCTGACGAACGCCTACACCATCAACCCGGCCGCCCAAGGGGGAACAATCGCAAGCGAACCGGCCACGGACCGCTATTTGCTGATCATCACGAACTTTCCGGTGACGGTTTCGCTTAACCCCGGGAACCAGAACACAGGGCTTATCGTTCAACCTCCCTGGGAACAAGGGGTGGACCAGTACAGTTTTACGCTCAGCACGAACAATCTGAACCTCACAAGCACCCACGCCTTTGCAACCACAAACCTCCTCACGACGCTCTGCTCCACCAACGAGATGCCGATCGACGTTGTAATCAACGTGTACAACACCCCGCCATTTCAAATTCCAGTTTCCACACCATCCACAAATAATTGCACCAATTTCGAGGGCGGCGGGACACCCACTCTAAACACAACCATCACAAACCAATGATAAACCTGAAGAAAACCGTGCTCATTCTGCTGGCCCTGACCGGGTTCGGAGCAACTGCTCAAGTCGCCTCTAACATTCCACCCGCCGTGCCTGGTGCTCAGTCAGCCATCAAAATCCCGCTGGCCTTCCCCAGTGAGGTGACCGTCGAGCTTATTAAAACAAACGCGGTGCAAGTTCTCACATTTACCGGAACAAACCTGACGGACCACGCCGTCAAAATCCTGGGATACGGAGCATCCTGCGGATGCACCACAGTGGATTCAAAAGGCCAAACCATTCCAGCAAACGGAAAAATGGAATACAGGGTCAAGATCGCAAGAACGCAGCCGGCCGTGGAGTACGCCAACATCCTGGATGAGAGCACCAATATTTATCAAGTAACTTTTAAAGTCAAAGCAGCCCCATCGAGCCCCACGAACTCCCCCGCCGCGAACCACAAACCCCAATAACGCATGTCGAACCCCATCAACCGCCTTGCACTCGGCCTTTTGTTCATTTGTTCGCTGCCGGCCATCGCCCAGCCCGCAAATGTGAACCAATCCACCAATGAATTTCAGCCCCTTCCAAGGCTCCAGGTAACACCCGACCAGGACAAAAACAAGGTTTACATGATGGGGCCGAACGGAAGGATCGTCGTCACCGATAATCTGCAGCCATCCTTCGTCATCTCCAACGGGAAGGTCATTCCCTACACCAACAGCGTCAGGAGCCGCCCGGCCCTTCCGCCAGGCACAAACCTGGTCAGCCAACCCAGATCGATGCTCCCTGAGAAGGCCCAAGCCGAATTTCAAGCGGCCATCAAGACATTCATCGCCCTTAAGCAAAAGGACCCCAACAGGATACTTCGGCTGGAGCAACTGATCACCGAAGCCAACGAGCAGCCGGCGGTGGCAAAAAAGCTGCAGGAGATCCAAAGGCTCGTCCACGATTACGTTGGCAAGAAATCCCCCAAGGATATCGAGGCGCTCGAGATTATGATCAAGCCGAAGGAAATCATGGAGCACAACGGGCTGCCTGGAAACCTCGTTTACTGACACCAACCTGTGCAACACATCCTCGCACTTCTTGCCTCGCTGCTGGCGTTGAATGGCAACCAGGTCATGGACCTGGATTACCAGGCGTTTCAGCTTGGAAGAGATCCGCATCCTGAGCTGGCAAGCATCCGCGCCGCGCAGCCGTTCAAGGATACGAACCAGGTCCGCAACTTCGCCATAGTCTGTGCGACGCTGGATTGGAATCCCACCAGATTTCTGTCAAAGAAGCCGGCAAACCCAGAGGTCGGGCGCCTCTTCGCCGCAGAATACGCCACCGTTCCAAGCTCGGCGACACAGCTTGTTTTCTTGCGGACCTATGCCGATCAGTGGCGGACCAACTGGGAGGCTGGCCCGGCCGAGGAAGGAGTGCTCAAGCGGCTGAGTGTTCAGGACCCGGAGAAGGCCCAGGTGTTTGCGGACAAACTTCTCTCCAATCCGAAGAATCTCCCATACACCCAATGGTATCACTGGTCTTTGCTCATGTCAGAGAGGCGCAAAGAGGAAGCACAGCAATTCGCGGCCGAGCATCACATCGACAAAGCGATCATGGCCTCGTCCCGCTATCCGCTGCCATCCTATATGCCAATGAAGATGCAGATTGCCTGGCCGCGGGTGGCTCGAACAGACACGTACACCTATTTTTTCGGCCAGAAGACCTGGGCGCCAGCCGTCATCCCGAAGCAAAACAAGCCTGTCTACATATCCAACGAGTGGAACCCCCCGAGCGGATCTCATTACAGCAGAAGCTGGCAAAGGGGCCCAAGCTGGCAAGTGACCTATGCCCGAGATGGGAGCTGGCTGGTTCGCACGGCAACGTACGTCGAGCGCAACAGCCATGTCGAAGGCAAGATCGATGGAAACAACGTCTCCGAGGAGATAGTCGAAGAGCTTCAGGAGCCGGCCGGATTTTACTACGTGACGCCCACTTTTGTGCTGGTCCAGCATTGAGGCCAGAACAGGGTTTAATGATTCGTCAATTTGGCCGCAGGCCCGGCCCTCTGCCCTCGATACGCAGCCAGGAAATAGACCAGGACAACCGCCATCCCCGCCGCCAACCCGGACCAGAAAACCGGCCATTGCGTGCCGGCGGGATGCGTGCAGGCGGCAAACCACCAGCCGCACGCCAGATAACCGATCAGGCTGCCAAAGCCATTGTACATCAGATTGAGCAACGCCTGCGCCCGCGCGCGCCAGCCAGGGTCCACGCGCTGCTCCACGTAAATCTGGGCCGTGATATAGACCAAGGCATAGGAAGCGCCCTGCAGGGTTGTTCCGGCGAGCAACCCGGCCTTGAACGGCAGAGCGCACAACGCAAAACGGATGACGCCGATGGCCAGACCGCAGGCTAAAATCCATTTTAACCGGCAGCGGTGCAGCAGCGCCCCCAGCGCGAACATCGAGAGGACCTCCGTGGTTTGCGCCAGGCTCATCCAGGCGCTCACGCGGGTCAGCCCCAGTTCGCGAATATGCAGCGGCCCATAGGGATAGAAACCAGTCAGAGGAATGTTGAATGCCGCAACGATGATGAATATGACCCGGTGGTCGCGGTTCTTCAGCAGCGTGAGCGCGTCCAGGCCCAGGCGCGCGTGCCAGGAGAGTTGCCCGGCGAGCCGGAGCGACTTTTGAGGAGGGACGAAACCGGCGCAAAGACAGACCAGAAGGGATGCGGCGGCGGCCAGATAGACAGCCAGGGCGGAGCTGTCGGCATGGAAGGCACTGATGACCCAGCACCCGGCAATCCAGCCCAAGGTGGCCATGGCGCGAATCGGTCCGAATTCCGACTGGGCGAATTGCAGCCGGGCCATGACGATGGACGAAATCAGGCTGAAGGCCGGCGCCAGGCAAAGAGCCGTGGCCTGAATCAAGGCCAGCGCCAGCCAGGGATTCCAGTGAAATTGGAGCGCCGTGCCGACCATGGCCGCCAACACCGCGGCCGCGAACGATAGTCCGCGCAGGACCGGAACCGGCGATTCCGAGCGATCCGCCATCCCGCCGAAAAGGAGCGGGGAAACAAACGCGGCCAGGGCGTTGGTGGCGAAGGCCCATACTTTGATTGACCGCAAGCCATGGGCATCGAGCATGGCGCTCAATGGCACCAGCCACATGCCGGACGCGGCGCCTTGCAGGAAAAACAGCGCAATCAATTCCGCATATTCGGCCCGGCGAATGGTTTTGAGCACAGGCTGAGGGGACACGTTGCCGGACGAAAACTCAAGCTCAGGCAGCGCGAAACTTCAAGGCAGGGCGAGGCTCCAGCCGGGTCCAAGAATCCGCGCCGCCACGGCCGGTGGGTGATGTGTCAATGGTAACCGTCTAGGCCTCCAGGCATGGGCAAAACTGAGCCATCACGATCGCCAAACCAATCGTGCCAGCAAGGTTCCCCGCGATTCCAAACCGCCAACGCATCAAGAAATTCTGGGCGCAATTCGGGATTTTTGAAAGTTTTTCTCCTGAGAGAATCTCTCGACATCACCGCGCACCTCTGGACGAGGGAAGAGCGGGTTGACTCCTGCGATGGCGATATTACCTTCGATTGATGAAATCTGAGAACGCCATGGACACTCTTGCGCCGCCGGCTTTGCCACCCGAAATTCGGACCGCTGCCCACATCAAAACACCACCACCCGGGAGGGTCCCGTGACCGAGCAAGCCCTGGACATCAAAACGGCGGATGGTGTCGCCGATTCTCATGTGTTCTATCCTGACGGCCCGGGGGCCTGGCCCGCCGTCATTTTCTTCATGGATGGGCTTGGCATCCGCCCCGAAATGCATGTCATGGGCCGCCGACTGGCGGCCGCAGGCTATTATGTGGTGCAGCCCAATCTCTATTACCGGGCTGGACGCTCGCCGCTCTTGGACGCCGCGAAGGTGTTCACCAATGAAGCGGAAAGGGCAAAATTGTTCGGACTTATCAGACAGCTTACGCCCGACGTGGTGGTTCGCGACGCAGGCGCCTGGCTGCAATTCCTCAGCCAGCAGCCTCAAGTGAAGGGCAGCAAGGTGGGTGCCGTTGGCTATTGCATGGGCGGCGCAATGGTGCTGCGGGCGGCGGCTCATTACCCGGACCGCATCGCGGCCGGCGCGTCCTTTCACGGCGGCAGGCTGGGGGCCGATTCACCGGACAGTCCGCACCATCTTGCGCCAAAAATCCGAGCCAAGCTGCATATCGGTCTGGCCGAGACCGACGACTCGATGCCGCCGGAGATGGTGGACCGTCTGACGGCCGCTTTGGATAAAGCCGGAGTGGATTATCAGGCGGAGGTCTATCCGGGCACCCGGCATGGCTGGGCAGTGGCTGATACGCCGGTCTATCAGCGGGAAGGCGCTGAACATCATTGGGACCGCCTGCTGGCTCTCTTCCGCGCGACTTTGCAGGCGGGGTGAGGGAATTCCCCTCCATCATCGCCGTCATGGTCGTTCGCTGATTATATCGGGGACTGAAATCTTCGTGAATGCTTCAGGTTCAAAGCCAGTCCATACTGTCCAGGTGCGCGAGTTGGTGGAGTTCGCGCTGCGGCGGGGCAATCTCGGCCCGCAGAGTCAGTTCGTCGGGCCGGAGCGCGCCCTGGCGGGAATCCGGGGCCATCAAAAAATCCAACGCGCGCGCCCGGCGGGATATCAGACAGAAATTCCTGTCGAGCATTCCGTGGAGACCGGTGAATTCACTCTGCAAATCCGGGGACGCATTGACGGTTTGCTGTCCACGCCCCGGGAGGTGTTGCTGGAGGAAATAAAAACCGTGCAGGGAACATGGGATCATCAGGCCGATCCGCTGCATTGGGCGCAGGCGAAGTTTTATGGCTTTTTCCACGCCCGCGGTTGCGGCTTGGATCGTCTGGACATTCAACTGACGTATCTTGAGTTGGCCACGGGTCTGGTGACCGAGTTGCGCCAGACTTTCTCGTTTGCCGAACTGTCCGATTTCTTTGCCGCGACCACCGCCATCTATCTGGATTGGCTGCGCGAACGTCATGAGTGGCGCCAGGAACGGGACCGGTCCATCCGCGCGCTGGCCTTTCCATTCCCGGCTTATCGTCCGGGGCAGCGCGATCTGGCCGTCGCCGCCTACCGGGTGCTGGCCAATGGCGGGCGGCTGTTTCTGGCCGCTCCCACCGGCATCGGCAAGACCATCTCCGTGCTGTTCCCGGCGGTCAAAGCGCTGGGGGAAGGCAAGCTGGAACGCATCTTTTACCTGACGGCCCGCACGGTCGGGCGGGCTATCGCGGAGAAAGCGGTGGCGGACTTGCGCCAGGGTGGATTGAAGCTCCGCACCGTGACGCTGACGGCCAAGGAAAAGGTCTGTGTTCGCGCCGGCCAGCCTTGTGATCCACAAACGTGCCCGTTGGCCCTCGGTTATTACGACCGCGTCAAACCGGCGATGCGCGATGCCTTGGGACGGGAGGAAATCAACCGATCCACTCTCGAAGCCGTGGCGCAGAAGCATCAGGTTTGTCCCTTTGAGCTTTCCCTGGATGTGTCCACCTGGAGCGACGCCGTCATCTGTGATTACAATTACGTTTTTGATCCCCAAGTGTATTTGCGCCGGCACTTCGCCGAGAGGGGCGGCCAATATGGCTTCCTCGTGGATGAAGCCCATAACCTGGTGGAGCGTGCGCGGGAAATGTTCTCCGCCGATCTGGACGGCCGGGAGATTGTTGAGGTCAGACGGGCGATGCAGCAGGCCGCGCCGCGTTGCGCCAAAGCGCTGGCCAAACTGCATTCGGGGATGCGGAAACTCGTCGGCCCCGCCGCGAATCCAGACGAACCGGTTGAAGTTTCCGATCCTTCTGTCGATCTCAATTTGTTTCCAGCCCAAGCAGCGGCGGCCGGCAAATCCGCCCCTTTTCAGGCTGGCTTGAAGTCGCTGGCGGCTAGGGATGCAAGAACGAGTGTCTGCACGAGCGGCGAGTTGCCCGAAGCTTTGATCGAGTTGCTGGATGCCGCTCTCGCCGAGGCGGAAACCTGGCTGGCCCAGAACCAGCCGGCTGGGTTTCGGGAGGATTTGCTCGCGTTCTATTTCCGGCTGCATTCATTCCGGCGCACCGCCGAACTTTATGATGAGCACTATGTGACCATCATCGAAAACACCTCATCCATCAAGGTGCGGCTGTTTTGTCTGGACCCAGCCTGTCTGCTCCGACAGGCGTTGGCTCGCGGCCATGCGGCCATCTTCTTCTCCGCCACCCTCACCCCGATGGACTATTATCTCACCCTGTTGGGTGGCACGCCTGAGGATCCCATGTTGCAACTGCCGTCCCCTTTCCCGCCGGAGAACCTTGCGGTGCTTATTGAAGATCGGATTCAAACCCATTTTAAAGTCCGAGCGGAAACCATCGGGGAGGTGGTGACGGCGATCGAGACTTTGGTGCAAGGACGTCCTGGCAACTACCTCGTCTATTTTCCTTCGTACCAATATCTCAACGCCGTCCTGCGCGAATTTCAGGCCCGCTGCCCGTCGGTCTCGGTTCTGGTCCAACGACCCGGCATGAACGAGCCGGAACGCGATGCCTTCCTGGCCGCCTTTTCCGTGGAGCACGGCGAAACGCTGGCTGGGTTTGCGGTGCTGGGTGGAATTTTTGGAGAAGGGATTGACCTGGTCGGCGAGCGTTTGATCGGGGCTGTCATCGTCGGGGTTGGCCTGCCTCAACTCTGCGCCGAACGCGATTTGATCCGGGACTATTTCCAGGCACGCAACGCTTCGGGATTTGATTACGCCTACACCTTTCCCGGCATGAACCGCGTGCTCCAAGCCATTGGGCGGGTCATTCGGTCGGAAACCGATCAAGGAGTGGTTCTGCTCATAGACGCCCGGTTCAATGAGTTGCGTTATCGCCGCCTGTTTCCTGTCTGGTGGCGCTCTGTGCGGGTCCGGAACTCGGGTGGGCTGAGGGAAGCGGTCGAGCGCTTCTGGAAGCCGATGTCATGATTTATGCCAGGTTAAGAAGTTTATTGGCGATGTAAGGGTCCAGATGCGCCAAAACCCAGCGCGCCAGCCGCGCTTTGATCCGATCCGTCTCGACGCCGGCCCGCAAAAGGCGGTGATAAAAGCTTTGCGCAGCCAGAGGTGAGAGGAACACGTCGGACTTGCCCGGCAGGATCAATTGGACTTTGAGCCCGCGCCGGGCCAGCCGCGCCATTTGGCGCAGGGTGCGGCTGGGCGGCAAAAAGCAGGCGCAGATAATCGCAACCTGCCGTGCGCGTTTGAGGTCTCGGCTCAAGGCCAGTTTGATCGTATTGTTCCGGCCCGGGCCGGCGAGAAGAATCTCGCCCCCGGCGAATGTGACGATCCTCTGCCAAGCCGCTTTGCGCAGGCGGGAAAACGGTTGTGCCTGAGATTAGCCCCGGCAAACATTTCGTCGGAGGCCGCCGCCAATTCGAGGGCCGGCGGCCCGCGGATTTTCAGGCCAAAATCGCGCCAGCCCGACGCCACTTGAATTGTCTGTGACATCTTTAATTGTCCACAGACACAAGCGGCTCACCTTGCAGCTCCCGGCCGGCATGGGCGAGGAGCACCACCCCGTGTTGGATGCCTGCGGAGCGCTTCTGCTCCTCAGCCACACGACAAGCAGGCGGGTTGGAAAAACGTAACACTGGAGTAGCTGTCCCACCTGAAGCCGCGCGCCCACTGCAAGAAGAAAGCTGACGCTTAAATCCGATTCTCCACCGCTTGCTCAGCAACTTGCAATCAAAGATCTGGATGGCGTCAGGTCGTGACACATTCGAAAAAAAGCATGAGCATGGAAGAGATCTGCGACAAATGCGGGGATGAAGTGGACTCAAGCGACTCTATGCCTGACCCGGAGGCTGGAACGGGGTCCCTGTGCCCCGAGTGCTACGAGGAGGCTGCAAGCCGGTTCGATCTCAAAAAAGGGGCCGAGTGGATTCGGCAGCAGTTGCCTTCCATGGAGCAGTTCCTCAAGATATTTTGCCGGCACTGCAAGTTGCAGCCAGGCACAGCGCGGCTGGAGGGAAACTGTCATGCCGCAGCTGCCGCCCTCGTGGAGCACCTCCAGAAGAAGAATTTGGATGTCAAAATCAAGCGGGGCCACTGGCTCGGAGAAGATGTTCGGCCAGAACGCAGGGATCACGTCGCGCAACAGCACTCCTGGGTCGAAATGGAGGTCCCAGACAGCAGCACCGTCTTTTACGTGGATCCCACGCAGTTCGTATTCACGGGCGCCGAACCCAGCATCGGCATTTCAACCAAAGACGACTATCGTTATGACCCGGGCGGTTACACCCTGAGGGAGCTGTGCAGGGGAGCCCGCCAGATGCCGGAACGAAACGGCAGCCCAACGCACCTCTCCAAGCTCAACAGCGGGGCCAGGCAGGCGATCGTGTCGCTTTACGGGAAACGCGACTGGACCCGGTGGACGCGCGAGGAGATGCACGTTGTCGCCAACACAAACCCGGAGAAACTCGCCGGCTACGCCAAGGAAATTTTCACTTCGATCAAAGAGTCCGGAAATAGAGCCCTGATCCCTATCGATGCCCGAATGGAGATTATTGGGTGCTGACCGCCTACCATAAAATCGGGAGAGCTGGAGGAATCCCGCGCATCTGGATCGAATCCCCGCGCCTCCAGCAGCTCGGGTTCGACCCAAAAACCTTTTTGCAGGTGACTCCCCGGGCCGGATCGGGCCTGTATTTGAGGCCCTGCCTGGAGAAGACCCGCAACCGGGTATCCTTTCGCCAGGTGAGCGGGCTGGACTGCCCCATCATCGACCTCAACAGCCAGGCGCTGCTCGCCGAGTTCAGCGACCACACGGAACTCAGGCTGGAGGCCACGTACAAGCAATTGCTGGTGGTTCCTTCCCGCCGGTCGTTCAACATACTTGAGCACCGCGCCAGCGGGCTGCCGATTCCGGCCATCGAGTACTTTGCAGGAGGATCCACCTTATCTCAGGCCATCACCGCTGATCCGCGGTTCAAGCTGGTCGGCGCAGTAGAGATTTCTCCAAAGTTCGCGGCCCATTTCGCTCTCGAGCATCCAGACGTGCCACTCTACCAATGCGACATCCGGGATTTAAACCCGATGGAGATGCCCCGGGCCGGCTTCATGTTTGCGAGCTTTCCCTGCACCTGTTTTTCATCTCTGGGCGTGGCCAAGAAAAGACTGAAAAAGACCGGCTCGGAAGTCGGCGATTCCGGTGACTTGTTCCTCTCGCTCGTCCACCACGTCGCGACGCACATGCCGCTGGCCGTGATGGTCGAGAACGTCCCCAATTTCTTCGGGGAAAACGCGATCGCCGGCCGTGTTATGATGGCCCACCTCGAACGAATCGGTTACCATGTCCACTACTTCGAGCTGGCACCGCACGCAGAGTGGGGCGAGCCCCAGGATCGGCGCCGCGGGGTCATGGTCGCCACGATTTTCGGGAAATTCTATCCGTCTATTCCGATGACTCCGTTTGCGGGCAGGGCAGGGGACTACCTGGATGCCCCAGATTCACTCAAAGACAGGGAAGATGCGGACGCGATCAAGAACTCCATCGAAGGGCGAAGGCTCCACCAGGCCCGCCACGAAGCTGCGGGGAACAGGTTCGGATTTACGACGATCAACCACGGCAGCACCAAGGTGCCGACCATTACGAAATCGTACGCCAAGGTGAATGCGGGTCCGTTTGTCGAGACCCCTTATGGACTGCGCCTCCTCCGCCAGGGCGAAATCGAGCGTCTGATGGGCTTCACACCAACCAAGGGATTCACCAGCCATGCCTACAGAACAGCAGTCGAAATCCTCGGCCAAGGGGTTCAGACCCGCATCTTTCGCCAACTCTTAAGGCAGTTGGGCGACTTCGTGGAGTACATGATCGTCAGCAAGCGCGTGCCCGTCCCTCCGCAGCACAAGCAGACAAGTTGAAGCCGCCCGCACACATCGCCTGGACTGTTTTGCGGAATCGAAGACGCCGACATCCATGATCCGGCGTGTTTGGAGCGGGGCATCTCCACCATGTGAAATCACTCTTGGATGCCTTTGGTGGTCGAAAGACGGTGCTCTGACGTATAATAAACCATGACGGACAGACAGAACAGCCAGCCAAACGCAGCCCCGGCCCCGCAGGGGGATCGGCGGTATACGATTTCGGCCATCATCAGTACACCCCCGATCCATGAGCCCCGGTGGTCCGGGCATGTGGAAGTGGAGGCTAAAAGCATCAGGGAGGCTGCCGAGGCTGGCCGGAAGAAGGTGGAGCAGACGGTTCCCCATTCCACTGAAGAAGTGATCCAAGTTTTGCGGGTACAGCAGCATTCGGGTACATTTGCAAAAGGGGAAGTCGATGGATTGGAGGACTCCGGCGCCGACTTTTCACCGGACCGGCTCTACCGTTACCGCTTGTACCGCATTGGGGACACAACGAAATCTCCCGCGATGTTCATCGGCCTAAACCCGAGCACGGCTGACGAAAGGTTGAATGACCCCACCGTGCGCCGTTGCGTTCGGTTCGCCAAAGACCTCGGCTACGGCGGCCTGATCATGACAAACGCATTTGCATTCAGGGCCACCAGTCCAAAAGCGCTTCGCAGCATCAACGACCCGGTCGGTCCAGACAACGATGCTTGGCTTCAGAGGCTGTCTCAGCGCGCCGGCATCGTCATCGCCGCCTGGGGAAACCACGGCGCCTTGCACGGACGGGGACAGCATATCAGGCAACTGTTGCAAAATTTGCACCACTTCGGACTTACTGGAAGCGGCGAACCAAAACATCCACTTTATCTGCCGGCAGATCTCAAGCCGCAGCTCTGGGCAGCCACAGGAGGCTAAGATGTCAGACCAAATACCAGTCCAGCCCGGCCATACCGTACGGGTTGCAACCAGATTCAACAGCTTGATGCCGGGTGAGGATCTGATTGTGGTCGCTGTCAACCACGCGCAGGGCGCGGACGCTGGAGACTCCTTTCTCAACGTGAAGAAGAAGGACGGCAATTACGTCATCATACCGGAGAAGAACGTGGTGCTCATTCCCACGACGCATGCTGAGGATACCGTGAAGAAGCAGGGGACTGCTTAGGCGGCTGGCTCGGACATGTTGACCGTCAGGCCAAGAGATCTCACGGTTCGCCACATATGGGTTTCTGCAAGCTCGGGATGCTTCTTCGCCAGTTGACCAAGAACTGCAGCCATCTGCAGTGGCATCAGAAAAAGCTGATGCCGTTAAAGCCAGGACCCGTATGGGACTTCCTCTCGTTTTCGATCTCCTGCTTCACGATCTTACGGATCTTCTTGCGGGTCACCACCGCGGCAGCAGCACCCCCCATAGCCAGCGGGGCAGCCCCCGGTAGCGGGAGGCCCATGGCACCAATCTCACGGAAAGGTCTTACACCCCTGATCCCTTCCGCCTCAAGGGTTTTGAAATATGCTTCTGGTCCTCCTGAGAGTTTCATACCTCATTATATCACGGCAGAGGGGGCAGACCGCATTTTTTA
>Ga0181524_10004507_pt1 | contig 12839 bp, 7 predicted proteins | sample PEATcosm2014_Bin_34_FD_119761 | JGI IMG/M metagenome (GOLD analysis project Ga0181524, IMG submission 119761) | Peatland microbial communities from MTU Mesocosm Facility, Houghton, MI, USA - PEATcosm2014_Bin05_60_metaG | ecosystem: Environmental > Terrestrial > Soil > Wetlands > Peat | place...
CCAGGAGATTTTTCGTGGCGCGGGTTTCCATCCCCTGCGTATCGTCCCAATCGAACCACATGTCGAGTCCCTGGTCGGTGAGGCTGGAGCCGAGCACATGCCCGGTCGCTTCCCATTGGGCAACCTGCTCCGGCGTAAACCGCATGGGAGGCTTCTTGACGTACGTACCGTAAAAGAAGTGCATGGGCTCGTTGCCCTCGGCGAAGAACTTTGTCTTGTTGGCATCGGTCCAGTCGGGGATCCAGGTGCCGTGCCAGGATTCCGGGAAGTGTTGCGAGAAGCGCTGAGCGCCTCCGGGATTGAGAAGAGGAATGACGTGCAAGGTGGTGGCCTTGAGTATTTTCTCCCTATCCACGGAAATCCCGAAAGGAGTCGTGGTATTAAGCAGCGCGTCGAGATAGGCCAGCAAGCCACGCGGGCCACTCGGCTCGCAGCCGTGCATGCCCGAGAGGATGGCGACTTGCTTCTGGCCCTGGCCCAGCCGCATCGCGTAAACGGGCAAGCCCGTGACAGACCGCGCGATCTCCCGCAATTCGCAGACGTCCGGATGCGCGTAAGCAAGCTGACGAAAGCGCTCCAAGCCGTCGCGGGCGCTAAAGAACCAGTAGCGCTCCTCTTCATTCGACCAATTCAGAAAATCCCCCCGCCTCGAAAGATAAGTTTGCCCTTGCGCCTTCACGGCAATCATGAAGGCCGTACCCAATTGGATAAGGGATTCGCGTCGAGTCATACGAGAGACCCCAATGGCCATCGGTGCCTGGTTTTGTCGACCCAAGGCCACACCTGCCCGCGAGGTCGGCAGAACCGCCGGGGGCGAAGGCGCGCGCCACGGCCGGCAGGGGATTATCGGATATATTTGTCGACAAGGGAAGACTCCAGATGAAATTCACCATCGCGTCGCCAGGAAAACAGACGCCGCACTCCAGACCTGTGCTGAAATCCTTGTGCTATACTGGCGCACCCATTATGCTTGGCAGACAGGGGGGTGGCGTTGGCATGGAATTAGCGCTCTTGGGAGGCCAGCCGGTGCGGCAAAGACCTTTCCTTAACTGGCCGGTCTTTGGTCGAGAAGAGGAAGAGTTGCTCCAGGAAGTCTTGCACAGCCGGACCTGGGGGGGCTATAGCGCGCAAGTGGGGGAGTTTGAAGCGGCCTTCGCCCGTATGCAGGGCGTGCGGCATGCCATCTCCTGTTGCAATGGCACGGTGGCGCTGGAGGTGGCGTTGCGCGCGCTGGACCTCAAGTGCGGCGAGGAAGTGATTGTTCCACCGATTACTTTTGTCTCCACCGCGGGCACCGTCTTGATCTGCCACGGTGTCCCGGTATTTGCCGACATTGATCCGAAAACTCTTAACCTGTTTCCTCCCGCCGTGGAAGCCTCGATCACGTCCCGGACCCGAGCCATCATCGCTGTCCATTTCGGCGGGCACCCTGCCGACCTGGACGCTTTGACTGCCATCGCCGAGCGCCACGGCCTGGCGCTGATCGAAGACGCGGCCCATGCCCACGGCGCCGCTTGGCGAGGCACCCCGGTGGGCAACTTTGGTGTCGCCGCCAGTTTCAGTTTCCAGGCCTTCAAGCTGATGACCGCGGGCGAAGGGGGTGCGGTTCTTACCAACTCTTCCGCTATCGCTGAAAAGGCTTGGAGCTACTGCAACTTGGGCCGACACAAGGGGGCAGGTTGGTATGAGCACTTTACCACGGGCAGCAACTACCGCTTGACGGGATTCCAAGCTGCCGTGCTCGGCGCGCAATTGAAAAGGCTTTCGGAGCAAAACCGCCGGCGCGCGGAGAACGTACAGTATTTTCGGGAGCAAATGCGGCCCTTCCGCGGTCTCTCGCTCGCCGAAGACGACGAGCGGGTGAGCCACCATCCCCATTACATCATCACCTTGCGCTACGACCCTGCGGCGTTTGCCGGCGTGCCGCGCGATTTGTTCCTGCGCGCCTTGCACGCCGAAGGAATTTCCGCCCAGCCAACCTACCCTTATCCTCTATACCGCAATCCGCTCTTTCGCAAGGAGTCACTTCCCCCCTGCGGTTGCGGGAAGTGGAGCACGGCGCAGGATTATGAGTCGCTGTTCCTCCCCGAGAGCGAGCGAATTTGCAAGGAGGGCATGTGGCTGGAACACTATATCTTTCTTGGCACGCATCAAGATATTGATGATATTATCGCCGCCTTCGAGAAGATTCAGCAACGAGCTGGTTCCCTTTTGCAGCTTCAGGAGAGCCCTCAGGAATCGCAGCCATGAGCGAAGAAAAGATCCACCACAGAGGGCACGGAGTTCACGGAGAAGGGCGGAAGGATTTTTCTCTGTGGTCCCTGTGCGCTCCGTGGTGGATTTTTTCCTGAGGGCAGGAGGAGAACTCTTCCCATGCAGCGCGGAAACACACGCCTAGTGGCGCACAAGCCACTTGCAGTTGCCATCCTGGTTCTATTCTCAGTCGTAGGCGCGGCTGCTCGTTCAAGGCCCGGCGCAGGGCGGGCACAAGGCCCGCCCCCACGACAGCCCGCATCTGAATTCACACCCTGGACCTTCCGCGAAGACTTCAGCCATGGTATTCCAGGGTGGGTGACCTTCCCGCTGTATCAGGATGTGGGCTACAATCCTAATATTTATACGACGCAAGCGGGCGGCTCACCGGTGCTGGTCCGTGACCTGACCTCTAACGGCGAACGGCTCCTGCGTGTGGGTCTACTGCGGCCGCTAAGGTTTCATGTGGTCCCGTCCTCATCGTTTCGGATCGTTTACGGCTTCGAGACGTGCGGGAAAATCATAGGTATCCATCTCGCCTTGGGCGCCATGGATGGGCGGCGTTACAACTACTCCATAATCCCTCAGCCTCGGGTGGCAAAGGATGTAGCGCCGGATTTAAGCCCGGCAAGTGCCGCCCTAAAGGGCGGCGCTACACCTGGTGCGCGCGAGGTAAAGGTCGAAGGCCGACAACTGCAAATCCCTGCCACGGGAGCGGACGTACAGACGATCGTTCTGGAGGCCGAAGTCGCGGCGCCTCCGTTAGGGTGCCACAGTCTGCTGACTCTGCGTGCTTTGGAAATTCAAGCGGAGAGGCCGGAGGGTGTCCTTATTCGTGCGCCGGAGCTGGAACGCTCACCGGTTGACGATATTGCCGTGGCCCGGGATGTCGTAACGGCTGGTAGCCCATTGAAGATCGAGCTGGGGTCCGGCCCCGCCGCGCGCGTAGCTGTCCACGATGAAGTGGGGGAGCTGGTGCGCGCTGAGAACGTTCCGCCAGGGGAAGCGCGCGGTACGCAGGTTGCCGCTCTGGACCAGCCCGGCCTTTATCAGGCTGAAGTCACCAGCGGCCACGCAAAGTCGGAATTTAACTTTCTCGTGTTGAGCAAAGTTCCCGCCCATCCTCGTGTTCTACTCACCTCCGAGCGCCTGGAACAACTGCGCTCGCAATCCTACTCGAATGAACTGCTGGCCATCGTGCACCGGCGCGCGGGCGAGATGCGGAACTCCCTTGCCTACAATTCCAAAGCGGGCCAAAGCATCGCGTTGCTTCCCGTAGTCTCCGTGCATCCTGGTTTACAGGAATATTTCTCCTTGGTGGGCAACTATAGCAACTCTATCGCCTTCAATGCGCTTGATTTCCGGATGAGTGGTGATCGGGAGGCGCTGGAAGCTGCCCGGCGAGGGCTGTTGACTGTTGCTGCATGGTCTACCTGGACGCCTGCGTGGTTCCTCGCGAAAGGGATGCACACCTACTACGGAGTCGGAGTGTTCACGCAGAAAGCGGCACTCGGTTATGACTTGATCGCGGACCAGCTTTCGCCGGAAGACAAATCGAAAATTGCCGAGGCATTCTGGAAGAACTCCGTCCGTCCCACTTTAGACGAGTACTTTACTTACGATCGGTCGCCGATCGCCCCCAGCAACCACGAGGCCCAGTCGGTGGGTGGGGCTATCGAGGCCTGCGTGGCGCTGTATGGCGACGTCCCTGATTGGACGAGCAGGTTCGGCCCGGCTCTGGGGGAACTCGTCGCGACATATGAGCGCCTCCAGGATGGCCTATTCCCCGGCGACGGCAGCGAGGCTGAGCCGGCGGGCTATGAACAGTTTGCCATGGAAGGGATGTCGTGGGGGATGGCGGCGCTGCACGCCCTGGACATTCGTCCCCGAGGCTTCGAGAAGATGATGAAGGCCTTTTGGTGGCTTCGCTATGCCCAGGTTAGCCCGGACCTAGTGCTTGATACCGGAGACTCCGGCTCTGAACTCCGGGCTCACACGGGGTTCGCTTGGGGGGCAGAATACGCCGGCGATCCTGCGCTCCAAGCGTTCTACGAGACCGCGACCGACCAAAGTCTAAGGGAAGTCTTTGAGTCGCATCAAACTGGGCAAACGCACGAACAGGCTCCGGGTCTTCTGGACCTTGTCTGCTGCACGCACGCCGCGATGGTGACTCCCGAGCCGCCGCTTTCACGCATCTTTCCGGCGCGCGGCAGCGCCGTCATGCGCAGCGGCTGGCGGCCCGAGGATACTGTGATTTCGCTGCGAGCCGGTCCTTGGTTCAATCACGAGCATCATGACCAAGGGAGTTTTCAAGTCGCCGCTTATGGCGAGGAATTAGTGGCCGAGGCGGGTTACGCACACTACTACACAGATCCGCACTATGCGGATTACTTTACCCAGGCCATCGCGCACAATACGGTAATCATCGATGGCGACCCCTTCAGCCAGGAAGATTACGACGGCCGATATTGGGCAGCGTTTCAAAATTTCGCGAAATTTGAGGGACACGTTTTCTCGCCGGGCATCGACTACCTTGCGGCCAACCTCGCTCCCGCTTATGCGGACGCAAGCCAAGTCAACCGCATGAGGCGCGAGTACCTCTTTGTCAAGCCCGACCTCCTCATCGTGCACGACCGGATGGAGGCCGCCACGCCTCATGCCTATACGTGGATGCTGCATATTCCGACAGGGGCTCAGACTGGCATCGCAGCCTCTCAAGCACTGATACGCCGCCAAGCTGCGTTTGCTACGCTCACCGCAGCAGGCGAGAGCACCCACTGGACGCTGCAACCGCAGCCTATCCCCACCAATGCTTATGGGGACTTCGACCGAACTCAGGTCGAGCCACATGAAGCTTTTCGATTGGATTCACCGCGAGAGAAGCAAGGTAGTTTTCTCGTCGCCCTGCACTTCCAAAAAGCTGGTGAAGAGCCGGCCCCACCCCAACCTCTTTCGACCACTTCGGGCCAAGGCTTCCAGGCTGCGGGGGGCGCGGCGGAGGTGCTTTTCCGGTCGAAGCCGGGGCCCTTGACCACGGGTGGCCTGACAGTTGATGGCGATGTGCTCGCCATCAAGCACGGGAACGGTGTGGAGGAGATTTTCGGCGGAAATCTCAAGTCCTTGCAACGTGGCCGGCAACCACTTTTCTCTTCCAGCACCTCCACCGACGTCGCCCTGATCGAAGCTCCGGCTTCAGTTGAGGTCCACGTATTCTGCTCTGCGGCAACGGATCTGAAGATTTACGCGGAAAAGCCAGCGCGGGAGGTAAGGCTGGATCAGGGCCTCGTTACTCCTGCCCAGGCGGGGGGATTCATCTCGTTCGAGCGTCTGGCCAAAGGAGAGCACATTGTCAGCATCAGCTATTGACCCGGCTTTCGGTGAGGTGGCCACTTGGAACGTATTTGACGCCAATGTACGCCTGGGCCACTCCGGCGTATACGGGGAACTGGCTCTGGAGACCGACGACTTGCTAAAGGAAATGGACCGCTTCGGCATCCAGCGGGCGTTGGTCTCCCACTTCGCCGGCGAGGAGTACGATGCCGAGGAAGGGAACAACCTTCTGGCGGGCGAATGTCATGAGCGCTTGACACCGGCTTGGGCGGCTTTGCCAGACCATCTCCAAGAGCTGGCTCCGCGACACCCCATGGCCGTGCGCCTCTCTTACGGAGTCAAGAAGCATAATTTCTCCTCGGCGCCATGGTGTGCGGGGGAGCTTTACGAATACCTGCAAGAACATTCCGTCCTGACGCTTATGGCGCGTGAAGATATCGAATGGGATTCGCTCGCCCGGTTGCTGGTGGATTTTCCTCGCCTGCAGGTTCTACTTCTCGAAACTGGCTACCGCGCGGAGCGTTACCTTTTTCCCCTATTCAAGCGGCATCCGAATTTGTACATCGACACCTCGACGTATGTGGCGCATCGCCAACTTGAAAGCTTCGTGGACAAGTTCGGCCCGGAGCGCCTGCTGTTCGGGAGCCGTTTGCCGCTCTATACCGCGGGCGCGGCGCTGGGGGTCCTCGCGACCGCGCGCATCCCGGATGAGGCCAGGCTGGCCATCGCGGGCGAGACCTTGCGCCGGCTGCTGGCGAGGAGAAGCCAATGAGGTCGCCAATCCCCATCTTCGATTGCCACGGGCACCTCGGCACCCATCCCGATTTCCCAGCCTGGAAGCAAGGCCCCGAAGACATGCTTCAAGTGATGGACCTTCTGAATACCGAAGTCCTGGCCATCACCTCGTCGCGAGCTTGCTCCACCGACTGTCCGCGCGGGAATGCCGAGGTCGCCGAGGTTTTGCGAAAATATCCGCGGCGTTTCCGGGGATACATAACAGTGAACCCCCGTCCGCCGGGTGAAGCCCTTGGAGAGCTGGAGCGGTGGAGCTATTTTCACCGCCCTCCACTCATTAAGCTGCACCCTGAGTGCCATCAATATCCGGTAAATGGGGATCATTACCGTCCCATCTGGGATTACGCCAACCAGACGCATGCCGTGGTGCTCGTGCACACCTGGGACTCCGATCCCAAATGCGGCCCGTTGCTGCTTGGTCCTATAGCTCATGCATTTCCTCAGGCCAAAATCATTTTGGGCCACTCGGGGGTGACGTGGCGAGGTTATGAGCAGTCGTTCGCCGTGGCCGCCGACGCTTCCAATACGTTTCTTGACATCACTGGATCTCAAAGCCATCGCACCCTCATCGAGCGCGCGGTGGCTCGATTGGGAGCGCACCGCGTGCTCTTCGGATCGGACATGCCCTACCTGGAAGCCGCCATGGTTTTGGGGCGGCTTTTGTCGGCGCGAATTTCGGACGAGGACAGGGAAAAGATTCTGAGAGGCAATTTCGCACGCTTGTTGGAGGAGGGCGGCAATTAAGGCGGCCGCCTGCTGGTGTGCCGTACCTTGAAGACGCGTGGTGTCCTGTAACATAAGTGATTTCTTTCGCCCCTTGCGGGGCTTACGTCGCGGGGGGATGTGCTCTTCCCACGGCTTGCGCCGTGGGCTACGATCTGCCGCCCGCTACGCGGGCTGACTTCACAAATGAACTCTTGTTGCAGGACGCAAGAGGAGGAGGGAACGATGGATCGCATTCGAATCGGAGTCATTGGTCTGGGAACTATGGGGAGTCAGTACGTTAAGATTTACTCAGCGCACCCCTTGGCGGAAGTGGTTGCCGTCAGTGCGCTCCAGCAAGATCAGATCGACAAGGTGCGCTCACTTTACGGAGTTCTTCACGGCTACACTGACTTCCGGAAGATGCTGGAACGTCAGGACCTGGATGCCGTGGTGGTGGCGACCCCGGATTCTCAGCATTACGAGCCCACACGTGCCGTGCTCGAGTCTGGCAGGAATGCCCTGGTCGAGAAACCCTTCACCACCAGCACGGCGGAAGCCGATGAGTTGGTTCGCCTATCGCGGCAGACAGGGAAAATCATCCAGGTGGCCTTCAATCACCGCTGGCTTTCGGCTTACCACCAAGCCAAGGTGACGATTGCCGGCGGTGAAATCGGGATGCCCCTGGCAGGGTACGCGCGCAAGAACGATACGATCTTCGTCTCCACGGAGCACCTTTCCTGGGCCGGCACGACAACACCCGCTTGGTTTCTCTCTTCGCACGATATCGACCTCATGCGCTGGTGGCTGGCGTCAGAGCCCGTGGAGGCACGAGCCTGGGGACGGAAGGAAGTACTGGTGGCCAGGGGCATCCCCACTTACGACATCATCCAGGCGCAAGTGAAATTTGCTTCGGGAGCCTTCGTTACTTTCGAATCCGCCTGGGTCTACCCCAACACTTTCCCTGCCATTGTCGAATCCTTCATGGAAGTCATCGGGAGCGCCGGGCATATCCACATGGATCGTAAGTGCGAATCTTTCGAGGTGAGCACGAAGGAGAAATTCTCCTATCCCAAGGGATTCTTGAATGCGGAGATTTTCGGCCGCATGCGAGGAGCGTTTCCTTCCTGCCTGGAGGATTTCCTCTTTGCCCTGCGCGAAGGAAAAGAGCCGAGGGTAACCGCCTTCGATGGCCGGCAAGTAACCGCAACGCTGGAAGCGATTCATAGGTCCTTGGAGACGGGCGGTACGGAATCCGTCGGTTGAGGGCGGATGGGGAAGGCAAAAGGCAAAGGTGCGCGCACAGCCGGCTTTGACTTTTGACTTTTCCGTTTGCCCACTGGACTAACATGCTTGGGGCTGATCTAGCCGTCTTGATCGCATATTTCGTGACGATGATCGGAGTGGGCTTTGCCTACTCGGGTCAAATGAAGTCACTCGACTTGTATTTTGGCGGCGGCAAGGAGCTCTCCTGGTGGCTGGGCGGGATTTCATTTTTGATGGCTTATGTCAGCGCTCTCTCCATTGTGGTTTACGCCGGCCTCGGATACCGGTATGGCCTCGTCGCACTCACGCTCTATTGGACCACGGTCCCGGCCACCTTGCTGACCACCTGGCTTTTCGCTCGTCGCTGGCGGCGCGCCGGGGTGCTGACCCCGATGGAATTCCTGGAAACACGATTTTCCTCCCTGGTCCGCCAGCTCTTCGTCTGGTCGGGCATTCCTCTGCGGGTAATTGACGAAGGGCTGAAGATCGTGGCGATTGGCATTTTCGTTTCCGCCGGCCTGAAGATTTCGCCGGCCATCGCAATGGTCGCGGTGGGATTAATTACCTTACTGTATACCGTGGCAGGGGGACTTTGGGGGGTCGTCATCACGATTTTTGTGCAGTTTGTTTTGGTGATTACGGCGGTTTTCATGCTCGTCCCCCTGGCTTGGCGAGCTGCCGGGGGCTGGAACCATTTCGTTTCCGCCGTTCCGCCGGATTTTCTGCGTCTGGCACATTTCCCTTACCCCTGGAAGTACATGGGCGCCTTCCTGATTTTCAGCGGACTTTCACTGGCTGGAAATTGGTCCTTAATCCAGAGGTTTTATTGCGCGCGCAATGACCGGGAATCCTACGGCGTAGGCTGGTTTGCAAGCTTGCTTTTCCTCCTGCTGCCTCCCCTGTGGATTTTCACGGGGATGTTCGCGCGGGCGTTCATTCCACTGCAAGGATTCGATCCGCAGACGATCTATGCGCGGGTAAGCGTTGCCCTGCTTCCGCCCGGGATGCTGGGATTGCTCATTGCGGCCTTGTTCGCAGCCACCATGTCGGTATTGTCGTCAGGATATAACGTCATCGCGGCAGTCCTCACCGTGGACGTTCACCAGCGGCTGATCCATCCTCAGGCCACTCAACGGGAGTTGGTGGTGGTGGGGCGGGCCTTGACAGCGGTTGTCGCGCTTCTCCCCTTGGCAATCGCTCTGGTGATTACCTACTTCCATTGGGCTATCTTTGACACGATGGTGGCGGCCTTCGCGTTCTTCTTGCCACCCACCGTCTTGCCCGTGCTGGCAGGCCTGGTCAGCCGACGGCTTTCAGCGGGCGGGGCTCTGGCGGGATTCGTGGCGGGGATCGGAACGGGTCTCGCATTCCTGGTGTATAAATGGTTCTTCAAGCCTGCCAACCTGAGTTCGTTTCAGGCGGTAAGTCTCGCGATCCCTGCCGGCATCACAACACTGGTGCTGGTCGTGGCGGCCTACGGTTTCCCGGCCAGCGGAGAGGCTGGGGAACGGGCCGCGGCGTTTCTTGACCGGCTGGCTCGTCCGGCGATCTCAACCTCCGCATCTGACGTCAGCCCGGGGCCTGTGGCAGGGCTGGTGATTGGCTTAATGGGGCTGGTGCTGCTCGTCATTGGGTCCGGCTTAGTGACGCCACCTGCCAACACGCTGACCCTTGGGACGGGTGGGGCGCTGGCTGCTATCGGCATGATCATGATGAGATCACGACTCCTTCCGCGCCGTTTGCAGGCTCTTATGACGGCGAAGCCGGACTCGCATTAAGGAGGATTACTGTCATGAGAAAGAACCTGTGCGCCATGCTTCTAGCCGCTTTCGTAGCGTGCTCCGCGGGGATAGCTCAGGAACTATCCCCCCGTTCCCACCCGGAGCTTTACGGCTTATGGCTCCCCCCGGGGGACGCCGGTCGCAATCAAGCCGAGGTCGCCACCTTCCTGGACAAGGCTCATGACGCCCACATCAACACCATCGTCCTGTTAGTCAAGAACGAGGGTTGGCTTTTTTATGCGAGCCAGCTTTTTCCGGCTGCCGTGGCTCCCGAGTACCGCAACTTTGATCTCCTTCGTGCTGTGATCACCGAAGCGCATAAGCGAGGTATGAAAGTGCATGCTTGGTTAGTGGATTTCGTGGAGAGTCCAAACGGCGACGTGTTCAAACATCATCCCGAGTGGGCGGCCCTCAATCCCGACGGTGAGACGACCGCTTTCGAGACGCTCGGACCGAACCGGCCGTATTCGGACGTCTGGATGTGCCCCGCGCGCCGTCCCGGTTACACCGATCAATATCTGCTCCCGATCATTCGGGAAATCGTCACCAACTACGACGTGGACGGCATCCACCACGATTACGTCCGCTACCCGGGGGACGTAAACCCAGACGGTTACTGTTTCTGTGATTACTGCCTGGAGCATATTTTCACGCACAGCCACCTTGCCTATGAGGCCGAGCCACACGAAACTCCTCTCGAACGCCTCTTGCCCCGAGTGGATGCCGACCTGAGCCGGGATTACACGCCCAAACCTCTGCAATGGGAGCAATGGACCCGACGCGAGAAGGCAAATTTCCTCTTGTACGGGAGGTACGAGTATGACTCCGCTCCGGACATGTCGTATTATTTTTATACCTACCGCACGGACGCCATCAAGGAATTTGCTCGCGCGGCCTACGAGTTGGTGAAGGGCACAAGACCTAACGCCGTGATTTCCGCCGCCGTTTTCAAGAACCCTGAAACTAGCGGGAGGTTTATCGGCCAGCGCTGGAGCGACTGGACGCAGTACGTGGATGATTTCATGCCTATGACCTACCGCAGCCATTTCAGCGTTGATTGGGAGACCTTCTTAAAGGAATTTGGAGAGTACACGCGTTACCAGAAAAGGTGGGTGGACAAGAGCCAACTCGACCAGGGGATTGCCACGACATACTTGTACCGGGAAATGTACGACCCCCTTAACAAGATGAATGCTGCCCTCGACCAGTGGGTAGCGCGCCAAGGTGATGGTGGGTCGGACCGCACGGAAGTTCTTCACCTGGCACAGACCACGCTCTCCCAACTCCCCACGGGCCCGCGCCAGAACGAGTTTGCGCAGGCGCTGCAGAGCCTTCCCCAAACGATCCATTCCGAGGCGGGGCGTCAGGCCGTTTTGAACCTGCGACACATTAACGAAAGGCTCGTAGGTGATCCGCCGCCGGGATTCTTCCCGCTTGAACGGCTTCTGGAGTCCATCCGAGCCGCGCGACGGAACGGGGCCGACGGCATCGTATTTTTTGCGGGGGGTAGCATCGAGCGTGCGCATCTCTGGGAGGCCGTGAAAGAGGGATGGTGATTGGGAGATCCGATGATCAGGTGAACGGAAGGAGCAATCGGGTAATCGGAAAACCTCCGGATGCAGCGGCTTCTTTGTTCGTCCGATCTCCCGATTTCCCGATCCGATCGACACTCACGGAAGGGGCTTGTATGTTTACGCGGGGAAAGTACTTTCGATGTCTGCACGGGGAGGGTGGAAATGGTGACTGATTTGCCGGTCGCAGCCCTCAAGGCCGGTGTGGCCAAGGCGGATATCACTCCACCGGCGGGCCAGCGGATGTGGGGTTTTGCGGCACGCCTGAGTCCCGCAACGGCCATTCTCGATCCACTGTGGGCGCGCGTACTGGTGCTTGAAGTGGGCGAGAAGCGTTTGGCGCTGGTCGCTCTCGATTTAGGGCGGCCGTTTGGGCCGGCGTCTCTTGCGCGGCTGCGGGAGGATGTGAAGAAATCGAGTGGGATCTCGTACGTTCTCGTCGTCGCCTCGCACACTCATTCGGGACCCGTCATCAAGGATGAGTATCCGCCAGGGAGCACGCCACTTTGGGAGTCAATCACGATTGAGAAAATTGCGCGGGCCATCGACGCAGCGCATGAGCGGGCTGAAGAGGCTCGCATGGGCACAGGCTATGGCATTGCCTATATCGCTCACAACCGGCGCCGAGTGAACCCGGATGGAACAATCACCTGGTTCGACCGTAACTTAACCAGGATTCCAACCTCCCCGGTTGATCCTACTGTCTCCGTGCTTCGGGTGGACACGAGCCAGGGCCAGCCTCTGGCGATCCTCGTTAACTACGCTTGCCATCCGGTTGTGTTGGGGGCCGACAACCTGAAGTATTCGGCTGATTTTCCGGGGGTGATGGCTCGTCGGGTTGAGCAGGCTTTTGGCGGGGAACCGCTTTGTTTCTTCCTTCAAGGCGCGCCGGCTGATCTCAACCCCTACTACGCCGTCACCCCGATCGAGGAGGATGCAGTCAGATGGCGCGACTGGACGGGAGAGCGGCTGGGACACGAAGCCGCGCGGGTGGCCAAAGCCGTCGAGACGAAACCTGATTCCGAGGCGAGTCTTGATTTTGCTGAGGACTTGATAACCTTCCACTCGCGCTGGGAGCCGGAAAAATTCCGTGCCGCTTTATTGCGCTACGGCGAGATGTTCTTTGAGGATTTTGCTCCTA
>Ga0181524_10004509_pt1 | contig 12836 bp, 13 predicted proteins | sample PEATcosm2014_Bin_34_FD_119761 | JGI IMG/M metagenome (GOLD analysis project Ga0181524, IMG submission 119761) | Peatland microbial communities from MTU Mesocosm Facility, Houghton, MI, USA - PEATcosm2014_Bin05_60_metaG | ecosystem: Environmental > Terrestrial > Soil > Wetlands > Peat | place...
CAACCGCGGGGGTGAGCCGGCCGGGATCCTTCAAAGCAGCAAGGTCGGGGCGGGTGGCGTCTTCCTCGATGGCGCGGGCGTTGAGGCGGGCCTGCCGGGTGGCACTGTCGAGCCCTTGCTCGAGCTTGCCGATGAGGTCTTTGAGGTTGTCGACCTGGTGCGCCAGGTCCGCGGCATGTTGCCGTTGCGCGTCGAGCGTCTGCTCGGCGGCGGTCTCTTTCTGCTGCCGCTCGTCGATCAGCATATTGAGGCGCAACTGCTCGTGCGCCAGCGTGGCGAGATCGCTCGATAGCTTGACGTTTTCGGCGTCGATGTCCTTGCGCAGGCGCAGCAGCTCGGCGAGATCGCCAGCGAGCGCGTCGGCCTGCGCGCGCATTTCCGGCACCACGGCGCCGAGCATGATCGCGGTACGCACCGCTTGCAGCGCGTCCTCGGGCCGCACCATGAGCGCCGGCGGCGGTTGCCGGCCGATGCGTTGCAGGGCGGCGAGGATTTCGACGATCACGGTGCGGCGCTCGTCGAGCGAGGTTTTGAAAATGTGTTCCCGTTCGTCGAGCGGCTTCAGGCGCGCTTGTGTCGTCTCGATGTTGGCCTCGACGTCACGAACGCGGGCGGCGGTGTCGATGAGCTGCTGATTGAGCGCGCGCCGGTCGGCGCCGATGGCCTCGATCTCGAGCTTGAGCCTGGTCTGGGCCTCCAACGCTGCGCGCTGCTGAGCGCGAGCGGCATCGAGCTCCTGATCGTGCTGCTTGAGTACGTCGAGATCGGGTCTTGCCGGCGTGCCCGGGGCAGGGACGACCGATGGCGAGGGAACCTGTGGCGATGGGACTTGTGGGGATGGGACTTGGGTAGCTGGGGCTTGCGCCGAAGAATCCTGGGCGAACGCGGCGAGGTTGGCGCCGAGCGGCAGTACGAATGCCAAGGCCGAGCCGAGCACGAAGCGCGGATCGGTGCGGCTCGCCCGTCGAAGAATCATCGCGTCCAAAGGTAGACCCAGGCCTCTGAAAGGCAAGACAAAGCAGGCAGGATAAGACCGGAATAAGGCGTGGCGCGCCTTTGGTCGTCAAAATTCGGTGACATTAAAAGAAATTAAGGCCCATCAGGCCCGGTGATAAGGGTGGCCGGCGAGAATGGTGCCAGCACGATAAAGCTGCTCGAGCAGCATGACGCGGACCAGCTGGTGCGGCCAGGTCGCCGTCCCGAAGGCGAGCTTGAGCTTGGCCTGGTCGCGCAGGCTTGCCGCCAGCCCGTCGGCGCCGCCGATGGCGAAACAGACCGCCGGGCGATCCTCGGCGCGCCATTCGCGCAATGTTGCCGCCAGCGCCGCGCTGTCCAGGGAGGTCCCGCGCTCGTCGAGAATGACGACGATGGCGCGTTCGGGAATCACATTGGCGATGGCGATGGATTCCTCGGTGCGCCGCCGCTCGACGTCGGCGGCGCGGCTCTCGCGAATTTCAACGATCTCGATGTCGCGCAGGCCGAACGCGCGTCCGACCTTTTCCGCGCGCTTGCAATATTCGGCGGCGAGTTCGCGCTCAGGCCCCTGTTTGAGGCGGCCGACCGCGGCAATGACGATACGCATGAGCAATCACCGGCCCGGTCATGGTGCCGGACAATATTAGTCCTCGATCGGCTCGCGCGCGATCTAGCTTGCGCGTTGCGCCGGCCGGCCTGTGATCCACATCTTCTCGAGATTGTAGAAGGCGCGGACTTCGGGCCGGAAGACGTGAACGATCACGTCACCCGCATCGATCAACACCCAGTCGCATTGCGGCGCGCCTTCGACGCGGGCCGCAATGCCGGCTTTGTGCAAATCCTCGACCACCCTGTCGGCGACCGAGCCGACATGGCGCTGCGACCGGCCGGAAGACACGACCATGTAGTCGCCGATCGAGGATTTATCGCGAAGATCGATGGTGAGGATGTCCTCGGCCTTCATGTCGTCGAGGCGGGCGAGGACCAAACGGACGATCTCCTCTGCGTCAAGACGCATTCTGGAGACCGCTTCGGGCACGCGACGTTCGTCCCGAGAGATTACAACTGTGGACAGGGGTGCTTATCCTTTCGCTCCAAGTTGCCTGCCCCGGCCACCGAATCCGGGGCTCGCCTTAAGATAGGCACGCCGGGTTAATGGATTCAACTGCTTTGCGTTCAAGCAACTGTCATTTAGCGGCGTTTTAACGCGCGGGCGGCGCGCAACGCCGTCGACGATAGCGGCGATTTGAGGCCGTGCAGATAGATCCAGGCCGGCGGCTTGTGGTCCGCAAGCTTCGTTGCCGCCGCTTCGGGAAGGCGGAACCGCGCCAGCGCCTGCGCCGCGGCGCTGCCCGTCGCATAGAGGCTGGGTCCCAGCCGATCGACGACCGCGATCGGCACCAATTGGGCGATGCCGCGCCAGCGTTGCCAGCGATGAAAGCTGCGCAAATTATCGGCGCCCATGATCCAGACGAAATGCACGCCGGGGCAGCGCCGCCGCAGATAGGACACGGTCTCGTAAGTATAGGCCGTGCCCAGCGCGGCTTCGACGTCGGTGACGTCGATGCGCGGATGGTGCGCCAGCGCTTGTGCGGCGGCGACGCGCGTAGCGAGCGGCGCCAAGCCCTGGGTATCCTTCAGCGGATTGCCCGGGGTGACAAGCCACCAGACCCGGTCGAGGCCAAGCCGGCGCAGCGCCAACAGGCAGGCGGCACGATGCGCCGCGTGCGCCGGATCGAATGTGCCGCCGAACAGCCCGATGCGCATGCCGGGCGCATTCGGCGGCAGCACAATGCGGTCCCGCATCCCGGCCCTTGCCGCGGTCCGGCGCGAAGGAGCGTCCTCGCTCGTCATGATTTTCGGAAAGAATCCCCTCCCCACGCATCCACTGCCGGCTCTCCTCGCATCATCGCGCGATCAAGGAGCCGATCTGTCACGGCCGCGTCTGTCCGCTGCCGCGGATGCGGTACTTGAAACTGGTGAGCTGCTCGACGCCGACTGGGCCGCGGGCGTGCAGCCTGCCGGTGGCGATGCCGATCTCGGCGCCGAAGCCGAACTCGCCGCCGTCGGCGAATTGCGTCGAGGCGTTGTGCAGCACGATCGCCGAATCCACTTCGCGCAGGAATTTTTCCGCCGCGGTTTTGTCCTCGGTGACGATCGCGTCGGTGTGATGCGAGCCATAGCGCTCGATATGATCGATCGCGGCATCGACGCCGTCGACCACGCCGGCGGTGATGATGGCGTCGAGATATTCGGCGCGCCAATCGGCTTCGCTCGCCGGCTTGACCCGGCTGTCGACGGCTTGGACCGCGGCGTCGCCGCGGATTTCGCAGCCGGCTTCGATCAGCATCGTGACCAGCGGCTTGAGCATCTTCGCTGCCGCCGCGCGATCGACCAGCAGGGTTTCGGCTGCGCCGCAGACGCCGGTGCGGCGCATCTTGGCATTGAGCACGATCGCTCTGGCCATCGGCAGCTTGGCCTTGCCGTCGACATAGACGTGGCAGACGCCTTCGAGATGGGCGAAGACCGGCACGCGTGCTTCCATCTGCACGCGGGCGACCAGGTCCTTGCCGCCGCGCGGCACGATGACATCGAGCGCGCCATCGAGTCCGGCGAGCATCATGCCGACGGCGGCGCGGTCGCGGGTCGGCACCAAGGAGATGGCCGCAGCCGGCAACCCGGCGTTCAAGAGACCCGCGACCATCGCGGCGTGGATCGCCTGGGCCGAGCGGAAGCCCTCGGAACCGCCGCGTAGGATCGCGGCATTGCCGGCTTTGAGACACAGCGCGCCGGCGTCCGCCGTCACATTGGGGCGGCTCTCGTAGATCACGCCGACGACGCCAAGCGGTACGCGGACGCGCTCGATGCGCATGCCGTTGGGCCGCCGCCACGACGCCATGACGGTACCGACCGGATCTTTGAGCTTGCGGATGACGTCGAGGCCTTCCGCCATGGCCTCGATCCGTGCCGCATCCAGCGTCAAGCGGTCGAGGAAGGCCGCCGTTGCACCAGAGGCCTTAGCTTCCGCCAAGTCTTCCCGATTGGCCGCGAGTATCGCCGCCCCGGAGCCGCGGATGGCCTTGGCCATGGCGGCGAGCGCCCGGTTCTTCTGGGCGGCCGGCGCCAGCGCCAGCGCACGCGCGGCCTTCCGCGCCCCGCGGCCGATGTCGCGCATCGTGGCGTCGAGCTTGGGTTCAACCTTGCCTTGGCTAGCGACCGCCTTGAGCGGGGCATTCATGGCCTTGATCCGTCTGGCATTCAGCGTTTCCTACCATGTTCGGGCAGGCGCCGCGAGGCGGCCCCGGGCCGTCGCTTACCCACAGCAATCCACAACCGTCATGGGCTCGTCAGAGAAAAGGCGGAACTTCCCCGCGTTGCCAGTGTTCGAATTTTGGAAATTCCCAACGCATACGAAGAGGGTGCCATGCGTCTGCCAATTGACCGCCAGTCCAGTCCGCTGCCCAAGCGTTTTCCCGTCGGTGCCAGATATGTCGTCGAAGGCCGCGGCGGGGAAGATGGGCATTTGCGGGTGTTTTCGCGCTATATCGTGCTGCCGGGCGGGCAACGGATCAATGTTCCGTCCGATCTGAGCAAGTTCGGAGCTGTAAGCGTGCATCCCCCACGAGGCAAACGCGGCCGCGGCCAGGCGCGGCCCTCCCGTACAGCGACGAAAAAAATTATGCGGAGCGACGGAACCACCCGGCAACATCGGAATTGATGTTACGCGCCGGGCGAAGCCCCCCAGCCCCTCACCCTCAATCACCCGGCGTCGAACCCCGGCCGTTTTAGCGGCCGGGGTTCCTCTTTATGAGGGCCTTCACGCTTCATTGCCTATTCCGGACAGCGCCGGCGCGGCCGGGCGGAACAGAAACGGGCATCCGAGGTTTCCGGCACGTTGGCGTCGTGTCTGTGGCGTTTGTGCGTATGCGGGGTCGGGTGCGCGGACCCGTCCTTCGGGATGGCATCCGGCCCCTCATTCTTGCCTTTGGCGCCTTAGAAACAGACCGGCACCAACTGCCACTGCGGCCCAAGCGGCGTCGGCACCACCCGGCGCAGAAAGGCGCAGTTCGGATTGTAGGCCGCGTATTCATGAAGGACGGTGTGCGTCGGAATCACGAACCGGCCGCCGTAGAAGTCCCAGCGCCCGTACCAATCGCCGCCGAAGTATCCGCCGGCGAGGGCCTCTGCCGGCACAAGCACAGCGGCGAGCAAAAGCGCCGCAAGCGCCATCACTGATGAACGCAACATGACACTCTCCCCGTGAACGCTTGCCGCTCGAAAGGCGGCTGAGCGTTCCCCAAGGGGAGGCTAGCACTTGCGTCAGGCCATGACAGCCCGTCGTAGAGAAGGTGCTCTATTCCCGGCCGACGACCAGATCGTCGCGGTGAACCATTTCGGCGCGGCCATCGAAGCCGAGGATCGAGGCGATCTCAGCCGAGGCGCGGCCTCTGATCTTTTGCGCGTCCTCGGCATCGTAAGCGCAGAGCCCGCGGCCGATCTCGGCGCCGTCGGGGCCGCGGATGATCACCGCGTCGCCACGGGCAAAGCCGCCTTCGATCTTCACGACGCCGACCGGCAACAGGCTGTTGCCCCGCCGCAGCGCCGCGACCGCGCCGGCATCGATGGTCAGCGTACCCTTGGTCTCGAGCGTGCCGGCGATCCACTTCTTGCGCGCCGTCACCGGGTTGCCCATGGCGGTGAACCAGGTGCTGCGCGCGCCCTCGTCGATGGCGCGCAGCGGATGTTCGACGCGGCCCGAGGCGATCACCATGTGCGCGCCGCCGCCGGTGACGATCTTGGCAGCTTCGAGTTTTGTCTGCATGCCGCCGCGCGACAATTCGGAGCCCGGAGCTCCCGCCATCGCTTCGATCTCCGGCGTGATGCGCTCGACACGCGCAATATGCCGCGCCGACGCCGTTGTGCCAGGTGGCGCGTCATAGAGGCCGTCGACGTCGGACAAGAGCACCACGGCGTCGGCGCTCACCATGGTGGCGACGCGTGCGGCCAGCCTGTCGTTGTCGCCGTAACGAATCTCGGTCGTCGCCACGGTATCGTTTTCGTTGATGACCGGCACCGCGCGCCATTCCAAAAGCTTGTCGATGGTCGAGCGCGCATTGAGATAGCGCCGCCGCTCCTCGGTGTCGCCAAGCGTCACCAATACCTGCCCGGCGGTGATGTCGTGACGCGACAGCGCCTCGGTCCAGGTGCGCGCCAGCGCGATCTGGCCGACCGCCGCGGCAGCCTGGCTGTCCTCGAGCTTGAGCGGGCCTTCCGGCAATTTGAGCACCGCGCGACCAAGCGCGATAGCGCCGGAGGAGACGACGATGACATCGCGCTTGTCGCGATGGAGCGCGGCAAGATCGGCCGTCAGCGCAGCGAGCCACGCCTCGTTGAGCCTGCCGGCTTTGGCGTCGACCAGGAGCGAGGAGCCGACCTTCACGACGATGCGGCGGAAGTCGGTTAGCCGAGGCGTGTTCATGGGGAGGTCATACGCGAAGTCGAGCCGCAACTTCTACAGCTCGGCTTCCTGTTCCAATTGCGCTTTGTTCTCAAGGCAATAATAGCCGGACAGGCGGCTCACCAGCTTGCGGCGTTTCCAATCGTTGAGGATGCGGCTGACGTTCTCGCGGGCAATGCCGGCCATGGCGGCAAGGTCGCTCTGGCCGATCTTCTGGCGGATGACGATGCGGCCGGAGCCGACGTCCTGGCCGAAATCCTGCGCCAGTTCGAGCAAGGTGCAGGCGACGCGGCCGCGCAGTGGCAGAAAACTTCCCGCCGCGATCACCGCGTCCGTTTCGCGCAGTCGCGTGGCGAGCAGTGTGACCAGCGATTTGTAGACCTCCGGATGCTTCTTGGCGAAGTCCTCGAACGCGGCCCGGCTGAGGAAGCTCAGGGCGGCATTGCGCACGGCGACCACCGAAGCCGAGCGCGGCAGGCCGTCGATGATGGAAAGCTCGCCGACGATGGCACCGGGGCCGAGGAAGGCAAGGATCCGCTCGTTGCCGGAACGCGACATCATGGTGACCTTGAGCAGCCCGTCCTCGACGCGATAGCAGCCGTCGCCGGCGTCGCCGGCCATGAACAGCACGGCGTCGGTGGCGAGCTTTACCGGCGTCGCGGTAGTGAACAGGTTCGCCGAGAGGTGCTCGGGCAACCCCGACAGCAGGCTCGGACTGGGACGGTTCGGCGCCATGACGCCCATCGCCACTGAAAAACTCGGGACGACCTCCCGATCGGTGGCGGAACCATGCGGCAGATTTCCCACAAAGTAAAAGCCCGCCCAGACGGGGGATCTGGGCGGGCTTGCTGACCCTGTCGGGGGGTCGTCAGCGGGGTGAATGGGGACCGAGGTTTCACCCCTTTTTTGGGCGGGTCTTGGGGGTACAAGGCCGCGCCCCAACTGAAGGTAGGCCCACCATAGCGATCCCGGGCGCCGGCGGAGTGACCGGAGTCACAAAATGGCGCATTTTTTAAACTATTGATTTACCGTAGTTTTTAGCCTCATGGCGGTTATCCCGCACCGGTTTCCCGCACCTCGACACCGGCGCGCTGCTCGATCGGCTTGATGATCTCGGTGATGTCTTTATCGGGACCGAGCTCGTCGCAAGTGAGCTTGAGCAGCGCCGCGACGGCCTCGATCACATTGATCGGCACGCCGAGCGCTTTGGCTTCCGAAACGAAGAGATCGACGTCCTTCTTCATCAGGCCCGCCGTAAAACCCTGATTGAAGGTGCGAGGCAGGACGGCGTCGGGAAATTTCTGCTCGGTCGCGGTGCTGCGCCCGGAACTGGCATTGATCACGTCGAGCATGATGCGCGGATTGAGGCCGGCCTTCACGCCCATCACCATCGATTCGGATGTCGCTGCGCTGCCGGCGGCGGACAGCACGTTGTTGCAGAGCTTCATGGTCTGCCCGGCGCCCGACCGCTCGCTGATGAAAAAGAACTTGCCGATCACCTTGAGTGCCGGCTCGACCGCTTCGACATCGGCGCGCGGCCCCGAGGCCATGACGGCGACCGTACCTTTGGCGGCGCCGCGCACGCCGCCAGAGACCGGCGCGTCGATCTGCACAATATTTTTCGCCGCAAGCAATTTGAAGATGCGCTGCGCCATGACTGACCCTGTCGTCGAGAGATCGACGAAGCGGCGCACCTTCTTGCCTTCGATCACGCCGTCCGGACCGGTCGCAACTTTGAGCACGATGTCGGGCGTCGGCAGGCTCACCATCACGGTCTCGGCCAAGTCGGCGACTTCCTTCGGCGAGCGCGCGGCAATGCCGCCAAGCGCCGCGATATTGCCGATCGCCTCCTGACGGGTGTCGTAGACGATGACCTTGTGCCCGGCCTCGACCAGCCGCCGCGCCATGTGCGCGCCCATATTGCCGAGACCGATGAAGCCGATGTCCATGTTTTTCTCCCTCGATTATTTTGCGTTGACGGTAGCCGCCATGAATTCCGCACGGATTTTCTCGGTGTGTTCGCCGACCGCGGGCACCCGACCATAGTGCCGCGACGCGCTGCGTTGCTCGGCCGGCGCCGGATAGGACACGGGCCCGCTCGGCGTGCCTATGGTGATGCGGCGCAAATGCGGATGGCGCGCGAGTTCGGCCGGCGTGTTGACGCGGGCGAAGGCGATGTCGGCTGACGCGAGCTTTTGCTCCAGCGCGTCGGCATCGAGCGTGCCGAACACGGCCGCGACCTTGCCGTCGGTTTGGGCACGGCGTTTGACGCGCTCGACATTGGTCGCGAAATCGGGGTCGGCGGCGAGCGCGGTATCGCCCAAGACTTTCTCCGCCAGCACGCGCCATTCGCGGTCGCTCTGGATCGAGATCAGAATGTCGACGCCGTCGCGGCTCTTGAACGCGCCGTAGGGCGAGATCGAGGTGTGGGCGAGACCCATGCGCTTGGGCGGCTCGCCGGCTTCCTGCTGCAACAGCGGCACCGTCATCCAATCCGCCATGGCGTCGAACATGGAGATCGACAGCTCGGCGCCATCACCTGTGCGCTGCCGCGCGATCAAGGCTTCGAGGATCGCCTGCTGGGCATACATTCCCGAGCCGACATCGACGACGGACACGCCGACGCGCGCCGGCTCCGCCGTACCGGTGATCGAGGCGAGACCCGATTCGGCCTGGATCAGCATGTCATAGGCCTTGCGCATGGCGTACGGCCCGCTCTCGCCGTAGCCGGTGATCGAGCAGCAGATCAACCGCGGATGCTTGCGGCGCAATTCTGCGATCGGGAATCCGAGTTTTGCCACCGCGCCGGGTTTCAGGTTTTGCACGAACACGTCGGCACGCGCGAGCATCGCGGCGAGCAGCGCCTTGTCCTCGGCTAACGTGAGATCGAGCACGACCGATTCCTTGCCGCGGTTGAGCCAGACGAAATAGCTGCACTCGCCGTGCACCAGCGCGTCGTAGCCGCGGGCGAAGTCGCCCTCGGGCCGCTCGATCTTGATGACCCGCGCGCCGGCGTCGGCCAGGCGGCTCGTGCACATCGGCGCCGCGACTGCCTGTTCGAGCGAGACGACAAGGAGGCCGGAGAGGGGAAGGGCGATGCTCAATACGACCTCGGCAGGCCGAGCACGTGCTCGGCGATGTAGGACAGCACCAGATTGGTCGAGATCGGCGCCACGGTGTAGAGCCGGGTCTCGCGGAATTTGCGCTCGATATCGAATTCTTCGGCGAAGCCGAAGCCGCCATGGGTCTGCACGCACATGTCGGCCGCGGCCCAGGATGCTTCGGCGCCGAGATGCTTGGCCATATTGGCTTCGGCGCCGCAGTCCTTGCCGGCCTCGTAGAGCGCGGCCGCCTCGTGCACCATCAGCTCGGCGGCGCGCATGTTGGTGTAGGCCCGGGCGATGGGAAACTGGACGCCCTGGTTCTTGCCGATCGGCCGGCCGAACACTTCGCGCTCGCCCGCATAGGCCGTGGCCTTCCGGATAAACCACTTGGCGTCGCCGATGCATTCGGCGGCGATCAGGATGCGCTCGGCGTTCATGCCGGAGAGGATGTAGCGAAAACCTTCGCCCTCGACGCCGATGAGATTCTCGGCCGGCACGCGCATGTTCTCGAAGAACACCTCGGTGGTGGCGTGGTTCATCATGGTGCGGATCGGCCGGATGGTGAGTCCCTTGCCCTTGACCTCGCGCATGTCGACCAGAAAAACCGAAAGTCCTTCGGTGCGCTTCTTCATCTGCTCGCGCGGCGTGGTGCGGGCGAGCAGCAGCATGAGATCGGAATGCTCGGCGCGCGACGTCCAGATTTTCTGGCCGTTGACGACGTAACTGTCGTTGCCGCCGCGCGTCGCGGTGGTGCGCAGGCTCAGCGTGTCGGTGCCGGAGCTCGGCTCGGTGACGCCAAAGGCCTGCAGGCGAAGCTCGCCGCGGGCGATGCCCGGCAGATAGCGCGCTTTCTGCTCGGCGCTGCCGTGGCGGAGCACCGTCCCCATCGTATACATCTGCGCGTGGCAGGCGGCGCCGTTGCAGCCGGACGCCTGGATTTCCTCCATGATGGCGACGGCCGCGCTCATGGTCAGGCCGCTTCCGCCGTACTCTTCCGGGATCAGCGCGGCAAGAAAGCCGGCCTTGGTCAAAGCGGCGACGAATTTGTCCGGGTAAGCGCGCTCGCGGTCGAGCGCCCGCCAATATTCGCCGGGAAAGCCGGCGCATAGCGCGCGCACCGCCTCGCGGATCGGAGCGAGGTCGGCGCTTTCGCTCACGGCTTCACCTCGGCGCGGCCGTTGTTGACGGCAACGACGTCGCGTTCGACCACTTTGGCGCGGAAGCTCACCACGGCGCCGTCGCGCCACATCTCGGTGCGCAGCGTCTCGCCGGGAAATACCGGCGCGGAGAAGCGACAGGCGAACGATGCGAGCTTGCTGGGATCGTAGCCGCAGAACGTCTTCAGCACGGCGTGACCGGAAATGCCGAAATTGCCGAGGCCGTGCATGATCGGCCGCGGATAGCCCGCTTGTTTCGCAAAGGCCGGCTCGGCATGAAGCGGATTGCGGTCGCCGCTCAGCCGATAGATCAACGCCGCTTCCGGGCGTGTGCCGAGATCGCACACCGCGTCCGGTGCGCGAGTGGGAAGCGGGTGCGGTTCCGGCGCCTGCCGCGGCGGTCCGCCAAAACCGCCGTCGGCACGGCAGAATGTGGTCTGCGTCACGGTGGCGATCAAATCGCCGGTCGCCTTGTCGCTCACTTTGCGCTCGCTGTAGACCAGCGCGCCCTTGCCTGCGCCTTTGTCGATCACCTCGACGATGCGCTGGCGGCCGATCACGGTGCCTTGGCCGGCCAGCGGCTTATGCAGAGTAACGCCTTGCTCGCCGTTGACGATCTTGACCCAATCGATGCCGGTGTCGCGGTCACGCGCCCAAAAGCCGACATAGCCGAGCACGGCCGCCATGGTCGGCAGCACTTTGAGATTCTTCTCGTAGACGAACGGCAGTTCGTCCTCGTTCATCGGATCGTGGCCGAGGCCTATGCCGAGCGCATAGAGCATGCAGTCCTTCGACGTGTAAGTTTGCTCCGCAGGCGGGATGTCGAGCGCCATCAATTTTTCGTAGACGATGGTCATCACACCGGATCCCATGAGAACACGTCGCCCGAGCGATCGAGCGGCGTGAACGAGGCCGCAAACGCGCCCTTGAGCTGGGCGGCGAGCTTTTCCGGCGTCCAGCCATCGGAGCGGTGCAGGGTGCGGATCGGCCGGTTCTGGTTGAACAGATAAATCTCGTTATTGCGCGCCGAGAGAATTTGCCCGCTGATGCCGTCGGCCTTATCGGAGGCGAGATAAACGACCAGCGGCGCAACTTTTTCCGGCGTCATGTCGCGCAGCCGGGCGACGCGGGTCTTTTCCTCTTCGGTCTCGGTCGGGATCGAATCGATCATCCGCGTCCAGGCAAACGGCGCGACGCAGTTCGAGCGCACATTGAAGCGCGCCATGTCGAGCGCGATGCCGCGCGATAGCCCGACGATGCCGAGTTTTGCCGCCATGTAATTGGCCTGGCCGAAATTGCCGACCAGCCCCGAGGTCGAGGTCATGTGCACGAAGGCGCCGGAATTCTGCTCGCGGAAATGGGTGGCACAGGCGCGGCTCATGTTGAAGCTGCCGTGCAGATGCACGGCGATGACGTCCGACCAGTCGGACCAACTCATGCGGTGAAAGATGCGGTCGCGCAGGATGCCGGCATTGTTGACCAGGATGTCGACCCTGCCGAAGGCGTCGAGCGCCGCCTTGACGATCTTGTCGCCGTTGCCCGGCTCGCTGATTGACAATGTCGAGGCGATGGCCTGGCCGCCGGCGTTCTTGATCTCGTCGACCACCTCCTGCGCCGGTCCGGCGTCGGTGCCGGCGCCGTCGAGGCTCGCGCCGATGTCGCAGACCACAACCTTGGCGCCTTCCTGCGCCATCAAGAGCGCGATGCCGCGGCCAATGCCGCGGGCGGCGCCGGTGACGATTGCGACCTTGCCGGCCACGATGTTTGCCATTGGTCTATTTCCCCCATACGTCTTGGGCGATCTCGCCGATCATCCGCAGCTTGGCCCATTGCTCTTCTTCGGCGAGACTATTGCCTTCCTCGGTCGAGGCGAAGCCGCATTGCGGCGACAGGCAGAGCTGCTCGAGATCGGTAAACTTGGCGGCTTCCTCGATGCGGCGCTTGATGGCGTCCTTGGATTCCAACGTGCCGGACTTGGTCGTCACCAGGCCGAGCACCGCGCAGCGGCCTTTCTGGAGACGCCGCAGCGGCTCAAAACCGCCGGCGCGGTCGGCGTCGTATTCCATGAAATAGCCGTGCACCTTGATCTTGTCGAACAGCACCTCCTGCTCGGCCTCGTAGCCGCCGGTGCCCATGAAGGTC
>Ga0181524_10004510_pt1 | contig 12835 bp, 17 predicted proteins | sample PEATcosm2014_Bin_34_FD_119761 | JGI IMG/M metagenome (GOLD analysis project Ga0181524, IMG submission 119761) | Peatland microbial communities from MTU Mesocosm Facility, Houghton, MI, USA - PEATcosm2014_Bin05_60_metaG | ecosystem: Environmental > Terrestrial > Soil > Wetlands > Peat | place...
ATCAGCAGGCCGTTCATACCGCTGATTCCGCCGTCCTTCATCAGAGTGACACCCATCTCGGAGATCGAATCCAGCATCGCCTTGGACGTGGCCGTGCCGTAGACCTTCGGGGACGCCGAGAAGGACCCAGTGATGTAGGCCGCGAGGGCGTAGACCCTCTTCACTCCGCATATCTTGGCCATCTTCACTACCGCGTCGGAGAGTTCGTATTCGCCGTCCGAGGTCGCAGGCTGGGCGTCGGCCGTGAACACGAAGAGGTCCTTGCCCTTCGCCGCCTGGCCGAAGTAGAGCTCCCCCTTCGTCTCCTCGGCGGTGCCGTCAGCCCTGACGTTGACTTGGGGAGGGAAGCTCTCGCTCGTGTACTCGACGACCCTCTTCAGCTTGAAGGTGCTGACCAGATGGTCGGCGGCCAACTTCCCGACGTACCCGCTTCCGGGGAGCCCGCAGACCAGGACAGGGTTGGTCGCCTTCGGCGTGCGAAAGACCTTCTCCACGACCTCTCCCCTCTTCTCTGCCCTGGGCGCCATTACTCGCCCTCCTTTCTGCTCAGCTTCTCGCTGAGGTCAACGAGCTTCCCTCTGTCCTGGACCTTGATTGATGTCTTAAGCCTGAAACGCAGCCCGAGCTGCCTGAAGATGGAGTAGAGTTCGCCCCCCGAAACACGCTCAGCCAGGCGGCCTTCCCGTATCATGCCCGCCAACTCCTTTACCATCGCTTCGGTCTGCCTCGGGTAGAATCCATACGCAGCCTCGAGGACTTCCTCTCCCCTGTCGTAGAGCATCTCCTCGACCAGCTCCCTGTCGGTCTTGTCCTTCTTCGCAGGCGTGGCGGTGGCCTTCAGGCGCCTCCTCAGCGCCTCGAGTTTCCTCTGCTCGAGCAGTTTGATCTCCGCGTCATCTTCCAAGGTCTTCGCTTCCACCGAGGCCGGCGCACATAAAACGATTGCTCAGTGGCGTCGCGACATCCCAAGCGCGACGGCGGCGAGAAGGAGCGCCCCTCCCGCCAAGGTTGCCGGCCCGAGGCTTTCTCCCAGCACCAGGACTCCCCCGGCAGCGCTGATCATGGGGACGAGGTAGAGCTGCACGCCCAGCTTCGAAACGGCCTGCTGATTGACCAGGGTGAAGAAGATCAGGTTCGCCACGACCGTGCTCAGGATTGCCAGATAGAGGACCGACGCCCACCCGACCTCTGAGAGGCTCTGGGCCTGCTCGATCAGGCTCGGGGAGACCAGGGGGAGAAGGATCGCGGTCCCGAGGAAGGCGGTCCAGGCGGCGACGGGGAAGGGGCCGTACTTACCGACCAGTGGCTTCGAAGCGACCGTGTAGGTCCCGCTGGCGAGCGCGGCCACGACGACGAGCAGAGGACCAGCGCCTGCGGTCAGGGAGAAGTCCTGGCTGGAGATCAACACTGCCCCCGCGATCGCCAGTACGAGGGCTAGGCCGAGCCTCCTGTGGATCTTCTCGTGAAGGACCATCCCGGAAAGGAGGACCGTGGTCAGCGGAGACAGTGATATCAGCAGCCCGGCGAGGGACGCGTTCACGGTCTTCTCGGCCGCGTTGAGCGAAAGGTGGTAGATGTCAACGCTGGTAAGCGCGACGATGAGCAGCCTCGGGAAGTCCTTCATCTCGAACTTGACCTTGGGGTTGACCAGCAGAGGATACAGAACTAGGAAACTCGCAGCGACTATGAACCATCGGAGCAGTGTGAGGTTGTTCGAGCTCAGCTCGACGTCCGCGCTCTTGATTGCGACGAAGGCCATGCCCCAGACGACGCTCAGGACGACGATCAGGGTGTAGCCCCTGAGGTTGACCAATCGAGGCTCCCCCGAGGAACTCACGCTTTAAGGAAGGCGGAGGACGATGAGAAAACGTCAATCTTCGATGGCTACGTATCACCAGAATTCAGTCTAGAGGGCTGACCTATGGCTGCGTGATCTTGATCGATTGAGTCGGGCAGGACGTCTCACAAGCCATGCAAAAGATGCAGTCCGACTCCCTGATAGGCTCGCACTTGTCTGTCCTGTACTCGTTCCATTCCGGCGTCCCCTGTTCGAGCACCTTGTCCTTCCCCGTTCCCGCCTGCCCGGGGGTCAGCATCCACTCGAATACGAAGACCGGGCAGACGTCCATGCAGACGCCGTCGGCCACGCATGATTCCCAGTCGACCGCGACCGAAGACCCATGTATCCCGTGCTTAGTCGGATACGGCTTGCCCTCGCCATCCATCCTCGGGAGGCCCGCGGCCCGGACCTTGTGCCCGTTGTGTTCGCCTGTGACCGGGAACTGGTCGGGCTTCGAAAGGAAGTTCGGGTCTATTGGGGCTGATTTGTAACCTGGATCTCTCGTCATTTTGACAGAAGGCGTTTCCGAGAGGGGATTATAAGTCTACTTGCGTTGTTCGAGGACTTCGAATGCTCCGTCGCTCTTCAGCTTATAGACCGTTATCGGCTTGAAGGTGAAGATGCCCACTTCGACGACACCAGGGACCGCCTTCAGCTTGACCTCGAAGGCCCGCGGGTCCTCGACCGGCTCGAACATCGTGTCGAGAATCAGGTTCCCATTCTCGGTGAAGTACGGATATCCCTTCGGTAGGAGCCTCTCTTCAGGGACCCCCCCAAGCATCGAGAGCTTCATCTTCGCGCTCTGTCTGGCCATGGGGACCACCTCGATCGGCACCCTGACCCCCTTCTCGCAGAGGCGCATTGAGAACTTTTCCTCCGACGCCACTATGGCGACTTCCTTTGCGCTGCTCATGATGACCTTTTCCCTGAGGAGGGCCCCGCCGCCCCCCTTCACGAGGTTCAGGCCCGCGTCGACCTGGTCTGCCCCGTCGATTACGAGGTCCACCGATCCCGTGAAAGGCACTAGGCTGATACCGTTCCTTGTGGCGACCATCTCAATCTGGGTGGACGTGGGGACCCCGTTGATGTGCTTTAACTTCGCCATGACTAGAGGCGACAGTTCCTCGATCAGCGCAGCGACAGTCGAGCCACTTCCGAGGCCGAGCGTCATCCCTGTCCCGACCTTCTTCGAAAGGTCCCGGGCCACTCCTTCCAGAGCCTGCCTGTTTTTGTCCATCAGTCTTCCTGCTGCTTCTTCTCTATGTCGATCTGCTCTAGCCGCGTCAGGGCCTCCATCACTTCGTCCCTGATCTCCTTGACCCTCTTTTCGGACTCGGACATCTCGGGCTTAGCTTTCTTCTCGACTGCCCTCTCCAGGTCCGTGCCGCGGTCGACCATTGGCGCCGATTCCTTCCTGACGGCCTCGGGCGCGACGACACCTAGCCTTTGCTTGGCGGCATCGAGCCTTCCCTCGATGTTCTGGATCTTCTGTTCGAAAAGCATTACCAGTTCGTTCCTCAGGCTTTCTAGCTCGCCGACCTCGACCACCAGTTCGACGTCCTTCAGCTTCGCTTGGAGGTCCCTGATCTGCTCGCTGTACCGCTTCGAAATCATCTCCCTCTCCTCCTTCGTGATCCTGCCCTCGTTTTCCGCTTCGTAGAGCTTCATCAGGGCCGACGAAAGGAGGTCTCTCTCGACCATAATCGTCCTCATCTGCCTCCTAGAGCGGTCGAGGTCGGAGGAAGAAACCGTCGAAGTCGTCATCCTGCCGCTCGTGTCCCGGGACGCAACGACCACCTTCTCAGGTTTCGGTCGCGAGTAGAAGACGAAGTACGTGACCACGGCACCGAGGCCGAGCCCCATTGCGCCGGCGACCACTGCAGTGATCAAGTCGACCATGGAGACGATTCCTTGTCCGTCCTGTCGGTGCTTCGGTATTAAAGGTAGATTCGGACTGACCTTCACGGGTGCTAGAAACCAGCACCATTTCTCGGATGTTCGAGCGGGCGCAGAAGAGTCTGCGACTGGGCTGACGTTCCCGACTACTGGAGAAGGAATCCTGTGGGTTCTTAGCTGGGCGGCGGAGAGATCATTATGATGTTGTCTCCCCTGACGATCAGCGTCCCCAAAGAGTTCGACGCGCCGTCCTCTGCGACCTCTTCGGCCCTCTCGAGAGCGAGGTTCATGTGCTGGTCGAAGCCCTGTAACGAGCCTCTGATCACCTTTCCTCCTTTCAGCTTGATGAGGACGACCTTACCGACGCTCTCATCTAACACCTTCACTGCCATATCTGCTGACAAATGCGTGTCCTTGTTCCCGCCTTCGAATGGATTTATTTAAGCAGTCAGATTTGCGGCGTTGAATGAAAAAGTGGGTCCTGTCAAGGCGGGATTCCGCTGAGATGGTCCAGAAGATCGAGTCCTCGCTCGGCAAGGCCCTGAACCTGCCGAAGTCGGCGCAAGCCGAGTGCGCGGAGCCTGAAGGGGGTGTCGTCTTTGTGAACCTCGACAGCCTCACCTTCGTGAAGACAGAAGACAGGTTCGTCCCCTTCCTTGGGTCGCCCAAGGTCTTGGAGATGTTCCCTTCAGCCGTGGTCGACGAAGGCGCGATCAGGTTCCTCTTGAACGGGGCGGACGTCATGCGACCTGGGATCAGGAAGTTCGACGACTGGGGCGCCCCGGGAGCCGTGGTCGTGGTGAAGGAGGAGAAGAAGGGGCGGGCGATCGCGATCGGCCTCTCCACCGTCTCCGGTTCTGAGGTGTCTGCGATGACCAAAGGCAGCTGCCTGAAGAACCTCCACTACGTCGGCGACAGGTACTGGACCCTTCACAAGACTGTCTGAGTCCGGAAGGGCGCGCTGCCATGCCGGGCGCCGTCACTGACGGGTAGTAGTTTCGGTACACCCTCCCCTTATATGCTGAGCACGGATTCCGCACTTTCTGAAGAATACTGTACCAGTTGGTCTAACAAATTCGCGGTGTTGATAGAATTGCGAGACTGGTTCACGCTTAATAATGGGTTTCGGGTCAAAGGAGAAGCAAGCTATCAATGTCAGGTGTCGTGCAGGAAAGAAGGCTGGAAGGTAAGAGCAAGGAGATACTTCTGAAGGCGCTTGCCCTGAGGAGCATCGAGGACATCCCCAAGATTCAGGAGGACGTGACGAACAGAACGATAGTGATTCTGAAGGTCACCCCGCTCGCCCAGAAGAGCTTGGAAGAGCTGAAATCCTCGGTCGAGCAGCTCTACGAGTTCGCCACTTCTGTCGGCGGCGACATCGCAAGGCTCGGAGATGAGAGGGTGGTGATCACGCCGCCGGGCGTCCGGATCTGGCGCGGTCTGCAGTAGCGGAAAGCGAGAGCCGACCCATTACTCGAGCTCAGTGTACATTTCCCGGCTCCGCTTCCATTCCAACTTCTTGTAGATTTTCCTCCCCCTTCTTCGAGGCGTGGAGGTTCATTGAGGAATAGCCGCTGGCCCACGCTCGCTTCTCTGCTTCTTTCACGACAAGCGTGGCTATCACCTTTCGCCTGAACTTCGGTTCGGTGGACATCGAAAACAGATAGGGCGTCAGGCGGGCACCGTGCCCCGGAGACGGCTGGACCTCTTGGAGCTAGATTCCCCCCGCCTCCTGCTACCTCGCCCTTCTTGTCGGTCACTAGGTGGCAACGAAAGTGCCTCTTCTTCATCTTCTCGACAGCCCATTTCCTGTAAGCTCTGTCACCGACGCGGTGTTCTTCCGCTGTCCGTGGGCGCATGTCCTCAAACATCACGTGCCTTTAGCGCACCAGAGGTTCGATGTCTTTCATCGTCGCCACCCTCACCCTGAACGTCTCCATCAGAAAGCGTCCCCTTCCTTAGGCCAGAATACTTGGTCGCGGAAACAAGAGGGTGGCCGATCGCCATTTAGCTCGTTCTGGGTCGCTCTTCGTCGGTCTAGTAGACCCTTAGCGTTGACGTTTTTGACCTTGATAGAGTCTCCCCGACCTATTTAGAGCTAATAAGGATCAAACATCTGGGTACCCTGAGTCATTCGGGCATGGCAAAGCCCCAGTATCCATCTCTTTCTAGAAACAAGAACTTTCTTGCTCTTCTGTTCGGCAGAGGGGTTTCCTCGCTCGGCGACTATTTCGGGAACCTAGCTCTCTCTTGGCTCGTCTACACAATCACTGGTTCGGCGTTCGATTTGGCTATCACATGGGTCGTCTTCATGATACCGAGAGCGCTGGTGCGGCTGTTCGCTGGGGTCTATGTTGACAAGTGGAACAAGAAGAGGATTATGCTCGCGACCGAAACCACAAGGGCAGTGCTCTTCGGCGCAATCGGCGCGGGAAACCTAGTGGGGTACACTCCCCTGGTTTTCATCTTCGCAGTCGCCTTCTCCGTGGGTCTGCTTGGTGCGCTCTTTGACCTGGCCGGCAACACGGTAGTGCCATTTCTGGTTGAGAAGGGCAGCCTTCTGAGGGCGAACTCGACCTTCACGGCAGTCTTCGAGGCGGACAGCATAGCCGGACCGGCGCTTGCCGGGATCACTATAGCGCTGTTTGGGACCGCGGCCGCGCTTCTGGCCGACAGCCTGAGCTTCGTGGTGCTGGTCTTCGCACTCTTGCTGATCACGGTGCCCTCCATGCCTCTCGGGCAAATGCAGCACACGTGGAAAAGGGACTTCAAGGAAGGGTTCGCGTACTTCAAGACAAGAATGGATCTCGTTTGGATGTCGATCTTGGTGATGGGCTCGAACTTTGGCCTTGGGGCGCTCTGGTACGTCTATGCGCTGATCTTCTCGGATAACGTCCTGATGTCCGGCAGTTTCGGCTACGGCATGCTCGGGACGTTCAGCGCCGCCGGCATTCTCACGAGCGTCATCTACCTTGCTAAAATAGAAAGGGTACAAAGGAGAAGGCTGGCAATTCTTACTTCGCTTTTCGGAATGGGAGCGGCCGTAATGGCGCTCTCCTTTACCACCACCCTGCCAGAGGCCCTCGTGGCCATTTTCGTCTTCGGCCTCTTCCTACCGTTTTCCGACACCATACCGACAGTCTACTACCAGCAGACTGTTCCGGGCCCAGTGCTCGGGCGGATATTTGGGTTCAAACAGTTCGTTGAATTCCTGACAGCCCCTGTTAGTGTGATTTTTGGGGCCTTCGCGGCAAGCTACTACGGCGTCACGAACGGGATTCTCATTGCCGGCGTGGTTGTCGTGGGCTGTGGTCTGATAGGCGTCTTTGCCCGCCCATTGAAAAAACTGATTCCATTGCCGGAGTCTCAATAATTCAGCTAGGTTGGAGTTTCACCGGGCGCAAAAGAAGGCGACAAGAGACAAAGACAGACGCGTGTTGAATGTAAAGGAGGTGCTAAGCACCTACTCTACGTAGCGTTGACGTTTTTGACCTTGGTAGATGCCCTCAGACCCGCCAATTATGCCCCGGGGGGGATTTCGACGAGATGGTGCGATGCCCCTCCTTCCACGCTCGGGTTCGGGCCCGGAGGGAGTCGCCTAATCATCTGAGCGAATCCGAACGGAGAGAGGAAGGCCAAGGACTCGGTCCCGACGGGGGTCAGACTCGTTCGGGTTCCGGATGAGACCCGATGATTACAAGCTGGAGGCAGAGGCATGAAAGCGAGCTAGCTCCCGTCAGCCAATCCTCGCGCTCCAAAAATCAGAGGGCAATCGCTACTTGCTCAGGCGCTCGTCCACTTCCTTCCTCCACCTCTTGAGCAATTTCTCCCGCTGTGCTTTGTACTCCTTCTCACTCAAACTCCCCTTCTTGCGCCTCTCTCTCAGTTCTTCCATCTCTGCCTCGTATCCTGTCGGGTGGGGTTCCTCCGATTCTGAAGGCAGCGCCTCGTCGCCCGGCGGTGGAGGCCCTCTCGAACCCGTGGAACCATCCGAAGGAGGAGGCTCAGGGAAGAACTTGGTCTCATGGTCGATCCCGCGGTCGAGCAGTAAGTTGACGAATATCTTCAGGTAGTCTAGGCCTTCGAGGTCGCCAGCCGAATACATTTCAATCCTGACCATCTTCACGTTGCCACTTCTCTCGGGTTCGCTGCACTCCGTCCCTATCCAGAACGAAACGTCGATGAAGTTGTCGAACCTGTCGTACGGCCTCTTTGCTTCCTCCTTCGTGTACACGATAATGATTGGTTCCAATCTGAAGCCCGGAATCTGGAAGACCAGCTGGAGGGAAGATATAGGGATTGTAGAAGACGAAGAGAACAAATCATGATTAGGAGCGTCGTATCCTCCACGCTCCCCTCTCTCGTTCAGCGCGGCGCGCGCAGCAGGTTCAGTAGCATCAAGATCGAGCTTTCGGAAGAGTTCTACGTTGGGGAAAAGACTCATCTTCAGATCGTCATGGATCTAGACAAGCGCATCCAAGAGGTCGTCAAGGTTCTGAGGGTCGTGCAGGCCAATGACTGAGGAACTACTCTCGACTCAGTTTGAGGTTTTCCTCTTCGAACCTCTTCTAATTCCGAGGAAGGCCAACCCGATTATGACAAGCAGTATCCCAGCCACCGCCGACAACACAACCAACACCGCTTCCTCGTCCTCATCCTTGAGTGACACGATGCCGAACAATGGAAGGACGAATGTGATGACTCCGAAGGCTATCAAAAAGGCCCCCGCCCCTGCGTCTCTCCTCCTCAACGTGGGAGCTTGGACGACTTGGACCCTTAAGTTTGATGCGTGCACGGAGAATCTGCCGACCCGACCGAGTCCTCGGAGGGAGCCATGTTTTTGCACCTGTTTCTAATCATTCCTCGGCCTTCAAGCGGTTCCTCTTCGCGAGGCTCAGGAACTTGTTCCCGTCTCCAACGACAAGTCTGATGCTCGAGTTGTAGGTCTCTCTCGTATAGTCCGATCTTAGCGCCTTCAGGTAGCTGGAGAGCGGGTCCAAGGTAAACCCATACTGCTTCTTGCTATACTAGTGACAGGATTGTCCTTAGTAGACCCTGATTGCTTCTTGGACCGCGGGATGAAGGGCCGGCACCCTGTAGATCCTCTGGATGGCGTATGCTAGGTTCTCAGTTTTCCTCTTCTCGCCATGGTTTACGAGGACCACCTGCAGCTTGGGCCTGAGCTTTCCGACGAACCTGATTATCTGGTTGTAGTCGCTGTGGCCGCTGAAACCTTCCACCTTCTGCACGGTTGCCCTAATGTCCACAATCTTGATCTTGCCGCTCTGGTCCATCAGGCTAGCCTGGCTGCTGCCGTCCAACACCCTTCGTCCGAGAGTACCTTGGACCTGATATGAAACGAAGAGGATTTTGTTCTTGTCTGACGGGGCGATGTTCTCGAAGTAGTCGAGAACGGGTCCCCCTTCAAGCATCCCTGATGTGGCCATTATTATTGCGGGCCCCTCGCGGTACGCCTCCTCCCTGTTCGAGGGGTGCTCGACTTCAGTGAAGTATTCCGACTTGAATGGGTTGACGCCCTCCTCCAAGATCTTAGTTCTGAGCTCTCTAGATAGGTAGTCTGCATATGAGACATGGATGGCTGTCGCCTCCGAGATCATTCCCTCGGTGAAGACCGGCGCCTCGACCAAGACCTTGTTCCTCATGTACTGGTCGATCACCAGGAGAATCTCCTGCGCCCTGCCGACTGCAGGGACTGGGATCAACACCTTTCCTCCGCCCTTGAGCACACTGTTGATTGAGTTGACGAAGTCCATTTCCACCTCTTCCCTGACGGGCATGATGTCTTCCTTCGCCCCGTAGGTGCTCTCGGTGATCAGCGTCTCCACCCGGGGGTAGTTCCAGGTGGCCGAGTCGAAGAGCTGAGTCTTTCCGTACTTGTAATCGCCGGTGTAGACGATGTTGTGAGCCCCTTCTCCGATGTGCAGGTGGACCGTCGCAGACCCGAGGATGTGCCCCGCGTTGTTGAAGACCAGCTTGATGTCAGGCGAGATATCAGTGACCATTCCGTACGGCAGGGTAATCGCGTGCTGGATTACGTCCCTGATGTCTTTTTGGTCGTAGATCAGCCTCCCTCCCTCGATTTGTGCTATCTTCACGAAGTCGTTCTGCAACAGGGTCATAAGCGGCAGGGTCGGCTCTGTGCAGTAGACAGGTCCGTCGTATCCGTACTTGTACACCGCCGGGAGGAAACCCATGTGGTCGAGGTGGGCGTGGCTGATAACTATGGCGTCTATGTCCCTCGGCGATACGTCGGCCCAGTCGAGCCTGGGATAGGCGTCCCACGCGTTTCTCGCGCCTGGGTGGATGCCGCAGTCGAGAAGCACCTTGCTCTCGGCCGTCTCGACGAGCAGGCACGACCTCCCGACTTCCTGGAATGCTCCGAGCGTCTTGATCGTAACGTGCTCGGCCGACGTGAGCCTGGGTCTGAAGATGGCCTCCCCAAGCTCCCTGTAGAACTTCTCCCTTACGTCACTTCCGACCTTCATCGCGTAGTAGACGTTCTGGATTGCCGTGGACTTGATGTGAGGTGCCTTCCTCACCTTCACCTTCCACCCAGTCTGCTCCATCGAGGCTCCAAGGTCAAAGCCCGCCTCCTGCGACAAGAGTCTCGGGTTCCCAGCCTCCACCGTTATCTCCCCCAGCGCGTCGTCGAAGAAGAAGTTACTCACTTCAGCCTCCGCGGGGAGAGTTTTCTCGAGTATCTGCCTGGCTTCGCTCTCAGGCTTCCTTATCGATTTCTCCGTCCTAGTGACTACTCTCTTCTTCAGGGAGTTCACTATCTCGGAGATTACGTAGCTGTTCTTGTGAAGGAAGGCCGGGTTCCTGGTGTAGAGAGCTATCCTAGGCCCCTCGTACTCGATCCTTGTTATCTGAGCCTCCGCTGGGATATTGTTCAGTATCGCACTCATCAGGCTTGCGCCGTTCGCTTTCTGTTCCAAACCTAATCGTTAGTCGTGAACTGGGCGAGGAGCTTTTCCTTCTCCTGTTCAGGTATCTCCCGGAATCCGGCCTTGTCCAGCACCGCGATGTCGAAGTGGTCGCCGGTGTACACGTTCCTCCTCGTCGCCGCGATTATCGCCTTTGCGGCTATCGGGTAGCACTTTGACGCCGTCATGTCTTCCTTGTATTCCGATTCAAGTATCCCGTATGCCACGGGAGAGCCGCTCCCCGTCGCGACAACCTTTTCCTGGTTCATGGAACCAAAGAAGTCCACGCTGAAGATCGAACCGCCCTTGGTGTCGACCCCTCCAACGAGGACGTCTGCGATGAACGGGTAGAGCCTCGACGAGAAGAGCACGTTCGAGACGACCTGCGCAGCGGCCCTGACCGGCATCTGCCTGCCCCTCTCGATCCTGTAGAGGTTTGTGTAGTACTTCAGAATGTCAACGACATTCAGGGCATCCGCGACCCCTCCAGAGATCGTCATCGCGATGTTGTCGTCGATTCTGAGGAGCTTCTTTCCCCTCTTGTGGGCGATGAAGCCCCCGGCCGTCACTCTGGTGTCGGTGGCCAGCACTACACCGTCAGAGCAGACCAGACCCACTGTGGTAGTACCGTGATAGACTGCGGACCCCAGTGTCTTCCCGCCAATTGCCTTTGAATCTCTTGAAATCATGCTCACAAACACCTTCAGAACGGACAAGACCGCCGTGAGCCCGTTCCTTATTTAATGTTTCCCGGTGAATCACGGAAAAAGGAGGGCCTGCCTCGCCTCGACGGATCCTTCACGATGGCGGTGCAGACGGGACCAGTATCCCCGATGAGAGAGCGACGGAAAGGGGCCCTTACCCTGACTGTTGCCCGCGGGGAAGGGCCTGAGCCTCTCGACTTGCGCGCGCAATGAGCTTAAATCGACTCTTCCATGCTCGTCGAACGTGGCCTCATCCAGGCATACGATGGAACTTCCGACCAAGGTGCTCATCGGCGAGGGCGTTCTGCCAGAGCTTGGTGAATTCATCAAGGACTCGGCTGGTAGGAAGAGGATCGTAGTGGCATCGGGGTCCAACGTCCAATCAAAAGTTCGAGACGTGGTCGATTCCACGCTGGGCTCGCGGGCGACATGGGTGGAGGTCGTCGCTGCGGACACGGAGAACGTCGGGCGGGTAATGCGCGAGAGTGCGGGGTCGGGGTGCATAATCGGGGTCGGTGGAGGGAAGAGCGTCGACGTCGGCAAGCTGGCCGCCTTCCGCAAGCACCTTCCCTTCTATTCGGTGCCTACGAGTGCGTCGCATGACGGGATATCGAGCCCGTTCGCCTCGCTAAAGGGACTCGACCGGCCCTATTCGGTCATGGCGAAGCCCCCGGTGGGAATCCTCGCCGACATAGATGTGATAGCATCCGCTCCTAGACGCCTCCTGTCCTCAGGTTGCGGCGACCTGGTCTCGAAGCTGACGGCGGTGAAGGACTGGCAGCTCGCAAGCCGGGCGACGGGCGAGTACTACGGTGGCTATGCAGCCAGCCTCGCTCTGATGAGCGCGAATGTCGTAATCGATGGCTCCAGGAAGATCGGGAGGTTCGGAAGGGACAGCGTCAGAGATCTGGTCGAGGCTCTGATTAGCACAGGGGTCGCGGCGGGGATAGCCGGCAGCTCGAGGCCGTGCAGCGGCTCGGAGCATCTCTTCAGTCACTACCTGGACCTGCTAGCCCCGGATTCGGGACTGCACGGCGAGAAGTGCGGGATCGGGACGATCATGATGGCGAAGCTTCACGGGCTCGACTGGCAGGGGGTCCGCTCTGCTCTGATCAACGTTCACGCGCCCGTGACTGCCTCCGAAATCGGAGTCAGTGATGGGAAGGTCATCGAATCCCTGATCAGGGCCAGCTCTATCCGCCCTGACAGGTACACAATCCTCTCACGAAGAAAGATGACCAAGAGAAGCGCCGCCGAACTGGCGAAGTCGACCGGTGTGGTCTAGGTTGTCTGGGCGGGAGCTGCGGCCTTCTTCCGCCTCGGCTTTGGCGCCGGTTTAGCGGGCGTCTTGGATTCCTTTTTCGGGGCCTCCTGTTTCTTCTCGACTGGCTTCTCGTTGACGAACTTCTCCACGAAAGTAAGTTCTGCGACCGTCGGAACGAACTTGA
>Ga0181524_10004513_pt1 | contig 12825 bp, 13 predicted proteins | sample PEATcosm2014_Bin_34_FD_119761 | JGI IMG/M metagenome (GOLD analysis project Ga0181524, IMG submission 119761) | Peatland microbial communities from MTU Mesocosm Facility, Houghton, MI, USA - PEATcosm2014_Bin05_60_metaG | ecosystem: Environmental > Terrestrial > Soil > Wetlands > Peat | place...
CTGCCTGCCAGACAAATCCGGCGTTCCACGCGGCAGTCCTGACGCGGCCTGGTGTGATGCCAGGTGGCGCCGGAGTCAGGATGGCCAGGTCCACCCAAGCGTTCCTTCAGGGGCAATACAAACAGAATTTCCTCGTGCGTTGGACGATGCGCTTGCCTATCTTCGCCTCGATTCATGGCGACGATTGAACCTTTTGCGGCGTTGCGCTCGAAGCCGGAGCTGGCAGCGGAGATCTGCGAGCTGCCGTACGACGTGATGTCTTCCGACGAGGCGCGGCAAGCGGCCGCCGGCAATCCGCTCAGTTTCCTCCACGTCAGCAAACCGGAGATCGATCTGCCTCCGGCAACCGATCTTCACGCGCCCGAAGTTTACGCCAAAGGGAAGGAGAATTTCCAGCGGCTCATCGCCCAGGGCGCGCTGCGGCAGGACGCGCAACCGTGCTTCTATCTTTACCGCCAAAGGATGGGCCGGCACAGCCAGGTCGGTCTGGTCGCCGTTGTCAGTTGTGAAGAGTATCTCCAGGGCCTCGTCAAAAGGCACGAATTGACCTTCCGGGATAAAGAAGACGACCGGGTTCGCCACATCGAAGCGCTCAATTCCCAGACGGGCCCGGCTTTTCTGACGTATGCGGCGGTCCCCGCTATCGATGAGTTGGTGGCGAAGATCGTGGCGGGGAAACCGGACGTTGACTTCACCGCCGGGGACGGCGTGCGGCACACCTCCTGGACCATAGCCGACCGGGCCGGCATCGAGTTCGTCCAGCGTGAGTTCGCGCGCATCCCTTGTCTTTACATCGCCGACGGCCATCATCGCACCGCCGCTGCGGCGCGAGTCTTCCAGAAGCGGCTGGCATCGCAGGCTGAACCCCGTGTTCCCATCGACCCTCACTCCTCCTTCGGACACCCTCTCCCATCGGATGGGAAAGGGCGGGGTCAGGACCCGAGCGCGTTTTTTCTGAGCGTGATTTTTCCGCACACTCAACTGCAGATTCTGCCCTATAACCGCGTCCTGAAAGATTTGAACGGGCTGCGGCCCGAACAACTGCTGGCGAAACTCGACGGCGTGTTCCTGGCCAAAACCCCAGGCTCGGCGGCGCCCGCCCGCAAACACGAGGTGAGCCTTTATCTCCAAGGCCGATGGCATACGCTGAAGTTCCGGCCCCGCTTCGTGGCGGCGACGGATCTGGTGGACAAACTGGACGTTACGTTGCTGCAGAAGCACGTGCTCCACCCCGTTTTCGGCATCGCCGACCCGCGCACCAACGACCGAATCGGCTTCGTCGGAGGCATTCGCGGCACCGCGGAGCTGGAGCGGCTGGTGAACAACGGCGAGTGCGCCTGCGCTTTTTCCCTGTTCCCGACGAGCATTGAAGAGTTGATGACGATCGCCGACGCGGGGGCAACCCTGCCGCCCAAGAGCACGTGGTTCGAACCCAAACTCCGCGACGCCATGTTCTGTCACCTGATATGAACCGGTCGTGGTTGACGCGGTACGCCTGGATCTCGATTGTCGCCGCGGTCGCCACGATCGCGCTGAAAGCGGCGGCTTACTTCATCACGGGCTCGGTGGGGCTGCTCTCCGACGCGATCGAATCGGTCGTCAATCTGATCGGCGGGATCATGGCGCTGTCGATGCTGACGGTCGCGGCGCGTCCCGCCGATGAAGAACATCCCTACGGCCATACCAAGGCGGAGTATTTCTCCAGCGGCGTCGAGGGCGGGCTGATTGTGGTGGCGGCGATCAGCATTGCCGTCGCCGCCGTGCCGCGGTTGGCAGCGCCAAAACCGTTGACGGCGATTGGCTTCGGTCTGGCGGTTTCCCTGGCTGCTTCGGTCGTCAATCTGGTGGTCGCGCTCCTGCTGCTGCGCGCGGGCAGGAAAAACAATTCCATCACGCTGGAGGCCAACGCGCGTCATTTGCTGGCGGATGTCTGGACGTCGGTGGGCGTGTTGGCGGGCGTAGGGTTGGTCGCTTTGACGGGCTGGAACGCGCTCGACCCGGTCGTGGCGCTGCTCGTGGCAATCAACATTGTCTGGACGGGCGTCGGCATCATGCGCCGGTCGGTGCTCGGACTGATGTACACGATGCTTTCCTCCGAAGATCTGGCGGCCGTTCGCCAAGTGCTCGACGGTTACGCGGCCAACGGCGTGCAGTTTCACGCCTTGCGCACGCGCCAGGCCGGCGCGCGGAAGTTTGTGTCGGTGCACGTGCTGGTTCCCGGCCTGTGGACGGTGCAACGCGGCCACCAGTTCCTCGAACAGATTGAAGACGACATTCGTCGCGCTTTGCCGGACAGCACGGTCTTCACCCACCTCGAATCGCTGGATGATCCGGCATCCTGGGACGACCAGACCCTGGAACGCGACCAGACCGCCGCCTCGAGGCCGGCGAAAAATCCCAAGAACTGATAGGCCAGGAGATCCGCTCTGCCCGGACACGGCGCCGCAGGACGCGCTCGACAAATCCCGACCGCGGTGCGAGCTTGCATTGAATGCGATGATCCACGGAGGCGCAAAGGCAGCGGGCTGGTCGTTCACGCTGGTCGAACTCCTGGTGGTTCTTGCCATCATTGCCGTGCTGGCGGCGTTGCTGCTGCCGGCGCTCTCCGGAGCCAAGGCGCGAGCCCAAACCACACAGTGCCTTTCCAATCTTCGTCAAATCGGCATCGGGATGAAGGTTTATTCCGACGGGTCGGACGGATTCTATCCGGAGTCCGGGGACATCATTCCCTGGGACCAGATTGACACGACAACTCACCTCCAGAGTTGGCTCCAGCAAATTTACCCATTGGTGCCCAACACCAACGCCTATCATTGCCCCGCTGATCGCCGGGCTTTCTTCAGCTACTTCAACGGCGCGCGGGCCGCCTACGTCCTCTCGACGAATTTCGCTTCGGTCGACAGCAAGAAAATACTATTCTCCTCGGCCTTCGTCCTCGGGGGCGACACGCTGGGGGCGGACTTTGTTCCCGAGGACGCCGATAAAGACGATTACACGCACAATTGCGTGGGCGGCCCCGATAACGGTCTTCCAGCGGAAGAATGGAGGATTCACAACAAAGGCCAGAACATCCTTTTCGAGGACGGTCACGTGAGGTGGGAAAAGAGTTATGCGCCCAGTGAGGAAACTTTCCGCTACGATTCCATGCACGGCTGGCAATGAAGCCAGCACTTTCCACTTGGCCTTTGGGACGCTTGGCTGTTAATTGGCCGCGATGAAAATTGTTTTGGCATACTCCGGCGGACTCGACACTTCGGTGCTGTTGTCGTGGATCAAAGAGAATTACCAGGCCGAATTGATCGCGTTCTGCGCGAACATCGGGCAGGAAGAAGAGCTCCGGGGACTGGAACGGAAAGCGAAGAAGACCGGTGCCACCAAAGTTTACATCACGGATTTGCAGGAGGAATTTGCGCGCGACTTCATTTTCCCGATGATGCAGGCGGGCGCGATTTACGAGAACCAATATTACCTCGGCACCAGCATCGCGCGGCCACTCATCGCCAAAGGCATGATCGAGATCGCCCGGAAAGAAAAGGCCGACGCTATCGCCCACGGCGCCACCGGCAAGGGCAACGACCAAGTGCGGTTTGAATTGACCGCCGCCGCGCTCGCCCCGCGCCTGCAGGTCATCGCCCCCTGGCGCGACAGCCTGTTCCGCGACCATTTCCCCGGCCGCGCGGAGATGATCGCCTATTGCGAGGACAAAGGAATTCCCGTCCAGGCCACGGCGAAAAAGCCGTATTCGATGGACCGGAACCTTCTGCACATTTCCTATGAAGCCGGCATCCTCGAGGATCCGTGGATGGACGCCTTCGCGCCGGCAAACAGGGACATGTTCAAACTCAGCGTCGCGCCCGAAGACGCGCCGAACCGGCCGGAATACGTCACGCTCCAGTTTGTGAAGGGCAACTGCGACGCCGTGAACGGCAAACGGCTGAATCCGCTCGGCGTGATGCGTGCGCTCAACAAACTTGGCGGCCGGCATGGGGTGGGGCGGGTGGACATGGTCGAGAACCGTTACGTGGGCATGAAGTCCCGCGGCGTGTATGAAACGCCCGGCGGCGCCATCCTGCACTTCGCGCATCGGCAGATGGAATCGCTCACCATGGACCGCGAAGTCATGCACCTGCGCGATTCCTTGATCCCGCGTTACGCGGAATTGGTTTATTACGGGTACTGGTTTTCGCCGGAGCGACTCGCCTTGCAGGCGTTCGTGACCGAGAGCCAGAAGAACGTGACCGGCACCGTCCGGGTGAAACTGTACAAGGGCAACATCATGGTCGCCGGACGCAAATCCCCGGTCAGCCTGTACCATCCGCGCATCGCCACGATGGAAGCCGACCCGACCAGGGCTTACAACCAGGACGACGCCACGGGCTTCATCCGGCTCAACGCCCTGCGGTTGAAAGTCGCCGCGCAGGTGCAGAGGAGGAAGTGAAACTTCAACTCGAATTCGCAGGTTGCGACTTCAAGCTAATTATGAACCGATCGCAAGTTGCGACGGGTTCGGATGGTTGGCAGAACTTGAGATACCAAATTGGCATTTCAAGTTGAGTTTTGAACCGGTCGCAAACCGCGACCGCAGGGGGAATGACATGGGCGAAAAAGTTCAATCAACCGTGGAGGGCATCAGTTCGCTGATTCGTACAATTCGCGGGCACAAAGTCATTCTCGACCACGATCTGGCAGGCATCTTCGGTGTTCCGACGTTTCGATTCAACGAGGCGGTTAAACGTAATCGCGAGCGATTTCCCGATGATTTTCTCTTTCAATTGACCCGTGAGGAGTATTCCAACTTGATATCGCAAATTGCGATATCAAGTTTGCACGGCGGGCGACGCAAACCGCCCTACGCCTTCACCGAAAACGGCGCGATCATGGCGGCCAATGTCCTCAACAGCCCGGAGGCGGTGCGGATGAGCGTGTTTGTGGTGCGGGCGTTTGTGAAGATGCGCGAGCTGCTCGGTGGCACAAAGGAACTTGCCAGGGAACTTGCCGATCTGGAATGCAAGCTCACCGCGCGCCTGGACGTGCATGAGAGCGCCATTGTAGACGTGCTGCGACGCGTCATGGAAATCCTCGACCCGCCGCCACCGCCGCCCGAACCGGCGAGGCGGCGAATTGGTTTTCATGTCGATCCGGAAGACAAGTCTGAAAGCAAGGCGGAGAAAAAAGTGTGAACCGCGTCCCGGTGCCACTATGATTGCCACGATGGAAGCCGACCCGACCAAAGGCTACAACCAGGACGACGCCACCGGCTTCATCCGGCTCAACGCGCTGCAGTTGAAGGCGGCGACGAAGGTGCAGAGGAAAAAATGAAATGTGCTGTCAAGCAGCGTCCTTGAGGTGTCCTTGCCAAATTCAATCCTAGACAAAATTTCGATTGGGGTGGATGAGCCAGAAGCGACGGCCAAGTCTCTTCTGTCAATGGATCTTCAATCCGTTGCAGGCGTCTATGCGAGCTTGTGAATTCGAGCATAACAGTTTGCTGCAAATTGATGCGACAAGTTGACGAGTGGCTGGTCAAAAACCAGTGAGCCGCAGCGCGTCGGAACATCAAGACGTCACAGACTGTTCCAAACGCATTCTGCCTGCGTCGTCGGCGTGCGAACGGACGGCGGGCAGAGGACTGCCCGCTCTACCCAGCGTTCCGTTTCCCAGCGCCTACGGCGATTGAAACGACACTCCTCGCTCATTGCGTGATTCACAGGGCACAACTACAATCGCGCGAATCGAAACCGACTCATGCCCGAAACGAATTTTATTTTCAAGTCACTCATCAGCCTTTTGCTTTTGTCCATCGGCATTTCCCGCGCGCAAGTCACGAAGGCAGCGGGCCTTGACGTTTACGACGGTTTTGAAACGACCAGCTTGAGCAAGCTTTGGGACACCGACAGATTCGTTCCCGGCGCGGTGCAGATGCAGACGAACATTTTCCGCGCCGGCCACGGCGCGGCGAAAATAACCGTTCACGCCAAAGACAAATTTGAAGCCGGAATCAACGGCGACAGTGACAGCGAGCGGGCGGAATTGATGGAGGCCAGAAGATTGACCTCGAAGGAAAACGAAGCTTACGAGTTTTCCTTCAGCATGTTCATCCCGACGAATTTCCCTATCGTGCCGACGCGGCTGGTCATCGCGCAGTGGAAGCAGTATTGCCCAGAAGGGGGCAATTGCTCGGATGACAGCCCGGTGCTGGCCATTCGCTATATTTCCGGCGTGCTCAAGATCACCCAGAACATCGGCAAACACCAAACGACTCTCTATCAAGAGAAGGGAGAGTTTCGAAACCGATGGCTCGATTTCAAATTTCAAATCCGTTTTTCAACAAACGAGAACGGACGAGTAAAGGCATGGTTCGGCGATAAACAGGTTGTGGATTACAGGGGCGTCACTGCCAATCCCGAAAACGCGGCCACCGGATACCCGAGCCCAAGCCGTTTTTATTTCAAGATGGGACTCTATCGCAACGTAATGGCTGAACCGATGACGATCTATATTGACGAGTATCGGAAAAAGGAATTGCCCTCGAACGCCTTTTGATTTGAGCGCAATCGTTCGGATTGACGGGCAAACATTGTATGACTTATCCGCGCGCAAGCCTCTTGATCATTGTGGCCCTGGTGGTCGCCGGCGGGTTGTGGCCCGGTCCGGCCCAAGCCCAGCCTTCCAGCTCCGTTCCTCCAACCAGGGCCGCGATGGGAACCTTCCCGGACGTGAATGATTTGCCCGTCCGCAAGGAAATGCCCGATGTGATGACGATGAACGACGGCACCAGAGTAACGGCCGTCGAACAATGGCGCCAGCGCCGCGAGGAGATGAAGCGGATTCTGGAGTACTACGAACTCGGACACGCACCACCGCCGCCGGGCAATGTGAGCGGACAGGACACTCAATCCCGCCTCGTGCTCGACGGCACCGCGCAGTTCCGGTTGGTACACCTGAAGTTCGGACCGGGAGAACGGCTGGGCTTCGACGTGGCAATCTTTATGCCGGCCAAAGGCGACGGGCCGTTCCCGACCATCATCAACCCGTCGTTTTTGAGCGCAGCCGGCGCGGCAGTCAGCAACCCGTCTGCCGTGACGACTACCAATGCGGCGATCACCAATTCTTCGGCCCGCCCCGGACGCGGATTCGGAGGGCCCGTCGATCCGCAAACGGCGGCGCGCGGCTTCACGAACCTGCTCAACCGCGGTTATGCGATTGTGACCTATCGCTACACGCAGTGCGGCGAGGATAATGCCGAATTCCTCAAATCCTCCTTTTATCCCGCCTATCCGGGTTATGACTGGGGCTTGCTGCGGGGCTGGGCGTGGGGGTTGTCGCGCGTGGTGGATTATCTGGAGACACAACCGTTCGTTGACAAGAGCAAGCTGATTGCGCTCGGACACTCGCGGCTCGGGAAACTGGTGATGGTGGCGACGGCCTTCGATGAGCGCATCTCGCTGGGCGCCCCCGCCGGATCAAGCGGCGCCGGAACCGGCGCATACCGTTTCTGCGGCCCGGGCCGGGGAGGCAAGGAAGGCATTGAAGACATGACCCGGAAATTCCCGTACTACTTCGTGCCGCGCCTCAAGGAGTTCACGGGTCAGATGGAGAAACTGCCTTTCGACGCGCATTGGTTCATCGCGCTAACGGCTCCGCGCCCCTGGATATCGGTGGAAGGAACCGACGATCAGAACTGCGTTCCGAATGCGGTCAGGCAATCCATTCTTGCCGCACAGCCGGTGTACGCGTTTTTGGGAGCGAGCTTGGACCGCGTTGGCGTCAACTACGAACCACACCGGCACATGTTGACGGCGGGCGATTGGACGGCGGCGTTGGATTTCGCCGACAAACATCTCCGCGGAATGAAAGTAGATCGGCGATTCGACCGGTTTCCGCCTGAACCAGCCCCACAAACGCCAGAGCAAACTCCAGCAAAGTGAACACGAGTACGCCGCAATGAAACTGCTTTCTCTCGCTACAATTGTTTTCACGTCGCTCGCGCAGATTGGATGCGCCGTCATGTCCCGCGCCCCGCTCAACGTCCGCGGTTTCGGCGCTGCCGGTGACGGAATAACCAAAGATACGGCCGCGTTTCAGACCGCGCTCGATGCCTGCGCCGCCGCAGGGGGCGGCGAGGTTCTGGTGCCCGCCGGGAATTACCTTATCGGCAGCATCCAACTGAAATCCCACACGATTCTGCGGCTGGAAAAGGACGCCCGCCTCCTTGGCAGCCCCGACCTGGAGGACTATCCGGTGACCAAGGTGCGGTGGGAAGGCCGCTGGGTTGACGGTCATCGGGCGTTGATTTTTGCCCAGAATGCCGGTTACTTCGGCGTTGTTGGTCCTGGGAAAATTTCCGGCAATCCGGCCCTGGCCGGGCGGGAAATGCCCCGGCGGCCGGTCATCATCGAGCCGATCAACTGCACCGATGTTCGATTGGAGGATTTTTCCACCGAGCACCGGAGCATGTGGTCCGTCCATCCCACTTACTGCCAGAATGTCGCGGCTAAAAACCTCACCCTGCGCAGCACCGGCGGAAATGGCGACGGCATTGATGTGGATTCATGCAAACACGTTCGTATCGAACGCTGCGACATTGACACGGGAGATGACTGTATCGCGATCAAGTCGGGCCGGGGCATGGAAGGCTACCGCCTCGCCCGCACGACCGAGGACGTGCTGATTTCCCACTGCACACTGGGCGACAGCAACTTTGCATGCATCGGCATCGGGAGCGAGACCTCGGGGGGCATCCGCAACGTGCGGATCGAGCATTGCCGGTTCACTCACGCCAAAACGTACGCGATCTATATCAAAAGCCGGCCCGGCCGCGGGGCGTTTATCGAAAACATTTCTGCGCACGATCTCGACGTCGCCACCGCGCCCGGCGGCTTTCTCCGGATCAACCTGCTCAACAGCGGCATCCGGGACCCCGAACCGGTCCCGGGAGAAGAAGGAATTCCCTCCGCCAAAAACTTCAGCTTCACCGGCATCCGGGTGAAGTGCGGGACGCTGGTCGACGCCACTTCAATCTCCCCGGTGAAACCCGTGGCCGGCTTCTCAATCACGAATGTTCGCGGCACATGCAAGAAAGCCATGGCGCTGGCAAACATGACCCGGGTGGAATGGCGCGACATTGACGTGACCGGCTACGAAGGTCCGTTCCTGACACAGACCAACATTCAGAGCGTCGGACTGGAAGAGCCCAAGCCGTAAGCAGGCGGTGGAGAATTGCCGTGACCATCGCCCCGGCCAAACCGGCAGTTTCGCGCGCCTGGTTTCACCTCGTATCCGTGCGAATCGGTGGAGTTCTTGTCAGCCACAAACCATTCGCGGCCACGAGCCTGAAATTTGAAACCGGCGATTCGGCTTGCGACCGAAGTCCAATCCGGTTTTCCTGATTGCCGCCATGAGACCGCCTCGTCGGCTCGTTCAATCCGCCGTCAGCCTCGGCGCACTGACCCTGTTAAGCGGCTGCTTCAGCGGTCACCCGGGCATCGCCATTGTCAACCTCGAAACCGGCGCGCAGTGCGTCCGAACCCTCCCCGGCCGGTTCAACGAAGAGCCCATTGACGTGGATGAGGCGACGGCGACCTTTCGCACGCTCCAACGTTCGGAGACGAACAGCATCCTCTTGCGAACTGTGGATTTTGAGGGCCGGACAAAAACCGAGAAGGCATGGCCCATCTTTGACCGTTGGCTGGAGAACCACGCTTCGACGGGGGAATGCGCCTTTTCTCCCGAGGGCGACCGCATGGCTTATTTGGATGGCAAATCCCAGGAACTGCGCCAAAGTCGGCTTTTGAACCGGAAACGGAGCGTCGGCGAACCACTATGAAATACACCTACGAACAACTTGCCCGAATGATCGATCATTCGCTCCTGCATCCGACCATGACGGATGAGGAGCTGGAGCAGGGCTGTAAACTGGCCGCGAAGTACGGCGTCGCGTCGGTCTGCATCAAACCGTACGCCGTGAGACGCGCCGCCGAATTACTGGCCGGAAGCAATGTCCGCGTCGGCTGCGTGATCGGATTCCCGCACGGCAATTCGTCCACGGAGGCGAAACGTTTCGAAACCGAACTGGCCTGCCGGGATGGCGCGGTTGAGATCGACATGGTCATCAATATCGGCAAAGCGCTCAGCGGTGACTGGAATTACGTGGAACACGAGGTGAAGATCGTCTGCGATGAGGCCCATCAACATGGCTCGAAGGTCAAGGTCATTCTGGAGAACGATTACCTGGCCCACGGCGGCGCCGGCTTGAGCAGTGACGAGTTGAAACGCAACCTTTGCCGGATTTGCGAGCGCGCCGGCGCGGATTGGGTGAAGACCTCGACCGGCTACGGTTTCGTGAAGCAGCCGGACGGCAGCTACAGCTACCGGGGCGCAACCGCGCACGATCTGAAGCTCATGCGGTCCGCCTGCTCGCCGAAAGTTCAGGTCAAGGCTGCGGGCGGCGTGCGCGATCTCGACGGTTTGATCCTGGTGCGGGATTTGGGCGCCAGCCGTTGCGGCGCCACCGCCACCGCTGCCATGCTCGATGAATACCGCCGGCGTGAGGCCACCGAGAAGGCCGCGTTCGGAAAGTAGTGGAATGGTGGCGTGATGGTCACCCCTTCACTACTCCATCACTCCATCTCCAGTTCACTTCGCAACCAGGACACTTTTGGCCGCCAGTTCCAGGACTTCCCGGTTGTAGGGCATGCCGCGACGCTGCAGGATCAGCACCCACAGCATCTGTTTGACGAGTTGCTGCAGGCCGGGAAACCGGATCAGCAATCGGCCTTGCGACATGGAAGCCACCAGAATTCGCACGAAGGCCTCCAGCGAAACGGCATCCCCGTAAAGGGTCAGGTTCGATACCACCACATGCGGCCAGTACGCCGGAATGACGCTCGACGTGACGCAGCACTTGAGATCCGTCTGGGAGAAACCCAACACCGGGAAACTCCCCCGCCGCAACACGGTAACCAACCGCTCCAGCTCGGATGGCAGCAGGCCAAAAACGGCTCTCGTCACCTCGCCTGAGCCGTCGTTCCCCGTCACGCCGTATTCATAGGAGAAGGGGGTCGGCAAGACCAACTGGTGGCCGGTGACTTCCTCCTCCCCGGAGAGCCGTTCCAAACGAAGACAGCCGAACTCGGCCGTCAGGGCCCAACCGCTCGAAACATCGTAGGGACTGAAGGCGGTAATGCCCAACGGTGTGGCTCTTCCCAGCAGCGCAAATATCCGAGTCCCTTTTCGCAGCACACCCCATTTCACCGAGGTGCTGAGCGTGTTCAAGCGCGTCATCTTTTTTTCAGGATTTTCCGGGTGATTGTCGATCGAACCCGTCTAGGACGCCGAAAGGTTTTCAAATGTTGCCGGAGAGCACATTCCATTCGATCACAAGTATATAGCCCCGCGACGAAGATGAAATCCGTACTGTGTGCAGAACAACGACCGGAGATTTCGGATGGGGCCTGGGGTCAATTCCCCGGGCTGGTGATCGGAGTGACGTCGAACATCCAGCATCCAACGTCGAACTTCAAGCTGGCGGTCGCTTCGGCTGTCTCTGGGCGTTGGGATGATTGGTGTTCCCGACCTTCGACTCCGGTTGCCGCCATGCGGCGCTGAGTCCATCCGGGGTGGCCCTCGGGCCCGAGACACAGCCAGGCCTGCTTTTCAGATGCCGGAGAGCCACGAGCGGATCCGGCAACTTCGTCGATGCCTCTTGTTCTTCATTCCCTTACTCCCTCACCGCAACAACCCCTGCAACCTATGACCGAGCCAACCGTCTGCCAAAAATCTCCCCTCGTTCAAAAAGTCGAACCCGGCACGTATTGGTGGTGCGCTTGCGGGCGCTCGCCCATCCCGTATCCCCATCCCCTGTCAGGCCGGTTTCCGTTTGAACGCTTCGCTCGGATCGGCCAGGTTGAGGACTGATAAGTCGAGTCCTTCGCCGGGGCCGCGGCCGCGCGCGGTGTTCAATTGTCTCGCGATTTTCTGCGCGGCGGGTGCGGCGAAGTATTTCACGGCGCCGACACTGACACTGGCCTGAAAGATCACCACGAGGAGGCAATGCTCGTCGACCGCCAGGGTGAAAATGCTGAATTTTTCCCCGTGCTGGTAAACGCTGTTGAAGTTCGTTTCGTGAACCAGGTTGGCAATCGTCTGGTTGGCCAGGTAAGAGCCCGAAGCGAGCGCCGCAATGGTGGTAAGCTCGAATTGCCGCGTATCGCCCTGCTGGGTGATGAGGAACCCGCCTTTGTCGATGACCAGCGATGTCGTCGCGTCGGTCTGCTTCAGCAGTTCCCGCAGCGCCTCGTCGAGTTGCTGGACGTCTTCCTCGAGCAGTTGTGGCAAAGTGGCCATGTCATGCGTACTGCGGCGTGGTCTGGCTGATGAACTTGTTGAGCAACATGCGGGTAATCATGTTGAGCGTTTCAAAAACGCCCTCGCATTTGTGCGCCACCGAGGCGAACGATGGCACCAGCACGTCGCGATTGTTCAACAGGAATTCCATGTATTCAACCGCGGCGACGTTTGGCAAATCGCGCTTGTTGTACTGCAACACGTAGGGAATATCGGCCAGGTTGAGTTTGAGCGAACGTAGGTTGTCTTCCAGGTTTTGAAAACTATCCACGTTTTCCTCCATTTTCTCGTACTGCGAATCGGCCACGAACACGATCCCGTCCACGCCCCGGAGCACCAGTTGGCGGGTGGTGTTATAGATGACCTGGCCCGGCACGGTGTAAAGCTGGAACTTGGTTTTGAACCCCTTGATGGACATCGCTTCGATCGGCAGAAAATCGAAAAACAACGTGCGGTCGGAGCTTGTCGCCAGCGAAACGA
>Ga0181524_10004520_pt1 | contig 12816 bp, 11 predicted proteins | sample PEATcosm2014_Bin_34_FD_119761 | JGI IMG/M metagenome (GOLD analysis project Ga0181524, IMG submission 119761) | Peatland microbial communities from MTU Mesocosm Facility, Houghton, MI, USA - PEATcosm2014_Bin05_60_metaG | ecosystem: Environmental > Terrestrial > Soil > Wetlands > Peat | place...
CAGCAGCTTTTCTCCCTTCCCCCACCAGCGCGAGCTTTCGGGCGCCTCGAGCAGCGCGCCGGCAAACATCAACGCCTTGATATTTTTCATGAGGTGATTTGCCAAAAGATCCGTTTCCAGGCGCGTTTCAAGCGCCAGCGCCTGGATTCGCAGGCTGGCAAGGACAAAGCTGACGGCCCCGCCTTCTCCCAGGGCGTCCGCCCTTTCGGCGTTTCGGATTAAGAACTTCAACCAATTGACTATCCGTAAGGAGAGAGGATAGGGCTCCCACCCAATCTCCCCGCCCGTCTGGTTTTGCCTGCACCAGTCTCCCGCCAGCTCCAGCGCCTTGCGCAGGTGCATCCTATGCTGCGGGGCGCTGAGATCCAAATTGACAAAGTCAAAGTAATTGAGGTGGTACAGCCAAAGCCGGCTGAATCCCTCCGATGACCAAGGAATGCATCCGGAGGGCGCATGGGTGACGTTCAGAAAACAGAACTCGCCAGCCTCGAGCATCTGAAGGGCTGAAGCCCGCTGCCACTCCGGGAACGTCGGAGGTGGCGAAACTTTCCGCAGGGTCACGGGGGCGGGCTTCCACCCTCGGAGCTTGTGGCGCGGCAGCATACGCCGCTGAGCCAAAGCGGCAAGTTGCGCCCAGCGCAAGTGCCGCACCGTCCGCCAGTAGGTCCCCACGCCAGGCGTTGTCACCCGGGGTGCGAACTCTGGTAGGCGGACTTCGCCGTCTCGGCTGACTGCGGGCTGCGGTTCGAGTCCAGGTATTGTCAGTGCCATTCTTCGAATGAAGTCAGCGCCCAGAGGTGGAGAGGATAGTCTCGCCGGCCGCGAATGAAATCCCGAATCAGTTCTTCCAGTGCATCCGGTCGGGATATTCTGCCCCCTTGAACTATGGCGCTGTGGCAGTCATATCCTCCAACTTGGTGGCGATGATCGTGGCCATGGCCGAGCTGTCCCTCCCCACCTGCTCGGTTCGCATCCCGTTGTCGCTCAGCATCGCCGCCCATCTACCAAATGAAAAGCGATTGACGGACAGAGCGAGGTAGCCCAGGTAAGCCATACCCCTAGCGCTGAATAGGTAACCTAGACGGCAGACCGGAGGAAATTTCATAAGTGCCTGGAGAAAGCCTTCGAGCCTCCTGCGCCAATGAGAGGGATTGGGCACGGTGATCACTAGTACGCCGTTGTCTCCTAGTACCCTTGCAAGCTCTGCAATTTGGGCGAGTGGATTGGGTACATACTCGAGCACGCTCGACGCCACTACCCCTCGAAATGTCCCTGGGCCGAACGGAAGGCGAGAGTATTCGCCCGGTTCGCCCTGCACGAATTCAATCTCCTGGCCCTCGCACCGCTGTCGAGCTGCCGCGAGCATAGCCCTGGAAATGTCGAATCCGGATACGTTGAAACCGGCGCGCTTCAGGGCCAGCGTCACATCGCCGCTGCCACAACCAAAATCCAGTACCCGAGAGCCCGTGGAGAGGCGCTGCCGCAGCGGCCGGGTAACCGCCTCGATCCTGTGATGCATGCTCCCGCCCTCAGCATACTTGTTGCTCCACTGGCAGGCGAGGCCGTCGAAGTAATCTACCAGAGTCACAAAGCACACCATCCCATTCCCGGCTCAAGGCAGCGCGTTCTCCGTCTGTTCCAGAGAGCCCTGAATTCATGGCTGGACGGGTTCATTGCGAATCTCTCGCTCGATAATCTTGGCGTCGATCAGGAACCTCACCCAGAAGCTCCACAACACGTGGTAGATGAACCCCTCGCGACCGTCCAGAAAGCCGCCCTTGAGGAAGTAGTTTCGCAATAAGAACAGAAACGGACGCAGGAGTAATGGCAGTCGGTTCCACAGGTGCAGCTTGATCCAGCGTTTCCTTTCAGGCTGGGCGCCCCAGAGGCTAGCCGGGATCGAAGCCTCGTACCCTCCCCGGAATCGCTCAGAAAAGTACTCCTCAGCCTCCAGATCGGAATACGCATCATGTCGTTCGATCCAGGCAGAAAGCGGGCGATTATCTCGATGGTCGAACGGCTCATCAAGTCGGCCTGCTGCCCCGGTCAACAGGACGTGCTCATTCACTTCGCGGTCTTCGTACCGACCGGCTTGCCGCCTGAACAGCCGCAGGATCCAACTAGGTGAAAGCCCTCCATGCTTGAGCCAACGCCCAAGAAAATAAAACCTGCGATTCAGGTAGTAGCCCGCGTAGTGGCTATCGGGACTGCTCGCCACACGGCGAATCTGCTCCGCGAGCGGTGGAGGGATTTGCTCGTCCGCGTCCAGGAACAGTACCCACTGGTTGGAAATCGGGAGGTTATCAAGCGCCCAGTTGCGCTGGCGGGCATAGCCCTCGAAAGGATGAACGTAGACTTTAGCCCCCATCGCCTTGGCGATTTCAACGGTGCGATCCGTACTAAATGAGTCGACAACGAAAACCTCACCCGCCCAGCGGAGACTCTCGAGACAGCGTGCAATATTGGCTTCCTCGTTGTAAGTGATTATCAGAACACTTACGGGGGCGAGTCGTGCGGGCTCCATCTCGCTATGCACGATGTCAGGCACCGAGCGATACAACCCGCTCAAAGTCCTTCAAGTAGGTAGATGCGATTACGGGAAGGGCAAAGTCGGAAGCTGTCTGCCTCGCCGCTTGGCCTGCCTGACTTAGCCAGTCCCACGAGCGCAGCGCGGATTCGAGCGTCTTGGCAAGCTCGGCGACTGGCTCTGGCGCGCGGTGGTCAAAGGAAAGACCGTTCGTCCCCTCCGCGAGAAAGTCCCGAAAGCACGCGAGGCGCGAGACCAGGATCGGACACCCAAAGGCCATGGCTTCCAGCGGGGCCAGCCCAAGCGCCTCTCCCTGGTCTGCGAGGGACGGGTAGACAAATAGAGCCGCCCGCCGGTACCAAGCCTCAAGCTCGTCCTCATTGAAAACCGGCCCCACCCATTCCACCGGGGGGCCCAATGCGACGGACCGCTCCTCCAAACGCCGGCGGTAAGCTTCTCCTCCCCCCCCGCTCGCCTCTTCCCATGGGCCAACGATGGCGAGGCGCCACCCAGTGCCCCCCTTCAGGAGGCCGAAAGCTTCTACCAAATAATCAAGGCCTTTTTCGGGGTGAATGCGTCCCACGTAAAGAACCAGCTTCTCCGTTTTCTCGGAGGCAGAGTCGCCACCGGTGAAGTCCCCACGCATGATTGGATACGGAATATGGCACACCTTCCCCCCGTCGGCAGGGATTTCTTTGCGGATCGCGTCCGCGACGGCTCGCGAAATAGTCTGAATGCGGCTTGCGTGGCGGTAAAAGCGCATCTGGCCTTTGGGATACCGGGCCACGTGGACGTAGAGTGCTCCGAATCGCCGGGTGCGGATCAGGAGCGGAAGCACGGGGTTGTTGGTCACCAAAATATCGGCTTTAGGGAGCACCCTCAGCACGCGCAGTGCGTACCAGAGGTCCCTCCACACGACCACGCGTCTCTTCGACGAGAACTCAAAACCCCTTACCCGCACATGATGGACGCCATCCAGCCATTGCTCATCCGGAAGCTCTGAAAATGTGCGGGAGACGTGCGTTACCTCGTGCCCTCTCTTTGCGAACTCTCTTCCAAGACTAAACCACACCTTCTCTATAGCTCCGCCACGGATCGGGGGGATAGGCAACGTGCCTCCTTGGACGATAGTGATCTTCAAAGCAGTTCCTCGTGCATGTCTTGGGAGGCGGTAAGGGAATGCCTTCAACCTGCAGCATGCCTCTGGCTCTCCTCCACCCAGCTTAATGTCAGGCTGCACCCGCATAGGGCATTGTCGAACGCTCGCGGCCTTTAGTAGAAGTAGATGTCAGTGCTGGTCACCCCAAGGCGGCAGGGCCCAGTCCCCTCAAACACGCGGACTCTTTTCGCCGACTTCCGTAGCGCCCTGTAGGTGGGCCTCCACGAGTCGTCCACGACGATGATCCCATCCCGAGCGATGTTCTGTTCCGCCCTCTTGAAGCAGAGAGGCCGCTCGTTGTAACTCCAATCCTGCCCGTCAATTAAAACAACGTCGTAGGTTTCTTCGCCTATCGCGTTCAGGTAAGCGGAACGCGCAAAATTGTTTGGGTTCCTGAAATCGAACGGGCAAAGGTGGATCTGGACATTTGTCATGCCATTCAGAGCCAGCCTGTCGCTGACGAGGTTGAACCAGGCCTGATCATCTTCGACCGATACCACCCGGCGACATCGACGTGCAAAGAATAAAGTCGACCCTCCGGTTCCGTATTCGAACACATGCATTCTTTCGCTCAGGAAACTTTTCAAAAAATCGATAGCCTCCCAGGACAGCCAGGGAACCTCCAAGTCGACAGGGACTTGCTTGCGGAACCATAGGTTTATTAGGCTCCATCTTACATAGCGTGGTATGTCGGTGGGACCGGTGAGCAAATGCTTGCCCACTAGCATTACCCGTTGCGAATTACTTAAGTCCATCCGCCTTCCCTCATACGAACATTAGGAAAACGAGGTCACGGCAGTGGCGGATTTTGGGTCGCCAGGCTGTGTGGGACACGGGGCAAAGACGCGATCGGGGCGCCAAAGGCGTATCGGCGACCTCTCCAGTCCTCCCGACGCAGCCAGAGTGATGCCCTCAACGAACGAGATGCCCCACCGCCCCCAGTAGTCGAGTGGCGTGATCTTGCCATTTGAAGCGACTGGCCGCGCGCCTGCGGCCACTCTCGCTGCACTGCTGCCGCAGAGCTTCGTTGGCGGACAGTAAGCGGACCTTCTCAGCCAAGTCATCCGGGTCCCATGTCCGGAAGTAAAGCGCCGATTCCCCACAAATCTCCCGATTCACAGGCGTGTCTGCGGCCACGATGGGCAGACCGTAGGCCATTGCCTCGACCATGGGGAAGCCGAACGACTCGATGAAGGAGGGAAAGACAAAGAGGTCGGAGCCGAGATAGAGGCGTTCTACCTCTCGCTTCCCTAACGGACCAACGAACTGAACGCATCGGGCAATTTCGGGCGCTTGCGCGAGGGCTATGTCCTCCAGCCGCCCGACCGCGTTCCTTACCAATTCCCAATGTGGGTTGGCCGTGGTCTTCAACACGAACCCCCTGCCGCCATCCCGGTTCAAGAGGGGCATCGCTTTGAGGAGAGTGTCCAGGTTCTTGTGCTCGGCGTAAAGGGATACGTACAGCAGTCTCATGGGGGAGGGCCCGGACGTGTCTTCATGCCCGGATGGTGCAGGGAAGGTCCCGGCTACCCCGTTATGAACTTCAGCCCCGTAAGCATTGACCATGGCCTTGTGGGGCGGGACCTCAACGTACTCCCTCAGTTCGTCTAACATAGCCTGCGTCGGCGTCATCACCACATCCGCATTGCGGACGCTACATCCAATCAGCCACCGGCCCAACCAGAACGCAGTCCTCCTCTTCAGGCTCTGCCTCGGCACAATCATCTCTTGGTACAGCTTCGAGAAATAGACAGCGTTCCGGACGAGCAGGATTTGCTTGACCGGGCAACGAAACATCGCAAAGTTGGCGGTGGAGAATAACACATCCACTCTCTCCCGGCGCAGGAAGCGACGGAGAGTGACTTGCTCCCACCAGAATCTCTTCCCCCACGCCCCGTGCCCCACCGAGGTTGCAACGAGCCGCACATTCCGAGGCAATCCCTTCTGCCTCTCCGCCGTCTCAGGCGGCAAGAAGACGTCGAACTCGTAGCCGCTTTCGGGCGGGGGCAGGCAACGAAGCACGTTGGTGGTGTAGGTGATCGCCCCACCCATTTTGGCCGAGACGGCATTGATGACGACCTTCGAGGTGACTCCCAGATATTGCGACGAATCCAGTGCCTTAGAACGTAAAGCGCCCAGGGCCGTGACCAACTGGTCTTCCCAGCCAGAAAGGCGTGCCAAACTCTCTCCACCGCCCGCTGCTCGAGAGGGCATTTATCAGCGTCCCCTCTGCTCAGGAGCTCAGTCCCCACCTCGGCCCGCAAGCCGTTGCCCAACCACCGCTCAAACGGCAGCGTGAAGCCCATCTTGCGGCGAGAGTAGATCTCCCTGGGCAAACGCTGACCGACCGACCGCAGGAGAAGGGGCTTGGGTATGGGGGGATCGAGCTTGAGCCTGCCGGCCAGGGGAAGAACGTACTCCCATAGCCTGTAATCCAGGAACGGGGTCCGAGCCTCGAGCGAAACGGCCATGCTCATGCAATCGGTATCCCGGAGGAGCGTGTTGGCCATGTACGTTGACGCCTCGAGGACAGAGACCTGGTTGACCGGGTCAAGCTCGCGAACCTGCTCAACCAATTCTGCGTAATTTCCGGGCAACACAAAGTTGCCGTTCCACAGCTCTTGACGGGGCAGCATGCTTCGGACGGCTCCCGGCAGGAAGAGCGCCCGCAACAGGAAGTAGGGCTGGTTCCCATAATAGACATTGCCGGCCAGGGCCAAGGCCTTCGAAAGCCTGTTTGTTTCGCTCCCCCCAAGCAGGGCGTTAAAGCCTCTTGCGAGAGGCGCCAACCATCCGGCGTACCTTTGGAAGCTCATCATTTTGGGCACAGAACAGAAGGTCGAGTATCCGGCGAAAATCTCATCCCCACCCAGTCCGCTCAGCGCCACGGTAACTCCGGCCTCTTTGGTAGCCCGAGAAATGACGTAAGTGTTGATGCCGTCGACGCTCGGTTGGTCCATCCCGCCCAAGGCGCTTGGGATTTCTTCCAGGAGCCGCTTGTCGGTGAGCTCGATCTTATGGTGATGGCAAGCGTGCTCGCGCGCCACCTGGTCGGAATACCTGGCCTCACAGAAGTCGCTTTCCCCGAAGACGACGGAGAAGGTCTCGAGCGGTCTCTGAGACGCCTCGCTGGCCGCGGCAACAATGCAACTCGAGTCCACACCACCACTGAGGAAAACACCGATGGGAACATCGCTGATCAATCTCTCCGAGACCGCCTGCAGAATTAGCCCTCGAATTGCCGCCAAAGCCTCGTCCGGAGCATCCGTCGCCGGAGGTCTGGAAGCCACTTCCGCCAAGCTCCAGTATCTGCGGGTTTCGAGATGCTTCTTTTCCCAAATGAGAGTATGGCCGGGGGGAAGCGACCGCACGCCCTCGATGTTGGTGACGGGGTCCTGAACGCCTCCGAAAGCCAGGTAGGATGCCAGGCCCGTCATATCCAGGCGGCGCGGCACAAGCCCGCTGGCCAGCAAGGCGCGAACTTCCGATCCGAAGAGGAACCGGTCGGGCGACGCGTAGTAATAGAGCGGCTTAACACCCAGCCGGTCGCGCGCCAGAAAGAGCCTTTCCCTTCGCGCATCCCACAGCGCAAAAGCGAACATTCCGCCGAGACGGTCAAGACACGCCTCCCCCCACTCGCCATAGGCCTCGAGGAGCACTTCCGTGTCCCCGGTGGAGGTGAAGCGATGGCCCAGTTTCTGGAGTTCGCTGCGGACTTGCTGGAAATTGTAGATTTCTCCGTTAAAGACCAGCCAATTGCCTGTCTCAGGATCATGCATCGGCATATGCCCGGCCGGCGAGAGATCGAGGATGGCCAAGCGGCGGCTTCCCAGCCCGACGCACTGCTGCGCGTCCGAGCGGAGCGGAAGGATCTCCATCCCTTCATCGTCAGGACCGCGATGAGCCAATGCCCGTGTGCCCAGGCTGAGCGCCCGGTCAACTTCGGGCGAGCGTTTGCCGACTAGTCCAAAGATTCCGCACACGGTCTTATCTCTTTCGAGGTGCCTTCCGGTTTCTCTGTGCCTCAGTGCCTCTGTGGTTCTTGTTCACCGCTGATACTACTTTCGGGTCTGTCATGCCGAGTCCGCCACGGCGGACGAAGCATCTCGGCATTTTTCCGCACTGTTTGAGCTTACAAATGTGGGGATTCTTCGCTTCGCTCAGAATGACAGGCGGTGGCGCTTTCCCCTACGCAGGAGGATTCTTCGCTTCAAAGCACCTGGACAGTGCGTTATGGAATCCTGCGAGAGTGGAATCATAACTCCAGCTTTGAACCGTGCATCGTGCCTTCTCACCCAGCAGTAACAGGCGCTGTTCGGACTCGCAGGCGCGATCTATAGCCGAGGCCAGAGCCGCCGGGTCGTTCTCGGGTACCATGTATCCGTTCTCGCCCTCGATGATCAGATCGTGTGCCGCCCCAACCTTCCGCGTGGCGATCACCGGCAGCCCACTTGCCATTGCCTCATTGAGGACGAGCCCCCACTGTTCAACCTCGGAGGGCAGGACGAACAGGTCCGCAGCAGCGTAAAACCTGGGCAAGTCCTTCCAATCGTGGAACCCCAGGAAAAAAACTTGCGGCAAATTTTGTGCCAGCTTTTCGAGCGACTTTCTTTTGGCGCCGTCGCCGACGATGAGCAGTCCAATGTCGGATCGCTTTGTGGAAAGCCGCCGCAAAGCTTCAATCAGCACATCAACGCGTTTCAACCCGATTAATCGGCCCACGTAAAGCAGCAGATAACGCTGCCCCCAGCCGTTTTCGTCCCGTATGGTTTGGCGGGAAACGCGATAATGGTCCGCCTGGGTCTGAAAACACTCGTTATCTACCGCATAGCGCGCCAGGAAGATCTTTTCCGGTGTCGCACCGTAGAATTGCCAATACTGAGAATTCAAGGTCCCGACGGATAGGAAGGCCGAAACACGTTTTGTGAGCCACCCAAGGACCAACCGCTTCAGTGCAAGCTTAAGCTGTGGTTTCCCCTGCTCTGCAACCACGTTCGAGTCAGTCCGCACTAGCATCGGAATCCGGTGGGCGATAACCCAGAGAATCGCCAGCATTGTAGTCGCGGTGTTATAACCGTAGATGACAACTGCATCGGGTCGGAAAGCTCTAAGCTCTCGCCACACGCCGGGATTGATGGCTCCTACCAATAGCCGGCCATGCCATCTTGCCGGCGCAAAGTTCTTGAGGTAGCGTGCCGGGTATGGATGTGCGCCAAGACGCCATTGCTGTCCCGGCTGGTGGTCGCGAGAGTACAGCACTTGAATATCGTAGTCCCCCGACCTCGCAAGGCGTTCAAAAAGCGGCTCACGATAGGGTGTCGGGACGCCAACCAAAATCGCAACGCGTTTCTTCATCGCGAAACTCGGACGGGAGTAGTGAGGCGGGCAGCCAAGACGCCGAAGACCAGCCAGAACAAGATCGTTGAAAAAAAGCCTACACTGGTGAGCCACGCTTCGAAAAATGCGCTTGCCAACCCTCCTACCAAACACGCTGAAAGCGTGAGCATCACCCAAAACTCCTCTCCCGTTTGATGCAGCCTACGGAAGAGCATTAAGCGCTGGATCGCTGCGACAAGCACCCACGCCAGCGGGAGGAGCACAAAGCCAGCACCTATTAAACCGACTTCCTCTACCAACGCAAGGTAGCTGTTGACCTTCTCGCGCACGGCGCTGCCGCTTTCGAATGCAAACTCCCAGTCCTCGCTATACCCTTTGCTTACCCCAAACCCCACCCCGACCAGCGGGCTTTCCTGGGCCGCCTCCCACGAGGCGCTGAGGAGCTCTCCCCTCGACCTAAGAATGTAGGAACTGCCCTTATAAATGTAGACTCGGTTCAAGTTCTGCACATATTCAGGGAAGTACAAGCCCATAATGACCGCGGTGACAAGCGAGCCGCCCAGGAACAATCCAAAAGCCCGGCGGTGGGCAAAGTAGAGCCACCATCCGCACCCAAGAAAGGCGGCGGCAAGGCCCCCCCTGGATCTCGACATGAGCAAGAAGATGAAATAAGCTATGGTGAGTAGAACATTGGCAATCCGGATCTGCGGTGCCTTGTCAAACGACCGTAACAACTGGAGAAGCAGGACGGGTCCGACCAAGGGGATGAAGGCCCCGAGACCATTCGGATTTCCGAAGGGGCCTGCGAAATAACCCGCGCGCGCAGGCAAGACATGTATGCCCGCCAAGGCGCAGCCCAGCGCCACGATCACAGCGCACCAATAAACCTGGTCGAGAAGCTTGCACGAGCCTCCGGATGGGCCTGGAGATTCCAGCCTCCCATACAGCATGGCCGCCGCAGCCAAGCAACCAAAAGTCGCAGCTTTTAGGATCGTCATCAGGCCGTTTACCGAATAGGAGCTTGAAATCGCCGCGTAGGCCACAAAGCAAAAAAGGCTCAGATGCATCGGATGCCAAATAGAACGGCTTCCCTGCACAGAGCTCCGCAGAAGCATGCCCAGCGCCAAAGCAAGGAGCATGACCCAGCGGAACTCACCCAGCACTCCCCCTCGATTTACGATCGGCATCGAAGCACCCAGGAAAGCCAGCAGGGTGGACAGGACGAGGAAGTGCGGCGGAATTAGAGAAGCGAAGAGGACAAGCGCGGCCACTACAATCGCAACTGTCACCTACCAACCTCCTCTACCCACGAGAATCATTAGCGGATGCTGAAAAACCTTTGTGAACGTTGTCATTCCGACCCAGACCGCTCGCCTGCCATGCTGTCATTCTGAGTCCTTCGCTGTCATCCTGAGCGCAGCGAAGGATCTCGCCCTGCCCGCTCAGGATAAACTGCGCGGAGAATCTCGCTCTGGACTTTTCCGCCGAGAAACGACAGGGCGAGATGCTTCGCTGCGCTCAGCATGACAGACCCGGAGGTGGTATGAGAAGTTTGTTTCATAATTCATTCAGAGCTTCAAAGCGGCGGGCGAGTCGCCGACCTATTCGGGTGATTTGAGAACAAGGCTCGACCCACCGCTGAGGTGCTGCATAAGATGGGGGCTTCCGGCAATCGCAGCGACCACCTGCTCGACCGTAACGGACTCGATTCTGGCATCTGAAGAGGTCACCACTACGTGGCGAGGGTCCGCTGGGCAAGGCCCCCAAAGCTCGGGAAAGCTGGGTCCGAAAACCGCAATAACCGGAACGCGCAAGGCGGCGGCAATGTGCATGGGGCCGCAGTCGTTGCAGAGCAAGAGGGCGAAACGCCGGATCAGGGCACAAAGCTTTCCCACCGTTAGGGTCGCAGGCGCTTGCGCAACCGTTGTCCTGACGCTCTCAACGAAGCCCTGTACGGCCTCGGCATCTGCCGGGCTTCCCGTAACCACAACCTTGCAGTCGAATTTCCCCGCTAGATGCTCGGCAACACGCGCGAAGCGGTCTGCCGGCCAGCGCTTCTCCGGGCCGCCCGCGCCCGGGTGTACTCCGAGAAGGCGGCTTCCGGCCACTCCTTGTTCTTGCAGCCATTCGTCCGCCCAGGCCAAGTCAGCGTCGCAGAGACCAACGGAGGGTGCGCTCTCCAGGGCAGGCACATCCAATGCCCGAAGAAGGCCATAGGCATGTTCAACACGATGCCGGTGATGGTCAGTACCTACGGCCGGTTTGGTCTCTTGCATTGCGGCGCCGTCCAGGCAGACTTGCGTATGGATTCCGGTGCAGAGACCCAGGATGCGGTCCATGGGATGGTCGTAGCAAACCACCAGCAAGTCGTACGACCGCGCTCGCAGCTCGCGAATCAGCTTGACGGTGTCCAGAAATCCCGCACGCGGCGACTCCCGCCTCAGCGTCCATCGCGCCTCATACGTGATAACCTCATTTACTGCCGGATGGTTTCTGGGAATGTCCGCCACAGCGCTTTTGCAGACGACCGCGATATGAGCTTGGGGGTACCTCAACCTGAGATTGGCGAAGAGCGGGGTCAGCAAGACAAGATCGCCGAGGTGAGACAGGCAGATGCACAGGACTCGGCGGGGCTGGTGACCATCTGTACGCGATGAGTAAGCACAGAAGGCCCGATTTGCCGCCCTCAGGGTGCCGAGAACTGCTCGCGCCGCTGTACGGGACAATGACATGATGCCTTAATCACTAACCCTTCCGGTGGAACCACAAATCGAAGTAGCTGCTTTGCCCGCGGCGTACATAGTTTTCAATAAACGCCTGGCGGAACGAAGCGGGAAACGCATTGACGTCTTTGAAGGGAACTTCCCCTCTAGGGATAAGCCAAAGACTCCGTCGTCCCGACCGCAGCGCCTCGAGGGTTGCCGCGGGCATGGGGAGCCCACCCTCTTGCATGTCCATAAGAGCCGGCGCGTCCACCAGATAGGGTTGGTTCCGGAATACGAGCTCTGTCCTGTTGAACGTCAAGGGATAGGAAACGCTCGTCGTAATGTTGGTATCCCCATACCCCATTAGGATGTCGCAATGGGGATACCTTTGTTCTAAGTTCTTCAGATCGTCAACGACGGATTTTGCCTCATAGTTCCTGGAAAGACTACCCTCGATCACCAATCGGGCGCCGCACGCCCCGTACAGCAGAAGCGCCAGGGTGAAGGAAACAAGCGCACTCCAAGCGAGCCTGGGCATGCCCCGATCCCACATGGCCTGAACGCGATGAGATGTTTCAAGTTTGCCCAAGAGAAACGCCACCAGAGGAATGAACGGCAGCAGGTGATGAGGACCAGCGCCGGGTTTGCTAGCGACCACCAAGATCAAGAGCGAAGCCAGAACAGAACCACCAACAAAGAATTTGTTCCGGTTGAGAGCACACCGCCAGTCCTCCCGTGAGGAGGCAAACCAACAAGCCATCAAAACCACCAGCGGCAGCACGTAAAACCCGCCAATTTCCAATGTGCGAATGCCATCGCGCCAGTCGAGGCCCTCCCTAGCCGAGTTTCTCAGGCACTCGAAGTAGTTAAGAAGCGATATACGCCTGAATAGTGCAAAGGGGAGAACCGCTGTGACTGCGCTGGCCACAAATGTCCGGGCCAAAGCCTGAACCCGGTTCCGCTGGTAAAGAAAGCCAAGGTAAGGCAGAAAGTAAGCGATGGCTGTGGCCTTTAGATTGAAGCCTGCGCCCAGCGCCAATCCGCATAACAAGGGCGCCACCCACAAATTCTCTAGAGTGCATGCGAAA
>Ga0181524_10004522_pt1 | contig 12815 bp, 12 predicted proteins | sample PEATcosm2014_Bin_34_FD_119761 | JGI IMG/M metagenome (GOLD analysis project Ga0181524, IMG submission 119761) | Peatland microbial communities from MTU Mesocosm Facility, Houghton, MI, USA - PEATcosm2014_Bin05_60_metaG | ecosystem: Environmental > Terrestrial > Soil > Wetlands > Peat | place...
AGGATGTCCTCGCGGTAGATCTTGTCGTAGAGCAGATAAAAGCGGTAGGCCGGTTCGCCCTTCGCCTTGCGATAAAGCTTCCTCTGAAGCCTCCGGATTCTGTTCGGTGTTTCCAGGCTCATCACCAATCACCTTACCTTGGCTTCTTCCGAAGCATTCCTGAAGTGAGGGTCCTTCCCTCCCCCGGCATTACCCGGCTTCCACGGTACTATAACCCTCTCCGCCGCCCCGACGAGCCGCTCTCCAAGGTGAGAGCGTTAGAGTTCACCTCTACTCGCACAGGGTTTCCCCCCTCGCCCAGATCACCTTCCCAGAATGCTGTGCCCATTACCCCGGTGGACTCAGACCGGTGCGCGCGTCGGTTGCTTCCCGGTCCATGCTGCCTTCTCCGATGTATAGCCGGATCGGCGTCCACGACTTCACTTTCGAGGCCTGCTCAGGCTTCACTCGCGTTACGGCCTGCCGGGTTGCTCAGCCACCTCAAGTGGCCTTTGTCACAAGGCTTCGACTTGAACCGTTACCGAATCAAGGCGCTTGTCAGCTACCAGACTTACCGACAACTATCTGCGTGGGACTTCCACCCACTGGCGATCTGCGCTCTTGGGGCGCACTATACATGGGCTGGCTGATCCCCAAAACTAGAGGCCGGAAGAGAAGTGGGCTGGATAAGCTTGTTGCGGCAGCGATAACGCGCTGCAATTACTAGAGGGCTAACCAGGATCTAGCGAAAAAGGTCAAGATGCACATCATGGCGCCGGGGGCACCCCGATTCGCCGATAAGAGGCGGCTTGTCCCGGCTGACCTGCGGCGCAGTGTTGTTAAGCCCTGTAGACATGGGCGGCGGGAGTTTGTGGGAAGTGCCGGGAGGTTCTAAGATTCTTCACCCGCTGGGTGTGAAAATTGCTGGGCTCTCTCTCCTATGCGCAAACTCACCAAGCCTTCGCCCACCGTCTCGCCCTTGCTGTTCGAGCTTGATTCCGAGCCGCTGCAAGAAACCCTGACGGCGCTGGGAGGAATCCCGCTGGTGGTGCAGGCCTTCCGTTCGCTGGGGCTGCCCCAGAGTATCCAGGAGCACGTGCGGGTGAAACAGCGGCAGCGCGGCTACGACGACGCGACATTCGTGGAGAGCTTCGTGATTCTCCATGCGGCGGGGGGCGAATGGGTGGAAGATTTTGAACGCTTGCGGCAAGACCCCGGGCTGGCGGAGATGATCGGGCACGCGGTGCCTTCGCCGCGCGCGGCGCTGGAGTTTTTGCAGGCGTTTCACCAAGAGGAAATGATCGCGGAAGCCCAGCAACGACGCTTGCCGAAGCAGATCGCCTATATCCCGGAGGAGACGCCGCCGCTGGCAGGGCTGGGCCGAGTGAACCGCGATCTGGTGCAGCGCTGCGGGGAGCGCGCGCCCGACCAGCGCATCGCCACGGTGGATCAGGACGCGACGATCATTGAGAGCCATAAGCAGCAGGCCTTGCCCACTTACGAAGGGGTGCGGGGCTACCAGCCCATGCTGGCGGTATGGGCGGAGACCGGCCTGGTGCTGGCCGATCAATTTCGCGATGGCAACGTGCCCGCGCACATGGAGCCGCTGGAAGTGGCGCGACGGGCCTTTGCCGCCCTGCCGAGCACGGTGGGGGAATACTACTATCGCGGCGATGCGGCGTGTCACGAAAGCGGGCTGGTGAATTGGCTGCGCGATGAGCAGCGGGCCGGCGGACCCGGCGGGCGCATCGGGTTTGCCATCAGTGCGCGGATGAGCGAGCCCTTGCACGCGGCCCTGCAGGCGCTTCCGGAAACCGCCTGGGAACCCTACGGCGATCCCCCTCCGGCCGAAACCCGCGAGTGCGCCGACGTGCCCTTTGTGCCCAGCGAGAAAACGGAGAAGAAGGATTTGCAACCCTTGCGCTACGTGGCCATCCGCATCCGCAAGAAGCAAGGGGAACTCTTCGAGGACGGGAGCGCGGTGCGCCATTGCGCGGTGTTGTCGAACCGCTGGGAGTTGAAGGCGGCGCGCTTGATCGAGTGGCACCGCGAAAAGGCCGGCACCATTGAGTTCGTCCATGACGTGATCAAGAACGACTTGGGCGGCGGCGTGCTGCCCTCGAAATACTTTGGCGCCAACGCCGCTTGGCTGCGCCTGGCGGTGATCGCGCACAATGTGCTCCAGGCGCTGAAGCGGCTGGCCCTGCCCGCCGAACTGCTCACGGCGCGCCCCAAGCGCTTGCGCTTCCTGCTCTTCAACCTGCCGGGACGGCTGGTTCACCATGCCCGCCGACTGATCCTGCGCGTGGCCGGCGTGGACAGGTGGATGGCCGCCTACCGCGAGGACCTGCGCTTGCTGCCCGTGAGCCCTTGAACCCACCCGCCCAAAACGTCATCGTTATCAGCGGATTTTAACAACCCCTTTCCCAAAATCGGACCGGAGTGTCTTCATCCTTCGCACCGCATGACCGCAGGTTGCCTTCGGCTGCTGACTCCAGCCTCCAGGGCACGCGCATTCCCTCCCACAACGTCCCATCGGCGTAAATTCTCTGCCGAATCATCCAGATTCCCATAAACCTCTCCGTTATCGGCGGATTGGGGGCAGTTCTTGGCTTGTGCGGCCACGGGTTAACTGTTATTCTCGCCGGCCTGATTTTCTTACCTCACTTCGGGGCACGTGCCAAGCATTCGCGAACGGTTCCATTGACAGAATGTGTAGTGCTGCAGAAAGTCGTGCTGGCCCGCCCCTTTCGGGCGACGCCGACCCCTCATCTGAGTGAATGCTGGACAGAGTCGAATGACACCACAGGTAGGGTCAGTTTCCAGATGTGACAACTGAAGGATCTGGCCAAAACAGCCCGCAACAGCGGCTTCCAAAACATCCCTGACCCTTTCGACGGATCCCGCGAGCCACTGCTGCAACCTCCGTCCGGCCAGATCAACGATACCGCGCCAATTAGGCCTTGAGGTCAGAGGTTGAATGGTTATCCCCCCTAGGAGGAGCCACAGTGGAGCACCAGATTACGCGGAGGACCTTTAATTTGCTGATGGCCGCCTCGGCAATCTGCGGCGATTCGGTGGCGACCGCGGCACTCGGTACAGCAGCGCCACCGATGGAGAAAAGAATGCCGGGTGATAAGCTATACGCGCGGACATAAATAATTGCGCATCTTTGTGAAATGTGCTTTCATGTGAGACATGAAAGCACTGACGATTGCTGAGGCTTCGGTCATCATTCTGGGGTTGCAGGATGAGATTCGGCGCAGTGCGGAATCTCGGTATGACCACCGCTTGCACGGCGTGTTGCTCGTAGCGGAAGGGATGAACTGCTGCCGCGTGGCCGAATTGTTGGGTGACGCTCCACGAACGGTTGAGTATTGGGTCCGCCGGTTCGAGGCGAAGGGCTTGACAGGATTGCAAGAAGGCGTGCGTCCCGGACGACCTCCCCGGCTGACGCCGCCGCAAATTACCGCCATCCAAGCGAGGTTGCGAAAACGTCCCGCCGATTTCGGCTTGAGCGGCAATCTGTGGGACGGGAAGACGCTGGCGGCCCACCTCAAGCGGGCCTACGGCGTAACCCTGGGAGCGCGACAATGTCGCCGGTTCTTTCGCCAGTGGGGGTTTCGCTTGGTGAAGCCCCGACCCGTGATTGCGCGTGCGGATGCGATCCGACAGGGTGAGCATAAAAAAACTCCAAGCAGTGAACGCCCTGCCGGACGCAGACCTCTGGGCACTGGATGAGGTGCATTTTCAGCAATACGGCTCCCGGTGTCGGATGTGGGTGCCCCCGGAGAATCGTGACCCGATCCTTTTGCACCACCCCACGCGCAAGAGCGTCGGATATTTTGGGGCGGTGCGCCTACGTGACGGGCGGTTTGTGTATGAACGAGAAACGAATCGATTTAATGGGCAGAGCTTCTGGGACTTCCTGGAGCTCCTTCAGCCGCGGAGCGGACAGGGAGGCCGGCGCGTGGTGGTCATCACCGACAATGCCCGGTTTCATCATGCGAAAATGCACCAAGCCTGGAGAGAGGCCCAGGCGCCCCACTTCCGTTTGGACTACCTCCCTCCCTATAGTCCCGACTTGAACCCCATCGAACGCGTTTGGAAATTGACGCACAGGCTTTGTCTCCATGACCAATATTTTCCAACCCTCGACCGAGTAATCGTAGCCGTGGAAAAGGAATTCCGCCGGTGGACCCACGGATCAGCCACCCTCAGAAGGTTATGTGCCTTATCCTGAGCGCCAAGTAATTATTCGCAATTATTTATGTCCGTACGTATAGTTGCCCCGTTAGGTGTTGTTCCCACCCCCCGCTGCTTCGTGATTAATGGCAAACCCGTATTCGTGGTTTCCGGCGCGATTCACTATCATCGCTGCCCGCATGAGTTGTGGAGAGATAGGATTTTACGTGCCAAACGGGCTGGCTTGAATTGCGTTGAAACCTACGTTGCATGGAATTTTCATGAGGCCCAGGACGGGATTTTTGATTTTGATGGTGACCGTGACATTGGGAAGTTTGTTGATACCTGCAAGGACCTCGGCTTGCACTGCTTCTTGCGATTGGGACCTTACATTTGTGGTGAGTGGGATGGTGGTGGCTACCCGCCGTGGCTCCTGGCCAAACCAGGGGTTGAACTGCGAGCTATGAACGATGTTGCGCTACACTACATTCGCCGCTGGTTCGAGAAGTTGCTTCCACAGATTGCTGCCAGACAGGCGCCACGCGGGGGCCCCGTCATATTATTGCAGGCCGAGAACGAGTGGTTCGCCAAGGACCGGCCGGGAGGACTGGAGTACTTGGAATGGCTCGTTCGCACTTTGAGGGAGTTGGGCACCGAAGTTCCCATCACCGACTGCGATGACACCACGATTTCGGTTCCCGGTTCCTTCAAGACGATTGGCGAGTCCGAGGAAGCCGTGCGGGCCTTTCGGGAACGATACCCGCAATGGCCGACGATGATCTACGAATTGTACCCGGGCTGGGGTGAAATGTGGGGCCAGCCTTCGGTGATGCCCAATGGTCGACCGGGTGAGTTGCGACAACGAACCATGAGATTCCTCTCGTTGCGGGCCATGTTCAATTACTACACGTTTCATGGGGGGACCAATTTCGGATTCTGGGCAGGCAGCAGCTGGCTGTCGGACCACTCCTTTGGTGTGCCGAGCATGTTCGACAGCTTGGGGGTGAAAGTCCCCTTCACAACCTGATAGAGGTGAAGTGATAGCGAAGCGCAACGGCGTCGTCGTGAGGCGAGGTCGGAAAGAAGCGTGGAGCAAACGCACGAGCCGATGTACAAGAACCGGATCAGAGGCATACGGTGCCGGGCGAGTGGGCCAATGACCACGAAGCCCATATCCATCAAGGACACTGGTTGTAAATTCGGCGGTTGCGTGCGGAAGGCGGTCGAACTTACCTCGGGAGATCTGCCGTTCGTCCCGAAATCGGGACTGAGGGTTGAGTGATTGACCCTGATCGGGCGGCAGAAGTCAGCAGAAGGCATATGAGTCCCGACCCGTTGGGATGAAGGCCCGAACCGTGATCGTGAGTAGTAGTGCGCGGCTCTCATGAGTGGCCATGCGCCAGCCAATCAGCTTCGGCTGAGCTTACCGGGGGTGGATAGGGTGAAGCCCAAAAGGAACCCGGGAGCGGCGAAGCCACCATCGGCGAAATGCGACGCGAACCTCCAGCCCTCACGGGCTTAAGTCACGGAACCGCCGTATGCGGACCCGCATGTACGGTGGTGTGACAGGGAAAGCGGGCGACCGCCTACCTATGTCGATTAACCACCCGTTACTACTCCACTTCTCCGGTGGCTGAAGGTGGCGCACTGGACGAAATGTATTTCGCGACGAAAAGCGCCAACCTCCTAGCGACCAATTTCAATGAATTCTTCTGTGAATCGAGTGAAGCTCCTATGCCGGTGCAGGTGGTCGGGCCCGTTCGTGGCCGCGCCTTACGCTCTCCGCAAGGTTTCATGCTATTCGTTCTTCCCCAATATGCCGAGAGTGAGTCGTCGGACTGGATCGTAAGGGCGGCGTATGGATCTCCGGCTTTGTTTGCCATTACCCAAACGCGCCCGAGCCCGGAACTGGCTCTACAGCCGGGGAGTATACGATTGCGTTCGGGACGCCTGCTTGAGCTGGCTGAGGGTTCTGCATATCCCCTGATGCTGCCGCTCCAGTATCAAATCGACGCTCAGCACCGGCTGGATTATTCGAATGCGACGATGCTAGGAATTGGAGGAGCAACCGGGCAGCGAATCATCGTTATTCAGGGTGAAGCTGGCCGTCGCGGGATGCTCTCCATCAACGGCCAAGTGGCAGAAATGGTCTTCTCTCCGTATGAGCCCGTGAAGCTGACTGTGAGTGGAATAACAGTCGTCGCCGTTTCCCGCGAATGGGCTGGGCGGACATGGTTTGCTGACGGAAGGATCCTCATTGGACCTGCTTACGTAGGCGAGCGACGCGCCGAACAGCACGAGTGCTGGATTGATGAACGTTCAGCGATCCTCCACACAATTTCGTCCCGGGGGGAATGCCATCAATCTAGCGTTCGATCCGCAGCCGTTCCCGACCGTTTGGTTGCATTAACCGGCTGGCGGGCAAAGCCAGTGCTGGAATTGAGAAAAGGCTCGTCTGGCTGGTGCGACATTGGCGCTCCTACGGGTCTGGAGCAGTTAGGAGCCTATTATGGTTACGCGTGGTATCGCGCATTTTTCGATTCGGATGAGGAACGGAATAGCACCATTTTGCTGACCCTCGCCGCCGATCGTTTTCACATATTTCATAAGGACCAAAAGGTCGGCGTGTGGGGTCGAGGCCCCCAAGCGTCACGCGATCCCTTGCCGGTGCATCTGACTCAAGGCGCTAACGAGTTCGTTTTCCTGTGTGACAATATGGGCCGGTCGTGCAATGGAAAATGCATGGACACCAAGGGGATTCAGGGCGATGCTTACTTAGACGCCGTGCCCGCGTTTCTGGGAAGATTTGAGTTCTCAGTTCCCTCGGGTCCGCCGACTGAAAGCTGGGAATTTCAAACCTTCCGCTCTTCCGGCTATGGCGACCAGGAGGCGTTCCGCTTCTCTCGCCTGCGTTTCCGAGTCTCGACCAAGCCCGTGGATGGAGCACTTTTGGCCTTTCGATGGATGCCGCAATACGCATGGGTATACGTCAATGGACGTCTGGCGGGGGAGCACGGAGGGGATTGCCCCTTGATCAGTGGAGCCTGCTTCAGCGAGTTCGTCCTCGATGCGTTTCTTTCTGGAGATCACGCGGACATCGAACTGCTGTTCTTTGGGGAACCCATTCAGGACCCTGGGGACCGCGTGGTTCTATTTACGTACCCGAAGCAAACGGCCCTGACACGCTGGCAATTCAAGCCGTGGCAAGCCCCGGTCAATGAAGGTTCTGCCCGCCCCGATTCGCCAGTATGGTGGGAATGCACATTCGACAAACCCAATCTTCCAGGGCCGCTGTTTCTCGCAACGCAAGGGTTGAGCAAGGGACAGGCTTATCTCAATGGGACGGCTCTCGGCAGGTACTGGGAGATCGGCCCTCAGCACTGCCTTTACTTGCCGGAACCATGGGTCAAGGATCAGAATCAACTCGCCCTGTTCGATGAGGAGGGGAAATCACCCGATCAAGTTTACATTTTCCGTGATGGCCGATGCCCCTTCCGTCACGTGCTGGCGTGAAGGCGACTGGAGGAAATAACCCTGATTGTCCCGGAAAGGATTTGCCTCGGTGGTGGCTGGAACGAGAGCTTGCCGGCCCGGATGTTTACCGGCGAAAGCAGTGCACCTTTTCAAGACGCACACACAACAACCCCGCCGAACGGGCACTGCGTGGCGTCGCGTTGGGCAAGAACTACCTTTTCGCCGGCTCCGATGCAGGCGGTAAGCGCGCTGCGGCCCTCTACAGCCTGATCGGCGCGGCGAAACTGAACAGCCTCGACCCGGAAAGCTATCTACCCGACGTGCTCTCTCGCATCGCCATACCCAACATTGGCTTGACACTCTTCCGCCCACAATGATACCCAACAGGATTGAACAACACATTCAGGAGGAACGCGCAATGGATTCGTTCATCGATAGGAGTGCGTGCGGCGCGATCGTCAATTCTCAACTCTTTGATGAGGCCGGCTTATGAACAGAAGAACTTTCAACAAGCTTTTGACCTTCGGCAGTGTCGGTAACAGCTTCCGGGCAAAACCGATGATGTTGGAGGGATCTCCGGCGGGCATGGGCCGGGCAATACTTCCCGCGAACACTCCCCCGGCTTTTCCTCCCGTGCAATTTGATCCAGTGAGTTACCGCGTCAACGGAAAGCCAGCCTTTTTGTATTCTGGCGAGTTCCACTATTTCCGCGTTCCCAAGGCTGACTGGCGAGAGCGTATGGAACGATTCCGCGAAGCAGGTGGAACCTGCGTGGCGTCGTATATGCCGTGGTACCTCCACGAACCGGAAGAAGGGAAATTCGTCTTCGGGGGCGAAAGCGGTGTCCTGGATTTCGAAGGCTTCCTCCGCACCGCTCGGGAAGCCAGCCTCTACGTAATCGTCCGCCCGGGACCCTATCAATACACGGAGATGAAATACGATGGCCTTCCCGGGTGGCTCTGCGAGAACTACCCGGAATTGCGCGCGCAGAACACTGAGGGGAAGCCGTTCCGAACCTCGTCCATCTCCTACGTTCATCCCCTTTTTCTGGAGAAAGCGCGGAAATGGTTTGATCGCGTAGCGCCGATCATTGCTGCATACACCGTTTCCAGGGGAGGCCCCATTGCCTTCACCCAACTTGATAACGAGATGACGGGGATACACATCTGGAACGGGTCGCTCGATTACAACCGCGTGTCCATGGGATTCGGAAACGTGAACGGGCGCTATCCACAGTTCTTGCGCCAGCGGTTTGGCGATATCGACACTTTAAACCACGCCTATGCAACCCATTTCGATTCTTTCGAAAAAGTGAGTCCAATTGTTTCCGCGGACACCGCCGATGTTTCGCAAATCCGCCGGATGAAGGACTACTTTGACTTTTATCTGGCCACGGTCGCGGAGTATGCCGCAACTCTCGCTCGATGGCTCGGTGAACACGGCGTGGACGCGCCGCTGACCCACAATTCTGGCGGTCCCTCGATGAATGCGTACTTCCTTGAAACCGTTCAGGCCCTGGGCAACAAGACGTTTCTCCTTGGATCTGATCATTACTACAACCTCGATCAGACTTGGCCGCAGAACAATCCCACCCCGCAATACGCCATAAACATCTTCGCTTCCCTGGAAATGCTGCGTTTGATGGGCTATCCGCCCACGGTGATGGAAATGCCCTCCGGCAGCGCCGCTGACTGGCCCCCGGTTACCGCCGGAGATTGCAGGGCCTGTTACTGGACCCATCTGGCGTTTGGGATGAAAGGCAGCAACTACTATATCTTTACGGGCGGCCCCAACCCGCCGGGCGCCGGCACCACGAGCGACATCTACGACTATGGCGCCCCTATCGGAGCCAAGAACGAGGTGCGTCCGCTCTATGACGTTCAGAGGGAACTGGGCAAATATCTGGAAAAATCCACCTGGCTGGAAGAAAGCGAACGCGAGTCAGACTGCCGATTTGCGCTGGACTTCGAATACACGCGTGCGGATCGTTACTGGAAGAACAGTGCAGGTTTTCTCGTGACCGGCGGCGAAGCTTGGGATTTCTTTCGCACCGGGGCACTCACCTCGGCTCTGTGCGCCAGCCTTTCCCCCGTCTTCTGCGATCTTCGCCAGGAGGATTGGATTGCGGACAACTCCACGCCGGTGGTGCTGGTGAGCTCTTCCAGCATGGCGCAAGCGCGCCAGGAGAGAGTGGTGAGTTTCCTCAAACGGGGAGGCAGCCTGTTGATCGCACCGGTTCTCCCTGCCGTCGACGAGAACCTTCAATCTTGCACAGTTTTGCGTGATTTCCTGGGCGGCCCGGCGCTGGAACGTAATCCCAGTGCTTACGCTCGCGTCACGGTGCTGGATATTCGGAATATCCTGGATAACGGGGAGAATTACTTTGCCGCTGCCCTGCCGGCTGGAGCTCGGACGCTTGGTCAGGATGAAAACACGGGGCGCGTTCTCGCGTGGGAGTTGACCACGGAGGGCGGAGGCCACGTCATTTTCCTGGGACTGCGCTGGCTTCATGCCATGCACGAGCATTCCCGCATGCTGGCCTCTCTGCTCCTGCGCCTGGGCCTGCGGCGCCGCGTCGATTGCCCAAACCCGAACCTGTGGACCTCGCTCCGGACGGCCGGGAATCATTCCGCACTGTTCATCATGAACCTGCTCACTTCGCCGCAGGAGGCGGAAATCCGTTGTCGCCCCCGCGGCCGAAGTGGCGAGGTCGACACCGGCGTGCACAAACTGGAGCCCATGAGCGTGAAGTTCCTCGAGCTTTAGAAGGAAGCCAACGTGTCCAAGAATTCGTACCGGGCTTTGTGCTCGTCCGGAGTGGCATGCGAGCTCGCGCTGAGATGCATCACCTCGTGTTCCTTCTCGCTGCGGTAGGCTGGCCAGGGTGGCAAACCCGGACCGTTCGGGTCCCCTGTCCGTGCGAAGTTGACCCAATAAGAAGACATGAGATCGGACAACTTCTCGTCCTCCGGCCGCCACGGACGGTCCTCCGATGCCAACGTCTCGAACACAAACACGATTTCAGCGGAATGGTAGGCGCCAAGCGGGGGGGCATTTCTTTCCGACACGGAGGGGGGTGGAGCATCATCAAATTGGTACCGGTACACAGGAGACTTCCCGGTGTCGGCCTGCATTTCGATCCATTTCCAGGTGGAGTAGGCGATGAACTGATCTCCCGCGAGGTCTTGGGCTGATCGCTTAGCCTGCGCGTCCGTCCCTGCCGGATAGACCTTTAGCAGTGCGTCGGCCTTATCCCCAAACAGGGCGTGCATCCGCGCGATGTAATTCTGCATGGTAGGTTCGGCTTTTCCCAGAATGGATTGAAAGTGGCCCTCATCCGCATTCCACCCCGCCAGAAGTGGCACGTGGCTTTGCCGGCCCCGGGCGTAAATCGCCGATACGCTTTCCGGCAGGAAGTACCCATCGATATTCGGCCTGAACCGAATTGCCGACCCCTTTAGACTAGCCTGCTGCTTCATAGCAGCATCCAGAAGCTCCTGAGCGGGTTTGGCCCGGAGTGCGTCGAGGGAATGTGCCCCAAGTGAATCTGCGAATTTGGCGTCGACCTCTTCCGTCCGGGCGAGGGGCTGCAAGTCGAGGGTGGCGCTGAAGAACGCTCCGCTTTCGCCGATGGCACCCTGGAACAGACCTTGTGCCAGCGGCGATGCCGTCAACGCACTCACGGAGAAGGATCCGGCAGACTCCCCGAAGATCGTCACTTGGCCGGGGTCACCCCCGAAGGCGGCGATGTTCCTCCGCACCCATTCGAGAGCTGCAACCTGATCGAGGAGGCCGTAGTTGCCTGAGGCGTGATGATCTGACTCCCGGGCAAGGTCCGGATGCGAGAAGAATCCAAACACCCCGAGGCGGTAGCCCATACTTACCACGACGACGCCCTTCTTTGCCAGGTTCTCCCCGTCTTGCTGCGGTTCGGAAGTAGAACCCGCCTCAAAGCCTCCGCCGTAAACCCACACCATCACCGGCAGCCGCGCCTGCGAGGACGTCGCGGGAGTCCACACGTTCAGGTAGAGGCAGTCTTCGCTGGGTCCGTTATCGCGAAAAACCATATCGTCGAAAACGTGGCCCTGGATGCAGCGCGGCCCGAACTCGGTCGCTTGGCGAACCCCGGTCCAGCTCGGGACGGGCTGGGGCGCTTTCCAGCGCAACGCGCCGACAGGTGGCGCCGCGAACGGGATGCCTTTGAAGATGCGGACTTTCGCATCGGCACTCGCCGTTCCTTCTACGACACCGGTATCGATGCGTACCCGGTCAGCCGCCAAAGCATTGACGCCCAGCAACATGGCACAGATGAGAATTGCCTTCCGATAATGACCCCTTTCTTCACCTTTGCTCATCACCCCTCCTCACCAACGGATGGATCTTCCTTCGCAGATCCTTCCCGACCAGGGGAGCATCGTACAACCCCACACCCGCTGCTGGGAACAAGCGAGAGTCTACGTTCTCAAGAATGTGTTTTCTGTAAGGATGAGATCATTTCTTCTGAGAAAAGGAACTGCGCTTCAGGGGTTGCTGTACAAGTGAATTCGCTACCGGAAGTCCGTACGCCGAACCATTGAACCGGGATTTCCCTCTTGACAGGCGGGCACGTAGAGTCAGGGAAGTGCGCCGGTTATTCTACTAGCGGGGAGGAGGGAACCAGGACCTCGGTCGGATCGATCCGCAACCAGAGCAGCGCCCCGAAGAAGAAAATGGCGGAGGCGACAATGATGGGCAAGTCCCATCGTCCGAAGTGCTGAATCAGGAAACCCGTCACAAGAGGAAAGAGAAAGCCGGCGAGATTCCCCCAGGTGTTCATGCAGCCCGACACCGTTCCCGCCAATTCCTGACCCACGTCCATGCACACCGACCAACTGGAAGCCAGCACCAAGTCGCCGAAGAATGACGCAAAGGAAATGATCAGCACGGCGGTGATGGGATTCCTCACCCTCACGCTGGAGAGCATCAACGAAGAGCCGACGAGGAAGGCGACAAACCCGATGTAGCGGCGGCTCTTCAACGTTCCCGTCTTCCTCACCACGAAGTCGGTCAGCAGGCCTCCTAGAGACTCATCCGGAAAGTCCCGCGGTAACTGCGCTCTCCAGTTTCGGCGGGCCGAGCGACAGAATTGAGGAGTAGAAAAAAAGTCCCAAAAACCCCTTGACATTTGGCGAATCTAT
>Ga0181524_10004523_pt1 | contig 12813 bp, 17 predicted proteins | sample PEATcosm2014_Bin_34_FD_119761 | JGI IMG/M metagenome (GOLD analysis project Ga0181524, IMG submission 119761) | Peatland microbial communities from MTU Mesocosm Facility, Houghton, MI, USA - PEATcosm2014_Bin05_60_metaG | ecosystem: Environmental > Terrestrial > Soil > Wetlands > Peat | place...
AGGAGAACGAAGTCGATAAAGACACGCCAGAACAGAAAACAACTCGCGCCCTTTTGGAAAAAGGCTACGTTCTCGGCAAAGACGCTCAAGGAAACCCTGTGCTCAACGAAGTTCCGGGATACCGTGATTCGTCCAAGGACATGCAAGCCCTTCTTGCCTCAACTGTGCAGGATGTGACTGCCCGTGGAGGTGATCCGAGCGCTGATCCCACTGTGCAGCGCATCACGAAGGTTATGCAGAGTCTTCAGAAGCCGGAGAAGGAAGATGATTTCGCTGCATTCTATCCAAAATGGCTCAAGGACCACCACAACGCTCCCGACAACTCCCACAATGAAGAACTAGCACGGAAAGCATGGCAAGAGTCAGGGCAAGCACCTCCGCAGGTATTGTTGATGCAGCCTAATGCACAAGGTGGACAGACAGCAACCGTAGTTAAACCGGGGACCACTGTGTCACCTGAAGCCACGAAACCGGGAGAGGAAGCGAAGACCCGTGAGAAGACACAAAAGGTCTTTGACACTGGGTACAAGAAGCCTGCCGATGCAGTGGAGAAGTCTTACAACATGATGGACCACGCTTATCAGGAATACGAAGCGGCACGCGCTCAGGGCAAAGACCTGCCCACAGGTGCACAGTCCATGGTTGCTTTATCTACACACTTGTCCACCACATTCGGCAATGTCAAAGGATCACGCATCACCAAGGACATGATTCAAGAGCACCTTGGTGCGAGAGGGATTTCAGACAAGGCCCTAGTTGCATTCCAGAAACTAACGAACGGAGATGTGCTCTCCCCTGATCAATGGGAAGCCTTCCATAACTTGATTGCAGAATCCCGCAAACTGTCTTGGCAAACCGCAGTGCGGGAAGCCAATCGCAAGCATTTGCCAATCGACTTCTTACCAGATGACCTGACTGCTGTAAAACAGGGTCATGCAGTAAGCACCATCCACACAAGTTGGGTGCAGGACTTCTTAAAGAAATACCCAGATGGGATAGTCCTGTCAGGAAAGGAGTAGAACATGCCAGCAACACAAACTGATCCATTTGCAGAGTTTCAAGACGCAAAGCCAACGTCTCAAAGCGCTGCTTCGTCTTCGGACCCATTCGCAGAGTTCCAAGAACCAAAAGACAAGGCAGCAGCACCAAAAGCAAAAGAGCCGGGAATCTTAGAGACGGCCAATGAGTATTACGAGGGACGGCCAGCGATTCCCATGGCTCCAACCAAAGAGTATGCAAGCAATCTGCTGCATCGTATCGGCTCCAGCCTTGGGCGCACAGCAATGATTGTGCCGAACATGGCTGCGGGTGTAGTCCATGCTGCTGTAGATGAGCCAACGCTTGATGAAACTGGACTTTCTGTGCAGGACCGAATCACCAAGCGTCTTCTGGTTGATCCCAGTCTGCAAGCGATTGAGAAAGAGAAAGAACACGAGGAAGCCGACAAAGTTGCAAACAAACCGCACTCGACTGCGGAGAAAGTGCTCAATCGTGCAGTGTCTGCTGTGCCGCTCATCGGTCCTTTTGTAGAAAGTGAAGGCCAACGTGCAGGTAGAGGTGACATCGCAGGTGCAGCAACCGATGTTGGGGCTATGACCTTGATCCCTGAAGTTGCTAAGGAAGCAGCGCCGGGAGGCCGTCTACCGGGAGCAGCAGCAAGAGGTGAGGAAGCATTCCCTGTCACGAAGTCTGCTGCACAGAGTACAGTGCGCGGGGCTGCGAAGACGTACAACGTTGGCAGAACAGTAGGACAGAAGATTGCACCTATTGTTGGAGCAGGTGAAGGTCTGATTAGGCTTGCTCATGGCGATCCTGCTGGGGCTGTATACAGCGCGTTAGGTGGAGACGTTGTAAGTAGAACTCTAAAGCATTTGCCAGAGGCTTCGGAGAAACTCACACGCTTCGGCCTGAAGCCTATTCCCGGTCTTGATGAAACCCTGAAGACCACAGAGCAAGCCGTTGAGCCACTGATCAAAGAAGCCACAGAGCCTGAGTCCGAACTGAAATCACTTGGTTCAAAAACTGCTGCACCAGAGGAGTCTGCTGAAGTGCGCCAAGCACGGCACGTTCTCGGCAACGTCGCTGTGGACAAACTGAAGGGCGTAGAAGGTGGTCCTGAAGTGCTGCGACGTTTGACCAAAGGAAGCTATCAACAATACGCGGACCTCGCAAACGCTTTGGACATCAAAAAGCCTGCTTACCTCGCGGAGAAAAACGGTGAAGCGTGGCAGGCCAGCGAGTTCAGACGAACTGTGAAGGAGCACGGAAAGTCCCTGAGTGGACCGAAGGAAACGGTTGTACGAGAACTGCTTTCTAAACCTCCGAAGGAAATCCTTCAGCACACAGACCCATGGGTAGATAGCACCGCGAAATACCCAGCCCAGAAGTAAACCCTTAACACATTTCCAGAGCATGCAACTTTGGGATAGCCGTGGGAGATGCCTGCCCGTACAGGTGTCTCTCACGTATTTCTTACGGGAGAAAAACATGAGAGACAGTGAAGGACTTAGAGCGTTGAAGCGTCGTCTAGTTCCCTGTGCTGCGTATGCAGACAGCTACCATGATCTGCGTGCTGCCATCAAGAAATTCCGAAGTATCAATGATGCAGCCAAGCATCCGGTAAGGGACGCTATCTGTGCGCACGAGTGTGGGCACGCCATTGTCACTCTGTATTTTGGGATGCAGTTGCAGTTTATCAAAGTTGGACCAAACGGCAACAAAATCGAAGGTGTTAGGGGCAGTGGGGGCTGTGGCATTCTCCCCGTTGCCATGAAACTCAGTGATTTTCTTACGGTACTAGTTGCAGGTGTGGTTGCAGGCTACAAATACTGTCGCACTGTAATAGGTGAGGCCGATGTCAGCAGCGAGCGCATCTTTGCTGACAGCACAGATGCTGGCCTTATCAAAGAAGTGTTGTCCTCTGGCGCAAGCACTCAGGAATGGGACACGGCATTGCATCAGCTAACTATGGGCCTGCGTGTCACTGCTCAACTGAATGAACACGAGATCGCAACATTGCGAGATGCAGTGCAGGACGCTGAGAAGATTCTGAACAAACACGACAGAGCACTAAAAATGCTGGCCCGTGCGCTATGGAAAAATCGTGGTAAAGACTCAGAAGCGTACGCATCAATCAGCAAAGAAGAAATTGATGCCATTTGGGTGAAGGAAAGACAGGTATGAACGAAGAAATACAGCAACAACAACAAGCCGAGACTGCTGCTCGCATAAAGGCCCAGCAAGTTTCTGAAACGGCACTGACAAAGACTGAGACAAAGCTGGAAAAGATCAAGAACGTGAGTGCGAACAAAACGGTGCTTGCTGCACGAGATGGGTCTGGGAGGTTTCAGAAGCGAGCGCTGGCCCTTGCCAACGATACTGCCAAGCGCATCTTAAAGGTCGCATACGAGCCTGACGAAACAGGAAAGACCATGGTGGAGCAGGTTGCTGCTTCTCAGCTGGTCGTAGCGCGTGACAACAAGGACCCGCGTAACCTTGGACAGATTGGCTCCTTCCTCGAAACTCTCGATAAGGTCACAGGTCAGGAATTGATCCGGCAGAAAATAGCCAAAGAGACCGATGACAGAAACGTAGTGAGGAAAATAGAAATCAGCATTAACCTTGCTGGTGAAGTGATTGACTATGAGGCACAACTCGCGGCACAGCGTCAGAAGGACAAGCTAGGGCCTTCATGGGCGCACGCGGAACTTGTTGAGCAGAACCCGCCCCAAGGGAAAGATCAATGCTGAAGACTCCAGAGCAACGCGAGAGGGCGCGACTTGAAATGCTGGAGCGCAAAGAAAAGAAGCGAGCGGCTACACGTCGCAAAGCTGCACGCGCTGCAATACGAAAGAGACGCAACGTTCTTCGTGCTCAAACTTATCGCAAACGAAAGAAGGCCGAAGCCAAGGCCGCTCTCCGTGCTGCTCGCAAGGCAAAACGCGAAGCCCAAGCTGTGCGTCGTGCTGCTCGCAAGGAGAAGCATGATCGCACTGTACGAAGCAACGCCCGTCCGGGAGTCGGCTTCGTAGACGGTTACAGCGCCGCAACTCCCAAGACTCCCCTTGAACTGAAAGCGTTAAGCTACAGCCGTGCATACATCGCTCGCTACCTTGAAGGCGTGGCAGAGAAGCAACGAGTCACACAGTTGCTCAATCAGGAAGCAACACGACAACCCACACCAGCACCAGCAACGATTCAATTACCGTAGGACCCCAAGCCCCAGCTTTGCTCACACCTGAGCAGCTGGGGCTTTTCTGCGTTTCAGGGATGAATTTCCCTGTCTACGGAGCCACGATCTCACTTCGGATGGACCCTAGCATCCTTCCAAACTATCTGCCAAGCCCATCCCCGGCGCACACGGGTCATCCGGCTCCGGCGCACCATGTACACCCCGGATCGCGCCCATGACCCGAGGCTGATCAGGAGAGAACACACAAGAGGGACAGAGACCATGCACTGCGCCCCAAGCATTCCCTCCGTAGCCTCCCCAAGCATCTCCCAAGCGTCACCGCGCCTTGTTACGCCCATTGCGGTTGATAACTACCTGCCAAACCTACGCCTTGCATCAGTTCTGCCATCCCGTTTAGACCGTGCTTTGCAACTAGCGCGGTGATCCGGCCTTGCTCATGCCATGCGTCCGCCGTGCCTGCCTAGCAGCCTCCCCGGTCTATCTATCTACATTTTCAATACCTTAGCAACTCCCTAACCCTCCTTCCCAAGCCCACTTCCAAGCGATCTGCCATGGGATCGCCAAGCCCGGTTTGTCCCCAGAACTCGGCAATTCGTTTCCTTGGCCCGCACGAGGCCGATTTGCGCGGTTTCGTCTTTCCTACGCCTTGACCCACACTGCTCCCCTTCCTCGCTGTCCTGTAGCCTGCATCAAGCGGCATTGGGCCTTCCATAACGGTCTTCGCTTCTTGTTCGCCTTAGGTAGCAGGATCGCGGAGCCAGCCGGGAGACCGTACACAACATGCGCCGGGGGTGGTCAAAGTGGGACGTTTTCACAGGCCTCACTGAAAGCAAAGAACTTCTGGCCGGAGTTGATGATAGTGTAATAATTGGACTATTATTACACCATGGAAAAGAGCTACCTGTACCTCAGAACCTCCGGGGATGACGGCAGAGACAAAGCTGGCCTTCCCGTTCAGCGCGAAGCCTGCACAGCGTTCGCTGAGAAGACGCAACGTCAGATTGCTGCTGAGTTCGCAGACGATGGTGTTACTGGGAAGCTGCCCATGCACGCAAGACCTCAGGGGAAGCTGCTGATCGCGGCTCTGCTGGGCAATGGCGTACGCACTGTGCTCTGCTACGATGCCAAGAGAATCGGCAGGACGCAACCTGCGTATTGGAGTTTCATCGGTCTCTGCCGCGATAGTGGGATCGCCGTGCTCGATGCGAACGGTGTGAACCTTTGTGAGAGCGTAATGGGTGGAGTTCACGGCATGCTGGCCGAGATGGATCGTGATGCGACAGTGGCGAGGCTGGCAGCAGGTAAGAAGATGTGGCGTGATCAACGCCGCGTTGAAGGACGGTGGCCGTACGGTGAGCATCCGAGCCACGAGTACGACGCAGAGCACACTGTAGTCGCACGCATCCGTAAGCAGAAGGCTTCAGGTGTCAGCAGCTACGCGATTGCCAAGCGGTTGAACGCTGAAGGCACACGCACGCGCTACGGCAAAGAGTTCACAACGAAGACCGTTCAGAACATCTTGAGTAGGCCAGCAGCGAAGTAGTTGATCTGGAGGCAAATGACGCAGAACATTCTTGAGAAAATCGTGGAACTCTGTGAGAGCAGGCACACGTCTGATTTGCAAACGAACGCGCAGCTTTCAGAGATCAAGAAACTTGCAAAGCGGAACGTCAACATCCTCACTCAGATTCTGCATGACTACATCCAGCAGAATCAGGAAGACACGCTCTACCGAAAGAACAGGCTCAAGGGAGCCAAACGAATGCTCAACATGTGACGAGCCACCTCTCTCACGACGCAGGCAACACCATTCTGCTTGACCATCCCTTCGCGCAACGCCACGCGCACGCTTGACCATACCCCACGGTGACCTCCGAACACAGGGGAGCACTGCGTCTGTTCTGCTCACGCTCAGTCAATGCTAGGCGAACAGCGTAGGGCAATTATTTTTGGCCAAAATGCCCCCGGATATACCCCCTAAAGCCGTGACCACCCTTCCAGCGCCGGGGAAGACGTATTGCATTCGGCCTAGTTTCCGCGCGGTCTTGCGTTTTCATTGACAAGACGCGCTGGGTCGCATGACAATTTCGACTGAGGGGTTGAAGCCACATTTCAGCCCAGCGCGATGACCCGAGTGCGGAGGTTGCCAACCATCGTTGCAGTGGTACTTAATCCTATTCCTCGTTTCCGTCATCGCCGTCCACAGGTACGAACAAGAGCAAGCAAGAATTCTTACAGAACATCGGGCCATGTCTGACCGGTTGGCTGAAGCGGTCATTTTGGAACATTACACGGCTACGGTGAATTTGGGACGGCAGATCAAAGATTTCGAGATCGTCGGCGCTTGGTCTGCCGAAGACATGGAAAACCTGCTTGTACATGCCCACCGTACAACCCTGCCACAAAAGGGTTCGTCTTAACTTGATGGCGCGCGATCTCACGACTCACCGGCCTGTACTGACGTTCAACCCTACTTGGATCGTTGGAGATATCAACCAAACAACCCCGGAGAACGATGACGCCAAGAATTTCTTCGCCAGAAACGGCATGTTCGATGATGAAGACCCGTTTGTGTCTGTCAGAAAGTTCATAAACGGCAGGTTGGTTACTATCAATTTCCCAAGCAAAACGGGTACTGGTGTTCTGCTCTTTGTCTTGAGCCTTGGCAAACCGATTAGGTCTTTTTTTCTTGACCCAATGTTCAAGCGTGACCCCTCCTGCGCCAATTGTTATTTTGTGTGCTATCCCTACTACATTGAGGGCCGCGAGGGCGCTGCTATATTTAGCGTAAATTTGGCCACGGACTACATCGCGCCTGTGAGCAACGATGCGAGAAACGACACAATCGTTCGCATCTCAGAGCCTGATTTCGAGGACGAGTCCGCAGCAAGGAAGATAGTATTCGACGCATACGATCCGAATTTCCCCCTGCCGAGAGGAGATCACTCCAACACTTGGACATTTGCGAAATCCCCATCATGCAAGAAATGTTTTTATGTAATGCGACAGATCATTCAGCCGGTGACTGTGAACTCATATCGCACATTTAATTGCGTATGGGAAGTGAACATCGAAACGGGTATATCTCAGCCCTTGAATCGTGATGCGCAAGTTGCTTTTCGTCTGGCAGGCACCCGGAACCCCTACGAAACGGAATACGGCAACGTGTTGGAGATGAGATAAGACTTCAGCTTGGACAGGTGGGAAACTGTGCGGGGCCTCTCCTGAGGTGATCCGTAGGGTCACTTCGAAGGTCTCCCTTGGGGATACTGAGGCAACGCGATCAGAAAGGCTCAAGAGTGAATTAAGTGAGGAATGACAATGCCAAGAGAGGGCTGGCCTGACTGGGATATATACGTCCAACGTGGGTGCATCTGTGAATACTGCGGCTTTGATGGCACGACATCATGGCAAACTTGGAATCAACTCGCTATAGATCACATCATCCCGAGGTGTAAGGGCGGAGCGCGGGATGCTGTGATGAACAAGGCTGTCGCATGCTGTTACTGCAATGGTCATAAACTCTGGTACGATCCGCGCTCGCCGGAGCAAGCGGCAGCAGGGTTGGCGGAGCCGCTCGACGAGGTTTCGAGATCAGAGTTGATAAAGAACGCATTCAAGCATATTCAACAGAATGGTTTGGACAAGTGGACTGTCGTTTCGGCGTTTGATGAAATGATGGATGAAATCAGGAAGCGGAAAAGCATAACGGAGGAGAACACAATGGACCTCAAGCCAATTATCAACACTCCAGAGAATGAGGACTACAGATTTGGGGAAAGATTCGCGGTCCACAAAAAAGGTGACCGCATAGGTTCACTCATATATCGAACCACAGGAAATGTTCTTCAGATAAAACCTGACAAAGCGTCCGTCAGACTGACCAAGGTACAAGATGAGGTGGTTGTCGAATTAACAGCAGATGAATTAAAAGAACTCGCCGTCTACCTACGGGAAAAAGTGAAGGAGAAGTAGAGAAGTTCTCCGGAGAGTTTTCCCACGCGTGCTAGACTTCGTGCGGAGGAAACCACATGGATTATTTCAAACTTGTGAAGCGGATGATGAGGAAGGAAAGATCGCAGCACGTTCGGGAAATCGCCAAGATAGACGCTGCACTCGCTGCACTGGGTTCTGAAGGTACAAGGCACGCGAAGCGTACGTTGAGCGCGGCTGCGCGGAAACGCATTGGTGATGCTCAGAGGAAGCGCTGGGCCAAAACCAAGAGACAGAAAGTGTAGAAGTTATGGGTGATGAATCGAAGCAGAGTCTCTTTGAACGCAAAATTGGCAACCGACCACCTTCCCCTTGTATGATTAACTCGCATGAAGATAATCCTGACGAATGAGGAATGGAGCCGTGCTAGTTGGTTTCATCGCTTGGTTGCTGGAAATATTGCCAGTATTGTCTTGTTGCTGATCCTTGCAGGCTTGATCCTCTTGGTACTTTTCTTCGTTCACGTACTGACGTTAATCCCGCTCAACTTGTATCTCGCCGCCATCGTTGTGCTTCTTTTGATTGTTGTGTTTCGCAAACGCTCCACTCGGAGTTGAAATCTCATGCGAAAAACCGAGGAATCAGCCCTAGAGGAGTTCAGGTTGACAGGATGGTCACCCATTCGAAATGGTTGGCCTGACTACTTGCTAGTTCGTTCAACGCATGATGGCAAACTAGAATTTATGGGCCTTGAGGTGAAATGCGAAGGCGACAATCTGACTGATGAACAAAGGGCGATGCACGTCGTACTGCTCTCGGCTGGTATAAAAGTAGTCGTTCGGAAAGTCGCTAGGCCAGTTGTCCCGAAGGTCACCCCCACCGATTAACGAGACACACTGCCAGCTGACTGCCACTAAATTTCCAACCATCCCGAAGCCCTCTAAAACTGCCCGGTGCCTGCGTTTCCTCAGCTGCTTTCCCTTCAGCGTGCTCCTGAGTGGTGAGAGCAAAACCCGTAGCACTCTCGCCTAAGACCACACGCCTTTCTTGCTTTGCGTCTCCCTAGAATTTCCCCCAGCATTTTCCCGTGCGAGCCTCGATGAGCGCGAGGGTGTAATGAAGATCACTGACGGCCCTGAGATTATTGTGTTAAATAACACTGGTTGCATGAAGGAGGACAGTCCAATGATTCGGCAATATGCTCCTCTTGCTGTCATGTTGGCCACCGTAGCGGCGTGCTTCTACATACATCACAGGAATGTTGTTCTGCGTGAACCACTCGCCTTCTGTGTCATCGCTGCGGCCCTGATTACGTTCTTTTGGTTTCTCTCGCGCTCCAAAAACGATGCCGCTAGTCAACTCAACGATGGCGTACTGCGAAAAGCTATAGCTGCTTCAATCGTCGTAGAATACATCGTTCTCGTTGGCACGTTTGCATTTTGGGGTGACAGCACCGTTGCCCAACTACCACCAATGACTGCATTGCTGGTGCCAAGTTTCACAAGCATAGTCGGCATCGTGATTGCATTCTATTTTGGTGCGTCTGCATACGTTGAGGCGCGGGGCAGGAGTCAAGGCACGAATGGCAAAGGGGGTGGTTCGTCTACATAGACCGTGCGGACCCTGAGGACCCTTGAGGTGATCCCAAGCAGGTCCCATGGGAATACCGCCGGGGGGGGCGCTGGTCCTCGGGAATCCGGCGCTTTGTACCGGCGCTCAATCCTGAAGCAGTCCCAAGGAACCCCTGAGCCGATCTCGATGCTCTTCTCCGGCACCATAAGGGCCTTCCCAGAAACTTCCCCCCGGCACGGCCCGTGCGGACCCTTGTACGCTCGCCAAGCAAACGCCCTTCATCGTGGGTTCGTGTTATACTTCGCGTCGCTATGGCAAAGAAACTTTCAAAAGGTCGCTATCGAATGGCTGAGATACACATAAAACCGACTGGTAGAAAAGGGAGGTATAAGAGGGCAGTGAAGCTGACAATCTTTTTGCCAGAGGGATTAAGCAAACAACTCTTTGAAGAACTTAAAACCGCATTCAAGAAATCTCGCACCGAGAAGTGAATTCCTCAAAACAGAATGGACGTTTACCAGTTGAGTGCCAGCCGGTCTCGATCCTCAGTTTCCGCCGTAACATTACAGGCTAGAACGCCGCAGGAGCCACGATCTCCCTTGGGGTGGTACTGAACCCTGCGTCGGCAAACCCTCACTCCGGGGATGCCGTCCCGCGTGCAACTTTAGGACGCATTTTCTTCCAGTCGTAGATTCGCCTTGGGTCATAGAGGTGGGCTTCCACATCAAAATCCAGCGCTCGCAGTTTCTCCCCCATACTCAGCAAGTGGCACAACCCCACAATTACCAAACCGGAGTGGGCCACTGTTTCTGAAATCTTTTTCACCCACTCGCTCTCTCGCGTGGAATGCAGAGTCAAGTCTTGGAGCGTATCGTACTTGCCGGTGAGCGCCGAGTCCGGCGTATCCTTCCTCTGCTCTACCGTTAGGTCGATGTTGGCCCACGGGATGCCCAACTCGTCGGCCAACAGCTCGACGCACGATTTTGGCGCGAGACCGGTGGCCTCTTCCAGAATGCAATCAACCTTGCGGTCCTGTATGAGTTCTCGAAGCCGCCCATCAAAGGAGGAGTCCATCGGGGAATCCGACTGAAATTGATGGTGAGTGGCAAAAAGGCAGAGTTTTCGCATAGTTAGGACGGTTCTTCGGAGCCTCGGTCATGATATACGCTGAAAACGACTTCGAGATAAACTGAGTAGCCGTATCGGAGGGCCTTATGAAGCACTTCGTCGCTCTCACTGCGTTGATTCTCACTGCCTCTCTGACTGCTCAAATCGAGCACGCTCCAACTGCGGCTCAGTGCCAAGCAGACCAGCGTTTGTGGCTTTCAAAGATTGAAGAAAATCCAAATTCAACGTCTCTCCCCGCGTATTCTGTCCTAACAAAATGGGAGCTGGAGATGGGCGATTGTCAAAAAGTGGACCCCAAGAACCAGTGGGTGTACTTCAACACAGCTACCGAGGCTCTTACAGTTCAAGCGAGCCGCCTAGAGAATTTCATTACCCGTCATAATCTCTACAAAGAGTTCATCGAAGAAGATGCTGCGGGAAAGCGTTGACTCTCTCTTGGAGAAACCCTAGTTCGATCCGGCGCAAACGCACCTTCGGTTCTCCCAGAACGGCTCCAGAAATTTCCCCGGCGGCTCCGTGCGGGATCAGAGGAGAGAATGAGAAATGACGATTCAAGATCGAATTCTCGACTATCTAACGCAGCATCCTGAGGGTGTTGACGATGACGCGCTCACAGTGGGACTGGGACTCGCGCAGAGGCAACAAGCAAACCAAAGGTGTCGCAGAATGGAACAGGTTGGAATTCTGACGCGCCGTCAAGTAGACGGGAAGATTCGGAACTTTCTGAACCCAACTGCATCCCGCGTGGAAGCGCCGTCAACACCGAGTTCACAACCCGGCGAACAACCTTGGTACTGGGAAGGACATGTGCAGGCAGCGGTTGTTCACCACATTCAAGCCCTCGGCTTTCGGATCGAATTCGCCGCTAATACTGCGACCAAGCAACAGGGAAAAGATGTGATCGCCGTTGCACCGTCTGGGCTGACAACTTGGATTTCGGCTAAGGGTTATCCAGTCGGCACCGTGAAAACGAATCCTCGGACACAGGCTCGGCACTGGTTTTCACACGCCATGTTCGACCTGATCCTGTGGCACGGAGAAGATGCCTCCGTCGCATTGGCGCTGGCCCTGCCCGATCAGATCACCTACCGGAATCTTTCCAGCCGCGTCAGCTGGTTTCTTGAGGGAGTGAAGGCTTCAATCTATTGGGTACATCAGGACGGCAGCGTGACAAAACAAGAACCGAAGGGCCTTGGTGCCGCTGATGAGCCTTAGGCCGCGCAGTGACAGATACGGAGCAACAACCAAAGGCACTCACAACGCAACTTCTCTAGCCATCCCTTTCGCCTGCATGTCAGCGATTTTGCAATTCTGTAGCGATGTGGTGCTGCTGCGTCTCGCGTATGCTTTTTTCCAGCCAAGTAATGTCGGGTGATCTGGAAGGAAAGCCGCTAGTGCCCCGTCTGCCGTAGTTACCAGAAATCGTGAGGGTTTTCCCACTGTGCCAGAGGTTTCTTTTCTCGCCGCGTCCAAAGCCTCAGCTACATGGAGTAACGATCTGGCGAATGAACACCCAGCATTTTGCTCTCTCTTGTTCAGATGATTCATCGCTAAGGGAGCGCCAACACCAATGGCATAGATACCGGGAGTGGACGAACATTCCACGTCATTCATAAAGTCTGTTTTGTAAAAGATAGCTCGTCCATGAATGAACCCTGCAATGATTGATTGCGCTTGAAACCTGACGCTCTGAAGCAGTATTTCGCCAGCTTTCAGCAGAAGTGGGTCTAACTTTCCACCGGGAACTTTTCCACAATGCCATTGGGCTAGTGTTATACGGTACTTCTTTCGCATAGCCCAATCCGACCTTCTTCGCAGCACCCGCAATCTAGCATCATCAATCGCCGCTTCGATGTAATCGTTTGGAATTGTTTCTAATTCCCCAAGTCTGCGAAGGGCCTCCCAGAGATGGTCTACATAAGGTTGGCAGTCTCGTAGGATTCCAGCGGCAGCAACCCCACAGTTGAACGGTCTGGGGAGTGCCCATG
>Ga0181524_10004524_pt1 | contig 12812 bp, 8 predicted proteins | sample PEATcosm2014_Bin_34_FD_119761 | JGI IMG/M metagenome (GOLD analysis project Ga0181524, IMG submission 119761) | Peatland microbial communities from MTU Mesocosm Facility, Houghton, MI, USA - PEATcosm2014_Bin05_60_metaG | ecosystem: Environmental > Terrestrial > Soil > Wetlands > Peat | place...
AAGGCGAAAACAAGCTTGCTTCGCGGCTCAAAAGCGATAAAGCGCGGGGAACAATCGATGGGAATCCTGGCCTCGACACGAAGCGAGCCCCGGTCGAAAACTGTGACCGAATTCGCGGGTCCGTCACTGACATACCCAAACTTCCCAATGTCATCGAGAGCAATGGCGTGCGCCTCGCGGAATCCAGCGATCTCTCCAGCCACGGAACCGGTGTCGACATCCACCACCTGAACGGCGTGACCGTGAGCAATATAGAGACGCCGCGCCACGGGATCCATGGTGAGGTAATCCCAGTTTCCGCTTCCGCCGATAGGCCAGGATTGCTTTACGAAGAACGGATCGCCGGGAAGCGCGGTTGCCGTGGGGATGGGAGCCTGTTGCGCAACAACCGGGAGGTACACGAGCAAACAAAAAGGCAGGAGTTTCCTCATCGTGCGAATCTCCTTCTTATCGTAAGACGCGCAGCGGCCGTTTTTCGTTTCCCTTATTGGTTCGCGGCGACTTCGTGCAGCCAGTTGGGAGCCTTCAGCAGCTCGCGGGGACGCGGGCCGTCGGCGGCGCCAACCAGGCCGTCGCGCTCCATCAGATCGATGAGATGCGCGGCGCGGCCGTAGCCGATCCTCAAGCGCCGCTGCAGCAGCGACGTCGACGCCTTGCCGAACTCGAAGACCAGGCGCACCGCGTCATCGAACATGGGATCGTCGTCGCTGGCCTCGCCACTTTCGCCTTCCATCGCGGTGCGCTCGTCCTTGGGAGATTCGAGGAAGCCCTCGACGTATTCGGCGCTGCCCTGGTTCTTCCAGAAATCGACCACGGCCGCCGTCTCTTTCTCGCTCACATACGGCGCGTGCAGGCGCATCAGGCGGCTGGTGCCCGGCCCCAGGAAGAGCAAGTCGCCGCGGCCTAAAAGAGCCTCCGCTCCGTTGGTATCGAGAATGGTGCGCGAGTCCACCTTGGTGGCCAGGCGGAAGCTGATGCGCGTGGGAATGTTGGCCTTGATGAGGCCGGTGATCACGTCAACGCTGGGCCGTTGCGTGGCCAGGATGAGGTGAATGCCCACGGCGCGCGCCATCTGCGCCAGGCGCGTGACCGATTCTTCCACGTTGGCGCGGTCGAGCATCATCAGGTCGGCCAGCTCATCGATGATGATGATGATGTACGGCAGCGGCTCCTCCGGCTCGCCGTTGTCGAAGAGCGACGGCGTGGCGCCCTCGAAGAGCTTGTTGTATTGATCGATGTTGCGCACGCTGCGCGAGGCCAGCAGCTTCAGGCGCCGTTCCATTTCTCGAACCGCGTTGCGCAGCGCGTTGGCGGCCAGCTTGGGCTCGGTAATGATGGGCGTGAAAAGATGCGGAATGCCCTCGTACATGCCCAGCTCCACGCGCTTGGGATCGACCAGGATGAGCCGCACCTGCTGCGGCGTGGTGCGATACAACAAACTCATGATCATGGCGTTGATGGCCACGGATTTGCCCGAACCCGTGGATCCCGCGATGAGCACGTGCGGCATCGACGCCAGATCGGCCGTCACGATGCGACCGTTGATGTCTTTGCCCATGGAGATGGTGAGCCGCGAACGCGACCGTGCGAAAGTCTCGCTCTCGATCACGTCGCGCAGATGAATGGTTTCTTTCTCGTGATTCGGCACCTGGATGCCAACCGTGCTCTTGCCGGGCATGCGCTCGATCAAAATGCTTTCTGCCCGCATGGCCAGGCACAGGTCGTCGGCCAGTCCGGTGACACGCGAGTATTTCACGCCCGCTTCGGGCTTGAACTCGAAAGTGGTCACCATGGGGCCGGGGTTGATCTGCACCACCTGGCCGCGCACATCGAACTCGGCGCATTTTTCTACCAGCACCTTGGCTTCTTCGCGCAACTCATCCTCGCGCACCGATTGCGGAGCCTCGCCCGCGCTCAAGAGCGTGCTCGACGGTAGTTTGTAGCCGCTCACATGCTTGGGCGTCACGGTCACGGCGTGCGTTTCCGCATCGGCGCGGCTGTGAATCGCGATTTCTCCATCGTGCTCGGGCGGCGCGGCTGCGGGAGCGCGCCGCTCGTTCGCCCGCTCATTGGCCCATGGATCAACAGGAGCCGGGGGAAAGGCATGCAACCGCATGGGTTCCACCGGCGATGGCGCTGCCACGGTCGCTGCCATCTCCGATGCGGCGCTTCCGGCTGCCGCTTCACTGCGCTCCCAGATGCTGGGTCTGCGCGGCGTAACCACGGGATGTGCGGTTTCGTTGCGCTCGTTCCGCGCCGGCTCCTCAGGCTGCGGCCGCCGATCAGTCCGTTGATACGCGGGAATCTCGTCGATGGGATCCTGTTTGGGCGCGCGCCTGCGCGTGAAGAAGGCGAGGAAACGGTTCGGCTTCTGCGCGGGAACCTCCGTTTCCATCTCCGGATTGGTTGCGGCATCAAACTGCGAGAACGGAATGGCCCCATTGCCTTCGTCGCGCAGAACATTGCGGCGCGCTTCCAGTTCTTCTTCCTCTTCTCGGCAGAAGCGGCGACGTTCGCGCCACTCCGCAAAGCGCGCCCAGCGCTCGGCAATGCTTTCGCGAATCACCCCGAAGCTGATGTCGGAGGCAAAATAGAGACCGGCTGCGGCCAGCGCTACAGCCACCACCCATGCGCCTGGCAGATTCAGGTAGAGCACCAGCAGGCCGGACATGAGACGTCCCACCACGCCTTCCACGGGAACCACGTGCAGCCAGCGCCAATGCCAGGGCAGCAGGCCGAAGACCGCGGGCAGAAAGGTAAGCGCGAGGAGCGTGCCCATCCAGCGCAGGATGGTCGAGCCGCCGGCCCGCGAGCGCATCCATGTCCAGCCCACGCCGCCCAGCCACAGGGGAAGCAGAAACGCGGTCATCCCCAGGGATTGCAGCAGTAGATCGCCCAGGTAGGCGCCGAAGAGCCCGACCCAGTTGTGCGGCGTCATTGTGTCGGTGGCCGTGTTCAGCGAGGGATCGGTGGCGCGATACGTGGCCAGCGCGAGGAAAAGAAGTAAGGAGACCAGCAGGAGCACCATCCCCAGAAAGATATTCACGGGGCGGCTGCGCGTCGGCGCGAGAACAATGCGGATGGGCTTCATGATGAGGGCGGTTCCGCTCTCCGGCTGTCGCAAACGCGGCAAAGGCAGACCGGTGGAGCAGGGTTAACGTCCCAGAGCAGCTTTCATTATCGACGTTGGCAGGGCTGAATCAGGGCAAAACCGGGCAGGGGGAACCACGGGGATTAACTGCAAAGGTTCATCGCCAATACGGGAAATGGCTATGCCTTCGCAGGAATCTCGCTGAATCGATAATCCCCGGCGCCCATAAGACATTCAATGAAGCCATCTCGATCCTGAACCGAGAGCACTCCGGGGATTCTTGTCTCCGGCTTTGCCGGCCACAGCAGCTTCCCGGATTCCGCAATTGTGAAATCTCCCTGGACGAGCTTGCGAAGGTAAACGGTGGCGCGCGCGTTGGCGGGGACGTGAATCGACAGAACAAACCCTCCGTGCTCGCTCTTCTCCCAGCGCGTGGTGATCGGGCCCTTCACGGTGGGAACTGTGCCCTCCGCAAAGGCGAGACCGCCCATCTCCGGCCGCACGTCGAAGGTGGCAAATCCGCCGCTTGTCGGCTGGATGCCGCAAGTGTATTTGAGGAAAATGTATCCCGGGTAGGAAGTCCATGCGTGATTCACTTCCCCGCCGAGCGAGAACTGCTCCCAGTTAGCCTTGTTCCCGTCGAGCATGAGGCGATAGCGCTCGAGATCGCGCACCACGAACTCGCCGCCACCCGCGTGCAGCAAGCCGCTGTAAAACGCATCGCCTCCGTATCCGCCAAGAATCAGCTTCTCGGCTTTTTCAATCACGTTCACCAGCTTCGGCCGCACTTCGGGCGGCGCGATGTCGAAGCGCAACGGCCAGGCCTGCGCCAGAGGAAACATCTCCTTGTTGTCGGTATGCGCAAGATAGAACTCGCCATTGAACAGGGTGGCGTTGATGCCCGCCTTCACCTCTTCGGCCTCGCCGGCGCAGGTGTTGCTTTGGTCAGTCTTCCCCAGCAAGGCAAAGATGCGCGAAGCGATGCGCAAATTCTCGACGTACTGGCAGGCCGTCGCCACGTTGTAGCCGCCGCTGGGCATGTTGCCGCCGGCATAATCCGAAATCCGCGAAGTTTTCGGATTCAGCAGTTTGGTTGCCGGGTCCTGCGAGAGCTTGATCCACTTCAGGAAACTCTCGAGATGCGGCGTCATTTGCCTGAGAAGCGTTTCGTCGCCCGAGAACAGGTATTGCTGCCACAGCAGCATCGGCCAATACATCGACCACTCGGCGCATTGGAAGACCGCCGCGGGGCTGCAGTCGTTGAAGCCGCCGTCCGGCTTCTGTTCCCCGGCGTAGTCGCGCAGCACCTTGTCGATCATCGTGGTGTTGCGATGGTTGTAGAGGAGCACGTTGCCGATATTCCAGCTATCGGCCAGCCAGGGCGACTGTTCGCGGTTGGCATCCACGCTGATAATGCCCTGCTGGATGTTCTGCCGCGCCGAGCGTTCGCACATCTTGTAAATAGAGTTGAGCAAACTGCTCGAACAGCGGAAATCCCCTTGGACGTCGGCATCACAATAGGCCCAGACGCCGAGCACATCGGCCGCGCGCAGTTTGCCCGAGTAGCCGCTAATCTTCAGCTCCTGGAACGAAGTGTGCCGTCCGAAGCCGGGCTTCCAAGTTTCCACTCCACCGCGGCATGTGTACTGGTCCCATCCTGCGGATTTTCGCTCGCCCGTCATCTCAAAATATTCCACGCGCACCTGGTCGCCGGGTCGGTTGGCGCGCATCGTCAGTTGCGGCCAGCCATCGATGCAGCGCTCCAAATCCACGTGCCATACCCCGTTCGCCGATGTCACGCTCACTGCGTCGAGCTCACCCTGTTCGCGTTCCATGGGCGCCATTTGCGCAAAGAGTCGATAGCTTGAGCGGTCGACCACCGCGGCTGCGGCCCAGCCCGAGTCATCGAACTCCGCCGTCCGCCAGCCCGCGGGCTCCAGGCGCGCATCGAATTGAATGGCCGCACGATTGCGATATCTGCCGATGAAGTACGTCGGATCGGTCTCGATGAAGGCGGTGTGCGCCAGGACCTTCCAGGACGCGTCGGTCGCGATCATCGTCGACGTGCCGTCAGCATGGTTGAGCCGCGCCTCCAGCAGGAATGCCGGTTCGGCGTTGACGCCCGCGTCCCAGAACGTACCTTGCCAATGCCCCATGGCCGCGAACACATTGACGCCGGTTTTCACCAGCTCCGTCACGTCGTAGGCGTTGTATTGTCCGTAATGATTCGGATCGCAACGCGCCGGACCGCGGCCCAGTTCGTGCCCGTTGAAATAGAGCAGGTAATCGTTGTGCGCGGTCACGTAGACCTTGGCCAGGCTTGGCTTGCGGGCCACTGAAAACGTCTTACGGAAATACGCGAAGTTGTTCTCGTTGCTGGTTCCGTCCCATATGGACTTCGCCGTCCACTCGTCCTGCGCCAATCCGGTGTCGAACCAGGCCGGCGCGCTGTACGGTCCCGGTTTTTCGGCACCATCCCAGACGCGCACTTTCCACCAGAACCGCGTGGCGGCGGGCAGCGCTGCGCCGGCGTAGGCCACTCCGGCAGACCGATCCGAATCCATCTTCCCGCTGTCCCACACATCGCCTTTTCCCTGAGCCAGGAGCTCGCGGCTGGTGGCGACAAGGATGCGATACGCGGACTGTGCTTCTCCGCGTCCGGCATCCATCTGCCTCCACGTGAACCGCACGGCATCGCGGTCGATCGCCAGCGGGTTGGCGACGCCGTTCACCAGCAGGTCTAAAGGAATGGATGGCCGGCCTGATGCCTGCTGCGAGTGCGCAGCCGGATTGGCGTGGGCTGCACCCGCGTCACTGTTTTGTCCACGCACCTTTGCCGGACGAATGGAAGCGAGAGCCACTGCGGAAGCGGACGTGGCAGCAACGGCACGGAGAAAATCGCGGCGCGAGGAGCGCATCCTCACCCTCCTGATCGGAATTCTGTAGAGACCGGTATCTCAAGAATTATAGAGGATGATCGATCCCGCGGGAGACGCGCGGCAAGTTTCTCGATCGGGAAGGCGGCTGGTTAAGGTTCCTGCTATCCCATGTCCCAGAATCGGGACACGGGGCACCCAGGATCTGCGGGCGAGTTCACGCGCCGAGGTACTTTGCGCCCCAAATCAGGAGTGCGGTGCCGAGAAGGATGCGATAGATGGCGAACACCGTGAAACCGTGCTTACGCACCCACATCAGGAACCACTCCACCACGCCCCAGGCCACGATAAACGAAACCACGGTGCCGATCAGGAGTACAATCCAGCGTTCCGGATTCATGACCACATGCGCGGCCGTCACACCGGCAGCTTCCGCGGCCTTGCTGGTGTGCACCTCTTTGAACAGATCCCACGCGGTGGCGGCAATCATGGTGGGAATGGAGAGCAGAAAGCTGAATTCGAGCGCAGTGGGACGGTCGAGGCCGGCCACCTGGCCGGCGGCAATGGTCGACATGGAGCGCGACGTGCCGGGAAAAACCGCGGAAAGCGTTTGGCAGAGGCCGATCCAGATGGCTTGCGGCAGCGTGATGTCTTCTACGTGGGTGGTGCTGGGCTCTACGCGATTGCTCCATGCATCGATGGCCCACATCACGATGCCGCCCGCGAGCAGGGCAATGGCCATGGTTTGCAGGCTGCCCAGGTTCTTTTCGCTCCACTTGTGCAGCAGCAAGGCGGGCACTGAGGTGCAGGCAAAGGCCACCAGCGTGAGCGAGATGGGATGCGTGAGCCAGTTGCGATCGCCGTTTTCGCCCTTGGGAAAAGTGCGCAGAAAATTGACGATCCGTTCCAGAAACAGCAGGCAGAGCGCGAGGATGGCGCCCACCTGGATGACGATCGTATACATCTTCCAGTACGCAACATCCTGGAAACACGCCGCGTTTCCGGCACAGGTGCTATTTTCCAGCGGGAGCTTCATCAAGGCTTCGGCGATGCGCAGATGCGCCGTTGAGCTGACCGGCAAAAATTCGGTCAGGCCTTCCACAATTCCCAAAAGGATGGACAAAAGATACGGGTTCAAGCCAACTCCATCTTGCTGTCGATACGAGTCAGATGGCGCCTCCGCCGAGCCGCCGGAAAACTGTGATCCACTTAGTCCCGGTCGATGCCATAGACTGGAACGCCCTCATCCAATTTGTACACCAGCGCACCGGCCCGGTAGCTGTAATCGGAATCGGGAAAATGCGCCTTTAGCTGGGCAGCCACGGCGCGCGCCTGGTTGTGGGCATCGCTGCTTTTGCGGTCGTCTCCATCGGCGGCATACATGTCGGTGAGCACGGCCAGGCGGTACACCGCTTCGTAGAGCGCCCGCGCCGTGCGTGGTCCGTCGGGATACTCGTCGGCGTACTTGATGTACAGTTCCGACTCCTTCGCCGGGCATTGTTCCGCGCCCTGCCAGTCGCCGCAAAGCTTGTTGTCGATCAGGTCGAAGGCCGCCAGCGCCGCCCACTTGGTGTGCGGATAATACTTGATCACCTTGCGCAGCGCGTCTTCATCCATCTCCTGGCGGTAATAGGGGTCCTTCTCATGCGCCGAGGGCAGGGTTGCGGCGTCGGCGCGCTCGATTTGCCACTGGATGTCGGCGGCGCGCCACATGGCATCGGGCACCAAGGGCGAGTTGGGGAACATCTCTACCAATCGTCTATAGAGCAGCCGCGCACTTTGCGCCGCGTTGGCCGCGCCGCGCGGATCCGAGGCCTCCGCCTCCTGGTTGGCTGCCGCGCCCATCAGAATCTGGTCGCCGTTGGGCGCGGTTTCCTCCACAACGCCCTTGGCCTCAATCCAGCCGGAGATAGGCGGCGTGGCTGCATCGCCGCCCACCATGGGCTCGTCCCTGTCGCTGTGCTGCTCTGCGATATCGGTGTTGATGTAGACGCGCATCCACGCGCCGCTCTTTTCCGCCACCACGATCTCGCGGCCAATCTGGAGCTTGTCCACTTTTTGCGCGCTGGTCGAAGGCGTGATGTAGAGCCAGGTGATGCGCAGGGCCGTGGCGCGGGGTCCGGCCATGGGTTTCACCTGTTGCTGCGGCTTTTTGTCGGCAGCTGCCGGCCACGCGGCGCCGGTCAGCGCCAGACAAAAAGCGAGAGCGAGCATGCGAACCGTGAAGATGCGGCGCTTCATCACAAGCAAAATCCTACTCCAACGACGCTACGCATCGCGTTCGGTGAGCACCTCGGCCAGCATTGCCGGATCCACGTTGCCGCCGCTGACCACGGCCACCGCCTTGCGAAAGGGCGGCAATTGGTGCGCGTGAAAGAGCAAAGCCGCCGTTGCCACCGCTCCGCTGGGCTCGGGCACGAGGCGCGTCGCGGCCACAATCGCCCGCATGGCGGCGCGAATCTCGGCTTCGGTCACGGTCACAATGCCGTCTACAAATGCCTGAATATGCGCGAAGTTGCGCACGCCCACACTTTGTGTGCGCAGGCCGTCGGCCATCGTCCGGCTGGTCAGCTCCGCCGGCCAGGTCACAATGTGGCCGGTGCGATAGCTCTCCGCGGTGTCGGCGGCCAGCTCCGGCTCGATGCCAAAGACTTTGGTCCTGGGGCTCAGTTGCTTTACGGCAGCGGCCACTCCGCTCAGCAGTCCGCCGCCCGAGACCGGTGAAACTACCAGGTCCACATCGGGCAGCGCTTCCACAATCTCCAGGCCGCACGTTGCCTGCCCGGCAATAATCTGTTCGTCGTCGTAAGGAGGAACGACGATGTAGCCGTGCTCGCGCACCAGCTCTTCGGCTTTGGCCAGCCGCTCGCTCGAGGCCACGCCTACGTCCACAATCTCCGCTCCCAGCGCCAGCGTCGCGGCCCGCTTGATGGCCGGCGCGTTGGACGGCATCACGATCACCGCCTTCGCGCCCACCTCGCGCGCCGCGTAGGCCACGCCCTGCGCATGATTGCCGCTCGAATAGGTGATCACGCCGCGCGCGATCTCTTCCGGCTTGAGCTGCAGAATCTTGTTCGCAGCGCCGCGAATCTTGAAGGCCCCGATGGGCTGCAGGCTTTCCGCCTTCAGCCAGATCTCCCGGCCCGTTCCATGGCCGGAAACGCCCGGGAATGCGGCACGCACCAGCGGCGTCTTCATGGCAACGGGCGCAATGCGCGCCGCCGCCGCGCGAATCTCGTCAATCGATACCAGCTGAGCCGTCTCGGTACGCATCGCCCGCTCCCTTGCTTCCAGCTCCCGTAGGGAGCGCTGGAAAATAGCCCAGGACAAGCGGAGCGCAGTCCTGGGAAAAGCCCAAATAATTCGTCAAGCCCCGTAGGGGCGACGGAATTCGCTTCCTTGCTCCCTCATATCTGACTTCGTCCCTGCCACCACCGCCCACTCACCTCGACAAAGCTAGAAGCTAAGAGCCAGCAGCTGGAAGTTGCTTTTCGTCCCTGTCTTATTCGTACGCCAGCGCGTCGATCGGATCCTTGCGCGCCGCCATCCACGCGGGATAGAGCGCGCCGCAAATCGATCCCACGAAGGCGATCAGCGCGGCGCGGATCAGCCACCCTCCGGTGATTTCAAACTGGTGCGTGGGCAGAAAGTGCGCAAAGGCCAATTGAATGATGTAGGTGCCGGCAATGCCCACGATCACGCCGGCCACCGCCAGCACCGCGCACTCGCGCAACACCACGCCCACAATCGTCAGCTTCGACGCGCCCATCGACTTGAGAATTCCGATCTCGCGCGTGCGTTCCAGCACGGCCGTGTACATGGACTGGAAGATCACCAGAAACCCGATAATCACAGCGATGCCGGTGATAATTTCGAGCGATAGATTGAAGCCGGGAATCTTGCTCGGCGTCATCTGGTCGAGCCAGCTGTCCACCGTGGTCAGGGTGTTGTTGCCGAAGCCGCGCGTGGAGCGAATCTCCTGCATGACCACGTCGTCGTTAGCCGGGTTGTCGCACTTGATGTAAAACAGCGAGGCCTTGTCTCCCGCGTCCACAAGTTGCTGCATGGTCTCGAGCGGAATCAGCTTGCGGCCGCCCTTGCCCTGCTCCACAATTCCCGAGACGCGAAAGGGGTGGTCCATGATGGGCACCGTGTCGCCCACGGCATAGGGCTTTCCCGTAGCCGGATTTTTGCTGCCGGCAAACAGGTCGTCGATGATCACATCATAGGGTCCCGTGAATCTGCCGCCGGAGAGATACACAAACGGCTTGAGCGCATCGAACGTGTCGTAGTCGATGCCGTAAAGAATCTCGATGTTGCCGTTGGTAGAGAGGTGCTGGATGACGGGCGAGACCAGAACGACATGGGGCAGGCGGCGCAAGGCCTCCGCATCCGCGACTGGCATGGACGCGCTGCCCACGCCGTTGAACAGGCTGGCATTCGAGGGCAGCAGCATCAGGTCGGCGCCAATGCCGTTGGTGCGCTGCTTCTGATCGTTCAGCATGCCCATGAAGACGGCCACAATCGACAGAATCATAATGACTTCAATGGCCACGGCCAGCACGCTGATGACCGAGCGCAGGGGACGATGCAGCAGATTGGCAAAAATCAGTTTATTCATGTTCGCGCGGGACTCAAGAAGCGGAAAAAGCGCCGCAAAGTCCGGTTTCAGGGTAACAGCCGCGACCAGCTATCTGCTATCAGCTCTCAGCTTTCAGCCATCCGCATCCGCGGCTCATCCTGACTGAAGGCTGAAGGATTAGTCCCTTGGTACCTCGGTGCTTGGCCCCGCCTTTCAGTCTTTGACCGGAGGCAAAACCGGGTTTATTGTGGAGTTAATTTCTATCCTGGGTTTTGACCCGTTTTCTGGTTGCTGATGGGGAATTTTGGAGAAGACCTGCGCAAGGAACGCCTGACGCGCGGCGTTGCGCTGGAGGACATCTCGGCGGTCACCAAAATCAGCCAGCGGCACCTGATCGCGCTGGAGCAGGAGAGGTTTCGCCTGCTTCCCGGCGGAATCCTGAGCAAAGGCATTGTGCGCGGCTACGCAGGCGCCCTCGGCCTCGATCCCCAGGACTGGACCCAGCGCTTTCTTCAGGCCTGCGACGCATCAGGCCAGTTGTCCGGTGACCAGCGCGGCTGGACAACCTTTGCCTCGAACGTAGGCAAGGCGCGCATCCTGCACCGCGAAGCCGTCGAAGTGCGTCTGCGCTGGTTCGGCGCCATTCTGCTGCTGTTGGCGGTGGCCGCAGGCGGTTTCCTTGCCGTCCGCTACTACGGCCTGCGCGAAGGCTGGTGGAGCACCCTGCTGCCCATGCGCGAGATTTCCGCAGTGTTTGACGGCGTCTGGAACTGGACGGCGCTTCACTTCGAGCGCTCCCTCGCCTGGCTGCGCCACTAATCGCGCACACCGCATCCGTGCCCCATCCTTTCCCGCGCTTTTTTGCGGAAAAGGGCGGGAACCGCGGAGCCGTTTGGCGCCCCACCTTCCATTCCCACCCTTCAATCCGCCGTTGACCCGCCAATGTTTGCCGTACGCTCAAGCGCCTTTGCTCCTGCTGCCCCGCCCCAATTACCATAGAAAAGATGCACCTTTGTGCCTGAGCCTGCCGTGTGCCGGGTTCAGCCTCAGCAAGCAGGAAGGAGTTTTTCTCACTTGAGCGACCGTTTTTTGTTTACCTCTGAATCCGTGACCGAAGGCCACCCGGACAAGATTGCCGACCAGGTCTCCGACGCCATTCTCGACGCCTGCCTGGAGCAGGACCCCTACAGCCGCGTTGCCGCGGAAACCCTCACGGCCACCGGCCTGGTGGTCATCGCGGGCGAAATCACCACCAAGGCTTACGTGGATTTCCAGTCGCTGGTGCGCGGCGTTGTCGCCTCCATCGGCTACGACAACGCCGCCTACGGCTTCGACTCCAACACCTGCGCCGTCATCTCGACCATCAACAAGCAGTCGGGCGACATCGCCCAGGGCGTTGACACCGGCGGCGCCGGCGATCAGGGCATGATGTTCGGCTACGCCTCCAACGAGACGCCGGAGCTGATGCCCGCGCCCATCTCGCTGGCGCACAAGCTCACCCGCCAGCTGACCGCGGTGCGCAAGAGCGGCAAACTGCCCTATCTGCGCCCCGACGGCAAGAGCCAGGTGACGGTGGAGTACGGCGAGGACGGCAAGCCCGCGCGCATCGACGCCGTGGTCATCTCCACACAGCACTCTGAGGCCGTCAGCAACGAGGAGTTGCACGCCGACATCCTCAAGCACGTGATCCAGGCTGTGCTCCCCTCCAAGTGGCTCGACGAGCACACCAAGTACCACATCAATCCCACCGGCCGTTTCGTCATCGGCGGGCCCATGGGCGACACCGGCCTCACCGGCCGCAAAATCATCGTGGACACCTACGGCGGCATGGGCCGGCACGGCGGCGGCGCCTTCAGCGGCAAAGACCCGACCAAGGTGGACCGCTCGGCTGCCTACATGGCTCGCCACATCGCCAAGAACATCGTGGCCGCGGGACTGGCGGAAAAGGCCGAGGTCCAGCTGGCCTACGCCATCGGCGTGGCCGAGCCTGTCTCCGTCCTTGTCGAAACCTTCGGCACCGGCAAGCTCAGCGAAACCAAGCTCACCGAGCTCATCCGCAAGAACTTCGCGCTCACGCCCAAGGCCATCATCGAGTACCTGAACCTGCGCCGGCCCATCTACCAGAAGACCGCCGCGTACGGGCACTTTGGCCGCACCGAGCCGGAGTTCACCTGGGAGTTGACCGATAAGGCCGCCCAACTGGCCGAGCAGGCCGGCGTGGCCATGGCCGCAAAGTAGCGCATCCCTCCCCGGAACCAGGGGC
>Ga0181524_10004529_pt1 | contig 12803 bp, 10 predicted proteins | sample PEATcosm2014_Bin_34_FD_119761 | JGI IMG/M metagenome (GOLD analysis project Ga0181524, IMG submission 119761) | Peatland microbial communities from MTU Mesocosm Facility, Houghton, MI, USA - PEATcosm2014_Bin05_60_metaG | ecosystem: Environmental > Terrestrial > Soil > Wetlands > Peat | place...
CGCAAGAGGCGCCCCTCCGGCAGGACAGCCTGCAAGAGGCGCAACAAACGGGTAAGAAGGAAGCAGTGGTAAGGGGATTTCGGCATTTTCTGATAAACGAATCCGTAGAGCAACTCCGCATTCTTCGGAGCCAATCCCGCCTCGCCCAAGGCGTGGTACGCCGCCACCGAGAGCGGCCAAAGTTGCGCGCCGTGCGGTGGGGCAGGGAGTGCTTCAACTGTCTTCATCGTCGTCTGAACCTTAATCGCCACAGGGCGGTTTTCAAGCTTAAACGTACTGGCCTCGCCACGGCCCGAAGGAATGCACACTGTTCAGTCCATAAGCAATACCTGGCCAGACTCAAACGCCGGCTTGCGGAAAACGAACTGCGGGCGACAAAAAGGCACTTTTCGAGACCGCTCTTTTCCGCCACAAAAATCTCGCTCGCCATGCCCCGCCCCCACGTTAGACCTACCCTGACTCCTCGGAAAACACCGCTCAGACAGAACGTTGACGTGGCAGGCTCGGCGGGGCATACTCTCTCGCGATGGATCGAATAAATGAACGAGTGCGGAGGAGGGGGCTAAGCCCAAACGGGGCGGCACCGACCCGAGGGGAATTGCTGGCTTCTCAGGAGCGTTCGATTCGGCGCGCCAGCAAGATGACAGCGCAAGAGCTTTTCGAGGTCATGGTCAGGGCGGGTATCTATACGTCCGACGGAAAGCTCACTCCCCGTTATGGCGGCAAGGCGGAAAACCGTCCGTCGCTGATATAATCCGCAGGCTCCGGTCGGAAGAACTTCACGATATGGATACGGATATGCTTGCCGGCTGCCCGCCTGTCGGTTAGAGTTTCTCTGTGAAACGCTCTCATTCGCACACCACCATTCCGGTGCCCGGCTCCCCCAAACTCTCCCAGGACTTGGCGGCCACAGCCGCAGAAACCGGGCTGAGCCAGGCAGACGTCATCCGCCAGTCGCTCAAGCTCGGCATTCCGGCGCTGCGCAGCCGGCTTGGGAAACCACCCCGGCGGCGGCTCTCGCTCGTGGACCATCTGAAGCGATTCAAGGGCATTGAGCTGCCCCCCTACCTGGAGGGCTGATGCGCTGGCTCCTCGACACCAACGTCGTTTCCGAGCTTTGGAAGGACAAACCCAATGCTGGGGCCGCGGCGTGGATCGAGGAGAATAAGGACGAATGCGCGGTTTCGGAGATCACGTTCGCCGAGCTGTACTATGGCATACACCGCTTGCCCTTCGGCAAGCGGCGCGCGGAGTTACTCCGTCATGCCGCTTTCCTGCGGGAGGATTACCGGGACGCCATCCTGGGATTCAATGCCATCGAAGCGGAGTTCTGGGGCGAATATGCCGCTGAGGTCACCGCCGCGCGCGGCAAGAAGTACCGGACTGCTCGAACGATCCGGGACGCCGCCTTGGCCGCCACCGCCCGCGCCTGGTCCCTGGTCGCTGTGACGCGGGACGTGGCGCATTTCCCCTTCGTCGAGACCCTCAACCCATTCTCAGCTTGATCCGCCCGCACACACTGGCAAGTGTGACGGCACTCCCGGCGGGGGCCGTGTCGGGATGCGCCATGGCCCTAACCGCGAACGGCAGCGCTTTCGGGGCAGCCTAAGGATGCGCCGGTAAAAGGGGCAATTGAGGAGCCTGGCGAAGCTTTAGGTTGACCCTGCCGGCAGCGTGCGCGGATTCACGGTTGACGCCGGGTCCGTGTCGAGTAAGATGCGACAAACGCCTGAGAACAATGGGTGCAACAAGCAACCAATTTGCCTTGGCCGCGCGGCGCTGATGACAAAACGCCATGCCTATGAAGGCACATTCCTGCCAACAGTCTCATGAATAAAGAACTTCTCCGCAGACATGTCGAAGACTACCTCGCCAAGCGCAAGGCTAATCCCGCCGCGTTTGTCAACGATTTAAGCGAACGGAAAGACCGAGCTGCTTACTATCAGTCCTGGACTGCCGAAAGGCTCACGGGCATGACCACCGACGAGTTCGCCGAGTATTTGTCGAAGCTCTGGGCGATGCGCATCTGGGGCAACAAGCAATACGTCGTGGATCAAGTCGTCCGCGAGAACGGGCTGCCGAACCTCTTGCAGTGCCTATCCGATTTGGTCTGGTCAAAGCAACCCCTCGATGAACGATGGGACTCGTTCCGCAGGACCGTCAAAGGCATGGGGCCGGCCATGATGAGTGAAATTCTCTGCCACGCGCATCCGGCCGTCTGCATGCTTTGGAACCGCCGCGCCTATGTCGGCCTGAACTACTTGGGCGTTGCAGATCTGCCTCGCCAGAACTACCAACTTACCGGGCGCAAATACCAGGACCTCTGCAAGACGGCGGTGGAAATTGCCAGTGAAATGCGGAAGTTGGGCGACGCCGACGCAGATCTCCTCACCATGGACTATTTCATCTGGGGGGAGCTGCAGGTGGCTGAGAACCTCACGGACATTTACAAGCCGATTTCCGCCCCTGCGCCACCCGCGCACGTTGATAAGATGGACGCAACCACCTCAGCGTTCATCCACGATGAGGTCCGGGACAAAATCGCGGAGATCGGTAAGTGGCTCGGCTTCCAGACCGACACGGAGAAAAAGATCGCTGGCGGCGCGGTTGTTGACGCCATCTGGGAGGCCACCATCGGCAACATGGGGCGAGTGATCTACGTATTCGAGGTTCAGACCAAAGGATCGCTCGACAGTCTCATCCTTAACCTCTTGAAGTCCCTGAGCAATCCAGCCGTGCAGGGTGTCGTTGCAGTTTCAGACACGGCCCAACTTGAGAAGATAAAATCCGAGGTTGCGACGGTGTCCCATCTCAAGGACAAACTGAAATACTGGAATTACTCACAGGCCCTGGAGGTTCACGAAGCCCTGGAATCCGTGAACGAGGCTATCAACAGTTTGGGCCTTGTGCCCCAGGGCTTCTGATGGACAATCACGGCGGGCGGTACCCGCGCAGCGTTAATAAAGCAACGGCAGCTCAGAAAGCGCATTCCCGTCAGTTCAATAAGTATGTCAACTGTACACGTCAGAACTGAACGCAGGTTCAACCCCCAGCTGTTGCTGTTGCGCGGCGCGGAGCATCACGTCAGGAATGCCAAGCAGAAGAGGGCTGGCTCCTATTACGACTGCCTTGCGGCCATTGTTTTGTCGGCGTTGTCGATCGAGGCCATCGGCAATAGCTACGGAAAGGTGCTGATCTTGGATTGGAGGGACCAAATTGCCAAGTTAACGACGAGTCGAGGAGGCGTCAGTCCACTGCGAAAGCTGCAACTGGTTGCCGAAAGATGCCGCATCAAACCAGACTTTGAGAACCGGCCGTGGCGCACAATTCAAAAGCTTGCGCACTTCCGCAACCTAATTGCCCACGCTAAACGCGAGCATCACAAGGACGAGGATGAATGCACTAAGACTGATTACTACCGGGTTTTTTGGAAGAAGCTTGAGTCCGAGGTCGAGACGATGATCAACGAGGACTTTGCCACCGAGAGTCTTGGTGATGTCGAGCAGATCATCAGAGCCCTGAACGCCACGCTCAACCAATCGCAACTTCATGAGCTAACCTATAACGGCCAGGAATCATTCGCAGCAATCACAGGCGTCAAACCCTGACTTTTCCCCTCTCCCCCCTCCACGGATACCTCGCGGTGCATGGGCAGCACGGAGACCGCGGCGGCGCGCCGCATTACCAAGTGGCTGTCGCGCAGCCGGCGCCGCTCAAAACCCAGACGCTCGATCGCCCTCGCCGCTTTGTAGCCGGACACGCACGGCAGTTTAGGCACCCGCCACCTCGAAAGTGGTGAGAAAGGCCGGCGCTCGTGCGGGCAGATCCTTTTCCTCGATGTAAAGCTCCGTGGCCTCCTTCAGGTTCCGTACGGCCTGCTCCACGGTCCGACCCTGGCTCGTGGTGCCCGTCTCCGGACTGAACGCCACCAACCAGCGCTTGGACTCACCGGGATAGATGATCGCTGTCAAACGCTTCATGGCGCAACTCTATTATGCCGGGAAGAGCGCCTCCAAGTTGAGGGTGAACCCCGGCACGGCCACACTGGAGACCGACCCGGCTGGGCCAAGGATCTTCGGTTCATCAAACTGACCGTCTTCCCGCCGGCGCCAGACCTCGACCTGTTTCTGCGGCGCCAGGATGAGCCAGACCTCCTGCACGCCCGCGGCGGCGTAAGCGCGCAGCTTCGAGCGGTCGTACTCGTGGCTGGTCACACAAATCTCGATGACCAGTTCAGCCGTCTTGGGGTGTTCCAGCCGGAAATCATATTCGGAACCGCGCACGACCGAAATGTCCGGTTCCGGCTCGGAATCCTCGCACGTAATGGGTTGCTCGGAGCGCAAGAGGCGCCCCTCCGGCAGGACAGCCTGCAAGAGGCGCAACAAACGGGTAAGAAGGAAGCAGTGGTAAGGGGATTTCGGCATTTTCTGATAAACGAATCCATAGAGCAGCTCCGCATTCTTCGGAGCCAATCCCGCCTCGCCCAAGGCGTGGTACGCCGCCACCGAAAGCGGCCAAAGTTGGGCGCCGTGCGGTGGGGCAGTGGGTGCTTCAACTGTCTTCATCGTCGTCTGAACTTTAATCGCCACAGGCTGGTTTTCAAGCTTAAACGCCGCCACGCCAATGGGCTTTTGTAAACTGGAGGAACGCTGCCTCAGTTTGCAGGCGCCTCGCCGGGATGGCCAGATAAAGCCCCTCCTGCGGGAGATGCGGCAGCACGGCGGACAATTCCTCGAACCGATTGTCCAGAAAGAGAAGCAGGCGCGATTGCTCCAGTATCTCCCGGAACACCGGCAGGAGGTCAGCCAGGGGCGGGCCGTTGGCCTCGATCGTCATTTGCAGGCCGGCCAGCCCGGGAATGCGGAGCACGTGGCGGAAATGCTGGAAACCCGTCGAGTGCAGATGGAAGAGCACGCAAGGCCCGAGATGCCGCACCGCCTCCGCCGTGTAGTTCATGAAGAGGTCCCGGTAGAGGTTGGGATGGCAGAGGCCCAAGGCGTCCTCCTGGAGCGCGATGGTCGGACCGGGCGCCCAGTAACCGAAGATGTGCCCGTAGCCTCCATGCTTGGGCTTCACCAACGAGAAGTGCTGGTCGATGGCCCGCATCAGCAGTTGATGGATGCGGCCTGCGGCTTGAGCGATGGCTCCCGGGGCGTCACGCAGGTCACAGAGGAAATTGGTCAGGCCGCGCAGGGCCGCCAGCACGTCCGAGGGCCCTCGCAGAATTGTAGGACTGATCCAACAGTCGGGCGGGGCCCCGGCAGCCAGCAGTTTGGTCTGCTGACACAGGCAGGTGAACCACTCGTCTCGGGCAGGCAACGGGGCGGCCGCCAGCGCCTCGAGCGAATCGCAAATGGGGTCCGGCGCCAGCGAACCGGAGGAGAAGCGGACGGGACATCCGCACCAGGCCTCGAGCCAGGGAATGGCTCGCCAGGGCGCGGCGAAGGGGATCCAGTCGTCGCAGTTCACCGGTCGTTCCGCAAAGGCGAACTCGTAATCGGTCATGACCGTGTCTGTTCGCACGTCCTCCGGTTCCACGTGCCCGCGGGGGAATGGCCGGCGCAGGTATTTGACCGGCAGGTAAATGTCCGTGTTGACGACGCCAATGGGGGGCCGGCCACCGGATTGCTTCTTCCAGAAAACACGCTGGAATCGTTCGATGCTCTCGCTGAGCTGGGCGGTAGTTTTCATGCGCTTTCTGGCTTTTGCCCGGGCGGACTCTCGGCGCGGTCCAGGGGCGTGACCGGGTCGATGCCCAGCCATGAGAGGGCGCCGATGAAGTAGGAGCCGGCGATGACCTGGATGACCACGGCCCAGTCGTTGCCCGCCGCGTGGAGGACATAGGGGATGGTCCAGGGCGCCAGCAATCCCCCCAGGCAACCCCAGGTATTCATCAAGCCGGAAAGCGTCCCGGCAAAGCGGCCTCCCAGGTCCATGCATCCGGCCCAGGAACCGGGCATCGCCATATCATTGCCAAAGCAGGAGCACCCCATGGCCGCCATCGCCAGCGCGGGGTGTTTCAGCCGCGCAGACAACAGGAGCATCAGGCAGGCGAGCGCGCACCCGCTCGCGCCCAAGCTGCGCCTCACCCGCGCAACGCCGCCAAACCGCTTGACCAGCCGAGGGGTCAGCCACCCGGTGAGCCAGCAACTGATCCCGGCCAGGAAGAGCGGTGGAGCGGCCAGCAACGCGGCCAGGTAACGGTCGGCCCCGGTCATCCCGAATTGCTCTTTGATATAAGTCGGCAGCCAGGTGAGATAGAACCAGAAGCCGTAGCTCAGACAGGCGTACTGCACACAGAGCAACCAGACTGACGGGCTGCGCAAAAACCGGCCCCAAGGCGCCGGCGCCCGGCCCGCAGAACCGGGAAAGTCTTCACGCCGTTGCCCCGCCGACGCCAGTCCGCTCGAGGGCGCCGAACACTGCTCCGCTGGACGGTCGCGGAACCAACGGTAGAACAAAGCCGCCCACACAAAGCCGATTGCGCCAAACAGATAGAAACTCCGGCGCCAGGTCGTAACGTCGAGCACGGCGACTACCGCCAGCGGCGTAAAAGCGCCGCTCCAACGCGCCGCAACCCACATCAGGCTTTGGACCCGCGTGCGCTCGGCCCCGGCAAACCAGGCGCTGAAGGCCTTGGTCAGGTTGGGAAAGCAGCCGGCCTCGCCCGCGCCAAACAAAAACCGCGCTCCCAGAAGCCAAACCAACCCGCCCGCCCAACCCGTCGCCACCGTAAAGAACGACCACCAACTGACCGCCCAGGCCAAGACGCGGCGCGGCCCAATCCGGTCGCCGAGCCACCCGAGCGGGAGCTCAAACAGGCCGTAGGCGACGCCGAACACGGTCATGACCAGCCCCATCTGCTTTTTAGTCAATCCAAGCTCGCCGGCGATCAATGGCTGGGATTGCGAAATGCAGACACGGTCCAGGTACAAGATGGCGGCCAGGGCAGCCGCAAAGATCATCAGCACCCGCCGGGCGCGCTGACGCCTGCGGTCACTGCTGCCGGCACGCGGGCGGTCCAGGGGCCGCAACTGTGTCTGTTGCATGAGCGGAGATTGGACGGCGCAAATTGTTCTTGCCGGATGCCAGGTTACAGGAATCGAGCGCGCGCGCAAGCGAGGGCTGCTCCGAGAGCTGACGGCGCATCGGCTTCCAGTTCTGAGCGCCTATGACCGAGCACCGGTCCGTCATTGAAATGGGGGGCACGGCCAGCGACAAAGTTCGCCGCAAACTATTGCAGGAGACGACGTGAGGAGTCTCTGACTGATTCTTGGGCACAGCCAAAGCCTGCTCCTTTGGGAAGGCATTGATCAGAGACTCCTCACGTCGTCTCCTACAATGAGGGACCGGGGCTCGTTTCGGCGGCTTCGCCAAGGGCCCTCGCATTGCGGCTGAACCGGCTGAGAATTGGGCTTGCTTTGGTTCGCCGGTGGGTGGATGCTGTGCGCTAACACGAGCCGCTGACTCGCTTCTTTCGGCCAACGACCCGCGGGCGGAAAACACCGGGCAAACGGGCATGAGTTGGCAGCTTCCAACCTGGCTGGGGCAGGGTGAACGGCATGGGGCGTTCCTCCGACCGACTTCCACAATCTGCACCCGGCGTTTTTCTGGCGGTGAACTTCAACCTCCCAGAGTGAGGACAAAATGAACAATCCAATTCGTCTGACGGTTTGCACCTTGCTGCTGGCAGTTTCCAACCTCTCGGCGGCCACGCTCTACGTATCGCTGGGGAGCACGAACCCACTGCCGCCTTACGCCACTTGGGCCACGGCAGCCACGAACATCCAGGATGCCGTGGACGCGGCCGCGGCAGGTGATGCGGTCGTGGTGACCAACGGCACCTACGCCACTGGCGGACGGGCGGTGGGAACAAACGTCTTGGCCAACCGCGTGGCGGTGGACAAGCCGCTCACCTTGAGGAGCGTCAACGGGCCGGAGGTCACCGCAATCCTGGGCTGCCGAGCGCCCGGCGCCCCTTCCGCGGGAGCCGGCAGCATCAGGTGTGTGTATCTGGCGGACGGTGCCAGCTTGTCTGGGTTCACATTGACCAATGGCGCGACGCAGGGGGCCCCAGTGAACGGGCCCGACGGACCCTTCTATGCCGATATGCTTGGCGGCGGGGTGTTGTTTGGCTCAGGAACCGCCGTGGTTTCCGACTGTGTGCTCTCCGGCAATTCGGCTGCCTGTGGCGGCGGCGCTTGCGGAGGCACGCTGTACCGATGCACCTTGACCAACAACGGGGCTCTCGTCTTCGGCGGCGGGGCGTCAGAGTGTATGCTCAACGAATGCACGTTGAGCGCCAACGGGGGCCTTACTTGGTGTACGGGATGCACGTCCGGCGGCGGAGCGGACGAATGCACGCTCAACAACTGCCTGCTAACCGGCAACTGGGCTCACTGGGGTAGCGGGGCGTCCGGATGCACGCTCTACAACTGCACGCTGAGCGGCAACTGTCAGAACAACACCGGCACCTCTGGGGCGCCCGGGAGCACTCTGTATAACTGCATCGTCTATCCCGACAGTACCGGGAGCTACCTAGGGTACCCAGCCTGCACCCTGATCTGCTGCTGGACGAGCGACCCGCTCTTTGTCGACGCCGCCACCGGCAACTTCCGGCTGCAGCCCGATTCCCCCTGCATTGACGCCGGGGACAATGACTACGCCCTCGGCCCAGTGGACCTGGACGGCAATCCACGCATCTCGAACGGCACGGTGGACATCGGCGCTTACGAGTTCCAAGTGCCGACCAGCGGGCCGCCCGTTGTTCTTCGCCCGCCGGCCAGCCTGACGACTGACGCCGGCACGACCGCTACGTTCGGCGTAGTGGCCGGCGGCTCCGAACCCCTGAGCTTCCAATGGCTCATGGACGGTCTGCCACTGGCGGACGGAGGGAACCGCGCGGGGACGGGGACGGGGGTGTTGACGTTAACGAATGTGGTAAGCGCCGACGCCGGCGGCTATAGCGTCGTGGTGAGCAACCAGTACGGGACCGCGACCAGCTCAGTGGCCCTGTTGACCGTGAACCTGGCCACGCTGGACGGCGGGTTCAATCCCGGGGCGTACACAAACAGTACCGTGTTTTCCCTGGCGTTGCAGCCGGACGGGAAGATTCTGGTGGCGGGCTTCTTCATGACTCTGGGCGGGCAGATGTCCAGTTGCATTGCCCGCTTCAATGCCGACGGGACGGTGGACACCGCGTTCAATTCGGCGGCGAGCACAGAAGCGTATGCGCTGGCGCTTCAGGCGGACGGCAAGATTGTCGTGGGGGGCTTCTTCACCACGCTTGGCGGGCAGAGCCGCAGCTACCTTGGCCGGCTCAATGCGGATGGGACGGTGGATTCGGGCTTCAACCCGGGGGCAGACAGTACCGTGTGTTCCCTGGCGTTGCAGGCGGACGGGAAGATTCTCGTGGGGGGCTACTTCGGCACGCTGGGTGGACAGAGGCGCAATTACATTGGCCGGCTCAATGCCGATGGGACGGTGGACACGAGCTTCAATCCGGGGGCAGGGAATGGCGTGGAGTCCCTGGCGTTGCAGACGGACGGGAAGATTCTGGTGGGGGGCGCGTTCACCACGCTGGGCGGGCAGAGCCGCAACTACATTGGCCGGCTCAACGCCGATGGGACGGTGGACACGAGCTTCAATCCGAGGGCAGGCAATGGCGTGGGGTCCCTGGCGGTGCAGGCGGACGGGAAGATCCTGGTGGGCGGCACCTTCACCGTGCTCGGCGGGCAGAGCCGCAATTACATTGGCCGGCTCAACGCGGATGGGACGGTGGACTCGAGCTTCAACCCGGGGGCAGACAACGGGGTGAATTGCCTGGCGTTGCAGACAGACGGGAAGATTCTGGTAGGGGGCGGCTTCACCACGCTGGGCGGCCAGAGCCGCAATTGCATTGGCCGGCTCAATGCCGATGGGACGGTGGACTCGAGGTTCAGTCCGGGAGCAAACTACGGGGTGGGTTCCCTGGCAGTCCAGCCGGACGGCAAGATCCTGGTGGCAGGCTCGTTCACCACCCTCGCTGGCCAGGCGCGCCAATGCCTGGGGCGCCTGAACAATGGCGAACCCGCCACCCAAAGCCTCAATTACGACGGCTCGGCCATCACCTGGCTGCGCGGCGGCGCCAGCCCGGAGGTCTGGCGCACGACCTTCGACTTCTGGACCAACGGCGCCGACTGGGCCAACCTCGGGGCGGGTGCCCGCACTGCCGGAGGCTGGCAGTTGGGCAGCGTCTCTCTGCCCTCTGCCAATGGCACCATTCGCGCCCGGGGCTATGTCGCCGGCGGCTGTTCTGCCTGGTTTGTGGAAACCGACCTCGCGGTGAGCCCTCCGCTGGTGATCCTGGTGAACGACCCCAGCTTTGGCTTCACTTCTAATCGCTTCGGGTTCAAGCTGAGCGGCAGCGCGGGGCAGGTGGTGATTGTGGAAACATCGGCCAACCTCGCAAGCTGGACACCCGTGGCCACCAACACCGTCGGCGCCACGCCGATCTATTTCAGCGAACCCCAATGGACGAATTATCCAGCCCGTTTCTACCGCCTGCGCTGGCCTTAACCTCGAACTCCCAAAACCTATGAAAAAGCAAACCCTCATCGCGAGAACCGCTTGCCCCAAGACGATGGCCTGGGGTCTGACAACTCCCTGCGCCAGACGACTGCTGGCGCTGCTCTTGCTGCTGGCCCTCCCCGACACGGTGCAGGGCCAATTCAATTACACGAACACAAACGGGACGATCACCATCACGGGATACACCGGTGCCGGCGGCGCGGTGATCATCCCCGGCGCGATCAACGGCCTTCCGGTGGCCAGCATCGGAAACGTCGCGTTCATTGGCTGCTCCAGCCTGACCAGCGTCACTATTCCAAACAGCGTCACCAACCTCGGGGACGGCGCCTTCGACACATGCACCAACCTGGCCAGTGTCACGATGGGCAACGGCGTCACCAGCATCGGGGGCAAGGCGTTCGCCTACTGCACCAGCCTGACTGGTGTCACGCTCGCCGGCAGTGTCACCAGCATCGGACCCGGGGCCTTCGCGAGCTGCACCAGCGTGACCAACGTCACGATCCCCAACAGTGTCACCAGCATCGCAGCGAGTGCGTTCGACTCTTGCACCAGCCTCACCAGCGTCACGCTGCCTGCCAGCGTCATCAGCATCGGCAACGACGCGTTCCATGACTGCGGCAGTTTGACCGCGATAACGGTCGATGCGCTCAACTCCTTCTACAGCAGTGAGGATGGGGTCTTGTTCAACAAGAGCCAGACCGCGCTTATTCAGTACCCGGAGGGCAAAGCTGGAAGTTACACGATCCCCAACAGCGTTGCCAATATTGCGGACTCGGCGTTCTTTGGCTGCACTCGCCTGACCGGCGTGACGATTCCCGACAGCGTTACCAACATCCAGGGCGAGGCGTTCTTTCACTGTACCGGCCTCACCAACGTCGCTACGGGCAAGGGCGTCACGAGCATCGGGGACGCGGCGTTCCAATACTGCACCAACCTCACCGGCGTCTATTTCCAGGGGAACGTCCCCAGCGGTAGTCCGGATGTATTCGATTTTGACAACAATGCGACCGTCTATTACTTGCCTGGGACGACGGGGTGGGGTCCGACGTTTGGCGGTCGTCCGACCGCGCTCTGGAACGCCGGGTCCGGTGCCTTGCAAGTCTCGATCAGCCCACCGGGCGCTGTTAGTGCCGGAGCGCAATGGCAGGTGGACGGTGGGGCGTGGCAGAACAGCGGCACAGTAGTATCCAACCTGTCGGTGGGCCTCCACACGGTGGTGTTCAGCACGATTAGCGGTTGGATAACCCCCGGCAATCAAATGATTTCCATCATGGGCAATTCGACTGCGACAGCCAGCGGCGCCTACGTGCCGGCGGGGTACACCTTCACCACGCTGGCGGGCCTGGCGGGAAGTCCTGGCAGCGCCGACGGCACGGGCAGCGCGGCGCGGTTCGACGGGCCGGCCGGCGTGGCGGTGGACAGCGTGGGCAACGTCTATGTGGCAGACTATGACAACGCCACGATTCGGAAGGTGACGCCGGGCGGAGTGGTGACGACGCTGGCGGGCCTGGCAGGAAGCTATGGCAGTGCCGACGGCACCGGGAGTGCGGCGCGGTTCGACGGGCCGGCCGGCGTGGCGGTGGACAGGGCGGGCAACGTCTATGTGGCGGACTATGACAACGCCACGATTCGGAAGGTGACGCCGGGCGGGATGGTGACGACGCTGGCGGGCCTGGCGGGAAGCTACGGGAGCGCCGACGGCACGGGCAGCGCGGCGCAGTTCGGGAATCCGATGGGCGCGGCGGTGGACAGCGCGGACAACGTGTATGTGGCGGACATGAGCAACGACACGGTTCGGAAGGTGACGCCGGGGGGGGTGGTGACGACGCTGGCGGGCCTGGCGGGAAGTTGGGGAAGCGCGGACGGCACGGGCAGCGCAGCGCAGTTCAAGGGGCCTTATGGCGTGGCGGTGGACAGCGCCGGCAACGTGTATGTGGCGGACACCTACAGCTCGACGATTCGGAAGGTGACGCCGGGGGGGGTGGTGACGACGCCGGCGGGCCTGGCGGGAAGCACGGGCAGTGCGGACGGCACGGGGAGCGCGGCGCGGTTCAACGGCCCCCAGGGCGTGGCGGTGGACAGCGCGGGCAACGTGTATGTGGCGGACACCGACAACAACACGATTCGGAAAGTAACACCGGGCGGGGTGGTGACGACGCTGGCGGGGCTGGCGGGAAGCTCTGGTAGGACCTTCGGCACAGGCAGCCTGGGGCGGTGCGGCGAGCCATTCGGCG
>Ga0181524_10004530_pt1 | contig 12803 bp, 11 predicted proteins | sample PEATcosm2014_Bin_34_FD_119761 | JGI IMG/M metagenome (GOLD analysis project Ga0181524, IMG submission 119761) | Peatland microbial communities from MTU Mesocosm Facility, Houghton, MI, USA - PEATcosm2014_Bin05_60_metaG | ecosystem: Environmental > Terrestrial > Soil > Wetlands > Peat | place...
AACCCGCCCGAAAACGCCGCGGTCGTCCAAGGCGTAGTGCCACGCCAACTTGAATTTCGCTGAAATGCCAGCGCAATCAATGATTTGCGAAAATCAGGTGTTCAACTCGGGTGACAATGCCGTGCTGGATAATCTCAGCGCGTATATCGCGGATGATAGTCTCCGTCGCGAGGTCGCAGCGGCGCTCTCAGGGCAAGAGCCCTAAGCCCGACGCGCCGGCACCGGCGCGGATGAGCGAGCTCGCGCGGACCTATCCGCGCTACGGCTACCGGCGCATCCGCATCTTTCTCGGTCGCGACGGGCATGGGATGAGCGCGGGCCGGGCGTACCGGCTGTGGCGGGCGGCCGGGCTGCAAGTGCCGCGCAAGCGGCCGCGACGGAGCGTGGCGACGAGGCGGCCCAGGCCGCAGGCGCCGACGAGCGCAAACCAGGTGTGGACCTATGATTTCGTTTTCGACCGCTGCGCCAACGGCCAACGGTTGAAGCGCCTCACCGTCGCCGACGAATGGACGAAGGAGGGACTTGCGATCGAGGTCGACGGCCGGATTCGGTCGGGACGCGTGATCGAGATATTGGCGCGACCGGTCTCCGAGCGCGGCGCGCCGCTCTATCTGCGCTCCGACAACGGCCCGGAGTTCGTGTCGCGGGCGGTGCTCGGCCTGGCGCTGCACGCGGGCTATCTGACGCCGCCCAAGTAGTCAGCGCACCAGCGTGGGCGTTGTCACGTCGACGCAATGTTGCGATTGGTGTGCGACCGCGGCAGCCAAAGAGCGTGACGAAAATCAGCTACGCCGGCTGTCGGTTGCCGCCCGGGATCAGTCAGCAGGCGATTTGGCTCTATCTCCGGTTCACGCTGAGTTTGCGCGACGTCGAAGATTTGCTCGCGGAGCGCGGGATTGGGGTCTCTTACGAGACAGTCCGACGCTGGGTGAATCATTTCGGACCGCTCATCGCAGCGGACTTGCGAAAGCGCCGGCCCAAGCCTCGCACGACCTGGCGTCTTGACGAGGTGTATCTGAAAATCGATGGCCGAATGCTCTATCTTTGGCGTGCCGTCGACGCCGAAGGCGAGGTCCTCGACGTGTTGGCCCAATCCAAGCGAAACAAGCATGCCGCGCTGAAACTGATGCGCAAACTTCTGAAGAAATACGCCTTCGTTCCCGAGCGATTGGTGACGGACGACTTTCGGTCATACGGCGCAGCGGTCCGCGATCTGAGGATCGAGAGCCGCCATGAGCGTGGGCGATGGAAAAACAATCGCGTCGAGAATTCGCATCAGCCGACGCGGCGGCGGCAGCGCAAGATGCAACGCTTCAAGAGCGCCGGCTCGGCGCAGAGATTCCTCTCGATCCATGCCGCCGTCTACAACACCTTCAACGTCCAACGCCATCTGGCCTCGGCTCAAACGCATCGCACGCTTCGCGCCATGGCGATGAGCACGTGGCGCGAGGCAGCCGCGGCAGCTTGAAACTTTCGGAAGCGCAGGCTTTTCGCGAACTTGATTGGACAATGTGACAAGGCCGAAGCGATCGTACGCCGTTTCGCGATCGGCCTGGAACTCGCGGTCCATCTGCGTGCGAAACCGAAAAGACGACTTGCACGAGCGTTTTTTCGTGCTAATGTTAGACCAACGCGTCGGAATATCAAACACGTGACGCGTGCATTCGCCGTTGCGGTTATCTGCATGCGCGCGTTCGTAACAAGAGTTCAAAACGGAAAGGGAGACGCCATGATGAGAGTTACCCGACGCCTCGCGCTGACAATTGCGGCGGCGCTCGTAGCTGTTGGAAGCGGTCCGAGCTACGCCGAGACGGTGCTCAAATATTCGAATTGGCTGCCGGTCGGGAATGTAATGCGTGAAAACGTCGTTCAGCCCTGGATCGAGCAAGTCGAAAAGGTCAGCAATGGACGGGTCAAAATCGATACGCTGCCGAAGGTGATTGGCTCCGTGCCCGCGCAATTCGACGTCGCGCGCGATGGTCAAGCCGATATCGTCATCTTCGTTAACGGGTATACGCCGGGGCGTTTCGACATCATGGAGGTGACCGAGCTGCCGTTTACGTGTGACAACGCCGAACTGTACGCGGGCGTCGTCAATCATTTCTATCAGACCCACCTTGCCCAGTATGGCGAATATAAAGGCGTTCACCCGCTGAGCGTGTTCGTCGTCGGCACCGGGCAATTGTTCAACAACAAGCGGCCGATCCGGACTCTGGCGGACATCAAAGGACTGAAGCTGCGGAGCCCGCAGCCCGGCGTGACCGAAAGCTTGAATCTGCTCGGCGCCGTGCCGGTTTCAAAGCCCGCCTCGGAGCTCTACGAGTTGTTGTCATCCGGCGTCATCGACGGCACGTTGCTCGTGCCGGAGTCCGTGGGCTCGTTCAAACTGATCGACTCGTTGCCCTACGCGACGATTGTCCCCGGGGCCCTTTACAATACGATCCTCACCTTGGGCATCAACGAAGACAAATGGAATGCGCTGACCAAGGAAGACCAGGAGGCGATCACGCGCATCTCCGGAGACACCTTTGCCCGCGCTGTCGGCGCCGCTTATATGAAGGGCGACCAAGTGACTTGGGACGCGATGCGCAAGTCCGGCAAGTCGATCGAAACGGCCAGCCCAGAGCTGGTCTCGGAACTCAAGCAGGCTCTGAAGCCGGTCGAAGCAGCCTGGATTGAAAAGGCCCGCAAGAAGGGCGTCGCGGATCCGTCGAAGGTGATCGACGACCTGCGCGCCGATATCGCCGCCGCCCAAGCCGCGAAGTGATCGGACTATGTTCAAGAACCTGACCTCTCGCCTCGAGCAAACGCTCGAGGCGGCGAGCGCAGCGTGTCTGCTCGCCTTGATGTCGATCGTCCTGGTCGATGTGGTGGGCCGGGATCTCCTGAATCGACCCTTGAGCTGGGGGACCGAGGTCCTGGAGATCGTGGTCGCGGCGATGGTGTTCCTGCTCTATCCCGTCCTCGGCTATCGCGAAAAACACATTACGGTCGATCTGATTCACGTCGGCCACGACCTGCAGCGAGTGCAGCGGATCGTGGGCGCGCTGTTCGGCGCGGTCGCGTTCGGTCTCATCGCTTGGTGCCTCGGCCGGCAGGCGACCCGGGCTCTTGGATACGGAGAAGCATCGCCAATTCTGGGCATCTCATTGGGAGACGTTCTGGCAACGTTGAGCGCGCTGGCGGCGGTCACTGTGGTCGGCTTCCTGATGGCTGCGACGCGGCGCGCTTTGACGCCAGCGCAGCGCGCTCAAGCCGCCCCTATGAAGGAGCCCGAACAATGATCGCTTCGCTCGTGGGGTTCCTGATCGCCTTCTCGTTCATCCTTTTTCAGGTCCCGATCGCAACAGCGCTCGCAGTCGTCGGCTTTGGCGGCTACGTCGTGCTCAACGGGTGGACGCCGGCGTTCAGCATGGTGGCGACGATCACAATGAGCAGCACGCTCTCTTATTCGCTCATCGTCTTGCCGCTGTTCGTACTGATGGGCAATCTCGTGGCTGCGGCGGGAATCTCGGGCGACCTCTTTCACGCCGCTCAGGCCTTTATCGGTCGGCGCCGCGGCGGGCTCGCGATGGCCACCATCGTCGCGTGCGGCGGTTTCGCCGCGATGAGCGGCTCGAGCGTGGCGACGGCGGCGACGATGGGAAGAGTCGCCATACCGTCCATGCGAAAATTTGGTTATGCCGATTCGCTTTCCGGAGCTTCGGTCGCGGTCGGCGGAACGCTCGGAGTCTTGCTCCCGCCGAGCATCATCATGGTCGTGTATGGCGTCGCGACGCAGACGCACATCGGCATGCTGTTCGCGGCCGGCATTGTTCCCGGATTGTTGGCCATTCTCGGCTATCTGCTGGCGGTGCAATGGTCGGTGTGGCGAGATCCCTCGGTCGCTCCGCTGGCCGAGCCCGTTGAAAAGCAAGACCGGATTGCATTGCTCAAGTCGCTGTGGCCGATCGGATTGATCTTCGGCGTTGTGATGGGCGGGATCTATGGCGGCTTTTTCACCGCGGTCGAAGCGTCCGGCATCGGCGCATCGTCCGCCATGGCCCTCACCATCGCGCGCCGCTCCCTCACCCCCAGAAAGATTTACGGTATCCTAGTTGATACGGCAAAGACGTCGGGCATGCTGTTCGCCATCATACTCGGCGCCGGAATTTTTGGGGAGTTCATCAATCTCACCGGAGTTCATGAGGACCTGCTGCGAATTGTGACCGGCAGCGGCCTGCCGCCATTCGGCGTCATCATGCTCATGGTCGTGCTCTACATCCTTCTAGGAAGCGTTCTCGAAAGCCTGTCGCTGATCCTCCTGACGGTGCCTATTTTCTTTCCGATTATCAAGGCGCTGGGCTATGACCCCGTCTGGTTTGGCGTTCTTCTCGCCCTGGTCATTGAAATCGGCCTGATTCATCCGCCGATTGGCGTCAACCTCTTCGTTTTGCGCTCGGTCGTGCCTGACATTCGGATGATGGATCTCGTTCTGGGAGTGATACCGTTTATCGTGGCGATCTTGGTCTTGATTGTCGTGATCACTGCGTTTCCTTCGTTGTCGCTGTGGTTGCCGCACCTGTTGTTCAAGTCGGCGATATAGCCATGGAAGCCATCGATTGGTCCGGTCCCGACCTGCAACGCCGACTCGAGACGTTTCTTCGCGAAAAGACGAGGCGCACGGTGAGCGTGGCGAACATGCATCGCTTCTCGGCGGGCATGTCGTGGATCACTTTCGGCTTTATCGGCCGCTTCGATGGCCCCGAGGGTGCTCCGGAATCGCTGGATCTCATTCTACGCATCGGAGATCCCTACGGCCTGCTGGCGCCCTATCGCGCGGAGCCGGAATTCTTAGCCCTGACCGCGCTGAGCAAGACGCCGGGATTACCGATCCCTCGCGCCTATTGGTATAGCGACGACGAATCCATCATCGGGGCTCCGTTTATCGTCACTCAGCGCGTCGATGGCGAGACGCCGATGCCCTGGAAGCGCGTGTCGGGCGGTCAACGAGACGTCGCCGCGGATCTCGCGCTCGGACATGATTTTGTCGACGCCCTCGCGGCGATTCATTCCTGCGAGTGGGCGGAGACTTCGGCTGCGAAATTGTCGGATGGCGTCGCCGCCGACGACGTCGCGCGGCACGAGACCAAGCGATGGTCGGCGCATGCGGGAATGCCGCGGTCCGACGCGCATCCGCAAATGCATTACGCGATGCGATGGCTGGAAGCTAACGCGAGCCCTGCGCCGCGTATCACGATTGTCCACGGCGACTATCGCGTCGGCAATTTCCTGGCGCTCGACGGCCGGATCACGGCCATCTTGGACTGGGAACTCGTGCATCTGGGCGACCCTCATGAGGACCTGGGATGGGCGGCGCTACGTGTTTTCGCGGCCGGAACATCGCGAGTCGGCGGGTTGATCGAGCGTGATGAATTTTATGCGAGATATGAAGAAAAGACTGGTCAGAAGGTGCGGCGCGATTTGGTGCACTACTATGAAATTCTCGGACTCTATAAGCAGGCCGCGATGCTGATCGGCGCGACGGAGAGGGTCTCTGCGGGACGAGCGCGCGACTATCGGATGGCGGCAATGGGATTCCAACTCACTCCGACGTTGCTCGAGCTCAACAGATTGATCGAGGCGGCGCCATGAATCAGTCGTTGAGCGGATTGCTGGACGGTATGCGGCGCGCGCTTCGCGAGGACGTGCTGCCCGAAGTGCGGAGCGCGCACGCCCGGGGCCAAATGGCCGGTGTCATCGACATCCTGAACAAGCTCGAGCGCATGGTCGTCTGGTCGCCGGATGTCCTCCGGGAGGAGCTGGCGATCATCGTCGAAGGTTTTCGCGCTATCGACGAACAGGTTCGCCTATGCGGACACGAACCGCCGCCTCCGGACGCTGATTTGAAGTTGTCGTCCGCAGCAAGCCAGTCCGAACTCGAAAGCCGTGTCGCGGTGGGCAAGCGGCGTCTCGTTAGAATTACGGATTGGCTCTTCGATCCGGCCAATCCGCTGTCGGCGGAGCAGCGGAAAACGATTGACGCCTTGCTGCGGGCGACGATTCGAGACGCGATGGCGCCGGAAAGACGTCTGGTGCCCCGCGCGGACTATTCCGGCATGGCTGGAGCTGATGACTAGACATTGAGGAGCGTTCGATGCTGACCACCCATGACGATTTCTTGGGCCACCAAATTGCGGCTACTTTCGACCGGGCCGGCAATGGCGACCCGCGCTGGACCGAGCGCTACTGGTATACGGCTCACCCCGTCGACGGCACGCCCATGATTATCGACATAGGGCTCGGTTACTACCCGAACCGCGGGGTGATGGACGTATTCGCGGGCGTCACGATCGAGAAGACGCAACACAACTTTCGTGCGTCCCGTCGTTTAGGAAACGATCCGCTGGAGACGACAGTCGGCCCGCTGTCGATCCGTGTGTTGGAGGGACAAAAGCGCCACCGAGTGATTTTGGCTTCAAATGAATCCGGAATGAGTTTTGACCTGCAGTTCGAAGCCAGCTTTCCCGCAACACAGGAAGTGCAAAGTTACCGCGAGCGTGACGGAAGGGTTGAAGAGGATCTCACCCGACTGGCCCAGTTTGGGCGCTGGAGCGGGACGCTCGTGGTCGATGGAAAACAATATGTGATTGAACCGACGAAATGGCGCGGGCAACGCGATCGGTCGTGGGGCCTGCGTTCTGTGATGAACACGGACCCCGTCAGACCGCCGGTGCAGAACCACAAGAACCTATTCTGGACCTGGTCGATGTTTCAGTTCGACGAACTCGCGTTCACGTTGTTCATCAAAGAGCGCTCGGGCAAAGCGTTCTACCTGTCTGGCGCCGAATCCCGGCGTAATGCGGACGGGACCTTCTCGACCCGTGAAGTCGTCGCCGTCGAGCATGACATCCAATGGGCGGACGACCCTCTGGGCCAAACTATCGCGAAGGCCGAGTTCCGATTGAGTTTCGCCGAAGGACCGCCACGCGTTGTCGAAATGACGGGGCTCGAGGCGCGCTACTATCTGAAGAGCGGAATGTATGGCGGGCTCGGAGGCTGGCAACAAGGCGACGACCGCGGAGACTATTACAGCGCCGCCGATGTCTGGGACCTGAGTGACGCCAAAGACCGCGAGATTGCGCGCACATTGTCTGATCATGCCGTGCGCGCGACCTGCGACGGCGCCGTAGGCTGGGGCATCAGCGAATATGGGATCGCTGGCGGCTACCCCCGCTACGAGGCGCCGCAGCGCTTCCCCGCATTCTAGTATTCTCGCGGAAGGAGACTTTCGATGCAGCTGACACAAGCGCTAACCCGGGCCGTTCAGCTTCGATCGAGGCGCGTCGCCACGATCTACGGCGACCGTAAACGCACATGGGGAGAAATCGGAGCGCGGGTGGAGCGGTTCGCGGCGGCCCTTCGCGCGTTGGAATTGAAACCCGGCGATCGGATCGCAATTATCGCCCTCAATAACGATCGCTACATCGAGCTCTTCTTTGCGACGGCTTGGGCCGGATTGGTGATCGTTCCTCTCAACACGCGCTGGGCCGTTCCCGAGAATTTATACGCGTTGCGTGAGGCGGAATGCGAAGTTTTGCTCGTCGACGACCAATTCGTTGAGCAGGTCCCGGCGTTGCGGAATGGTCATCCCCTTCGGCACGTGATTTACATGGGCGAAAACGAGACGCCGGCGGGACAACTTTCCTACGAGGCTCTGCTCGAGGCTGCGCAGCCGATGAAAGATGAGTGCGGTAAGGACGACGATCTTTGCGGAATTTATTACACCGGAGGGACGACCGGGAGTCCGAAGGGTGTGATGCTCTCGCAAGCGAACTGTGTCGCCTCGAGCATCAACTGGATCGCGACGCTGCATTTCTCGGAAGATACCGTGTATTTGCATTCCGCCGGATTCTTCCATCTCGCGGGCGCGTCTCCGGCGATGGCGTTGACGATGGTTGGCGGCGTCCACGTCTGTCTTCCGAAATTTGATGCGGCGCTCGCGTTCGAAGCCGTCCAAAAGCATCGCGTGAACTACGTGCTGTTCGTCCCGACGATGATCAACCTCCTGATCAATCATCCGGATTTCGACCGCTATGATCTGACGAGTGTGAGATATTGCGAATATGGCGCATCGCCGATGCCGGAAGCGGTGCTGAATCTCGCCCTCAAGAAATTGCCGACCTGGGAGTTCATCCAAGGCTATGGAATGACTGAGACGTCGGCGCTGAACCTGAGTTTGCCCTGGCGCTACCATTTCGATAGCGAGGACTGTCCCAACAGACGGGTGGCCACCGGTCGGGCGGCTTTTGGCGTCGACATCCGTATTGTTGATCCCGACGGGAATGAACTGCCTCGGGGAACGGTCGGAGAAATCGCGGTGCGAGGCACCCAGGTGATGCTCGGCTATTGGCGCAACCCCGAAGCGACGAAAAAGGCAATTCGCAAGGGCTGGATGCACACGGGCGACGGCGCGTACATGGACGACGACGGATTTGTCTATATCGTCGATCGCGTCAAGGACATGATTATCAGCGGCGGTGAAAATATCTATTCGCGCGAGGTCGAGAACGCGATCTACCAACACCCGGCGATCCGCGAGTGCGCCGTGATCGCGGTGCCGAACGAGCAATGGGGCGAATCCGTTCATGCCGTCGTGGTCTTTCGCGAAGGCCAGTCGGCCTCGGCGAAAGAGATCATCGAACATTGCCGCACGTTGATCGCAGGCTATAAGTGCCCGAGATCAGTCGAAGTGCGAGACGCGTTGCCCGTTTCCGCCGCGGGCAAACTTCAAAAGAATGTGCTCCGAGAGCCCTTTTGGAAAGGCCAGTCGCGACACGTCGGCTGACGTCATCCGCGGCGAAGTTGCGTGCCGGCTGCCCCAAGCCGACGAGAAGGCCAATCCGGAATTTGGCTGAGAATAATTCTGCAACGCGACGGTGCGCGATCGATAACGTAGCCAAACAGCTTAGGTTGGGTCCACTCGCCGTCTATTGGGAAGCCGACTCCGGCCGCACCGCAGCGTGTCTGCCATGCCGCCACGGCGTGCAACCGCGAACGTGGGCGGTTGGGCGGATGCGAGGTCATCGTTCGGGCGATTGAAGAACCTGAGGGCAGTCATTCAACGCCCCACTCGTCGATGTCTGCGCTCTTTTCGCCGTTCCGCCTGTCTTGCGCGATATCGTTCACCGATCGTGGCGGACAATAGAAGGATATCCCGCGATTCGCCTTCCGTTGGAAAATCGAATGCTCGTCTCCAAAACTAGCCGCGAAGCGCGCTGCGTTACGGCGTTCTCGTCGTAAAGTGAAGTTATTTCGAAGACGGAGCCATCGCCCTCTTTGACAATCGAGTTGGCCTCGCTGCACCGGCCAGAAACAACCGTCCAGTTTAGCTGAACTCAACTCACGTTTCGAGAATGTCCCTCCCAGAACGGAGCGCGGATCAGTCCCTTCTGGACCTTGCCGGCTCCCGACAAGGGAAGCGTCGCGCGAAACTCAACGCTGCGTGGGCACTTGTATCCGGCGATGAGGCCCTTGCAATGCGCGATCAACTCCTCGGCGCCGATCTGGACATTCGGCTTAGGCACAACGACGGCGTGAACGCTTTCGCCCCATTGCTTTGATGGAACGCCGATGACGGCGCATGACGCAACGCCCGGGTGTTTGCTCATGGCGTTTTCGACTTCCGCCGAGTAAACATTCTCGCCGCCGCTAACGATCATGTCTTTGATGCGATCGACGATGAAAATGAACCCTTCCTCGTCCATGTAGGCGCCGTCGCCGGAATGCATCCATCCGTCGCGCAGCACGGCGGCTGTCTCGTCCGGCTTTCCCCAATAGCCGATCATGGTGGACGCGCTGCGCACGGCGATTTCGCCTACGGCGCCGCGCGGCGCCTCCTGGCCTTCCGCATCGACAATCTTGATTTCGGAAAGCACCGACGCCCGCCCCGCCGAGCCGAGTTTGCGTTCCTTGCGCCCCTCGGCCGTGTGATAATGGGCCGGAAGAAAGCAAATGGCGCCGGCCAGTTCGGTCATGCCATAGCCCTGTATGAAGGATGCGCCCGGAAATGCGCGGATCGCCGCGTCTAGTAGCGTTTCCGCGATCGGCGAGCCCCCATAGACCAACGTGCTCAAACTCGACAAATCGTATTGTTCGAGCTTGGGATGCTGGATGATCATCTGGATCATCGTGGGAACGAGCAGCGTGTCTGTAACCTTCTCCTTCTCGATCGTCGCCATCACCTTCTCGGCGTCGAACCCGGGTAGGATGATATGCGTTCCGCCGCTGAGGAATTGCCACATCACGCCGAGCGCGCCGGTGAGATGAAACAAGCCGCTGGTATGGAGGTAGGCGTTTCCCGGAACATACCCGAGCGCCAAGCGACTGAAGGCCGCCGCGAGGAGATTGGTGTGGGAAAGGAGAACGCCTTTCGGATAGCCGGTCGTGCCGCCGGTATAGAAGATCGCCGCGGGGTCTGAGTTGCCGAGAAAGGCGTCCGGAACGGGCTCGGCTTCGGTGAGCAGCCGTTCGTAGGCGAGCATGCCCGTCGGGGGCGCTTCGTCTTCTCCGATATAAATGACGTGTCGAACGGATTTCGCCTCTGCCTGCACGCCATCGACCATCGAACGGAAATTGTCGTCGACAATGAGAACGCTGGGCTCGCAATCATTCAGCGAATAAACGATTTCCGCTTTGCTCCAGCGCGTATTGGCTGGGTTGACAATGGCGCCCGCCCAAAGAACGCCCATGTAACACTCGAGGTATCGATCGGAATTGAGGGCGAGCACGCATACGCGATCCCCCGGTTTCACGCCCAGCTGTCGCAAAGCGCCGCCGGCGTGTGCGACGCGATCGAAGAACTGCCGGTAGGTTCGACGCCGTTCCCCGTAGACAGTGGCGATACGATCGGGGTGGTGGGCGATTCCCCGATGAAGACACTGAGTCAGAAACATGACGCTTGTTCCTCCGTTGGTCGCAAGGCTGTTGACCAGGATGCCGAGTCCGCTGGACCGCGGCCCGGGTTGTCGCGTTCCCCGCCTTTAGCGTTATTTGGAGAAAAATTTAAAACAGTCCGACGCGTCGGTCAAGCTAAATGTCGCGAGATGAAACCGACGTGTCGGTCTATCGAAAGCTCTGCCGACGACAAGACGCCATTTTCGTTCGGCGGCTTGCATTCAATGGATCTCCCCGCCGCGGCCGCCGAGTGCAAGAGATCGTTGGCGCCGGAGATGCGTTGCCTTTCTTGCGGAGGCGCGAGAGGAACCGACGCGGCCCGCGGCTCGCCCGCGGTCGGCCTCGCCGCGGGCGAGCCGTGCGCAGTCGATCGGCGTTATGGCGCGAGCGCCTTACGCATTAGCGCGCCCAAATCAACGACGGTTATCTGTTCCCGGCAGGCCCGTCGATGTCGTGAAGCTGGCGTGTTTCGGACGATCCTCCGCCTTCTTGCTGTGATCGCCCGCGTCGACGATCAAGTCGACGAACTACGGACATGGCCGGCGGGAACCGGAAAGTGGATCGACGCCCGTTGCCCCGCGGCGGCATATCTCGATTGCCCTGGATATCAATTTCGGCAAGGCTACGACGCGGCTGAAATCGTCATACGCGCCGGCGAAGTGAGGAAAAAGGATTCAATGCGCCCAGTCCGAGCAGACTACGACGAGAAAATGAAAGCGATCCTCGACGCGGCGGCCGATCTGTTCGCCAAGAACGGCTACCCCATGGCCAAGATGCAAGATATCGCCAAGGCCTGCGATGCGAAGAAGTCCGCCTTATACCACTATTTCCCCACCAAGGACGACCTGCTGTTTGCAATGTGTGACGAGCATATGGACCGTGTGTTGGCTGAAGTCGAGAAAGTGGCGACAGGGCCAGGCGGCGCGGAGCAGCGTTTTTTTTCTCTTGTGCTCGCCTATACACAGAAATCGGCGCAGTCGCGTCGTCGGCACGTCGTTGCGATGAACGACGTGAAATATCTGCCACGCGCTTCTCAGTTATCGCTGCGAAAGCGTCAAACAAGACTTACGAATGTGGTCGCGGAATTGCTGAGCGAACTGAATCCGGAGCTACCAGCGTTCCTTTTAAAAATGTATACAATGCTGCTCGTCGGAATGCTAAATTGGACCGATATCTGGTATCGGCCCGCCGGGAGAGTAAAACCGCAGGAATTATGCGAGCGCATCGCCCGCCTATTCCTCAGCGGATTTCTCGCCGAGAGTCGGGGTGCGAATTACGGGGCGCTGGAGCGGTTTCTTCGCGACTTGCCGCATGAGCAAACGAGCATCACTCTATCGCTCAAACAGATCGAACAACTTGTGAACGCCAAACTTCCCGATTCGGCTCTTGATTTTCCTCAATGGTGGGCCAACGAAGGCGATGGGCTTTTGACGCCTCAGGCCGGCGCATGGATCAAATCTGGGTTTGAAGTTGAAACCCTACGCCAAACGCCTCCCGTGACATGGGTTCGTTTCCTTCGACGGTCGGAGGCCTTCACGCAGGCGAATTGATTGACTCTCGGCGCGGCGCCGAGGGGTGGGCCGCGTCCTTCTTCCGCGAAGCGGCGCCGCGATAAGGACGGCTCGTCCCAAGCGCATTTCTGAACCTCAGGGCGACTCGGGCGCGTTAGCGGCCCGCTTATACGTCGTCGTCGGGGAAACAGCGCGAGCGAGACCTCATGCTCGGCGCCATGCCTCGAGGGCGCGCGCAAGCCTCGCATCGCCCTTGGACCCATCATCGTCGTGGTTCAAGCCGGCCGCCGATCCCCGCCATCGCCCATCCATATTCGGTCCGTGTGTCGTTGGGGGCGAAGTCGCCGCCGCCGATGA